>Ga0233425_10009628_pt1 | contig 12132 bp, 9 predicted proteins | sample Watercolumn_Towu_2_FD_181712 | JGI IMG/M metagenome (GOLD analysis project Ga0233425, IMG submission 181712) | Freshwater microbial communities from Lake Towuti, South Sulawesi, Indonesia - Watercolumn_Towuti2014_140_MG | ecosystem: Environmental > Aquatic > Freshwater > Lake | place: Indonesia...
CGCAAACACTCGCAGAAATGCATGGTGCTGGGTGCTGATGATTCTCAGTGCGGTGGCTTTTGAGGTGCGTTCGATGCCAGCGAGCACCGTTCCGGTCGAGCGCAGAGCCATTGGATGCGGTGCATCTCGCGCAGAGTCGATCCGCGCAGGACTTGCTTCCCCGACGGAATCCGAGGCGTGGGCCAAGTCCGGGGACTACTCGGGAAGACCCCGCGCAGTCGTTGCCGCGATGGATGCCGTGGTGAACTGTTCCAGGGAATTCCAGCCCCGCCTTGCCTGCCATGGGTGCAGTTGGACGGCCCGTCGACGCGGTCAAGGCACTTGGCAGAGGATCACGGTTCCTTGCAGGCTGCGCCGTATTCTGCCAGCGCGGGTGGAGCGCGCCGTGTCGTCTCGTGCGAGCGCGAGGGCGGGCAGAGCGGCTGCGGTGGTGGCCAGGAAGGTGCGGCGGTGCATGTTGCCCCTGCCATTATGCCGGCGCCACGGCCGGCGCAACGCTTCGTCACCACGGCGTTGGTGCCGCGTGGATTGGTGCGGCAAGCGCACAATCACACTGGCGACTTCAACTGAGGATTTTAGGTTCAATCCCGCCCGCGAGGCGTCGAACGAGTTGGGCGTGGGCGTCGGTGGAGAGATCGAGCGCGCCGCCGTGGATGGTGACGACAAAGGGCCGCCGCCGCCGGCGCGCGACAAACTGGCCGACGCCAGCCACCCGGTTGAGCACATGGCAGTGGATCACCGATACGTCGGACGCGCGCCACAAGTGCCAGCCGAGGTCGAACGACATCAAATTGCCACCGATCGCGACCAGTTGCTCGCGTTGGACGCGAGAGATGCGCGCCACCGGCCAGAAAGCGTGGAAGCGCCGGACCCGATGGCCCGCCTCCGTGAACGGGTCCGAAGAGATCGTCCTGGCGAGGCGCGGGCACCACAGCGCAGATTTCACGCCGCACCCGGCCAGTCCGTTGACCAGGCGGACGGCGGTTTTCATGCAGGGAATGACTTGGTAAGGGACCCATCCTTGAACCGGAAATCCCGTTGGGAACAGGTCAAGTTTTCCGAATCGCGTATCATGATGACTTGCGGCCTCTGACCTCCGACCTCCGACCTCTGACTTCTGGTCTCTCGTTCCTTGGTCGATGGCATCGCCTCGTTAAATCCTCCACGGCGCCCGCATCGCGCGCAGGGTGAGGCGGCGATTGGCGCTTTCATCGCGGGCAAAACGCTCGGCTTTCGGGTCCCAGGTGAGCCGGCGCCCGGTGCGGATGGCAATGTCGCTGATCTGGCAAAGCGTGTCGGACTGGAACGCGTCCTCGATTGGAGCGATCGGCGTCTGCCGGCTGCGCACGGCGTCGAGGAAATTGCGCACGTGCACGTCGCTCTGCGGCACGCGCACCTTGTACGCGGCAGGGTCTTCCTTCACGAGGTCGGCCGGGTGCGAGGCGACGTGGCTGCGGTCGACGTGCACCCAGCCGTCGGTGCCTTCAAAGGCGGTGCCGTGGTCGGAGGTGCGCTGGTATTTCTCCTGCCACAGGCGGGCTTCCTTGATCGCGCTGCTGGCGTTGATCGCGATCGGCAGCCCCTGGAAATTGAGCGTCACGCCGCTGGCGCATCGGAAGTCCACCGACCACGTGGTGGCGGTGTCGCAGGCGCCTTCGGTGGGGATGGTGCCGGTGCCGCTGACCTGCAGCGGCCCGGCCATGATCCCGGGATAGCCCCAGTACGCGATGTCGAAGGGATGGACACCCCAACCGGAGATGAAGCCGAGGCAGTAGTCGGAGTTGAACCACCACGTCTTCTTCGCCGCCTCATTCGAGCAAACATCCTGGCGGTGGGGTTTGAACGGCGCCGGGCCGAGCCAGCGCTCGTAGTCGAATCCCGCCGGCACGGGCACGATCTCGGTGGAGCCGCCCGGCGCACTGCCGATGCACCAGACGTTGATGTGCTGGAGCCGGCCGATCCGGCCGTTGCGCACGATTTCGCAGGCCCGGCGGAAGTACGCGCTCGAACGCTGCTGGGTGCCGAACTGAAACACCCGGCCGGTCGCCCGCACCGCCGCGCGCATCGCCTGGCCTTCCGCCACGCTGTAGCCGAGCGGTTTTTCCAGATAGATGTCCTTTCCCGCGCGCACCGCGGCGAGGCCGATGAGTACGTGCCAATGGTCCGGCGTGGCGACGATCACGGCGTCGACGTCGCGTCGTGCCAGCAGTTCCTCGAAGTTGTTGTAGGTGGCGCAGTCCTGGTTGCCGTACTGCTGATTGACAAGGTCGCGGGCCTTCTCCCGCTGGCCGGCCTTCACGTCGCAGACCGCCAGCACGCGCGCGCCTTCCTCGACGAGGCAGCGGCGCATCACCCCCGTGCCTTGCGGACCGGCGCCGATCAGTCCGACGCCGATGCGATTCGACGGCGCGGCCGGACCCGCCGCGCGCGCCACGGCGGGGATGATCGAGGGAAAACCAAAACCGACGACCGCGGCGGAGGACGCGCGCCGCAGGAAGCGGCGGCGGGAGAGGGCGGGGGAGGAGAGAGAGGGTTTCATCGGGAGTCGGGGGTTGAGGCTATACAGAACGACATACGACAATGCACACGGTGGAGGCGGGGTGCCCAGACCCCGCAAGTTCGCACCACCGAATCGCGGACCTGCGCGACGAGGGCGTCGCGCCCCCAGGATACGAGGACTTGGGACGTCGTGGATAGCACGGCGTTGTCATGTTTTTCGGAAAAGTGGCCGCAAACAATGTCTCCTATTATGTGACATTTCCTCTGAAAACTGACGCGTTTCGTCCATGAAGTTAGCGGAGCAAGGTTAGCGCGAGAGTTCGACCTCGGGAGTCTTCACGATGAGCTTGTGGTCGACCGTCTCGTCCGGAGTGGCGATGCGCATCTTGAAGTCCGTGCTTGGGGCTGGCGTCAGCACGGGCATCCTTCCGACGTACTTGGGCGCAGTGGCCGCCCGCAGGCTTGCGCGACGGAAAAACTCCGCCGCGTCGTTCAGGACCGGCAGGGGATTCTGCCGGGCCTGATCGAGCAGCGAGAGGGCGGGAACCTCGATCTTGGCCTCGAATCGTAACGATGGGTTCGCAGCGGCGGCCGTCGCCGCACACAGGGCAATGGCGCCGATGGCGAACGGTTTCATGGCTGGGGGAATGATGGTGCGCTACGGCGTTGCCTGCTTCTTGCGGCCGCCCTTGCGGGCGGGTTCCGCGGGCGCGGCGGACGCGGCGCCGCCGAGTTTCGCGTCCTGAGCCTTGAGCCAGTTGTCGTACGATTTGTTGCCGCCGCCGCCGACATACTCGTAGCTCTCGAGGACGGCCGCCTGCCCGAGAACGCGCGGATCCTGGTCCTCCGTGAGCAGTGCGAGCATTCGGTTGCGCAGCGTCGCGAGGGTGCCGGCATGGTAGAGGTCGTTGGCCAGGTTATCCACGCCCGCGGGGTCGCTGCGCAGGTCGTACAGTTCGTCGGGCAGGCGCTTGCCGAACGACAAGTCGTAGTAGTGGCCGCCGATCGTCTTGAGCAGTTCCTTGGTCGGGCTCGGATCACAGTTGCCGAAGTCGGTCTCGGGGTTGCCGGCCGGCCAGCGCTCCGGGTGGAAATTGTGCACGTAGAGGAAGTCCTTCGTCCGCAGCGCGCGCACCGGGTAACCCATGTTCTTCGGACGGCCGAGGTCGTGGCGCTCCTTGCCCACGAGCATTTCGGCGCGGTTTTCCACCCACCCGGACTGCGGCGAGCGCAGGAGGTTCAGGAGGCTGCGGCCGGTGATCTGCGCATGAACCGGCACGCCCGCCATCTCGAGGTAGCTGGGCGCGAGGTCTCGCACGTTGATGAAGTCGTCGACCACGCGGCCGGGCTTGATGGTGCGTCCCCAGCGCATGGCGAGCGGCAGGTGGAAACCGTCCTCGTGGATTTGCCCTTTGACGTAGGGGAACGGCATGCCGTGGTCGGAGGTCACGACGATGAGCGTGTTGTCGAGTTCGCCCGCCGCCTCGAGGGTGCGCAACGCGCGGCCGATGTGCGAGTCGGCGTACTCGACCTCGACCGCGTAATCGAGCAGGTCGCGCCGCACGACGGACATGTCGGGGAAATACGGCGGCACGGTGACGTCGGCCGGGTTCTTGCCGAGGCGCACGCCCGAATCGAGTTCGTAGGCGCGGTGCGGCTCGTGGAAGCCCATCCAGAAGCAGAACGGTTTGCCCGGCGGCCGCCGTTGGAGAAACGTTTCGAAGTTTTTCGCGTAGTCCTTGCGGTTGATGCCCGAGGCCGGCGGCGTGGTGGTGTGCTCCTCGATGGTCGGGCCGGCGGGGTTGCGCTCGCGTTTGGCGAGGGTCTTGTGGTCGCCCGGTCCCCAGCCTTTGCCGGTGAGACCGACCGCGTAGCCGGCGCGTTCGAGCAGATCGGGGTAGACTTCGAATCCCTCCGGGAACATCCCGTTGTGGGAGACCGCCTCCTTCAATTGCCAGGTGTTGCGCCCGGTGAGGATGCTCGCGCGGCACGGGCTGCACTTGGGGTTCGACGTGAACGCATTTCGAAACAGCACGCCCTCGCGCGCCACGCGGTCGAAGTTCGGCGTCTTCACCCAGGTCGAGCCGTAGGCGCCGGCGTCGCGCCAGCCCCAGTCGTCGAAGATGATGAAGAGGATGTTGGGCGAGCCCGCCTGAGCGGCGGCGGCCTCCCGCGTCGCGGCCGGGGCGGCGGCGGGTGCGGCGGCGAGGGCCGCCAGCGCGAGCAGTCGGGCGGCCGGCGCGAACCGGGGCGAAACCTGAAGCGTGGTGGATGGCGTGTTCATCGGTGGGAAAAGAGCCGCAACTACTCCGCCTTTTTCTTCTTCTTGGCCTTGGCCGTGGCCTCCGGCGCGGGCGGGGACGGGCGCCCCGGCCACGGGTAGTCGTTGCGGCCCGCGGTGGCGTCGAGCGGACCCGGCGGCAGTTCGCGCTGCCACGCGAGCACCTGCGCAGCGAGACGCTCCACGACGGCTGGTTGCTGCCCGGCGACGTTGTCGACCTGCATCGGATCGCGCGGGAGGTCGTAGAGCTCGACGCGGCTGCGGTCCGGGTTGAGCAGGAGCTTCCAATCGCCGTCGCGGATGGCCAGTTGCGGGCTGCGGCTCGAGACGTGGCCCGCGATGTTGAATCGCCATTCCCACATCAGCGGCTGGGTGCGCGGGCGCGCCCGGCCGAGCAGAATGTCGCTCACGTCTTCGCCGTCCATCCGGTGACTTGCGGGCACGGTCGCGCCCGCGAGCCGGGAGACGGTCGGCAGGAAGTCGACGCCGCCGAGCACCGAGGTGTCATCGACCCTCCCCGCGGGCACGCGGCCCGGCCAGCGCACGAGAAACGGTACGCGCACGCCGCCCTCGTAGAGGCTGCGCTTGCGCCCGCGAAACGGCCCGGGTGAGCCCACGCCGCTGTGGCCGGCGTTGGCGATGAAGATCTCCTCGGGACCATTATCGCTCGAGAAGAAGATCAACGTGTTGTCGGCGAGGCCGAGTTTGCCGAGCTCGTCGAGCAGCCGGCCGATCTCGCGGTCGAGGTCGGCGACGCTGGCGTAGTAGATCGTGCGCGCGCTTTTGTGCGGGATGTCCGGATTGCTGAAGCGGTTGAAGGGCTCCATCTGCTCGGGGGTTGGGTTGAGCGTGGCGTGCGGCACCAGCGTCCACAGCTGGAGGTAGAACGGCTTGCCGCCGGCGCCCCGGATGAACTTGAGCGACTCGTCGACGAACAGGGCCGAGGAGTGCGCGCGGAAGTAGGGATCGCCCCGCGCGACCCCGGCGCCGCCGGTTTCCCCGGTGCCGACAAAATCGAAGCCGTAATCCGCGATCGGCGGCCCGCCCGAACCGTTGCCGAGATGCCATTTGCCGATGTGCGCCGTGGTGTAGCCGGCGGCGCGGAGCAGCGCGGCCACGTTGGGGATCTTCGGGTCGAGCCACTGCGACATCCCGCGCGCGGTGTTCATCTCCGGGGTGGCATAGTGACCGTGGATGCGGTTGCGCGCCGGATACATCGACGTCATGAACGCGCTGCGGCTGGGCGAGCAGACGGAGCCCGCGACGTAGAAGTGCGTGAAGAGCGTCCCGCCCTGGGCCAGCCGGTCGAGGTTGGGCGTGCGCAGAAAGGTGTTGCCGTAGCAGCTCAGGTCGCCCCAGCCGAGGTCATCGGCGAGGATGAAGATGAGGTTCGGCCGCGCCGCCGGCGCGCCAGCAGCGGCAGCCTTGCTCTCCACCACGACGCCACTGAACAACCCCGCGAGCAGCAGGGCGGCGCCGCGCGTGACGGCGTGAACAGCGCCCGCGTGAGGGCGACAGCCCCGGCGACGGGGCGGCTGGGCGCAGCCCTGTGGTATTTCAATCGATTTCAGCATGGGGAGCTCTCCTCCAGTTCATCGCTTCGTTTTCGGGAACCGCTCGCGCAGGAGCCGCTCGGCGTCCTCCTGCGGACCGGCGACCTGCGGCTCGCCCACGACGTTGCGCGTCTCGGCCGGCTCGTCGGGCGCCTCGTAGAGTTCGCGCGCCAAGGTCTCGCCCGTCTTCCAGTCGCGCCACTCGGTGTAGCGCACCGCGGCGGTCCGCACGGAGTAACCCATCACCAGCGGAACCTTGGCGGGTTCGCGATCGTAGTAGGCCGGACGCGGATGCTGGGTAAATGCCGCCTCTTTGACGGATGTATCCGGATTCTGCAGCACGGGCACGAGGCTCGTACCTTCTAGCCCGGCGGGGGTGGGCAGGCCGCACAGCGCCGTGAGTGTCGGGAAGAGATCGAGCAGCTCGGCAAACGACTCGGTCGCTTTGCCCGCGTGCGCGCTGCCGGGAGTCGCGATCAACAGCGGCACGCGCGCGTCGTATTCGAAGTTCGAGGTCTTGCCCCACAGCCCGTGCTCGCCGAGGTGGTAGCCGTGGTCGCCGGCGAACACGATGATCGTCCGCCCCGCCGCGCCGCTCCGGTCAAGGGCCGCGAGCACCTTGCCGAGCTGCGCGTCCAGGTACGAGATGTTGGCAAAATAGCCGTGGCGCATTTCGGCCTCCAGCGCGGGGGTGAGGGTCGCGCGCTGCGGGCCCGGCACGCCCAGAATCTCGCGGCTGTCGTGGAACGCGATGGCGGGCGCGCCGTCGGGTCGCGCGGGATTGAGCGGCGGGAGTTTCTCCCGATCGTAGAGGTCCCAGTACTGCTTCGGCGCGTTGAACGGCGCGTGGGGTTTCCAGAAGCCGACCGCGAGGAAGAACGGCCGGTCCTTCACCTCGCCGAGCACGCGCACCGCCTCCGCCGCCACCCGGCCGTCATAGTAGGCCTCGTCGGGCACGTCGCGGCTCTCGCACATGGCGACCTTGTTGTACTTGCGCGGGCCGCCGGTGGCGTGATTGCGCGGAACCTCGCCCGCCACCAGCGCCTCGTCGTCCCCGTGCGTCGCGTAGTGGAGGAACTCCGGCGCACTCCACGAGCGGGCGTCGCCCTTCTCCTGCGTGTGCCAGTTGTGGAAGATCTTGCCGACGCAGCGCGTGACGTAGCCGTGCGCCTTGAAATGCTGCGGCAGCGTGACGACGTCGGGCTTCAGTTCGCGGAAATGGGTGCCGTTGTTCCACAGCCCGAGGGTGTCGGGACGCAGGCCGGTCAGCATGGACGAGCGCGACGGGTTGCACACCGCCTGCTGGCAGTACGCGCGCTCGAATTGCAGGGCGCGCTTCGCGAGCCGGTCGAGATTCGGCGTGCGCGCGGCCGAGCCGTAGGACGCCAGTTCCGGCCGGTAGTCGTCAGCCAGGATGAAGAGCACGGAATCGCCGCGGGCGGCGTGGGCGTGACCGGCGAAGACCAGGCCGGCGGCGACTGCGGCGGCGAACGAAAGGAGCGTCGGCTTCATGGCGAGGAGCGTGCTGGCGCGGCGGCGGGGCGCAGATGTTTGACGAAGAACTCGATCGCCTCCCGGTCCATCTCGGCCCCCTCGTCGCGGTGTCGGACGGTGCATTCGAGGCCGAGCGCCTCCATCCGTTCCTTCAGACGCAGGCCGAAGTTGATGTGGTGAATGCCCTGGCCGGCCTTGGCGTTGGCGGGGATTTCCCGCGCTTCGGAATAGTAGGCATACACCGGCGGATCGCCGCGGGAGAGATGGGAGATCGCCGAAGCATCCGTGAACAGCCGGTGCGCCCGCGGGGTGTCGTACTCCTCCGGTTTCAGTCCGTAGAAACCTGGAAGCGCAGGGTGCTGTGCCGCCGCCTCGCCCACCCACTCGCGGATGAGGCGCGGATCGTAGGTGCTCTGGGCTCCGTTTACCGCCATGCAAGTCAGGCGTGTCGACTGCCGCAGCACGGGATCCGGGTTCTGCGGGTCCGCGAGGTCGTCGTGGAAGCCGAGCCAGAGCGAGGTGCCGGCGCCGGCCGAGCCACCGGTCGCGCCGACGCGCCGGGGGTCGAGGTTCCACTCGCGGGCGCGCGACCGGGCGAACTGAATCGCCCGCGCCGAATCGCGATAGTGCGCCGGAAAGACCACCTCGGGCGACAGCCGGTAGTTGATCGCCATGACGGAGATGCCCCGCGTGAGGAGCCCCTCGAGCAGCGCCACCGACAACGCCTCCTTGCTGCCGCCCCGAAAACCCCCGCCGTGGATGAACACCACCAGCGGGGCGGGCGCCGGCGTCCGCGCTTTCCACAAATCGAGCACGTGGCGCGGATGCGGCCCGTAGGCAACCTCGGCGAGGTCGGGCGGCGGTTTCGGCGCGGTTTTCTTCGGGGCCTGCGCCGCGTCCGCCGCGCCGCCAAGCCCCGCAAACAACCCGAGCGCAAGGGCCAGGCGAAGGAATTGCAGGGGGATCATGGAACTATTTGGGAGATTGACGAGGTGGGCGCGGCCCCGGTTGCACCGGCACGGCCTCGAGCAATAGCGCGAGCGAGCGCTTGAAGGCGGCCGCGCCCGGCCCCTGGCCCTTGAAGTGTCCGAGCCGCACGACCACGAGGTCGTGCGACGGGATGATCAGCGCGGTCTGCCCGCCCGCCCCGGCCATGAAGTAGGCCTCCTTCGGCACCGGCAGGTTGCCGTCGCCGTTGATCCAGAAGAAACCGCCGTAGATCGGCCGCCCGTCGGCCACCCACGCTGGCGCGAGCGTGCTCACGAATTTCGCGAAACCCTCCGGCAGCAGCCGCTCGCCGTTCCAGACGCCGTCCTGCAGATAGAGGTTGGCGAGGCGCGCCCAGTCGCGGCCCGAGGCGAACTCGTAGCCCTGCGTGAGGAAGTTCCCGAACGCGTCCGTCTCGAGCACCATGGTGCGGATGCCGATCCGATCGAAGAGCGCTCGTTGGGGAAATGAGAGGTACTCTTCGCGGCGCTGCTCGACGCCGAGCCGCACGAGGTAGTTGATGATCACCGGGTCGGTGTTGCGGTAGCGGCCGACGGTGTTGGGCGGCCATTGCAGCGGGCGGGTGGCCGCGTACCGGAAGAGGTCCTCCCCGCCGGTGTACAGGTAGAGGTGATCCGGATACGGTCCGGCGGGATCGAATCCGGGATCGAGCGGCGCGCGGATCCGCAGCCCGCTCGACATGCGCAGGATGTCCGCGATGCGGATCTGCCCGCGCGGGTCGCCCGGTTGCCGCCACTCTGGAACGGGCGCCGGCTGCCAGAGGTCGTACACCCCCTGCCGGATCAGCAGGCCCAGCAGCGTGGCGGTCACGCTCTTGCCCATCGACAAGCTTTCGAGCGGCGTGTGCATCGTGATCCCGGGACCATAGCGCTCGCCGATCAGCCGACCGCGCCAGGTCACGACGTACGCCGCCGTCAGCGCGCCGGCGGGCTCGAAGGCGGCGGCGATCGCCTGGCGGAGTTTCCCGCCGTCGACTTCCGCGGGCAATGGCGTCGCGGGCAGGAGGTCGCCCATCGGCCAAGCCTGCGTCGCGGGCTCGGGCAGCCGGCTCTTCACCACCACGGGGGTGAAAGCGACCCGGTCGGCCCCGCGCGGCAGGGTGACGCAACCCTGCGAGCCGAGGTACACGGCGGTCCGGCGCACGCCGTTGGGCAGGATGACGTGGACGGCGCGGTTGACGCGGTCGATTACCGGTCGGCCGAGTTTCGCGCGTTCGGCGTAGGGAGCGGTGAAGTAACCGACGTTTTCGAGGGCGAAGTCCGGGTCGAGGCCCGTGATGAAAACCGCCGAGCAAATGACCTTGGCGAGGCCGGCGGCGTGGTGCTCGAGCGCGTCGCCCGGCGGCGGCACGTACGGGGTGTCGAGTTCCAGCGCCTTCGCGCGGGCGACGAGGGCGGCGGTGTCGGCTGCGTGCACCGCCGGGCACGCCCCAAGGACAACACCGGCGAGAACGAAGCGCAGGGCAGGGCGAAGTGGGTTCATCGGACCGAAGCAACCTGCCGCTCCCGGCCCCGGCCGGCAAGGGCGATGATCGCGAGCCCCGCCGCCAGCGCGGGGCCATATTACGCTGCGCCTTCCCTCGCAAAACGCACCCAACCGTAATGTCACTTAATAAGTGACATCTTTTTTGCACCCGAACGATGGCGCCCAATCAGAATGTCACTTAATAAGTGACATGTTGTCTGGGGACCGGCGCGGTTTCGGGAGGGGACGTCACCGAGCGACGGCGGTTGGGAGCGGGCGGCGTGGGCCGAATTGTGCGAGTTCTCGCACAATTCGGGCGGCGGCCCGTTTTTGCACTTTCCCTGGACTCTGGCGTGCCCTTTTCTGGACCCTCGGAATTTTCCATGAACACCACCATCTCCGCCATCACTGCCCGCGAGATCATTGATTCCCGCGGCAATCCCACGGTCGAGGTCGACGTGCGCCTCGCTTCGGGCGTCCTCGGCCGCGCCGCCGTGCCCTCCGGGGCGTCGACGGGCGAACACGAGGCCCTCGAGCTGCGCGACGGCGACAAGCAGCGTTACCTCGGCAAGGGCACGCTCAAGGCCGTCGCCAACGTCAAGGCGAAGATCGCCCCGGTGCTGATCGGCCACGACGCCTGCGATCAGGTCGGGATCGATCGGGCCATGCTCAAGCTCGACGGCACGACCACCAAGGCGAAGCTCGGCGCCAACGCGATCCTCGGCGTCTCCCTCGCCACCGCCCACGCCGCGGCCTCCGCCCTCGGCCAGCCGCTGTACAAATACCTCGGCGGACCCAACGCCAAGGTGCTACCGGTGCCCATGATGAACATCATGAACGGCGGCGCCCACTCCGATGCGCCGATCGACTTTCAGGAATTCATGATTATGCCCACGGGCGCCCGGTGTTTCTCCGACGGTCTGCGCATGGGTTGCGAGGTCTTCCACTCCCTCAAGAAGGTCCTGAAGGAGAAGGGCCTCTCGACCGCCGTGGGCGACGAGGGCGGCTTCGCGCCGAAGCTCGAGTCGGCCGAGGCCGCGCTCGACGCCATTGCGCTGGCGATCAAGAACGCCGGCTACAAGCTCGGCAAGGACATCCACCTCGCCCTCGACGTCGCCTCCTCCGAGTTTTACGTGGCCGAGAAGAAGCACTACGTCTTCAAGAAATCCTCGGGCCAGGTTCTTTCCGGCGACGAGATGGTCGAGTTCTACCGCAAGCTCACCGCCAAGTACCCGATCGTCTCGATCGAGGACGGCTGCGCCGAGGGCGACTGGGCGACCTGGAAGAAGCTCACCGATGCCATCGGCGACCGGGTCCAGCTCGTCGGCGACGACCTCTTCGTCACCAACACCGAGTTTCTCCGAAAGGGCATCGCCACCGGCACCGCCAACTCCATCCTCGTCAAGGTCAACCAAATCGGTTCGCTCACCGAGACGCTCGACGCGGTCGAGATGGCGAAGGAGGCCGGTTACACCGCCGTCATCAGCCACCGCTCGGGGGAGACGGAGGACGTCACCATCGCCGACATCGCGGTGGCGACCAACGCGGGCCAGATCAAGACCGGGTCGCTCTGCCGCACCGATCGGGTGGCAAAGTACAACCAGCTCCTCCGCATCGAGGAGGAACTTGGCGCCAGCGCGATCTACGGCGGCAAGATGAAGGGCCTGTAGGCGGAGGTTTCACCCGGCCCGGGTGAAACCTCTTGGCGCTACGCCCGCGGGTGCGCCTTGGCGTGGACTTCCTGCAGGCGCGCCATGCTCACGTGGGTGTAGACCTGCGTGGTCGCGAGCTGCGCGTGGCCGAGCAGTTCTTGCACCAGGCGCAGGTCGGCAC
>Ga0233425_10009629_pt1 | contig 12132 bp, 9 predicted proteins | sample Watercolumn_Towu_2_FD_181712 | JGI IMG/M metagenome (GOLD analysis project Ga0233425, IMG submission 181712) | Freshwater microbial communities from Lake Towuti, South Sulawesi, Indonesia - Watercolumn_Towuti2014_140_MG | ecosystem: Environmental > Aquatic > Freshwater > Lake | place: Indonesia...
AGAGGGCCGTCAGGTCCACTGGACGGCGGGCATGGCGCTGGCTGCGATTTGGGAGGATCCGGACAGGGGGTCAGACCCGGGTCAGACCCCTTGCCCATGCCATTCGCTCACAGCGGGATGTTGCCGTGCTTGCGCGCCGGGTTGCGGTCGGCCTTGTTGCGCAGCAGCTCCAGGGCGCGGAAGACGCGCAGGCGCGTCTGCTCTGGCAGGATCACCGCGTCCACGTAGCCGCGCTCGGCGGCGATCCAGGGGTTGGCGAAGTGCTCGCTGTAGTCCTGGATCAGCTTGTCGGCGGCGGCCTGCGGCTCCTCCGCCGCCTGGATTTCGCGGCTGAAGATGATCTCCACCGCGCCCTTGGGGCCCATCACGGCGATCTCGGCGCTGGGCCAGGCGAAGTTGGCGTCGCCGCGGATGTGCTTCGAGCTCATCACGTCGTAGGCCCCGCCGTAGGCCTTGCGCGTGATCACGGTGATCTTGGGCACCGTCGCCTCGCAGAAGGCGTAGAGCAGCTTGGCGCCGTGGGTGATGATGCCGTGCCACTCCTGGTCCGTGCCCGGCAGGAAGCCCGGCACGTCCACGAAGGTGAGCAGCGGGATGTTGAAAGCGTCGCAGAAGCGGACGAAACGCGCGCCCTTGCGGCTGGCGTCGATGTCCAGCACGCCCGCCAGCACCGCGGGCTGGTTGGCCACCACACCCACCACGCGGCCGCCCACGCGGGCCAGCCCGGTGACGAGGTTGGCGGCGAAAGCGGCGTGGGTTTCGAGGAAGGAGCCGCGGTCCACCACGGGCAGGATCACCTCGCGGATGTCGTAGGGCTTGCCGGGATCGGCGGGGATCACCGCGCGCAGGCTCTCGTCGGCGCGCTCGACCGGGTCATCGCCGGGCAGATCACGCGGAGCCTCGAGGTTGTTCTGCGGCAGGTAGGCCAGCAGGTCGCGCACCCGCTGCAGGGCGTGGCCCTCGCTGCGCTCGGCGAAATGCGCCACGCCGCTGCGTGTCGCGTGGCTGCGCGCGCCGCCCAGCTCCTCGCTGGAGACCTCCTCGTGCGTGACGGTCTTCACGACTTTCGGCCCCGTCACGAACATGTAGCTGGTCTTCTCCACCATGATGGTGAAGTCGGTGATGGCCGGGCTGTAGACGGCGCCGCCGGCGCAGGGGCCCAGGATGGCGCTGATCTGCGGCACCACGCCGCTGGCCAGGGTGTTGCGCAGGAAGATGTCGGCGTAGGCCCCCAGGCTGGCCACGCCCTCCTGCACGCGGGCGCCGCCGCTGTCGTTGAGCCCCACGACGGGGATGCCCGCCTTGAGGGCCTGGTCCATGATCTTGCAGATCTTGGCGCCGTGGGCCTCCGAGAGGCTGCCGCCGTGGGTGGTGAAGTCCTGGCTGAAGACGGCCACGGGGCGGCCGTGGATGCGTCCGAAGCCCGTCACTACGCCGTCTCCCAGGGGTCGGTTCTGCTCCAGCCCGAAGGCCGTGGACTGGTGGCGCACCAGCATGTCGGTCTCGTCGAAGGAGCCGGGGTCCAGCAGCAGGTCCAGGCGTTCGCGGGCGGTGAGCTTGCCCGCCTGGTGCTGCCGCTCCACGCGCACCGCGCCGCCCAGCTCCTGGGCCTGGTCCACCAGCCGCAGCAGTTCCTCGCGCCGCTCGCTCATCCTTCTCCTCCCACTCGTTCTCGTTCTCAGCGCAGCGGTTCTCGTTCTCGTTCTCGAGTCCTGACGCGACAGCTCCGCATCACGAATCTCGCAATCAGAGGTCGTGATCGAACATCATCTCAGCACGTGGGGCTTATGCGGGAATCGAGAACGAGAACCGTTTCACTGAGAACGAGAACCGCTGCGCTGAGAACGAGGAGGAAGTCTCAGGGCAACCTGGCCGCCAGGGTCACCAGATGCGAGGCGCCCAGCTCAGGGTGCGGGCGCCAGGCGTAGTCCACGCTCCAGCGCCCCAGGCTCAGGCCCGCGCCCGCGCTGGGGTCGCCCTCGGCCCAGCCGCCGCGCAGCGCAAGACGCTCCAGCAGCCGCCACTCGGCGCCGCCGTGCAGCCAGGCGCGGCGCCAGGCGCCGTCGCGGTCGGGCACTGCGCCCTCCAGCTCCCCGCGCAGATCCAGCTCGGCCTTGAATTGCGAGCGCCAGCGCGGCAGGGGCTGCTCCCAGGCGGCCCCCAGCGCCCACTCGGGGGCGATCCAGTCCTGCTCGCCGTCCCGCCAGAAGACCCAGGTGCCCGTCAGGTCGCGCAGGCTCAAGGCCAGGGCCAGGCGCCGGCGCGCCTGCCAGCGCAGGCCCGCGTCCAGACCCAGTCCGCTGCCGCTCACCGTGGCCAGGTCGCGATGCAGCAGCTTGAGGGTCAGGCCGCCCCGCAGGCCCGGGGCCAGCGGGCGCGCCGCCGCCAGTCCCAGGATCCAGTCCGCCGCGTCCGCGCGCGCCGTCACCCAGGGGCGGCCGCCCTCCTCGAGGGTGGCGCCGCCCTCCAGCGCCTGGCTGATGGGGATGTCGGGCACGGCCTGGCGCAGCAGGTAGGCCGCCACCGCCTGGCCGCGCAACTCGCCGCTCCAGGAGAGCCAGTCCTGGCTCAGCGCGCCGTCGAAGGCCTCCTGGTGCTGGAAGGAGAGCCAGCCGCCCACGCCCGCCTCGAGCTGCGCGGGGTTCCACCAGGCGCGGCTGCCCGGGTCGGCCAGCAGCAGGCCGCCCAGCCCGCCGGCGACCGTGCCGGCGCCCAGCTCGGCGCGCAGGAAATCGCCGCCGTGGCGCTCGCGGGCCGTCGCCTCACCGCCGGTGAACAGCGCCGCCAGGGCCAGCGCCGCGGACCATCCTCGTCCGTTCATCCAAGACCTCCCGTCGCCTGGGTCAACGCGACGCCGTCCTGGGCGCTCTGGTCCACCGCGCGCAGGAAGGCCGGCACGAATGAGCGACGAAAGAGCAGGCGCGCTTCCTCCAGTCCGATGCCCGCGGCGGGAATCTGCCCGCCCGCCATGTGGCGATGCCCGCCGGCGCTGCCGTGGCCGCCCACCAGCTCGCGCGCCAGCAGCCCCACGTGGGGCTCGCGCAGGTTGTTGCGGATCGAGAAGACCACGCGATCCTCGCGCCAGCCCCACACCAGCACCCAGTTGACGCCCTCCAGGCGGCGGAAGGTGTCGGCCACCTCGGCGACGAAGTCCGGGTGCCGCGTGGGCCCCAGGTCCACCACCACGGCGGGGCCGTAGCGCAGGGCGCGCTCGACGGCCTCCTTCATCATGATGAAGTAGTCCACCGGCAGGCGGCTGGTGACGATCTGGTGCAGCAGGTCCCAGTCGATCTTGGGGTGCAGCTTGAGATAGGCCAGGCGGTCGCTCTTTGAGGCGCCGCGTCCCATGTCGCTGGTCTCGGTGCGGATGGCGTAATACAAGGCCGTGGCCAGCGCCACGTCCACCTTGGCGTTGCGCGCCTGGAGATACTCGTAGGCCAGCGTGGCGGTGGCGCCGTAGCGCTCGCGCAGGTCGATGAAGACGGGCTGGTGGGGCCATCCCTCGCCGACGATGTGGTGGTCCACGATGCCGTAGCGCGCGCCCTCGGGCAGCCGGCAGGAGTTGTTGCCGCTGCCGGGCTGGCTGTCCACGAAGAGGAAGAAGTCGAAGTCGGCCAGCTCCAGCTCGTGGAGGGGGTGGATGGTCAGCGAGAGCATCCGGCACATGGTGCGGTTCTCGCTGCGGCCCAGCTCGCCGCCCGAGCCCACCAGCGCCTCGCGGTCCATGTGCTCGAAGACGAGCTTGAAGGCCATCGCGCTGGCCACGCAGTCCGGGTCCGGGTTGTCGTGGGTGACGATGAGGATGCGGCGAGCGGAGCCCAGGGCGGCCTTGAGGTCCTGGATCTTCCGCGAGCACTCGCGGATGGGGGTCATGCCACTCCTGCACTGCGAAACCGCGGCCAAGGTAGCACGCGACCCCTGTTCCGCAAGCTGCGGAGGGCGCTAGGGCAGCACCCGTTCCAGGCGCGTGAGCACCCAGCGCGCGCCGCCCTCCGGCGCCGGCAGCGCCGCCAGCTCCACGCGCCAGGCCGCGCCGCCGTCGGCCGTCTCCAGGCGGGTGATCGGCCCTCGCCGCGGCGCCTTGAGCAGGCGGCGCCGTTCCAGCAGCTCCGGCGAGCCGCGCCGCAGGCTGGCCTCCAGCTCGCGGCTGTAGCCGCCCTCCGGCAGCGCCAGCAGGCTGCGCAGGTCGGCGCGCGAGCGGGCCGCGCGCCAGCGGCCGTGCCGCGTCGCCTCGAGGAAGTCCACCAGGGCCCGGTAGGGGCTCTCCACGGTCGCGGCAGGGCCCAGGCGCCAACCGTCCCTCCCTTGCTCCACACGACGGCGGCTCTCCAGATGCCAGGTCCCCGGAGCTTCACGAAAGACGGAGGGCTCCCGTGTCAGGGCCTGCCGCAAGGCCGGCGGGGAGTCCTCCCAGGCCAGGCCGTCGGCCGGACCCTCGGCCAGCGGCCGCGCGCGGCCCTCCAGGTCCCGCTGGACCAGCCGCCGCCGCGGGCCGCCGGCGCCGGCCACCCGTTCCAGCAGCAGCAGGCGGGGCTCGCCGCCTGATCCCACCTCCACCAGGCGCAGGCTGTCGGCGCGGGCCAGCGCCACGGTCCTGCCCGCCTTGCTGCCGGCTCCCAGCCAGACCATCAGGCACTGGCTGCCCGCGGGCCGTCCCGTCGTCGCGCGCGTCTCGCGGCGCAGGGCCAGCAGCCAGCCGCCGCCCAGGGCCAGCGGATCGCCCTCGCGGCCCTCCACCAGACGCAGGCGCGCCGCGTCCAGGACGGCGTCGCCCGTCAGGTCGCGCGCGGCGGCCTCCAGGTCGGGGCCCAGCTCCGCCGGCGCGCCTGTCAGTTCCGGCGCCTCGGCCAGGGGCGCGGGGCTGCGCGCGCAGGACAGTGCCAGCAGTAGCGGCGCGGCAAGAACAAGCAGGTGTCGCCTCATGAGCCATCCCCTTCGCGGAAGCAGGCCTCGAGGCCGCGGCGGATCGCCCGCACCTGTCTCTTGCGGAAAGCCGGCTCGAGCAGAAGCGCCTCCTCCTCCGGGTGCACCAGGCTGCCCGCCTCCAGCAGCAGGGCCGGGCAGGTGAAGGTGCGGCAGACGCCCAGACTGCGCCAGTGCAGGCCGCGGTCGAACAGCGGCAGGCGCCGCGCCAGGGTCTCGTGCAGCGCCCGCGCGGGCCCGGCCGACCAGGGGCTCCACGAGAACACCATGAAGCCGTCGGCGCTGCGGGGGTCCTGGCCCTCGGGCACGCTGTTGTAGTGCAGCGAGAGCAGACAGTCGGCCGGCCATGCGCGGGCCTGCTCCACGCGCGCCGCCAGGCTCAGGGTGCTGTCGCTCCAGCGGGTGAGACGCACCTGGGCGCCGGCTCTCTCCAGCTCGGCCTTCAGCTCGCGGGCCAGACTCAGCGCCAGCTCTTTCTCCAGCGTGCCCGAGGCGCCGACGCAACCGTTCTCGGCGCCGCCGTGGCCGGGGTCGAGGAGGACGCGCGCGCCCTTCAGGCGGGTCGGGCGGTGGCGAAGCGTGAGCAACAGGCGGCCGGGCTCCCAGCGCAACAGATGGCCCTGGAAACGGCCGGTTGCCAGCGCGACGCGCAGCTCCAGCTCGTCGCCGGGGCGGGGCTCCCAGTCCAGGCCCTGCAGACCGGCGGCGGGGTCCAGCACGATCCAGTCCAGCCGGCTGACGGTGTGCTCGAGGATCAGGCGCCAGTCCGCGCCGCCCTCGCCCGCCTCCTCGCGCCAGAGCGGAGCGGCCACGCCCGTGATAGGCAGCTCCAGTTCCAGGTCGCCATTCTCCAGCCGGCGCGAGTGGACGGCGGGGCCCAGCCGCCGCGGCTCCTCGGGCGCACCGGCCCCCAGGCGGAGGGCGTGCTCCTCGGGACACCAGGCGTACAGGCCCAACGCCAGCGGCAGGCGCAGCCAGCCCTCCTGGCGACGGTCGGCCAGGACCTCGGCGCCGGGTTGGGGCAGAATCCAGTAGCTGCCCCCCGGCACGGCGGAAAGGGGCGAGCCGTCCAGGCGCACGCGCTGCGGCGCCTCCCAGGGCGACTCGCCGACTGCGCCCTCTTCCGCGGCGGCCGTCCCGAACAGCATGGCCAGCAGGAGCGCCAGCCGGCCGATGTCATGGGCGGATCGACTCGTGCGCGTCCTCATTCGTCGGCGGCGCCGCTGCCCGGCAGGCGCTCGGTCTGGATCTCGACGGGCAGCAGCTCGGGCTCGCCCTTGGCGCGGGCCGCCACCAGCGCCAGCCCGTGCAGCACCAGGTAGGGCAGGTGCCGCTCGATCACCGGCGTCTGGCGCGCCATGATCCGCCCGAAGCCGCCCGTGGAGACCACGCGCAGCGGGCCGGGCACGCCGGAGGCCTCCAGCTCGGCGCTTATGCGCGCCACCAGGCCCTCCACCTGCGCCACCGCGCCGTGCAGCAGGCCGCTCTGCATGGCCTGCTCGGTGGTCACGCCGATCACTCTCTCAGGAAAGGCCAACGCCACCTTGGGCAGGAGGGCCGCGTTCTGGTGCAGGTTGCGCAGCGCCGACTGCGGGCCGGGCAGGATCAGGCCGCCCAGGAAGGCGCCGTCGGCGTGCACCACGTCGAAGGTGGTGGCGGTGCCGAAATCCACCACCACCGCCGCCTGGCGGTGCAGGTGCCAGATGGCCGCCGCGTTGCAGAGGCGGTCGGCGCCCACGGTGGATGGGTCGGGCAGGCGGATTTCCGGCACGCCGGGCGCGTCCCAGGAGAGCAGGAAGGGCGAGACGCGCAGGTAGTGCTCGGCCAGCTTGAGCCAGACGAAGTTGAGGTCGGGCACCACGCTGGCGATGGCCACGCCGCTCAGCGCGCGCGGATCCAACCCGGCGGACTGGAAGAGGGTGCGCAGCACCACCCAGCTCTCGTCGATGGTGCGGGCGTGGCTGGTGGCCAGGCGCCAGTGGGCGCTAAGCCGCCCCTCGACGAGCACGCCCAGCACGATGTGGGTGTTGCCGATGTCCACCGCCAGCAGGCGGCGGGTGAAGGACGCGCCCCTCAGTTCTCCCGCTGGCATCGCAGCGCCTCCTTCTCAATGGCCGTCACGCGCAGGCCGCCCGCGGCCAGCGTGACACGCTCTCTTGCAAGTTCCAGCCGCAGCCGACCGTCCGCCAAATGCTCATGGCCGCCGAGGAGTCCGCCGTCCACCCACACCGGCCGCGAGGCCAGCAGGTCGCGGGGGGCCAGCGCCGCCAGCAGCGGCCCTGCCGCGCGCGGCGGCGTGGCCAGCTCCGGCAGCAGGTCCTCCAGCAAATCCCGCGGGGCCAGTTCCAGCCCCGCCTGCGCCAGCGAGCGCGCCGGCAGGCGCAGGCCGGCGGGGAAGGCGCGCTGCCGCAGATTCAGGCCCACTCCGATCACGACGACTGCCTCCCGGCCCTGCACCTTGGTCTGGACAAGAATGCCGGCGAGCTTGCCCGCTCCGGCCCTGTCCTCCAGCAGGATGTCATTGGGCCACTTCCACCAGACCCTGGTCGGCGAGTCCGCCTCCGCCAGCGCGCGCTCCAGCGTCCGCGCCAGCGCCAGGGCCGCCCAGTGGCCGACAAGGGGCAGGGCGTGGCGCTCCAGATCCAAGTCCAGCCGGAAGGAAAAGAGCAGGCCCTCGTCGGGCGGGCAATCCCAGCCGCGCCCCGCGCGGCCGCGCCCGGCGCTCTGGTGGCCGGCGCGCAGCACGGTCCAGGGCCGGTCCAGCGGCCCGCCGCCGCCCGCGGCCTCCAGCAGCCGCGCGTTGGTGGAGTCGGTTTCCTCCAGCTCGTGAAGGCTCCACTCCGAGGGAGCCTGCATCATGAATCCGCCGCTTGCACACGCAGCACCAGCAGGGTCTGGTCGTCCTGCTGGGGCGCGCCGGCCTCGAAGGAGCGCACCGCGTCCAGCAGGTGCTCCAGGGTCTCGCGCGCCGTGTCGCGCCGCGCCGCCAGCAGGGCCTCCTCCAGGCGGCGCTGACCGAACTCCTCCTCGTGCCCGCAGGTGGCCTCGGTGAGGCCATCGGTGTAGAAGACCAGCCAGTCGCCGGCCCGCAGCTCCAGATCCTCCGTCTCGTAGTCGGCGCCGCCGAACATGCCCAGCGCCATCCCGCCGCTGTCCAGGCGCCGCAGGCGGCCCTCGCGCACCAGCAGCGGCGGGTTGTGGCCGGCGTTGGAGTAGCGCAGGCAAAGGCCAGCGGGCGTGCTGCGGATCAGCCCCTGCACGAAGGTGACGTAGATGTCGTCGGCGGTGGTCTCGGCCAGCTGGTCGTTGAGGCGCGCGTTGAGGTGGCCGGGGGGCAGGCCCTGGTCCAGCAGGCTGCGCCAGGTGGCCTGGAGGTTGCTCATCACCAGGGCCGCCGCCACGCCCTTGCCCGAGACGTCCCCCAGCGCCAGCGCCAGCTCGCCCTCGCGGCTGCGGCGGAAGTCGTAGTAGTCGCCGCCCACCTCCTGCGCCATGCGGCAGGTGCAGGCGATGTCCAGGCGCGGATGGTCCGGCGGGGCGCCGGGCAGCAGGCCCTGCTGGATGGTGCGCGCGATCACCAGCTCGCGCTCGAGCTGCTCCTTGGCCGCCAGGTCGCGGATGTTCTCGCGGATGCGCATGCTCATCACGTTGAAACTGCGCGCCAGGCGGCCCAGCTCGTCGTCGGTGTGCTCGGGGAGCTGGATCTCCAGGTTGCCGCGCGCCAGCTCGTCGGTGCCCTGGCGCAGGTCGGCGATGGAGCGCGTGATGCGCCAGTTGAGCATCCAGGCGATCCAGATGCCCGTGAGGAGCAGGGGCAGCAGGATGAGAAACTGCAGGCCCAGCAGGATCACATAGGGGAAGACCACCGTGCGGTCGTCCATGAAGACGGCGGGCAGGATGCGCCCGGGCAGCGACTCCACCTGCACCAACAATTCCTCGCCAGGCGCGCCCAGCGCGAAGCCCTCCTGGCTGAGCCGCGCCAGGCCCACCTGGAAGAGGCGGTCGGCCAGCGAGCTGCCCTCGCCGGGGAAGTCCGCCGTGCGGTCCAGGGCCAGCTCGTGGGCCTCGGGTCGCAGGCCGATCTGGCGCAGGCCGAAGCGCACCAGGTTCTCCTGTCCCTGCACGGCCACCACGCGGATGGCCGTGCCCAGGGTCTGGCCGATCTGCTCCAGGGCCTCGGCGTCCAGGGGGAAGAAGCCGGCCGAGAGCAGGCCCTGCTCCTCGATGAGCGCCACCTGCCAGGCGTGGCCGCCCACGCGGATGATGCCCGAGGCGCGGCCCTGGCTGCGCCAGTCGCCGGGCAGACTGATCTCCTCGAGGGGGAAGTCGCTGGGCATGCGCCAGGTGGCCACCAGGCGGCGCCAGTGCTCCTCGCGGAGGGCGGCCGCGCTGTCGGCCGGAGCGTCGGTCCTCCAGTAGAGCGAGAAGAAGCCGCGGCCCACGGGCGAGCTGTCGCCCAGGCTGCGCAACTGCTGCTCGAAGCGGCGCTGGGCGGCGCGGTCCAGCGGATCGCTGAAGGCCTGGGCGAACCAGGCCGTGACCAGGCGGCCGCTCTCCAGGCGCTCGTCGAACTGGGCGCGCACCAGGCGGGCGCGGTAGCTGCCCATCACCACCACGGCCAGGGTGCCGAAGAGCAGGGTGAGCAGGGCCAGGGGCAGCGCGCTGGCGAGGATCGCGTTCATCACCAGCTTGGTGCGGATGCGCGATTGCCTGATGAGGCGGCCCACCAGCGCCAGCAGGGCGGCGGGCAGTTGCAGCCCCAGCCAGGCCCGGGCGATGGTGTGGAGCGGGCCCAGCCAGCCCAGCAGGAATCCCTCGCCGGATCCGCCTCCCAGGTGCACGTTGAAGGCGTTGTCCTGGGCCTGGCGCTGCAGGTCCAGCGCCAGCTCGCGGCTCCAGGCCCAGGCCAGCAGCAGCAACAACGCCAGGGCGTAGAGCGGCAGGTGGCGGCGCAGGGCCCCCGAGCGCAGCCAGCGCAGCACGGGGCGCGACAGAAGCGGCATGAGCAGCACGGGCAGGTCGCCCAGCAGGCCCAGCCCCGCCAGGACCAGGCCGGCCCACAGGCCCCAGCGCTCGCGGCGCAGGCGGCGCCAGGGCTGGTGCAGCCACAGCTCGTCGGCAAGCTGCGCCAGCGCCAGCGCGGCCGCCGCCAGGACGCCGGGCAGGGCCAGCAGCTCCCAACCCAGCGCGGCGGGGTGCACCAGGTGCTGGGAGAGCAGGGCGCGCAGCAGCAGCAGGCCGGGCAGCCAGAGTGCCGCCCAGCGGCCCAGGCGCCACTCCACATGCTCCAGCAGCCCTTTCCCCAGCTCGCTCCAGCGACGCGCGCCGGCCATCCGCCTCCTCCCCCTCCAGCTCAGCCCAGCCAGCCCAGCCACGCCAGCAGGTAGGCCGCCGGCGCGGCGAAGATCCAGGTGTCGAAGCGGTCCAGCACGCCGCCGTGGCCCGGCAGCACGCGGGCGCTGTCCTTGACCCCCGCGTCACGCTTGAGGCGCGACTCCAGCAGGTCGCCCGCCGGCCCCAGCAGCCCCACCAGCAGGCCCAGCCCGGCTCCCGCGAGGCCGTCGGCGGGCGGCAGCAGCAGACCCGCGGCCCAGCCCGTCAGGCAGGCGCCGGCCAGCCCGCAGAGGAAGCCCTCCACGGTCTTCTTGGGCGAAGCACGTTCGAAGAGTTTGTGGCGTCCCAGCAGGCGGCCGCCGAAATAGGCAAAGGTGTCGGCGGCCCAGGTGGCCAGCAGCAGCCCCAGCATCACCCGCCGGCGCGTCCCCCCGGGCTCCAGCACCTGGTCCAGCGCCACCAGCGCGGTGAAGGGCAGGGTGCTGAGCACGCCGATGAGTACGGAGGCGCCGATGCTGGAGAGGATCGCCTCGCGCCGCGAGAAAAGCTCGCGCAGCAGCAGCACCAGCAGCCAGAAGAAGGTGAGCCCGCCCCAGAGATGGAGGAAGTCCGCGCCCCCCGCCGCCAGCCGCCGCCCCTCGCCGTGGGGCAGGCCCGCCGTGAGCGGCAGCAGCACCACGTAGGGCAGCACCAGCCAGACGCTGTGCCCCACCCCCTTGGAGCGGTAGAAGGCGTTCATCTCGCGGAAGGCCAGCAGGCAGATGGCCAGCACGGCGGCGCGCAGCGCCAGGCCGCCGAACCAGAACACCGCCACGAGGATGGGCACTCCCGCCAGGGAGGTGAGGACGCGTGTCCTTAGTTCGCTGGCAGCCATGAGGGAAAGTAATGGAACGCGGGCAGTCGCCGGGGTCCAAGGGGCCCGCGGAACGGCCCTGCCACAGCCCCTCAGGCCCCCTCCCAACCTTGAATCTGGACCGGAAAAGCCATAGAATGCAGGCTTCAATTGCAGGGAGAACCGGCCCCATGATGCGGACACTTCGCGACAACACCCACGTGGTCCTCTGGATCCTCATCCTGGCCTTCGTGGGCACGATCGTCTTCAGTTGGGGCATGGGCGGCTTCGACACCCTCACCGGCGACGGCAAGACGGTGGTGGCCTCGATCAACGGCGAGAAGGTCGAGTACGCAGACTACGAGAAGGTGGTGCAGAACCGTCTGCAGCAGTCGGGCGACCAGAACGACAACCGCCAGGTGATGCAGGCCCGCACGCAGAGCTGGAACGACCTGGTCAACCTCACCCTGGAGAAGCAGCTCGCCCGGCAACTGGGCCTGGGCTGGTCCGACCGCGAGATCACCGACCGCATCCTCTACACTCCGCCGGCCTTCGTCACCCAGGACACGGCCTTCCTCAGCGCCGGCGTCTTCGACACGCTCAAGTGGCACGAGATGTTGAAGAACGACAACGCGAAGAACTGGCTGCTGATGATGGAGGAGCAGTACCGCACCGCCATGCCGGTGGAGAAGCTGCGCAGCCGCCTGATGGCCTCGGCCCTGGTCAGCGACGCCAACCTGATGGACGACCACTTGCAGCGCAACCAGACCGCGCTGGCAGGCTACGTGGTCTTCAGCTACGGCTCCTTCCCCGTGGATTCGGGCAGCATCAAAGAGGCCGAGCTGGAGGCCTGGTACAAGAGCCATCAGAAGGACTACGAGGTCGACGAGCGCCGTGAGATCGACTACGTGCAGCTCCCCGTCGTCCCCAGCAAGGAGGACAGCGCCGACGCGATCGACCAGATGGCCTACATCCAGAAGCAGCTTGAGAAGGGCGAGACCTTCGAGAGCCTGGCCCGCATCTACAGCATGGACGAGGCTATT
>Ga0233425_10009630_pt1 | contig 12130 bp, 14 predicted proteins | sample Watercolumn_Towu_2_FD_181712 | JGI IMG/M metagenome (GOLD analysis project Ga0233425, IMG submission 181712) | Freshwater microbial communities from Lake Towuti, South Sulawesi, Indonesia - Watercolumn_Towuti2014_140_MG | ecosystem: Environmental > Aquatic > Freshwater > Lake | place...
CATGAGAATGACCAGGGTGGGGGGATCGTCCCGAATCAGCCGCTCGACAAGCGACAAGCCATCGGTTCCCGGCATGCGAAGATCGGTCAGTACCAGGTCATACGACTTCTCCTGGCAGCGCCGTATAGCCTCCGTTCCGCCCGACGCCGTCTCAACCGAATACCCCTCAGCCGACAGGATCGCCCGAAGGATCTCTCGCTGGGACCCTTCGTCATCGACGACCAGGATCCGCCTTTCCTGCATCAGGCCGGCTCCTCCGCCGGCAGCCGGATGCTGACTGTGGTGCCCTGGCTGCGAATGCTGTCCAACGTGATCGTTCCTCCGTGTTCCTCGATAATCTTCTTCGTCAGGGCCAATCCCAATCCGATTCCGACCTCCTTGGTGGTAAAGTACGGCTCAAACACTTTCGGCAGGTCTGCCGCGGCGATCCCGTGCCCGGTATCCCGGAAACGGATGTCGATCCACCGTCCGGTTTCGGCGTCCGGCGATACGGACGATGAGTCGGCCCTCTTCACCAGGCCGGCGCTGATGGCCAGCTTCCCACCCTGAGGCATCGCCTGGAAGGCGTTGACGAGAACATTGACGAAGCAGGTCCTGATCTGCTCCCCGTCCACCGACACCATCGGCAATGCATCGAGAGCGCTGCAGTCGATCTCGATCCCCTGTTCCACAGCCCTGCCTCCGGCCATCTTCGCAACATCATGGAGCAGCGAGGTCAAGTCGCATGGACGCGGCTGCAGCTTGAGCGGCTTCCCGTAGGTCAGGAAGTTGGTAATCATCGTGTTCAGGCGGTAGATCTCGCTTTTTATCCACGAGACCAGGTAGATGAACTCCTCTCGTTGGTGCGAATCGGCAGGCGAAAACCGGCTCTGTAAATGATCGATGCTCAGGTTGATGAAATTCAAGGGATTGCGGATCTCGTGCGCGATGCCCGAGGCCAACTGCCCGATACTGGAGAGACGCTCAGCCTGGTGCAGGCGCTGTTCCAACTCCTTATTCGCCCGCAGCTTCTGTACCATGTCGTTGAAGCTGGCCGTCAGCTCGCCGATCTCATCGTGGCGCTCGACCGGCAAGGTGTCCTCGAGATCGCCATGGGCTACCCGGCGCGCCGCCTGAACCACTCGATCAATCGGCCTGGTGTATTTCCAGGACAGAACGAGGGAGGCGGCTATCCCGAGCCCAAAGACCAGCACGGTGGCAATCAGCCGTTTGATGAAGTTGAGTTGCGAGATCTGGGCAAAATCATCCAGCACCATACTGATCAGGGCATACCCCATCCGTTGGTTGCCCACGACGATCGGCACAAGCAGGTTGTAGGTCTTTTGACCTTGCTCAGTCCGCAGCGTCTCCCCCAGTCTGGCGGTGATGAACAGATCCCGATGTCCCGGGTCGATGGTCGCGCCCACCCGCTTCGGATTACTGCTGGCGATAACCTCCTCCTCATTGCTGACGATAGAGATCTCTTTGACTCCCCTTTTTTGCAGGCGCCCGACATAGTCCTGAAGGCGCGCCTCGTCGGTCCGCTCTTGAGAGGTAAGGCGTTCCACGCTGACCTGGATCGCACTGGACAGATCCATCGTGTGCGCCTCCACCTGGTCGATCAGCGTCCGCTCCGCATGCCAATACAGCGCGAACAGTGAGGCAAACGTCAGCAGCAGGAGGGAGAACATCATCAGGAGCAGTTTCGCCCTCAGCCCAAGACTATCCAGGAACCCCTTCACCCTTGGACCTCCCTGAACCCTGTGCGGTGTAGCCGACCGCTGCAACAGAAAACCATAGCTTATCGAAAATAGTGGGCTTTGTAAAGCACAGAGGCTCGCCACTGTGGGCGGCGTCGCCCCGCAAGCGCCGCCCGCCCCGCCATCGCCGGCGGCGTCCTCGGACGCAGGTGGGCCGGGCCCTGGAGGAGTCGGGCATCACGCTCATCGCAGCCGGCTCTCCGCAGGCGAAGGGCCGGGTCGAGCGGTTGTGGGGCGCCTTCCAGGATCGGCTGGTCAGCGAGTTGCGGCCGGCGGGAGGTCGTGCGCTATGGGCCAGACACCACGACCACCGTCCAACCCTGCGCGAGCGCACCCTGATATTTTCATGTTGCTGTTAACCTGACATATTGACGTTGCTACGACAGTAGCACTCTGGGTCCCTGCTCCCATTCTTACCGAAAGGGTCGTGTTGTCCGGGCTCCTGGTATACAATCGTCTGTCATTGCGAGCACCTGGGGGTGCGCGGCAATCTCGCCGGTTTGTTCTGTAAGCATGAGGAGGCGGGAGCGAAGAACGGTTAGATTGCTTCGCTGCGCTCGCAATGACCAAATATAATCCGCGTTGTTGGGAGGGGTAGCGATGGTCGAGTGGATACGGCAGCGAACCGAGCGAATCTATCGGCCCGGCGAAGGGCACGAGGCGAAACACAGCATTCTCAGCGAGACGCTCCTGCGTCTGATACGGGAAGTGCCGCTGCGTGATCGGACGATTCTGGATGTCGGGTGCGGCAATGGGCGTCTGACCTTCGCCTTGGCGAAAGAAGCCGGTCGGATTATCGGAATCGACTGGTCGGATCAGGCGATCGAGCAGGCGACGCAGCGTGCGCGCACCGACGGTCTCGACCATGTCACGTTTATCTGCGGCGATGCGGAGCGGATCGATTACGGCGAGCTTGGTCCGATCGATCTGGTGGTCGCCCATCTGTGCATGTCCGATGAGATCCTTCGACGAGCGGCCGCAGCGCTGCCGCCAGGCGGCTGTATCGCCTTCTCAACCCTTCATAAAGATCAATGGCAAGAGAGCGGCCGAAGCTCCCGATTCGCCTACGGAGAACAGGATGCCGAAGCGGCGCTCGCAGCAGCCGGGTTCGATCCTGTCTATCTTGGGGTCGAGCGTGAGACACTGTCCTTTGCCGCTGCGACTGATGCGCTAGCCTACCTGGAAGCCTCGGATCTTGTCGGGAAATGGAAGGCGGATAGCCGCTGGGAAGGGTTTCTGGCCTATCTGGAGCGCGGCGGCAGATCGCTGACGGTCAGGGCTCGTGTGACGGTCAAGGGGCGACGGCGGTAAGCGCCTGGGCGATCTCCGCCTGCACGTCCGGATCAGCTTCGCGTGTACGCGCCTCGTTAAGCGCCGCGCGCGCCTCAGGCGTACCGATCTGTCCCAAGGCCCAGGCGGCGTGGCTCCGGACCACCGGCTCGGGATCGGACAGGAGCGTTGCGAGAGCCGGAATCGATTCCCTGGAGTACAGGTTGCCGAGCGCCACGGCGACGTTTCGCAGCAAACCCCGTCGTTTGGAACGCTTAATAGGATTCCCCTTGAATCGCAGCCGAAACGTCTCGTCGTCAAGCATAAGCAGAGGGATCAGCTCCGGCGCATACAGGCCCTCACGGGGTTGAAATGCGGGCTCAGTCGAGGCCGTGATATCAACATTATACGGGCAGACCTCCTGACAGATATCGCAGCCGAAGATGTGATCGCCGATCAACGGTCGCACCTCGGTCGGGATGCTCCCCTTCAACTCGATCGTCAGGTACGAAATGCAGCGACGGGCGTCCAGGCGATAGGGGCCGACAAAGGCGTCGGTCGGGCAGGCCGTCAGGCACAGATCGCACGAGCCGCACCGGTCCGTGATCGGCTGGTCCGCCGGCAACTCCAGGCTTAGAAGCAGCTCGCCCAGAAAAAAATATGAGCCGTACTCCGGAGAGATGAGGTGTGTATTCTTGCCGATCCACCCGATCCCAGCCTGGCCCGCGAACTCCCGTTCCAGAACCGGTCCGGTATCGACATAGACCTTGCCCTCGACCGCTCCGCCGACGGTATCGCGGATCCAGCCGAGCAGCGCCTCAAGCCGGTCCTCCATCATCGCGTGATAGTCGTCCCCCCACGCATAGCGGGAGATCCATCCCGTGGGTGTGCCTGTGTGGTGTGTCTCGCGCGGAAAGAGGGTGTAGTAGTTCATGCCGACGGATACGACCGAACGCGCCCACGGGAACCGGGTATCCGGGTGGCGTCTGGCCTGCTCAGTGCGCGCCATGTAGGCCATCTCGCCGCCATACCCCTGGCCCAGCCAGTCCGCAAACGACTGTTCATGCGGAGGGTCGCGGAGCGGCGAAATTCCCGCCAGTTCGAACCCTAGCCTGCGGGCCTGCTCTTTGATCGCCCGGGCCAACTGCTCAGGGGTCTGCGCGACGACGTCGGTTCGTGGCTGCTCGGGGTCCATAGACGCTTACCGCGCGGCCTTCACGATTCGTAGCCGCGACGTCGTCTTTTGCTCCCTCAGCAGTGCCTGGAATCGTACCGCATCCTCGGCCATCAGAAGGTTATTGAACAGACAGTAGGTGGGGAGATCGCCGGCACATTCTGCCGTGAGCCGCTCGAGGTCGTGATCGGTGTGAACGTATCGGTAGCCGGTGATCCCGTGCAACCGGTAATAGCGGATGGCGCCATGAAGCGCCGGTTCCTTGAGCGGATCGACCACATGAATCAGGTCCAGCTCCCGGCACAGACCCTGGACGGTCTCCGCCGTCCAGTCTCCTCGTGGCTCCCAGGCAGCGCGCCAGCCGGTTCGGTCGATCGTCGTAAAGAAACGACACAGGTTCGCGAGATGTTCGGGCGTCGGCGTAAAGCTCGGCGGGCACTGAAAGACGATGATCGAGGCGCCCAGGGCGGTCGCAAACGCCCGCGTCCGGGTCCAGGCATCGAGAACCTCCTCGGTCGGCCGAAAGGCGCCATAATGATCTTTTGATTCATGCGGGATCGGCTTGGCGAGGCGGCGGTAGGTCGGGCTTGACGGCTCGTGTGTGATAAGCTGCCACGCCTTCATCGTAAATTCGAATCCGGTCGGCGCCCCGGCCCGCCACCGCGCTCCCGTGCTGACCCGCGGCAACTTGTAAAAGGTCTGTTGGATCTCCACAACCGGGAAGGTCTTGTAGTACTCCGGCTGCCCTATGGCGAAGCCGCAGGTCCCGACCTTGGCCCGGATCACTGAATCTGCTCTTCGTCGAATGGGGTATCTTGGGACGGAGAAGAGGACGACATCGGCCGAGGGCCCCTCGCGTCCATCCAGGATCGCATGGCAGTCAGCGCCGACACCAAAAAGGCCGTACCGCTGACCAAGTATTCGGTGGTCAGCCAGTGCACGACCCAGACCGGCCCCGCAGGCGGCTCGACCAACAGCCACTGCGCCGCCTTGATCAGGAGCAGCAGAAAGCCTGCCCCGGCGGTGGTTGCAACAAGCAGCCAGTGCCCAGGTCCTGGTGTCCGTCGATAGGCTCGAAACAGCAGCACTGCCAGCAGAAGCGATACGCAGGGAATCAGCCACAGGAGCGGCTCATGCGGAACAGGACGGCCTCTGAGCGACTGGCCGAGGGCGAGTTCCAGACCCGCAACCGACATGACCCGGTGGGCACGGTAACGACCGACAATCACCCATGGCAGGAAGAAGAGGCCGAGGGGGATCACCCCGGCCCACGGCGCCTTGACCCAGCGTTGTAGAGCAGCCGGGGTCGTCGGCGGGACGGCAGCGAATACCACGCCACACTGCCAGCAGGCGCTGGCGCCCGGTACCTTGCGCGCGCCGCACGACTGACAGGCGCCGATCGGGTGAACATTCATCGATGCTGACGGACTGCGCATCACAAAGCCCGCCTCCTTACGTATCTATACTGTGAACGATACGGCTCCGCTGTCAAGGGTTTTCCGTTCCCGTACGTGCGGGATCTGAGTCATCACGATGTCTGACCGGACAATCGATCCCATTCCGCCGTTAACTCCGCCACCCGCCGTTTGGTCTGCGTGTGCCTGTCCAGCGTATCCCGAAATCGCTCTTTATTCCGGTACGTCTCCGGGTCGGCGAGCGCCAGAGACAGCTCCTCCAGGCTCTTTTCGGCCTCCGCCACCTCCGCCTCGATCTTGGACAGCGATGACTGGAGGAGGTGTGACGTTCGGTGCATTCGGTTGCGCGTCTCGGCCTCGGCCCGTTTCTGCTCCTTCGTCTTCCGTTCCCTTACGCGGGCCTCTTTTGCCTCGGTTCGCTGCGCCGCCGGGACGGGGATCTTGGGGGACGCGGGTTCGGTTCGGATGCCGCCGGCAGCCTCTTCCGCCATCAACTGTTGTTTGTGGAGATAGTAATCGTAATCCCCGGCATAGGGCGTCGCCGCGCCGTCCCGAACGTCAATGATCCGATTCGCCACGGCCCGGATAAAATGGCGGTCATGGGTAATGAAGCAGATCGTCCCGGGAAAATCGCGGAGCGCGTCTTCCAGCACATCGCGGGAGGGGATGTCCAGGTGGTTTGTCGGCTCGTCCAGCAGCAGCAGGTTGGCCGGCCGGATCAGCATCTTAGCCAGCGCCAACCGGCTCTTCTCCCCGCCGGAGAGGACGGAGACCTTCTTCTTCACGTCGTCTCCGGAAAAGAGAAACCGTCCCAGGATCGCCCTGAGGAAGGACGACTCTTCCGTGGGCGCGGCATCTGTGATCTCATCAAGGACCGTGTTGGCAGGGTTCAACAACTCCAACTGATGCTGCGCATAATAGGCGGTTGTCACGTTATGGCCCGGTATCCGTTCGCCCTTCTCAAACGGCAGGACGCCGGCCAGCAGCTTCAGCAGGGTCGATTTCCCCGCCCCATTCGGGCCGATCAAGGCCACCCGTTGTCCGCGGCGCAGCTCGACGTTCAGAGCCCGGTAGACCGGATTGCCGTCATAGGACTTGTCGATGTCGATCAGCCGGATAACCGTCTCTCCACTCCGCAGAGGCTCCGGAAAAGAAAATCGAACCCGTTTCTGCTGAGGGGCCAACTCCGCCTTGTCCATCTTCTCCAGCAGTTTGATCCGACTCTGGACCTGACGGGCCTTGGTTGCCTTATACCGGAAACGGTCGATAAAGGCTCGGGTATCCTCGATCTTTTTCTGCTGGTTCTTCGCGGTCGCCTCCAGAATCTCCCGTGCTTCGGCCTTGGCGGTTACGAACTGATCGTAGTTTCCGGTGTAGGCCACCAGTTGTTGGTGCTCGACTTCCACGACCCGGTTGACCAGACGGTTCATAAAATTCCGGTCGTGGGAGATCAGCAGAATCGCGCCGGCGTATCCGGACAGGAACTTTTCCAGCCAGACAACCGACTCCAGATCCAAATGGTTCGTCGGTTCGTCCAGCAGAAGCGCGTCCGGCGCGGAGAGGAGCAGCCGAGCCAGCGAGGCGCGCATACGCTGACCCCCGGAGAAATGCTCCAGCGACCGGGACAGATGCTTCTCTTTAAACCCGAGACCGGTGAGGATCTCTTTGGCCCTCGCCTCCAGGGAATATCCGCCGAGCTGCTCGTACTTAGTCTGGAGGTCGCCGTAATGGGCCAACAGCTCGTCCACCGCCTCCGGTGGAGCCGTGGCAATCTCCTCCTCCAGCAGGCGGAGATGGCGCTCAATAGACGACGCCTCCGAGCCGCCGGTCAGCACCTCTTCGAGTACCGACCGACCCTGATGGCTCTCCAACTCCTGGGTCAGATAGCCGATCACGGCCTTGTTGTTGATCGCGATCACACCGCTGTCGGGCGCGATGCGACCCGCGATCATCTCCAGGAGCGTCGTCTTCCCCGCGCCGTTGGGTCCTACCAGCGCGACCCGGTCTTCAAGGCCGATCCGCAGTGAGACGTCTGTGAACAGCACGCGGCCGCCGAAGCGTTTGGATACCTGTTGAATCGAGATCATAGAGCGTCAGTATAAGAAGGCGAATGCGGCAATAAGTGTCTCATGGGCGTAACCTCGGCCATGCGATCAGGCCGGTCGCCCGCGCAGCGTTCCAGAGTTGCCGGTCGTAGGTCGCCACCGTAACCGACTCGCCCAGCAGATCCCGCCAGAACAGAGCGGACGCCAAGTGAGCCGCATCGTAACCGCGCAGACTGTAGTCCCACGCAAGCGATGCGGCGCGGGACACGAGGATCTCCGTCATCTGGAGGCGAACAAGGCTTTCCCACTCGGCGCTGAAGAGCTGCAGTGCGGAGGCCCCTTCTTCGCGCGTCAAGAGCGCCATGCGAACGGCCTTAGCCAGCGCGGCGGCCACCTCCGCTCGACTGATGATGGCCGTACCGACCGCGGCGGCCTGATCAATGAGCCTTCTCACCTCGACAGAACCCGCCTCTGCCACGTACCGCTTGACAAGCGCGCTCGCGTCGAGATAGGCAATCACTCGCGGTCCTCAATCAGCAGATCGGCTACGGTGCGCTTTCCTCTGACTCGGGCCGCGGGCGCCGTAGGTGGTAATTTGTGCTTGTTCCAGAGTACGAGGCCGGACCGGGCCATAGCCTCGATGCGGTCTTCGATCGGCAGAATTGTCGGCACGATCCGGCCAATCGGCGTCCCTCGCTCGGCGATCTCTACCGACTCTCCGGCCTTGACCAGCCGCAGGTAGTGGCTCAGCCTGCTCTTCAATTCTCGTATACTGACTCTCGTGGACTTCGTCGCTCCTTCCACGCGCGTCACCCCCTCTATTGTGACCTCATTATATAACAGTGTAGTCACATGATGTCAAATCCGTGGGACCGTTCCAGTCGACCCGTCATCCCTGTCGGAAGAAGCAGTGCCGGCCAGTTTCAATTCACGCGCCCGCGCGGGGCGCGCCTGCTTACACCTGGTTCGGCTATCTCCCGCTTTTTGGGAACAGAAGAAGCCGATTGCATACGATACGTTATTATGTTAGCATTTTTTTAAAATGGAGGAATAATTATGCCTATTACCCAACTTTCTGAAAAGGGTCAGGTTCTGGTTCCGAAGGCGCTGCGCCGCAAGCTCGGCTTAAAGCCTGGCACAAGAGTCCAATTGATTGAAGAAGAGGGGCGCCTGATCCTCTCGCCCGTGCCGACTGACCCAATCGCCGCCGCCACCGGCTTTCTCACAGGGCACTTCTCGTTGACGGCCGATCTCCGCCGGGAGCATCAGGAAGAAATTCGCCGTGAGCGAAAGACTCGTACTCGATAGCTTCGCGCTCGTTGCCTTGTTGCACAAAGAACCAGGCTGGCAACGCGTGCAAGCGGCGCTTTACGAACAGGAAAAGGCGCGTACGCGGGCCCTCCTCAACTGGATCAACTGGGGCGAATTCTTTTACATCATCAAACGCCGCGTCGGAGCGGCCAAGGCGGAAGAGGCCCTGCGCCTGCTGGAACAGCTACCTCTCGAACTGGTGCCCGTCGACCAGGCACTTGTGCGGACGGCGGCCGAGATCAAAAGCGCATATTCCATTTCTTATGCGGACGCCTTCTGCGTGGCCACAGTCCAGCGTGTCAACGGAGTCGTACTCACCAACGATCAAGAGTTCCGGGCCGTCGAGCAACTCATCACGATCCGGTGGTTGATCGGATAACAGCACTCTCACGCTTCACTCGCCGCTGATCTCCACCCTACTTCCCACGGGGTACAACGGATAAGGAGATTCCCTTGGCGAAGTATACTGCTCCCCTCGGACTCACGCCGGCGTATGCCCTGTCGGGCAGCATTGGAGATTCCACTCGTGCATACCGTAAAACTCCCCCTCTACGGTGCCAGCTTTACCGGCCTTGCGGGTACCCTGGAACGTCCCGCTCTCACGACACGTCCATATGTTGCCGCACATGACGTCGACCGTATACTTGTATGTCATCACATCCGGATCCGAGGAGTTAGACTTCTTGACCTCGCCGGTCAGATTCACGTGCCACACCAGCTTCTGCCCGTTCGTACACACTGAACTCATCGTGCACACCGGAAGGCCTCCTGAAAACGAATAGCCGGTTGGCGTGACCTTGTACGTCACCGGAATGCCCAGACCAAATTTGAAGGGGACCGAAATGAAATCGACGTACGCCCCCGAGGGTCCTGTTGCGTACTTCGTACTGATGTCGTGGTAATAGAGGTCACTGCCGCTCTTAATGGAAAGTGGGACCGTGCAAGGGGGGGTCTTGCCGGAGAGCCGTCGCCGCGGCTTTAGCTGCTTCCTGACTTGTTCCCACCATCGGCTGACCTCGACTACCGCAAGCGATCCCCCGCGCAGACCGGTTGGCGGCTGTAGGCGCTTCCCTGTCGTCCTTGATCGTACACTCCGCTTAGTCGGCATAGAATACCTCCTCCCTGAGCACAATGTGTCACGAAGAGACGCAGCGACCGGCTGGTACGTAGGTCGGGTCGTCGTTCTCGACTCCGCGCAACCTCCAGTATTTTCAACATCCTATCCAATCGTATAGGTACGGGTCAAGACTTGTTCTCCTGTAAAAAGGGCACTCTTCCTCCCATCGTGTAGGTTGCCTTATCTTCCCCTTGCCCTCTCCTCCGAGAGGGCAAGGGTTGCGGTGAGGGTGAGATTGGTGTTTGGCGTTTCAATCCACCTTTTTCTCTAAGCGGTCGAGCCGGCGCGTAAGATCCCTATTCGTCGCAATAAACCGGCGGAGTTGGACAAAGGCCCGCATGATTTCGATATTGACCTTGATGGCACACTCGCTAGGCAGGGCGCTCGAAAGCATCGCCACGCCCTGCTCGGTGAACGCCATCGGTGGGTGGGGTCAGCCTTGGAGGTCACAAACTGTGACCTCCATTCGGTCAACTCCTCTAGAGTCAGGACAAACATGAAGTCTTGAGGGAATCGAGCGATATTTCTCTTTACCGCTTGTTTTAGCGCCTTCGTCGGCACCCCATAGAGAACCGCTAGGTCGCGATCCAATATCACCTTCTGGTCACGGAGGATAAGAATCGCTTGGTGGATTCGATCCACCGACATAAGGGATTCGCTCATCACGTGATAGCCTTCTTTCCCCTTATCACCGCGATGGTGCGCGGCGCAGGCGTCGCGTCCGATACGCCGGCCTGGCCTCCTCGACCCGGAAGCGGATCGGCAACGGAGACTGGTCGGGCAACCGCCGTTCCATCCGGCCATCCCCTCCAGTAGCTCCACTGATCTGCGCGTAGTGGCTCGGGTATGCTATAGTATCGTCAACCAAGCCGACCGTTCTTTCAAGGATGCGCAATGGCCCCTATTAACCTGACGCAACAGTCTGCGGAGATCCGGCGTCTTGCGGCCGCACATGGGGTTGTCCGCGTGCGAGTGTTCGGATCGCGCGCGCGAGGTGAAGCCTCCGCTGCGAGCGACCTCGACCTGCTTGTGGACCTGGCCCCCGACCGTGACCTTCTGGACCTTATCGCCTTTAAGCTGGACGTTGAAGACCTCCTGGGGCGCCGCGTGGATGTTCTTACTGAGGCGGCCTTGAGCCCGTACCTCCGAGAGGAGGTCCTGGCAGAGGCGAGGCCCTTGTGAAGGACGCAGCCATCTACCTGCGTCACATCCGGGATGCCATCGTCCGCATCGAGAAGTACACGGCCCAAGGACGCAAAGCTTTCTTCAACGACACGATGGTTCAGGATGGAGTCATCCGCAATCTTGAGGTGATCGGCGAAGCGGTGAAGAATCTCCCTCCTGAGTTGAAGCGTCGGCATCCCGAGATACCCTGGCGGAGTATCACCGCGTTGCGAAATATCCTGATCCATGAGTACTTTGGCGTGGATATCGAGATTGTCTGGCGTGTCGTTCAACGGCGCATCCCCACATTTAAGCGTCACGTCGAAGCTATGCTCGCCGACTAGGGGTGTTGTCAGTTTGTACCCTCACCTCGCCCTCTCCCTCCAGGGAGAGGAGAACATGAGAAGAGCTGCGCTCCGCACCCAAAGGGTACCTGGGGAGAGAGGCTCTGCAACAAAGGCTGGTCGCGCGTGATTATGGCCCTCAACACGTCAAAGTCCCCCCCATCCTGACCTTCCTCCCTGGATCGAGTCCGGGGCAGGCTCTCGTAGGGGAGAAGGAATATCTCGTCTGCTGAGGCAGAGCCGCTCCGACCAATAATTACAATTATAACTGCCTGCTGTGACATCCGGGGTCACTTCCGGAGGAAGTCGTGACTCTTTCCCGCGAAGCTTTTCTGTGAGACCTCGTTCTCCTCTGGCTGCCTCGATCTACGCAATGTCAACCATGGGTGGCCCTAAGCTATGGCGCCCTGCAGAATCCGCCGGGCCTGCTCGCGGACCTTTTCGGCAAGGGCTGGGGGCTTGCGCACCTGCACCTCACCGCCGAAACTTAGAATCCATCCGACCAGTTCAGGGGTGTCGCCAACCCTCAGCGTCATCTTCAGGCGCCCGCTC
>Ga0233425_10009631_pt1 | contig 12129 bp, 8 predicted proteins | sample Watercolumn_Towu_2_FD_181712 | JGI IMG/M metagenome (GOLD analysis project Ga0233425, IMG submission 181712) | Freshwater microbial communities from Lake Towuti, South Sulawesi, Indonesia - Watercolumn_Towuti2014_140_MG | ecosystem: Environmental > Aquatic > Freshwater > Lake | place: Indonesia...
ACACGCGGTGAGGAACCGATTCATGACGAAAAGCTCCATTCGGGCAGTTTCATGAGGGCGCCCCCCTTCATCGCCGACTCGTGGGCCAGGATGCCCGTGCACGTCCAGTTGGCGCTCTGCTTCGCGTTGGGGTACGGATCGCGGCCCTCGACCAGGGCCGTGACGAACTCGTGCACGAGGTGCGGATGGCTGCCGCCGTGGCCGCCCCCCTGCGTGAACGAGAGGTGCTGGTGCTCGTCGGAATCGTAGACACCCCCCGTCGTGAAGCACTGGATGGGCTCCGGCAGGAGATGGGCGAAGTCGGGCACCGGCACCCGCTTCGGGATCTCGGGCTCGGGCACCTTCGCCGTGTGGAGCACCGGCTCCTCCCCCTCGACGAGCTGCCACTCGAAGCTCTTCTTCGAGCCGTAGACGTCGAAGCTCTCGCGGTACTGCCGCGCCGTGTCGAAGAGCGAGCGGATCACGCGGGCCACGACGTCGCTGCCCCGCAACTTCACATGGGCGCTTTCGATCGCGAACGGGGAGCCGTAGTGGGCGATGAGCTCGTCGCGGATCCGCCCGGACCCAAAGCAGCTCACCTCTTCGGCGTCCTTCCGCTCGAGCGCCAGGCACGGCCCCACGCAGTGGGTCGCGTAGTGCATCGGCGGCAGGCCCGGCCAGTAGTTGGGCCAGCCGTCCATGTCCTGCTGGTGGCTCGCCTGGACGAACTGGATCCGCCCGAGCTCGCCCTTGTCGGCCATCTGCTTGATGAAGAGGAACTCGCGGGCGTACACGACCGTCTCGGCCATCATGTACTTGAGGCCCGTCTTCGCGGAGCGTTCGACGATCTTCCGGCAGTCGTCCACGCTCGTCGCCATCGGCACGGTGCACATCACGTGCTTGCCCGCCTCGAGGGCCGCGAGCGTCATCGACGCGTGGTCGGGGATCGGCGAGTTGATGTGGACGGCGTCGATCTCCTTGTCCTTGAGGAGATCGGCATAGCTCTCGTAGCGCCGCTCGACGCCGTAGGCCTTGCCCACCTGGTCGAGCTTGTCCTTCGACCGCTGGCAGATCGCCACGAGCTCGGCGTGCGGATGGCGTTGGTGGATCGGGATGAACTCGGCGCCGAAGCCGAGGCCGACGATCGCGGTGCGGACGGGACGCGCAGCAGCGGGAGAAGCCATGTTGAGAAATATTCCTGCGGACGAAGACCCCGAAGCGGAGTATCGTCGATCGATCCCGGGGAGTCCATGAGAGCCTGCACGAGGCATTTGAGAAAATGCACCGCGGGCTCAGCGGTCGCCGCGGAACTTCCGTCGCCACTGGCTCGGCGGCGTGCCGTGGTGGCGGGTGAAGGCCACCGTCAGGTACTCCGGATGGCGAAAGCCCGCCCGGGCGGCGATCGTGGCCAAGGGGAGATCGGTCTCGCGGAGAAGCCCCTCCACGAGTCGCATCTGGGCGCGGGCGATCTCGTCGTGGGGCGTGCGGCCCACGCGGCGGACGAACCGGGTCTCGAGCACGCGGCGCGAGATGCCCAAGGCGCGTGCGACGTCGGTCGCCTTGATCCCGCGGTCGGCGTGGTCGCGGATGTAGCGCATGGCCGACGCGACGAGCGGTTCGTCGATGGCGACGACGTCCGTGCTGCGGCGCGTCGTGATTCCCAGGGGCTCGAGGAGCCATTCCGTACCGCCGGCCGCGCCGCCGGCCATGAGCCGGTCGAGGATCACGGCCGCCTGCCGGCCGGCGCCCGCGGCGTCGGGCACGATGCTCGAGAGCGGCGGGCTCGCCAGCTCACAGAGCAGCTCGTCGTCGTCCACGCCGAGCACCGCCACCTCGTCGGGTACGGCGATGCCGGCACGGCGGCACGCGTCGAGCGCCTGCCGGCCGCGCACGTCGTAGCAGGCGAAGAGGGCGACGGGCTTCTCGAGGCCACCCAGCCAGGCCTCGATGGCTGCGTCGTCATCGCCCCACGCCGCGCGTCGCCCGCGCGGCGCGAACACGTCCACCGTGTGGCCGAGCGCCACCACCGCCGCGGCGAAGGCCTGTTCACGGTTCGTGCTCCAGCGGAACCGGCCGTCGCCGAGAAACGCGAACCGCCGGAAGCCGCGCTCGGCGAAGTGGGCCACGGCCATGGCCGCGATCGCCGTGTCGTCGGTCTCGACGTAGGGGACGTCGGCGAGGAGGCGGGCGGCGCTGACATCGACCACCGGCGTGCGACGCGTGTGGCGCAGGTCGTCCACCGCACGGGCGATCGCGGCGGTCTCGACCCGGGCGACGATACCGTCTCCCTGCCAATGCGCGAGCCGGCCGAGCGGCGGCGCGCCGCGGCCGTGCTCGGGCAGGAACACCGTCCACGGCTCATGCTCCCGCATGTGCCGATGGATCCCGGCGAGCAGTCCACGGGCGTACGCGTTCGACGCCTCGATGAGCACGGCGACGCGACGGGGCCCGTGGCTCTTCGCGGCGCCGGCCATCGGAGAATCGTCCGGGTGCGATCGGTGTCGATCAGCGGACGTCGAGCAGTTCCACGAGGAAGTGGAGCGTGGCGTCGGGCGGGATCGGGCCGCCCGGCGTGCCGCGCTTGCCGTAGCCCAGCTCGCTCGGGATCACCAGCTCGATCATGCCTCCCTGGCCCACGAGCTGCATGCCCTCGGTCCAGCCGGGGATCACCTGATTGAGTCCGAAGTCGATCGATTCGCCGCGCTGGTAGGAGCTGTCGAACACCTTCCCGCTGTCGAGCCAGCCGTGGTAGTGGACCTTCACGTTGCTCGTGGCCTTCGGCGCGGCGCCCGTGCCCTTGCGGAGCACGCGGTACTGGAGGCCCGACGGCGTGGTGGCGAACGTCTTGGGCGCGTCGGCGTCGATCTTGCCGGCGCCGGCGGGCAGCGCGGGGTGCGGAACTTCCTTGGCGGCGGGGGCTTGGGCCACGATGGTCTCCGATGCGAAGAAGGTGAGGGACACAAACGCGATGGCGAGGGCGACGCGCACGGTGATGACTCCGGGGACGAAAAACTCGGGCAGCATCATACCCCGGCGCGGCCGGAGGCACCTCGGGCCATGAGCGACTCGATCTCGTCGGCCTCGATCGGCACGTGCGCGCAGAGGTCCACGGGGCCCTTCTCCGTGACGAGAACGTCGTTTTCAAGCCGCACGGCCAGGTTTTCCTCGGGGATGTAGATGCCGGGCTCGACCGTCATCACCCAGCCCGCCTCGAGCGGGCCGTCCACCGGGGCCATGTCGTGCACGCCGAGGCCGAGCGAGTGGCCGAGGCCGTGCATGAAGTACTTCTTGCAGGCGGGCTCGTCGGCGGAGTCGCGGGCGGCTTCCTCGGGCGTGATCAGGCCGAGCCCCACGAGCTCCCGTGCCATCTCCTCCTGCGCCGCCCGCTTCCACTCGCGGAGCCGTGTGCCCACGGTCGTGCGGGCGATCGACGACCGCAGCACCCGCAGCACGGCGTCGTACACCGCCCTCTGCCGAGGTGTGAACCGGCCGTTCACGGGATACGTGCGCGTGAGGTCGGCGTTGTAGTTGGCGTACGACGCGCCCACGTCGACGAGCACGAGGTCGCCGGCCCGGCACTCCTGATCGTTGTCGAGATAGTGGAGCACACAGGCGTTGGCGCCGGAGCCGATGATCGGCTCGTAGGCCATGCGGCCGCGGCGCCGCGTGAACTCGGCGATGAGTTCCGCCTCGAGCTCGTATTCCATGACGCCCGGCCGCAGGGCCGTGAGGAGCCGCTCGAGGCCGGCGCCCGTGATGTCGACGGCGCGGCGGAGGATGGCCACTTCCGCCGGCGTCTTCACCGCCCGCAGCCGCCGCAGGAGGGGCGCCAGCCGCTCGAACCGGTGCAGCGGATACCGCTCCATCAGCCGCCGCCCCATGCGCACGTCACGGCTCTCGACCTCGATCACCGCACGCTCGTGTTCGTTGGAGTTGAGGAACACGACGTCGCTCTCGCACAGAAGCAGGTGGAGCACGGCGGCGAGATCGGCGACGAACCGCACCTTCGTGATTCCGGAGAGGGCCTGCGCCGCGTCCTTCGAGAGCTTGTGGCCCTCCCACGTGGCGAGATGCTCGTTGGGCTGGCGGATGAAGAGAATCTCTCGGTTCGCCGGATCGGTGGCATGGGGCGCGAGCACGAGCACGCTCTCCTCCTGCTCGATGCCGGTGAGCCAGAAGAGGTCGGCCGCAGGATGCATCTTGAGCGTGCCGTCACCCGTGGTGGGGAGGATGTCGGCGGCGTGCACGATGGCGACCGCCTTCGGCGGCAGGAGCTGCACGAGCCGACGGCGGTTGGCCGCGAACAGGGCGGGGTCGATCGGCGCGTGGCGCATGCGGCACGGGAACTCCCGGGTGAAGCCCGCCATTCTCCGGGATTCCGCGGCCATCGCAAGGCGGACCGGGCACTAGAATCGTCGCTCGTTCGCCACCATTCACGCTCCGGAGCCCGCCGCCCGTGACCGCCCATCCGATCCTCGTGGCGGGCGCGTGGCGGCCGGCCGCCGCCACGCGCACCTACCGCGCGGTCGATCCGTCGAGCGGTGCGCTCCGCGACGACATCTGGCCGGTGAGCGCGTGGAGCGACGTCGATGAGGCCCTTTCGGCCGCGACGGCCGCGGCCGCGGCGCTCGCACAGCTGCCAGGGTCGGCGATCGCGGCGTTCCTCGAACGCTATGCCGCGCGGATCGAGGCCCGTGCCGCAGAACTCGTGGCGGAGGCCCATGCCGAGACCGGCCTGGCCGTGAAGCCGAGGCTCGCCGATGTCGAGATGTCGCGGACGCTCGACCAGCTCCGACAGTCGGCTCACAGCGCCCGCGAGGGCACGTGGCGGATGGCGATGATCGACCGCGCGAGGAACATTCGCGCGGCGGCGTGCGGGCTCGGGCCCGTCGTGATCTTTCCGCCGGCCAACTTTCCGTTCGCCTATGGGGCCGTCACCGGCGGCGACTTCGCCGCGGCGATCGCGGCAGGCAATCCCGTGATCGCCAAGGCCCACGAAGGGCATCCGACGGTGTCGCGGATGGCGGCTGAAGAAGCGCTGGCGGCGCTGGGCGAAACGGGGATGCCGACGGCGACGGTGCAGCTCCTCCATGGCCTCGAACCCGCCGACGGCGAGCGGCTCGTGGCCGATTCCCGCGTGGGCGCCACGGGATTCACGGGCAGCCAGTCGGCCGGTGAGAAACTCTTCCGCGCCGCAAGCGCCGCCGGCCGCGTGATCTGGGTCGAGATGGGGAGCGTGAACCCCGTCGTGCTCCTGCCGGGTGCGCTTGCCGAGCGCGGCTCCGCGATCGCTGACGAGCTCACGGTGAGCGTGACCGGCTCGGCGGGGCAGTTCTGCACGAAGCCGGGCGTCGTGTTCCTCGTGGGTGATGCGGCCGGCGCGGCGTTCGTCGCCGAGGTCGCGGCGAAGTTCTCGGCGATCGGCCCGCAGGTGCTCCTCGGCCCCGCCGGGTGCGGGCGGCTCGTGGCGGCGATCGAGCGGCTCGAGGCGGCCGGGGCGCGACGTCGCGCGGGTGTGGCTGAAGCCTCGGGGCCCGCGAGCCACGTGCCGGTGCTGCTCGAGGTGTCGGGGAGTGAACTCCTGAAGGACCCCGACCGATTCATCGTCGAAGCCTTCGGCAACGCCACCGTGCTCGTCGTGTGTGCGTCGCTCGACGAGCTCGAGCGAGTCATCGCGCGGACGCACGGCTCACTCGGTGCGAGCCTGTATGCGGCACACGATGGCCGCGATGATGCCGCGTTCCGGACGATCGCCCCCCGGCTCGTCGCCCGCGCGGGCCGCGTGATCGAGAACCGGATGCCGACGGGCCTGGCGGTCGTGCCGTCGATGCAGCATGGCGGTCCATGGCCGTCGGCCGGCCCGCCCTTCTTCTCGGCTGTCGGCTTCCCGTGGACGATCCTCCGCTTCGCCCGCCGCGTCTGCTACGACGGCTGGACGGAATCACGATTGCCGGAGATCGTCCGCGACGCCGTGCCCGCGGGAAATCCGTGGCGGTTCATCGACGGCGCGTGGACGCGGGGCTGATCGCGGCTCACGCCGATGCGAACGCCGCGTGGAGCCGCTCGAGCGCCACGACGAGCCGCGACGTCGGGCAGGCGGTGTTGATGCGGATGAATCCCGGCGCGCCGAACTCACGGCCGTCGGAGGGGCCGAGCCCTGCCGCCTCACACGCGGCGAACGGATCGGCCAGGCCCGCGCCACGGCAGTCGATCCAGGCGAGGTACGTGGCGGCGGCCGGCACGCACGAGAGCCCGGGGATCGACGCCACCGCCTCCTGCACCCGCGTGCGATGCTCGCGCAGCAGTGCGACGAGCTGCAGCCGCCACGCCTCGCCGTGCGTCCAGGCCGCCTCGGCCGCCGCATAGCCGAGCGGATTGACCATCGGCACGAGACCGCCTCCGGCGATGCGGAACCGCTTCCGTATGTCCGGCTCGGGGAGAATCGCCGCCGCGCAGCCGAGGCCTGCGAGGTTCCAGGTCTTCGAGGGTGCGACGAGCGTGATCGCGGCGCGCGCCGCCGGATGGTCGAGGCTCGCGAAAGGCACGTGCCTTTGGTCCCCCCGATCCTCGTCGAGGAGCAGATCCGACCAGATCTCGTCGCTCACGACCGTGATCCCGTGGCGATCGCAGACGTCGGCCAGTCGCAGGAGATCGTCGCGGCCGAACACCGTGCCTGTGGGATTGTGGGGATGGCAGAGCCAGAAGAGTTTTGCGTTCGGCGTCACCGCCGCCTCGAGCGCATCCCAGTCGATTGTCCAGGCCGCGCCACCCTGTATGAGCGGCACCCGCGTACAACTCCGCCCCGCAAGGGCCGGCAGCGTGAGGAACGGCGGGTAGACTGGCGTGAACGTGAGAATCGCATCGCCCGGTTCCGTGAGCAGCCGCGCCGTGATCGCAAGACCCGTCACGACACCCGGCGTGGCCACGATCCGCGCGGGGTCGATCGTCCAGCCGTGGCGCCGCGCGAGATGATCGGCGAGCGCCGGCCCAAAGCCCGGCGGCTCGTGCGTGTAGCCGAACACGCCGTGATCCACGCGATCGTGGATCGCCGCGAGCACCTCGGCCGGCGCGCGGAAATCCATGTCGGCCACCCACACGGGAAGGACGTCAAGGCCCGCGTAGCGGTCCCACTTCTCGGAGCCTGTGCCGCGGCGATCGGGAACGTCGTCGAAGAGTGGGTCGGACGAGTGCGTCATGCGCCGATTGTAGTTGCGCGGAGATGTGACATCGAAGCAGTGCGGAACAGGCTCACCGTGGCATGATGTGGATCGTGGGCGATGTGCGCGACCGGTCGGTGCGCCGCTACGATGACGGCCGCGGTCGGCCGGATGCCGATCGCACGGAGACCGTGGTCGTGGAAGAAGACGTCGTCGCGATCGTGCTCGCCGGCGGTGCCTCCCGGCGGCTCGCCGGGAGCGTCGCCGATGCTGGGGGCAAGGCGGCGCTCGAGGTCGCGGGTGAGAGCCTGCTCGGTCACGTCTGTCGGTCACTCGCGACGGTGGTGCCCAGGATCGTCGTCGTGGCGGCGCCGGGTCAGCGGCTGCCTGTGCTCGCCGTGCCGGTCGAGATCGTCCATGACACGACGCCCGGCGCCGGCCCGCTCGCGGGGCTTCGTGACGGCCTTGCCCACGCGCTTGCGACCGGCCCGCGACCGCGGATCGCCCTGCTCACCTCGTGCGACGTACCGCTCCTGCGACCGGCCCTCGTGCGGGCGATTCTCGCGGCGGCCCGTGACGCGGGCGTGGGCTTCGTCGTGCCCGTCGTGGGCGGCCATCCGCAGGTACTCGTCTCGGCCCTTGCCACCGCGCGTGCGGGGCTCGCGGCGGAGCTCGTGGCGAGCGGGCGAGCGAGCCTGCGCGGCCTCATCGACGCCGTCGCTGCCACGGGCCCCGGTGCCGTGCGCCGGCTCGATGAGGCCGAGCTCGCTGTGCACGACCCCGAGCTTCTGTCGTTTCGCGACATCGACACGCCCGCTGACCTCGCCCGGCTCGTCGCGGCCGGAATCCCGCCTTCATCGCCCTGACCCGCCACTCCTATACTCGCCGCCATGGCGAGGCGATCTTCCCGGCATGAGTACGAGTATCGGCCGCGCCGGCGCTGGATGCTCTGGACGCTCCTCGTGGCCTCCGCGGTCGGCGGGGCCATCTGGCTCGCGCCCGAGGTGATCGTCCGCACGAACCTCCGCGACCGGCCGCTCGCCCTGGCCTTCGCGGGCATCGACGGCACGATCACGAGCTCGGGGGCGCAGTGGAGCTGGCTCGGCGGCATCGAGTATCGCGACGTCGTGCTCCGCGACCGGACAGGCCGCGCGGCGGTGGTCGTGCCGAGGCTGCTCATCGATCGCGGTCTCCTTCGCCTCGCCCTTGACCGCGACAACCTCGGCACGGTGAGGCTCGTCGAGCCCGAGGCGTCGATCGACGTGCGGGGCGATGGCAGTTCGCTCGAGGACATCCTGGCGGCCTGGCTGGCGGCGAGCGGCCGGGCGAACGCGATGGAGATCGAGGTCGTCGATGCCACGATCGAGTTCGTGGACACCGTGCGGGCGGATGCCTGGCGGCTCACCGACGTGATCGCGGCCGGCACGCTCGACCGCGACGGCACGCTCGCTGGCTGGACCGCCGCCGGACGCCTCCGACATGCCGCCGCGACCGGCATGCCCCCTCAGCCAGCTCAACCCGCCACTGCTCCTCCGCTGCCCGCGCCGGGGGCGCCGGTGCGTCTCGACCGTTCGACGATTCCCGCCGCGGCCGCCGCCGTCCTCGTGCGCGACGGCGGCTGGTCGCTCTCGTCGCCGGCGGCCGCCGGCGACGGCTCGCGGACGGTCACGGTGGCGGCGCATCGCCTGCCGCTGGGGTTTTCGAGCATTCTCGCCACACGCTTCGGCGGCACGCACGTGATCGACGGCGTGGCCGACCTGCGGCTCGACGTCGCGAACGGTCCGGCGGGCCGCCGGCTTCAGGGCAGCATGACGCTCGACCAGTTCGCCCTCTGCGGTGCCGCGCGGCTCGACGAGCAGTTCACGCTCGAGCGCTGCGAGGTGCCGTTCGACGTGTCGCTGGCCGACGGCCGCGTCGTCGTCCATCGCTTCGCGCTCGCAAGCCCGGTGTTTCGTGCCGACGCCTCCGGCGGCGTGCAACTGCCGCGTGACGACCTGCGGCAGTGGGCCGACGAACTCGTCGCGGACACCTTTACGATCAACGTCGACGTCGATCTCGCGGCGGCATCACGGTCGCTTCCCGCCGGCATCACGGTTCGGCCCGACGTCCGCGTGACCGGGGGTACGCTGCGGTTCGCGGCATCGTCGCGGGCCGACGGCGACGATCGGCTGCTCGAGGTTCGGACCAGTGCCCGCGACCTCTCGGCCGTCCAGGCCGTGGCCGGTGACGGTGCGGGCAAGCCGCTCGTCTGGCAGGAGCCGTTCACCGCATGGCTCAAGGCCCGGCGCGTCGCCCGCGGGGGCCAGCTGCGGATCGACGAGGCGAGGGTCGTGTCGAAGGCCGTGGAGGTGTCGGCCGCCGGCACGCCGGCCGCGATGGCGATCCAGTGGACGGCCGACCTCGGCAACCTCGTCACCGACCTGTCCGACGTCCTCGATCTCGGCGACGTCCGCGCGCGCGGCCGGTCGCGCGGCCGGATCGATCTGGCCGACGGCGGGCCGGGGCTCACCGACGTGAAGCTCGCGGCGACCGTGTCGGACGTCGAGATCGCGCTCCCGGGCCGCCAGGTCTGGCGAGACGAGGAGATCGCGGTGGAGTCCGAGGCGCTGGCCGCGCTCACCACGGGTGTGGCCGCGGTGGAGCGGGCGCGACTGGCCGTGACCGCGGGCGACGATCGGCTGGAGGCGAACCTCGGCGGCGGTGTGATCGTGGACCTCGCGTCGCTCGTGGGGCTCGGCGGTCCGTCAGCCGTGCCCTGGATCAGGCCGGCGGCCACGGCCGACGCGGTTGCCGCCGATGCCTCGCTCACGGGTGAGCTCGCCACCTGGCAGCCGCGGTTCTCGTGTCTCGTGCCCTGGCCTGCCGATCTCGAGACGGCCGGCCGGCTGAAGGCTGCCGTCGCGATCATCCCGAAGGGCGACGCCTGGCTCGTGCAGCGGTTCGGCGCCGAGGTCGAGAAGTTGACCGCGCGCTGGGCCGGCCGCGAGATCGCGGAGCCCCGCGTCGTCGCCACCGGGGCCGGCAGGCTCGACGCGGTGACAGGCCGCATCGACGTCTCCTCCGGCGAGATTCTCACGGCGACGGTGTCGCTCCGCACCGGTGGCATCAGCTGGTTGCCGCGAGCAAAGGCGACGGAGCCGCTCGCCGATGGCCTGCGCGGCCGCCTCCAGTGGCAGGCCGACCTCGCCCGTCTCGAGCCGTGGATCGCGCCAGCGGAGGTGGTCGCCCGCTGGCCGGCGTCGGGCCGCGCGTGGGGCACGGTGGAGATCATCGATGCACAGGCCGGCCTCAACGTGCTCGTCGAGGCGACGGGCAGTCAGCTCGTGCTCGCCACGAACGACGCGGCCGGCCGGCGGCCCGCGTGGAGTGAGCCGCGGATGGGCATCACGGTCGAGGTCACGCGGCCGTTCATGCCGCGCGGTGGCTTCGCCGACGAGGTTCGCATCGACAAGATCGCGGTCGAGTCATCCACGCTGGCTTTCGCGGCGACGGGCCGGGTGGACGAGTGGTCCACGCGGCGGGTCGTGTCGCTCGACGGCACCGCTGCCTACGACTGGGAACAGGTGTCGCGGCTGCTCTCGCCGTGGACGGGGGGGCGGCTGCGGATCGTGGGCTCCGGTGGCCGGCCGTTCGCGCTCCGCGGATCGCTCACCGCGCCGCCGACGATGGCCGATGCGACCGCATCACCCGCCACGGGTTCGACTGGTGAGACGATCCCGCTGCCCGACGACTGGCTCGCGGCCTCCCGTGGCCGCCGGCCCGGCGACGGCGCCGTGGCGGCCCGTATCACCCGTTCCGCCTCGTCGTCGTCGTCGGCGCTCGACGAGCGGCTCCGCGGCCTCGCGATCGACACCTCGGCCGCGTGGACCGCCGCCGACATCGATGGCTTCCAGCTCTCGGCGGGCGAAGCGGCCGTGCGGCTGCTCGAAGGCCAGCTCGCATTCGGTCCGTTCGATCTTCCTGCCGCGGGCGGCCGGCTCCGCGCCGCGCCCTGGGTGCGGCTTGCGCCCCTTCCCGGGGAGCTCATCATTCCGCCGGGTCGCGTGGCGGAGCGGATCGCGCTCACGGGGGATTTGTGCGACCGCTGGATGCGCTGGTTCTCGCCCGTGCTCGGCCATGCGACGCATGCCTCGGGCGTCGCCACCATCGATCTGGCGGGTGCCCGGGTGCCGCTGGGCGATCCCTTCGCCGGCGAGGCCGCCGGGCAGGTGACGTTCGAGAACTTCGAGGTGACACCCGCCGCGGCGCTTCAGCCGCTCGCGACGTTGATCGTCAAGCTGCAAAGCGTGATCGATCCACGGTTCGCGTTCGGCGACAAGGCGGTGCTCATGCGGGTGCGGCCCGAGCCGATCCGGTTCCGACTCGCCGAGCGGAAGCTCTCGCACGACGGCCTCGTGATGGACGCGGGCCAGCTCACGATCCGCTCGGGCGGCACGTTGGCCGACGACGGCTCGCTCGCGATGATGGTCGAGGTCGCGTTCCGCGGGGATCTGGCCGGCCAGACGCCGGTCATCGGCCAGCTTCTGCGGACGCCGCTGGTGATCCCGCTCAAGGGCACGGTCCACCAGCCGCAGTTCGACGCCCGGTCGATCGACGCGATCCTCGGCCGGATCGTCGAGAACACCGCCGAGGCCGTGATCACCGACGGCATCGGCCGCGGCCTCGACGTTCTGTTTGGGACGCCCCCCGCAGCCGGCGCTCCAGCGCCGCGATGAGCCGCTCGAGCCGCCGGCGGTAGGCGTGGTGCTCGACCTCGAGCGCGTGCCGCGGCGAATCGACGTAGCGGATGGGGCTCGCCGGCTCGGGCCGCTGTCGCACGGCATAGAGCCAGCCGGCCGCCTTTGGCGAGCGCGCCGCAGCGGTGGCCATCCGGGCCACGAGCTTCGCCTGCAGATCGGTCAGCCCCCACTGCCCGCTGTCGGGCTGGATGAGGCCGACCACCGCGATGTCGTCGCGGCGCCCGTGCAGGACGTTCATGAACAGCCGCGGCGAT
>Ga0233425_10009632_pt1 | contig 12128 bp, 8 predicted proteins | sample Watercolumn_Towu_2_FD_181712 | JGI IMG/M metagenome (GOLD analysis project Ga0233425, IMG submission 181712) | Freshwater microbial communities from Lake Towuti, South Sulawesi, Indonesia - Watercolumn_Towuti2014_140_MG | ecosystem: Environmental > Aquatic > Freshwater > Lake | place: Indonesia...
CCACCACGCGCGATGTATCGATCGATCGAAGAACCTGGCCCGCGTCCAGCCCGAACCGGCCCGCGTTTTGCCTGACGTATTGCTCCCCTGCGGCGTCCGCGGGCTCGGTGGGCCGCCCGCTGTCGGGCGTCGCGCCCACGCGACGCAGGAGGTCATTGGCCGATGCCTCGGACAGCTGCGCGTTGGCAAGTCGCACGCCGTACCCGGCGCGGCGCAGGAGGTCGCCCAGGAGCAGTGCGCGGTCGAGGCTGTTGCCCAGGCCGTCCATCAGCGTGCCGACGGGCCCGCGCATCGCGCCACGGTACGCGACCCATCGCGTCCTGTCTCGCACGAACTCGTAGAGGCGCTGGGGATCGCTCGACAGCCGCTCGACAACGGCCTGGGGATCGAAGCTCTCGCGCGGCAGTTCGCGCTCCAGGGCCTGGGCCACGTCGCCCACGCCGTCCCATTCCCCGGCTACGCGCCCGAGGCTCTGCTGCGTCGGCTCTGTGGTGGGGGTTGAGAGCGTGGCGACCTGGGCTTGCGACCGATCGGCCGCTCCAGCCCACGCCATCGCCATCAGAACCGTGAAAACCACCCGCGATGTGCGGGCCGTGAGGTGATTGCTCAACTGCATGGGCGCCTCCGGGAGCAGGAGCCGATGGGGCGCCGTCGGCCCGCCGAATAGCTGACGGCAACGACACACGACGTTCGCTCGGCGTCGGATTGTAGGCGCGATAAAGCCTCAGTCACGCCGTGCCGGCTTCCCGCCGGCGCAGTTCCTGGGTTGCCTCGACCATGGCCAGGTAGTTCTCGACCGGCACGTAGTCGGGAATGGAGTTGCCCGAACCCAGCGCATAGCCGCGCGCCGTCCGGCGATACTGGGCACCCAGCGCGAGGACCTCCTCGCGGACCTGCGTCGCCGTCTTGCGGCAGAGAAAGTCCATGTCGAACCCGCCCAGCAGCCCGATGCGCTGACCGTAAAGTTCGATCCACCGCGAGAAAGGCGCGATGGCGTCCTCGTTGGAGTGCTTCGCGTCGATGCCCAAGGCGATCGCTTCGTCCATAATGCTGAAGATGCAGCCGCAGGAGTGCCACAGAAACGGCCGGCCCGCGGCGTGGACGGCGTCGATTACACGCTTGTATTGGGGCAGGACGTGCTGGCGGACAGTCGAGGGATTGGTCAGGAGCGACGACTTGAAGCCCAGGTCGTCGCCGAAACGGCAGGCGACAAACGCCTCCCGGTAGCGCGAGAGGAACTCGGCCCAGATGCTCGTCATCAGGTCGCCGATCCGCACGAACAGATGGGCGTACAGCTCGGGATCGTCGACCTGCATGTACGGCAGGTAACTCAGGCCCACCAGGTCCTCGCTGATCTCGAAGACGCCGTTGCCCACGCCGCCGACGGCCTTCATCCCCTCGGGCAGGGCGGCCGCCAGCGCATCAAACCGAGGGGCCGCCCGCTCCCAGTAACGCCGCGGAAGCTCGGCCCACGGGTATCTCTCCAGGTCCGCCCGGCTCTGGATCGGACCGGCACGCCGGCCGCTGAGCGCGCCGCGCTCCGGCAGGACCTCGGTGATGCAGACCTCGAACGACACCACGTCGTAGGTCATCCGCCGGAAGAACCCGCAATACTGCGTGAAGAACTCGGCCAGGTCGGCCGCCGAGCCGTTCAGAAGGTCCGCAAACGGCCGCCCGACGATCCGCTCCATCACGCGCGGGCTGACGATGTGCTCGTAGAGCGGAAGTCGCGCCGGGCGGACGTTGCGCATGACGTCGGCGAAATGCCGCCAGTCGGGTTGGAACATGAATCTCCTGCAGAGAGGCCATCGCCCACGCCGCCACGAGAAGCAGAACGCGACAACTCCGCCTCCGTGGGCGGCGTCGCCTCGGCGACCTCCTTGATCGCCTCCAGAATGTCTTGCAGCAGCAGACGGTCGTTCCTCATAGCGGCACGGCCTCCCTCTCGATCGCCTGCCGGAAACGGGGTCTCATCCCCTCCTCGTCGATCACGTCCACCGTCGCACCCAGCAGTTCGCGAAGGTCCATGACTAGTCCACCATGGTCCAGCAGCGAGCGACCGCTCTCGAAGCGGACGACCAAGTCCACGTCCGAAGTCTCGCTCGCCTCCCCGCGGGCAACCGAACCAAACAGACGGACATCCGACGCCCCGTACCGTCTGGCGATGGCGAGGATCTGGGCGCGTCGCCGGAGGATGTCGTCCTTGCTGATCACGCCGCTATCTTACCCGAGGCGGCGGCCAGGTGCGCGGCCGCGCGATCGATCCGGACGGCCCCGTCGCGCGCCCAACACCGTCACGGCTTGCTCGCCGGCCCGCGGCGCGATGGCATCGGCACAACTTGCACGTCGCCCAGCCGTTTGAGCGGCTCGGCCACGGCCGACGCCGGCGCCACCACGACGATCGTCATCCGGTCGTCCCGCAACCATCTCTGGGCCACCTGCCGCACCTCGTCGGCCGTCACCTGCCCGATCCGCGCCGGGTACGTATCGTAGTAGTCGATCGGGTAGCCGTTGAGGATTCCGTCCACTCGATAGCCGGCCTGCTGCTGGACCGTCTGCATCCCCATGACCATCGCCCCGGCCATGCGAAGCTTCGTCTCGGACAATTCCTCGTCGGTCACGTTTACGGCGCCGATGCACGAGAACACCTTGAACATCGCCTCCAGCGCGTCGGCCGTGGTGGCAAACGACGTCTCGGTCCCGGCGGTGAACTGGCCGGCCTGTCGCCCCGGTTGGAACATGCCCCAGACGCTGTAGGCGTAGCCCTTCTCGGCCCGGACATACCGGCCCAGGCGCGACGAGATACCGTGCGACAAGATTCGGTCCATCACCGAACCGGCGAACTTGTCGTCGCTGGCCAGGCCATAGGCGCGGACCGCCATCCGGATCAGGCTCTGTTTGCCCTCGGGACGGTCGACAACAACGATCCGCCGCGCGGCCGCGGCGGGTGGGAAGTCGTAGCCGACGGCCGGAAGCGAGGCGCCCTTCCAGTCGCCGATGAGCCTGGCGGCCAGCTCCTGCCCGCGCGCCACCGACACGTCGCCCGCCACGACCACGATCGCGTCGGTCGGTTGACAAATGCGTTCGTAGTAACCGCGTATGTCGGCCAAGGTGATCGCGCCCAGCGACGCCGGACTGGACCTGCGCCCCAGCGGCGAGTCGCCGTAGATCGCGCCGGCCAGCTCCATCGAGGCCACCGATTCGGGGCTCTCATATTTCTGCCTGAGGTCGTTGAGCGTCTGCTCCTTGAGCCTGGCAAACTCGTCCGCGTCGAACCGCGGCGATCTCAGGACCTGGCGGCTGCGGAGGATCGCGTGCTCAAGCTGGTCGACGAGGCACGAGCCGCTGAGGCGAGTGTAGTCGCCACCATCCGACACGTCGATGGTGATGCCGTGCGACTCCAGGTCGCGGCTGAAGTCCAGGTACTTCAGCTCGCCCGCGCCGCGCTCCATCAGGGCCGTGGTCAACGCCCCCAAGCCCTCCTTGCCGGACGGCTGGGCGTGCGAGCCACGGCGCATCGTCACGCTCCAGGTCACCAGCGGCAGACGGGAGTCGGGCATCACGATCACGCGGATTCCATCGATCAGGCTCTGGGTGCCCTTCTGAAAACTCGGACGGATCGTCTGGGCGCTGATCGGCGGTTTCTGAGGATAATCGGCGGGGAACGACACTGCCCGTGGCGACACCCGCGCCGGCGCGGCGGGCGCCGTGGCCGGCGCCGTGACGGGCGCGGTAGCCGGCTGCGGAGGCTTGGCGGCCGGCTTGACCCAGAACACGGTGCTGTTGTGGTCCACCAGGTATTTCCTGGCGACCGCGTGGATGTCGCGGACCGTCACCGCCTCGATCCGCGCCATGTCCGTGTTGACTCGACTCGCGTTGCCCAGAAACACGGCCGCCGATCCGAGCTGCGCGGCCAGGTTCTCGGCGGTCTGGCGCTGCGTCACTTCCGACACACGCGCCTGCATCTTCACGCGGGAGAGTTCCTCCTCGGTCACGCCGTTGGCCAGCACCTGGGCGATGGCCTGGCGAGTCCGGGTCTCCACCTCCTGGGGGTCTCTCCCCGCCAGGACCATGGCGTTGATGAGCATGACCCCGTGGTCCTCCAACGACCAGTCGCCCACCGAAACACTGCGGCACAGCGGCTGCGGGTTGTTGACCAGCGCCGCATCGAGCCGGCTGGCGGCCCCCTCGCCCAGGATCGAGGAGAGCATCTGGAGAGGATACAGATCGTCGGACTTGATTCCCGGAACCTGGTAGCCCAGGACCATCCGCGCGGCCGGCACGACCTGCGCCGCCTCGCCTCGCCGCTCGGCCGTCTGTGGCGGTTCGGGCCGGGCCAGTCGTTGGACCTGGCCGCCCCGCGCGATCCACGCGAAGTAACGATGCACCATCCGCCGCGCCTCGCCCGTATCGATGTCGCCGGCGACGACCAGCGTCGCGTTGTTGGGCACGTAGTAGGTGTTGAAGAATTCCTGGAGGTCGCCCGCCGTCGCGTTCCTCAGATGGTCCATGTCGCCGATGGGCGTCCACCGGTAGCTGTGCGTCGTGAACACCAGCTTCAGGAAGTCCTCGTAGATCGACCCGTACGGCTGGTTCTGCTTCCTCCCCCATTCCTCGAAGACGACCTTGCGCTCCGTGTCGAAGATCTCCGGGCTCACCTTGAAGCTGGCCATGCGGTCCGCCTCCAGGTACAGCGCCAGCTCGGTCTGGTTGGACGGCAGCGTGTTGACATAGACGGTCTGATCGAAGCTCGTGAACGCGTTGGAGTAGCCCCCCACCGAGCCGATGAGTTTCATGTGCTCCTCGGGCCGCACGTGCGCCGATCCGCGGAACATCATGTGCTCGAACAGGTGCGCAAACCCCTGCCGGTCCGGCCGCTCGTCCTTCGACCCGACGTGGTAGATCACCCGCACGTGGACGACCGGCGCCTGGTGCAGCGGCGCGTAGACCACGTGGAGGCCGTTGTCCAGCGTCTCCTCGCTGAAGCGGATTCGCCGCGAATCGGCGCAGCCGGCCACCAGGAGCAGGACGATCCCAACAAGCGGCCAGTCGCGGCGCAGACGATGCAGCATCGTTTCTCCTCGGTTATGGGCCAGTGAGTCTATCCTCAGATGCGCGGACGAGGCAAACGTTGCGCGCCGGCCCTGCTGCGGCTATTGACGTCGGGTCTGGGCAAGCAGGCGCAGAAACACACGCGGAGGCACGATCAGGGTCCCCTTCCACTCCACCAGGACGAGCAGATCCTCGTCGCGCGTCACGAGGTAGTCCGCGTCCGACGTCTCGGCCAGCGACAGGAGGTAGTTATCATTCGGATCACGACAGGCGTTCACTACGACGCGCGGTTCGATCACGAGGCCTTGCGCGGCCAACACCGAAGTGACATCCTCCGCATCGGCGGCCGTGAACCATCTCCGGAGCCGCTCCCTGCCCATGACATCACGGAGTTCATCCAGTAGCGCGGACGACACGACGGGCCGCAGCCGCCCCTGGCCGATGGCATCAAGCAAGTCCCGCGCCCAGCGGCCCGCGAGGCTGCTGATGAGAACGCTGGTGTCGATCACCGCCGATGTAATGGTCGCTCCCTCCGTACCTCACACACCGCCTCGTCAATCTGCCGATCGCTCAGCGGGCGAGTGCCGGCTCGCCGTCGCACCTTCCCCACGACCGCCTCAAGCCGCTCGGTGGCGGTAAGTCGGTCTAGCGAGCGAGCCAGTTCGAGTCGCTGCCGGGACGGCCAACGCCTCACTTCCTCAAGGACATGAGCGACCTTCACGTAGGACATATCCGTTGCCTCGCTGCAATCCTATTTGGCGCGCCGCGCGCCGTCAACGATGCGTCAGCGGTTGCACCGGCCACGTGGTTCGCCGATAATCCCGCCCTCGACATGACCGGGGGTCACAGGGTATAGGACAGACCATGCGGCGAGCCAAAATCAGCATCATCGGGGCCGGCAACGTCGGCGCGACCTGCGCCCACTGGGCGGCGGCCAAGGAACTGGGCGACATCGTGCTGGTCGACATCCCCCAAACCAAGGGCATGCCGGCCGGCAAGGCCCTGGACCTCTACGAGTCCACGCCCATCGAGGGCGTCGACGCCCGGATCGTCGGCGCGACGACCTACGAGCCGACGGCCGGCAGCGACGTGGTCATCATCACGGCCGGCGTGCCCCGCAAACCGGGCATGAGCCGCGACGACCTGTTGAACGTCAACACCGGCATCGTCAAGGACGTGTCGGAGAACGTCGCCCGCCACTCGCCCGAGGCGGTCGTCATCGTGGTCAGCAACCCGCTGGACGCGATGGTCTATGTGGCGTGGAAAGTCACGGGCTTCCCGACCGGCCGCATCGTGGGCCAGGCCGGCGTGCTCGACACGGCGCGCTACCGCAGCTTCCTGGCGGCGGAGATCGGTTGCTCGGTGGAGGATGTTCACGCGCTGCTCCTGGGCGGACACGGCGACGACATGGTCCCCCTTCCCCGCTACACGTTCGCCGGCGGCATCCCCATCACCCAGCTCGTCCCCCAGCCTCGGCTCGACGCGATCATCGACCGCACCCGCAAAGGCGGCGCGGAGATCGTTCAACTCCTCGAAAAAGGCTCGGCCTACTACGCGCCGGCCGCCGCCAGCGTCCAGATGGCTGAATCGATCATCCGCGACAAGAAGCGCATCCTGCCGTGCGCGGCGTTCTGCGAGCGCGAATACGGCGTGGGCGGCTACTTCGTCGGCGTGCCGTGCGTGCTGGGGACGGGCGGCGTCGATCGCGTCATCGAAATCGAACTGGACGAGAACGAGCGCCGGATGTTCCAGAGCAGCGTCCAGCACGTGAAGGAACTCGTCCGGGCGGTGAAGCTGTGACGGAGGCCCCCATGTCCAAACGACGCTGGGCTTGGCATTCCTGGACGGCCGGTTTGCTCTGGGCCGCCCTGGTCGGGGCGTGCGGCTGCGGCTCGTCGCCCTCGCTGCTTGCCCCCAGCGACCGCAAGCCGCTCGACCGCAAGTACGTCGAGTATCCGGCGGGCACGGAACTCGCCCCGCTGGTCGAGAGTCTGACCGCTCCGACGGCCATCTGCTTCGACGCGGAGGGATCGCTCCTGATCGCCGAGGGCGGGGTCGATGGCAATCCCGCCCGCGTGTTTGGCTACAAGAAGACCGGCGAGTTCTTCCAAGTCTGGCCTCGCGGACGGCGATTCCCCTTTGGGCGGGGCTACGAGATCTACGGCCCCGTCGGCGGGATGGTCGCCGGCCACGGGCGGGTCTATGTGACCCATCGCGACGAGGAGGGACGCGGCGTCATCACGCGGTTCGACTACGAGGGCAACTGCAAGCCGCTCGTGGGCGAGCTTCCCGCTCGCGGCGACCACTCGGTGACGGACATCGCCCTGGCGCGCGACGGACGGCTGTTCTTCGGCGTGGGCTCGGCCACGAACAGCGGCGTCGTCGGCCTCGACAACATCGAATGGCTCCGCCGCAACCGCCCGGTGTGCGACGAGGCCTGGACCGATCCCGCCTCGGCCGCCCTTTACCTCAACGGTTGGCGCTTCGACTCGACCAACCCCTTTGCCGGACTGTTTGGCGGATCCGATGTGTCGGTGACCGCGCCCTTCCAGCCCTTTGGACGGAGCCTTGAGACGCGCATCCCCCGCTGCGCCACCGGCATGCCCAACGCCGCCGTGTTCTCCATCAACCCCGAGGGCGGCGACCTGCGGGTGGAGGCCTTCGGCGTCCGCAACCCCGTTGGGTTGGGCTTCAACGACGTGGGCCGACTCTTCCTCACCAACCAGGGGATGAAGCTGCGCGGCACGCGGCCCGTCAAGGACGATCCGGACGTGCTCCTCCGCATGGTCAGCGGCCAGTGGTACGGCTGGCCCGACTTCAGCGCCAATCTCCTGCCGATCCAGGAGGCGCGCTTCCAGCCACCCCGCGAGATGATCGTCAAGAGCGGCTACGGCGAACTCTCGTTCCTCATCGACCACCAGCGATCGAATCTGCGCCCGCCCACGCGAAGGCAGGAAAACCTTCTGGCCGCCGAGTTTCCGGCGCTGGCGGGCGCGGCGAAGTTCGACTTCATCCCTTCGTCCGGCCCCTTGGCACGCCTGGGCGAGGGCCGCGACGTGGCCATCGTCGCCCTCAGCGGCGACCGCGCTCCCTTCGACACGGGAGGGCTCGATCTGATCGCGCCGATGGGCTACAAGCTCGTGGCCGTGAGGCTCGGCCCGGGCCTGGGCCGGGTCGAGGAGTTCATCCGCAACACTCGACAGGGACCCTCCAGCAAGCATCGCGACCGCCCCGGCGATGCCGTGGAACTTGAGCGGCCCATCGACGTGAAGTTCGGCCCGGACGGCGCGATGTACATCCTCGACTTTGGCCGGATGGAAATGTACGGCCCGCGCCAGCGGGTCACGCCCGGCAGCGGGCGGGTCCTCAAGCTCACGGGGATCGCCGAGCCGACCACCCGTCCATAGCCAGCGCCGACCTCAGCGGCCGCGGATGAGCAGCGTGTGGTCCACCGGCGTCACCAGCGGGATCAGCACGCGAACAGCGCCACCTGCGGGCGTTGCATCCCGCATGTGCCACGTTCGGTGAGCATCCGCGCCCGGGCCCACGGCGATCGCATCGGCACCATAGCGCATCGTTCCCTGCCGGCCGCGCAGGATGATCGCCTGGCCGGCCACGGGCTTCAGCGCGCAGTCGTCGGTTTCCCAAACGCCGCCCGCCGCGAAGTCCAGCGCGATCTGCGTCAGCACGCCGCCGTGCGCATCGGGTGTTCGATAACGCAACTCCAGACCGTCGGCGATCTCGCGGATCGTCAACTCGCCCGCGCACGGCGGCAGAGGACGAATGCGGCGATCGGCCAGAGCGGCTTCCCACCGGTCGTGAGCCACGGGGCGACCCAGCGGCATCTCATAGCCGGGCCGCCGCCTGGCCGCGCCCGCGAACCGCAACGTCACCGCGCGCTCGTCCACGCTCATGTCCTCCGAGACGAAATTGCCGATCCCAAAGTAGCTCTGGGCGATGCGCAGGCCGTCAAGGCGGGCTTCGCCCGAGTTCGCCGACAACAACCGCTGCGTCCCCCGGAAGACCGAGGCGCTGAAGCGCCCCCGCCGGATGCGCACCAAACCGTTGTGCGCCAGATGAACCCGGAAGCTGTCGGGCACACCGGCCGCATGCCCGCCGGCGCCCCCAAATCGCCGCAGAACGGCCGCCAGCCAGAACATCCCCTCCCGATCACGGCTCGGACCAGCCGCGCGCCACAGGAGATCCGCCGCGGCCGCGAACGACGCGTTCTTCAGCAAAGACGCGGCCTGCAGATAACACGGGGCAAGCCGCAGCGGCACGCTACGGGTATCCACGTCCTGCCGGCGCGACAGGCCGGTCTCGATCGTGCCGTCGGCGTTGAGCAGGCGCAGGTTGAGTTGGAGATTGCGATCCACGGCGGGCAAGGCGTCGGGCCATTTCCAGTGTTCGTGGAGCAGGAGCATCGCGCGGTCGCACACCGCGTCGTACACGGCGGCGCTATGCTCGATGTAGAAACCGTCGGGGTCCAGATCGATCCCCTCGGCCAGGTACGCCTCGATGCCCGCCCGCACATCCAGGTCGGGCAGGATTGCCTTGGCGCTCGCCAGGCCGGCCGCGATCACCCAGCGGTGATTGGGAGTGTGAAACCCTCCCGCGATGACGCCGGGCACGGCTCGACGGATGAACCGCTCGACGTCGGCCAGGATGCCCGCCAGGTCGCTCGATCCCGCCTGTCGCGCGGCCGCGACCGCCTCACAAAGCATCTGGAGCGTGAACGCCGTGTCCGGTGCTGAGTCGTAGTTGCATCCCAGAAGGTCGGTCAGGCCCGACGGGTTCTGCCGTCTGAGCATGTAACCCGCCGCCATCGCCGCCCGATCGCGCAAGTCCGGCGGAAGATTAATCTCCGCGCCCGGCGCCGCGGCCAGCAGCAGGAGCGATGATGCGACGTACCACCCCGTCCCGCCATGACTGGGGTCGGCCACGCCCAGGTCCGCCGCGATGATGCCGCCCGCATCAGCTCGCGAGGAGTCGGTGACCTGCCGCGCGGCCATGTCGACCACCGATTCGCGCAGCAGCGACAGGACGTTCCGCAGGTTCAACTCCACGCCGCGCATGGTTCATTTCCCCACATAGACCGGCGGCTGGGCAAAGCGAATGGCCAGGACGGTGGCGTGGGGCGACTTCGATTTGGGCGACTCCAGAACGATGACCGGCCGCCCATCCTCCACTTTCGCCTGGTGCGTCAAGCCGGTCAGTTGCGGGTCCAGCGCGCTGACATTGGCGATCTCGCCCTTGATGTCGGGCAGCTTCACCCGGCCATCGGTCCAGTTGAAGACGTGAACGTACAGGACGTTGCCCTTGAGCGTACACCGCCCGTCGAAAGGCAGGCTCTTCACGTCGATGTGCGCGTAGGGCCCGGCCGACGTGCCGTAGATCGCCTCGCCGTTGACCGCCAGCCACTTGCCGACCTCGCCCAGCCGGTCGACCGACGGCTGCGGGATCAAGCCCTCGGCGGTCGGCCCGACGTTGAGGAGGAAGTTGCCCCCCTTGGAGGCGATGTCGCACAGCTTCTGCACCAGGTCGGTCGGGCTCTTCCAGTTGTTGTCGAATTTACTGTAGCCCCACGTGCCGTTCATCGTCATGCACGTCTCCCAGAGTCGCCCCTTCATGGCCGCCCCGGGAATCTTCTGCTCGGGCGTCGCGTAATCGCCGACGCCGGGCGTGCGCTTGCCGACCCGCTCGTTGACGATCAGATCGGGCTGAAGCTGCCGGCAGTAGGCATAAAGCTCCCTGCCCAGCTCGTTGTTCCATCCCTTGGCCCACTCGCCGTCGAACCAGAGTATGCCGATCTTCCCGTACTGCGTCAGCAGCTCGCGGACCTGCCCCTTCATGTACTCGATGTACTTGGGGCTGATCGTCTGATTGGGCTGGTCGGGATGGTGCCAGTCCAGGATCGAGTGATAGAAGCAGAACCTGATCCCGGCCTTCTCGCATTCGGCCGCCAGGTCCTTCATGACGTCTTTCTTGTACGGCGTGGCGTCGACGATGTCGTAGCCGGTCAGCTTGCTGTCGAACATCGAGAAGCCGTCGTGATGCTTGCTGGTGATGACCAGGTATTTCATGCCGGCCGCCTTGGCCACGACGACCCACTGCCTGGCGTCGAACTTGGCCGGGTTGAACTGCGCGGCGAACTTCTCGTATTCGGCCACGGGAATTTTCGCTCGGTGCATGATCCACTCGGCGATCCCGGGCACCTGTTTGCCCTGCCATTCGCCGGCCGGCACCGAGTAGATGCCCCAGTGGATGAACATCCCGAACCGCGCCTCGCGGAACCACGCGGTGCGCGGGCTGGTCAGCGGATCATCGTCGGCCGGCGTCGTCGCCGGGCCGGCCGCACATACCGACGCGGCCATCGCCGACAGAACCCATGCCCTCCACCAGGCCGCTGGCGCCAGCATCGGCTTCCTCCTGTAAGACGATGGATATTTACACCCTTGCCTTGCTAAAGTCACGCCTTGAGGTTAGGGTACTTGGCTTGGCCCGCCAAGGGCCACTGGCGTCGTTGCGGCGCGGCGGTTCTGGTCCGCCCGTGGCCGCGCGGCGGCAGTCGTTTGTCCAACTTCCCGTACCCCAAGCCCACAGCGGGTCCGCAGGCGTCTTGGCCGCCTCCGTCCCGCGAGGCTGACGGCCGAGTCTGGCCGTTGTCAATCGGAGATCGCTCATGGCTCAGTCGCAGGCGGAACTGGTTAAGGCCCTGGTCGACGCCGGGGTCCATTTCGGGCATCGCGTCAGCCGCTGGAACCCGAAGATGGAACCGTACATCCACGGCAAGCGCAACATGATCCACGTGATCGACGTGCGCGAAACCATGAAGGGCCTCATCCTGGCCAAGCGGCTGGTTTCTCAGCTCGTCTCCCAGGGCAAGGACGTGCTCTTCGTCGGAACCAAGCGGCAGGCCCGCCAGGCCGTCGAGGACGAGGCCAGGCGTTGCGGCATGCACTACGTCTCCCAGCGATGGCTGGGCGGCACCCTGACCAACTTCCGCACCATTCGCTCGCGCCTGGGCCGTCTTGAGGAGCTCGAGAAGCTCTTCACCACCGGCGAGATCGACTCCT
>Ga0233425_10009633_pt1 | contig 12126 bp, 16 predicted proteins | sample Watercolumn_Towu_2_FD_181712 | JGI IMG/M metagenome (GOLD analysis project Ga0233425, IMG submission 181712) | Freshwater microbial communities from Lake Towuti, South Sulawesi, Indonesia - Watercolumn_Towuti2014_140_MG | ecosystem: Environmental > Aquatic > Freshwater > Lake | place...
TGAATGTGGAAAGAAAAGGTCAGGAATTGATGGCAGATGCTAAAAGGGAGAAAATTCTTGATAAGGCGATTGATGCTGGCGTCGAGCGTTCTGGTCGGGATAAACAATTGGAGATGGAATTCAAACGGTTGAAAGTGGAAATAGCCGCCAAGGAAGGAGAAATCTGCGGTATCCTCGAATTGCAACCGGCGGAAAGAAAAGATTTTTTGTCCCGTATGAATCGCAATGGCTTTGAGTTCGTGGTGTCTTCTTATGACTTTGATTTCCATCGTGATTTGATATCTGACGATGGCCGCCAGGCTTTGAAAAAAGCGATACGCGAACATGAACAACTGGAAAAAGAATTAAAACGTGTGGATGTCAGTGGCGTCGGTCGTCAGGAGTTTGCCGAGGAGGTCACGAAGGAATCGGAAGTGGATATGCCGGACGCCAAAACTTTGAGGTTATATACTTCAGAAGCCTTGAAGGCCAAGATGGAAAAAATGTTTTATGTGAATGTGGAGACGCCGTCAAAGGAAGAAGAAAGAACCATCGAAAACTTGAAGAAAGGCAATACTGACTTTGTGACGTTACTCGAAGCCTATAAACAAGCCACTTTTGAAGAAGCCAATGCCGCCGGTCTGCAAACTGAGGAAACCAAGGCGGCCTATGCCGAGACCTTGAAAAAAGCCGATCAGGGCGCTAAAGAAAAAGAAGAAACAACCGCGGCTCAGGCGGCCCCCAAATCTTTCTGGCAGAGGGTCGGTGGATTCTTTAGTCGTAAATAATTGTAGTGAGCTAAATAAAAACACTCGACCGTTCAGTCGAGTGTTTTGTGTGTAAAAAAATATCACCACCAGTGGAACTGAGGTGATATTTTTATAATTACGCGACTTTGATTTTTGAAACAATTTCCGCAAACACTTTTGGTTGATTGGCGGCAATATCGGCGAGAACCTTGCGATCCAATTCGATCTTGGCGACTTTCAAACCATTGATGAACTTGCTGTAGGATAGACCGTGTTCGCGAACCGCGGCGTTGATCTTGATTTGCCAGGTGGCGCGAGCGGTGCGTTTTTTTAATTTACGGCCGACATAGGCGTTGTGGCCGGCTTTCTTGACCGCAGTCTTGGCGGCCGCGATGAGGTTCTTTCTTCCCCAGCGGAAACCTTTGGTCTTCTTTAGAATGCTCTTACGACGCTTGACATGCATTACTCCTCGTTTGATACGCATATAAGATTTTATCTATTGTTTATGAATAAGGTAGGAAACGTTTGATGTTCCGAGCATCGGAAGAGATAAAAGAGCGGTTACTGCGTTTTTCTCTGGTGACTTTACCGGATTCTCGGGAATTGAAATGATCTTGGCCAGCGGTTTTCTTGATTATCTTTTTGGTCTTGGTCACGCGGACGCGCTTGGAGACCGCTTTGATAGTTTTTAGTTTACCCATATTATTTCCATTATTTAATATTTGATTATTTAGTCTCGGTTTCAGCTGGAGGCAAGATGATCATGAAGATCTTGTTGCCTTGCTTGGTGACATCTTGTTCAATGGTCAATGGGACTGCCAACTTTTGGACAAACTCGCGAATTTGAGTGCGAGCAATATCCTGATGTTGGAGTTCGCGACCGCGCATGATGATTTCAATCTTGACCTTGTCACCGTCAGCCAGAAAGCCTCTGGTTTGTTTGGCGCGGGTCTCGAGGTCATGCTCACCGATCTTGGTTGACAAGCGAATACCCTTGGTTTCCACTTTTTTCTGTTTCTTTTTTTGTTCCCGGGCAAATTTTTCTTGTTTATACTTGAAACTACCGTAATCAGCATACTTCACTACTGGTGGATCAGCGTGAGGATTGACTTCGATCAGGTCAAAACCACGTTCCGCGGCTTGGGCCTTGGCGGCCACCGTATCCATTTCACCGAGGAAGGTGCCGGTCTCATCAATAACGCGAACCTTCAACGAGCGAATGTCTTCGTTGGTCTTGTAACGAATTTCATCCTTTTTTTTCTTGGCAAATTTGTATGATTTTCTCATCGATTTTGTATTACGAATTACGCCTTATCATTCGATATGGCTGTCATGTCGGACACGTCCTGTTGAATGGCGGGATGACATGACGAATATATACGAATTTACGAATAATTCCTTCTAAAGGTTAGCAAGAAATTCGTAAGTTTACATACACTCATGATTATAAGTCGATTGCCATGAACTCGAGCAACAGTAATAAATGGCTTGCCATGAACCGGAACGTAGTGACTGGTTCATGGTGGAGATGGCGGGAATCGAACCCGCGTGCACGAAGTTTTGCTTGATGTCTCTACCAGAATAGTCGATCTTGATTTAGTCGGGCTAGATAGAAGATCGACGAAAATATAGCCAGACTTATTTCGCTGTTTTTTGAGCTGAAAACACGAAACGATCTTCAGCCGATCCCACTGTATGACATCTGGATCCGCCTAGCGGGCGTCAACGGTCAGATGGTCGCTGGTTAAATTAAGCAGCGACGGTGGCCAAAACCGGCATGCTAAAAGCAGCTTTGATTTTGGTGACAATGTTTTTGGCAGTTGTCGATTTCCAGCCGGTTTCTAGAGTCAGCTGGAGCTCCTCTGGCACAAAAAACAAAAGGCTCTCCGTGTCGAAGCCGATCATCCCCATGTAATTTCAAATAGCTGATCACTCGCCAGCTGGATAGACAAATCTACGGAGTGCGTCGTTTCATTTCTTCTCGCATCCGTCGGTCGAGATCGCGCTTTTTGATCGATTCTCGTTTGTCGTGCTTCTTTTTGCCAGAAGCTAGGGCAAATTCCAACTTTATGAGATTGCTCTTAGTATACACCCTTAAAGGTATCAATGTCAAGCCTCCGACCATAGTTTTTTGGGCTAAATAATCGATTTCTTTTTTTGTTAACAATAGCTGTCGTGAGCGTAGGGGATCATAGGGGAGTAGGGGGCTGGCTTTGGCATAGCGGGAAATATTGGCGTTGGTTAGGAAAAGAGTGGGTTTTGTTTCATGTTTTACAGTAATATATGACCCGGGTAGCTTCATCTGTCCGGCTCTGATGGATTTCACTTCTGCCCCGGTCAATATTAAACCAGCCTCGAATTTTTCGAGTATTTCATAGTCAAAAGTGGCTTTTTTGTTGAGGATAGTATTCATAGCCTTGCTATTATAACGGAAAGATAATATTTTGTCTCTAGATCTGCTGGCGTTGGCGGTGATCATTCCGGAATCATCCTGGTAATAGTTGTCAATATCAGGTCAAATGTATTATAATATAGATGCAAACTTATGGAAACGGCCAAGGCGAAATTGACTGATTTGTCTATTTTCACGATAGTGAAATTTTTTTTGGTATTACTGACCATGGTTTTTTTCTATTATACCAGGGATATTCTCTTGATTGTTTTTGTGGCCTTTGTGTTGGCGGCGGCTTTGCGGCCGGGAGTTGACTCCCTGATGCGCCGACGCTTTCCACGCAGTCTGGCTATCTTGGTTTTCTTTTTAATATTTTTCGCTATTGTCGCTCTGATTGCGACTTTCCTCTTGCCAATCCTTATTGATCAAGTTAGAGAGATCGGCGGTCGGTTACCGGCTTATTATTCTCAGTGGAAATCAGCGTCCTTCTTTACCAGCAGTACTTGGCAGCGATTGACAGGTCTGGTCAATGTGGGTGAAAATGGCGAAGGCATGGCCGAACAATTGTCAGTTTCCGGTGAATCGGTCTGGAATGGATTACTAAATGTTTTTGGAGGGATTTTTCATTTCTTTGTCATGTTGGTGTTGACTTTTTACTTGTTGATCGAGGAAGATGCGATCAAAAAATTTTTCCGTTCTATTTTGCCGGATGACACTCACAATAATCTGGCCAGCATCTCCCTTAAAATTCAGCAGAACATCAGCGCCTGGGTCAAGGGGCAAGTGACATTAAGTTTTTTAATGGCCTTGTTGTATTTTATTTCGTTATCAATTTTAGGCGTGCCATATGCGTTGGCCTTTGCGGTTTTGGTTTTTATCGGTGAGTTTGTCCCATATATTGGCCCGTTCTTGGCTTCTTTGCCGGCAGTGATTTTGGCGTTTGGTGTTTCGCCCTTGTTGGGCTTGTTTACTTTTGTAATGATCATTATTGTCCAGCAAATCGAAACCCATATTTTAATTCCCAAGGTGATGCAACGGGCGGTCGGCATTAATCCCGTGATTACCATTATTTCGATGTTGGTCGGGGCTCGATTGGCCGGAGCGGTGGGGGTGATTTTGGCCATTCCGGTGGTGACCTCGATTATGGTGGCAGTGCGCGAAATTATTTTGATCAAAAAAACTCAATAGTATGTTTATTTTTCGCTATCTTATTTTGATTCTGAATCCCTTGTTGTACTTGGTGTTTATGGAATGGGTCCATCGATCGCCCGCCATGTGGTGGTTACCATTGTTGTCTTTAACGTTACTGATTGTTACTATTTGGGAATTTACCAAACGGCAGTTTACTTATCGATGGTTCATGATGTGTTTGTCTCCCGTGCTGCTAATTGTTTGTTCGACGGTTATGATGTATTTCGTGGAGGTAGAATGGTTGTATCGCCTGATCGGGGTGATTTCCGCCTTGGTAATATTTTTTGTCTTGGAACAGATAATGAATTATTTTTATTTTACTTCGAAATATCAACCCTATTCATTGGAATCCTTGTCTTGGTATTCCGGTGTTTGGGTTTTTTTCTTGGGGAGCTGTACGCTGTTCGCGACCTTGATCTTTTTGCAATGGGCGGCTTGGGTGGCAGCGATTATGGTGTGGGTCTTGTCCGGTTTGGTGGTCTGGCAAGTGTCTTGGAGCCAGAAAATTGAATGGCGTCGCAGTCAAGTCTTTGTCTGGCTATTGCCGGTACTCATGGCGGAAATGTTTTTGGTGTTGAGTTTCTGGCCGGTAAGTTTTTTCATCAGTGGTTTATTGTTAACTTTAGGCTATTATGTCTTGCTGGGTTTGAGTCGGTTGTTTTGGTTGGAGTCTTTGTCTTCGGCCAACGTGTCTTGGTTCCTGGGTTTGGCGTCGATCGCAACAATACTAACGGTTCTTAGCGCTCATTGGATATAAAATAATTTATTTATAGTATGAAAAAAGAAACGCTTCGCCTATCATTTCTGGCCGTCCTGGTCGTGGCCGTTTGTTTGGGATTTTTGTCCGGTATTGTGGGTGAACTTTGGATAAATAATTTTTTAGCGCCGGACATACAATTCAAGAGTTATCAGGATTTGACCAAACGGCTGGATGAGATGGTGGCGGAACGTAATTCAGAATTGAAAGATATTCTGACTGAGCATGATCAGTCGGTAAAGGATGTTTTGAATCGTCTGGCCGGCACGACGGTGAGATTTTATGGTTATCAAGTCCCCGGCTCAAAATTGAGTAATGTTTATTTGGACACTGATGTTTTGGGCTCGGGGTTTGTCTTGACCAGCGATGGGTGGTTGGTCACCAGTCAAAAAGTGGTCCGAGATCCGCGGGCGGCATTGGCTGTTCAAATCGAAAATAAAATTTATGCCGTCAAGGAAATCGTGGCCGATACTTTGACTGACGTGGTCTTGGTGAAGATTGAGGCTCAGAATCTGGCGGTGGCAGAATTGGGCACAAAAAATTCGTTGACTGTCGGTCAGACCATGCTCGTGGCTACCAATAATCTCGGGGTGCGCAAGGCGGCTATTGACGATTTGACTCACGTGGATCTGTCTACGATGGCCAGTGTCTTGCATTCCAGCGAAAATTTTTATCAATATATTCGCTTGAATGACACTTTTGGGAATGATTATATCGGCGCGCCGGTTCTCAATTTGAACGGTAAGGTCGTCGGGTTATTGGCTGACGCCAAAGGGATGGTGCTGCCAATTGATTATTTTGCTTCAATAATGAAAACTGCGATTCAGGATGGCACGGTGGTCAGAAATTCTTTGGGGGTAAATTACGTCGATTTGACCGCGGCCCCAAATTTTGTTTCTTCTGTTAATGAAGGGGCGTTGTTAGCTAGTGATGGTATCCGTCCGGCCGTGGTCGCCAATAGTCCAGCCTCTAAAGCCGGGCTGCTAGCCGGTGATATTATTATGAAAGTGGAGAATGAAGAAGTTAATTCTTTCAATACTTTGACTCAGTTGATTCAAGATTATTCCAGTGATGCCACGATCAAATTGCGTGTCTGGCGCGGGGACAAGGAAATTGAATTATCTGTTACTTTGGAAAAACTCTGATAAGTGTTATAATTTATAATAATAAATATTATTACTAGATTAGTAGATTTGCTTTATGAATAAACTTTTAGCAAACAATTATCATCAGCTGATGCGTCGACGGTGGAGTACGGTGGCGTTGATCACTTTGGTGTTCGTGGTTTTGAGCTTGGCGGTGACGCTGGCGCAGCCCTTTCGCTACGAATCGGAAGTGAAAATTTTAGTTATTCAAAAGTCTGCCATTTCGATCGATGCTTACAGCGCGTCAAAGTCCGCGGAGCGCATTGGCAATAATTTGTCTCAGATTATTTATTCATCCAGTTTCTTTAACAAAGTTTTGAGTTCCGGTTTTGCGGTTAACAGTTCGTATTTTGTGGCCGAAGAAGAAAAGCGTCGTGAACAATGGCATCAAATGATTGATGCCTCAGTCCCGGCCGGTACGACCATTCTTGACGTAAAGGTCTATCATCAAGATCGTGATCAGGCCACCATTGTGGCTCAGGCTATTGCCTATGTACTCGGCCGTCAGACCAGCGAATATATTGGCGTGGCGGACGTGGAATTGAAAGTGGTGGATGCGCCATTGACCTCAAAGTATCCGGTCAAACCAAATTTAATTCTCAATATTGGGTTAGGCTTAGTCCTGGGATTCCTGATTGCTATGGCTTATCTGGTTATTACCTATTCAGATGAACATGAATCCAAAGAAGTATTTCAGGAGAAGCATGCAAAAGCACAGGAAGTTAAAGAATCATATTGGGACAAACGACGTCGAAAAAAAGAAGTTAAACAGCATGAAAAAAAAATAAGATTAGCGGAAAAGGAAGCCGTTATGAGACAACGAGCTGAAAAAAAACAAATTGCTGCCGCGATTCCCATGCCGGTTCCGGAATCTAAAGTAGAACACATTGAAAAGAAAGAAGAACTTGGTCTACCCGATATGCAATCATTGATGGCTGAGGAGGAACTTGATGAGGCTCCGGTTATCAACCACGCTGCTCAGGTGGTTCATCATCATGAACCGAAATTGGAGTCACTCAATAAAGTTGAAGAAAAGAAAGATTTTTCTTTGTCTGATTTACCGGCTTTCAAGGATGAAGATATTAAAACCATGTTTGATAAATAAGCGAAAAATACAAAGCAGAGGAATAGATCCTCTGTTTTGTATTGACAAAGAGCGGAGTTGTTGGTATGGTGTATTTTCCGGTTCTTTTCAATTGAAAGGGCGCTAAAACTATTTTCATGAGGAGGTCTGATATGGCGAATGAAGAACGCCGGGAGAAGTCGTTTTCTGGTCATTTGCTCGACGATGTGACTGAAGGTACTCATGGATTGACAGTTAGAACTGGTGAAACCGATGAATCTGTTGGTGAGGGTGCCAATGATTTTTTTGACACCGCCCCTGGTTCGTTTAATGATCCAAAAAAATTTGCCGTTCCGGTTTCGACGGTATTGCGAGCGGTTAAAGAAGATCGACAGACTCAGATCAAGAAACTGTTTGCCTCGGTAAATGGTAAGATTAAGTCCGTGGTCTATCAAGAGTTGCTTGTGTATTTGAGCTATATTCAGGATGAGGCAGACATCAGTCAGCGTTTGTTGGTTTTGATTGATCTGAACAGTATTATCACCGCGGCTCAAAGCATGCATAATAAAGGATTTACCGACGAAGAATGGCTGGCAAATACGAAGCTGCCGGAGTTTTTGAAAGAGGTAACCGCTGATGAATTCGATTTTCTTTTCGCGGTGCTGGTGATGGTTCAGAGGGAGATAGATCTACTTCCAGTGTTCATCGACGCGCTCATGTCTCTAGCAGAACCAACTGATCCGACGGCTGAGAATGTCCAAGCTATAGAGCCCGTGGTTTCGACGGTGACAGAGGCGCTCGCGACGGTTGTCGATCAGCCGCCCCCGCTTCCGTCCGTTCCCGTCCCGTCATTTGTTTCCGTCGAGTTAGCGCGAAGAATGGCGGCGTTGGAAGCTCGCATGCGGTCGCTCGTGGATCAGTACTATGCTCTCGAGAGCAAGCAGGGCGTGATGAACTCGTCATTGGCGAATGTCACCATGCAGTTGCCGGATTTCGAAGCGGCCGAAAGGCGAGTGACGGATCTGACTCGGCGGCTGGGTGATATACCAGCGATCAGTACGGTGGCGTATGTCGAAGGATTATTGCGCGAGTTGCAGGCGACTTTGTCGAGACTGCCAGAGGCCGCGGCGCTTACAGCGCGAGTTGATGAGTTGCAAGCGCTGGTGGGGCAGGTGGAATTACAAAGTCAAAAGATCGAACAAGTTCATCAAGCATTAGCAAGGACAGCGGATGCGGCCAAGGTCGATAACTTCATTTATCAGGTGTTCGAGCCGTTCAAGAAATGGGTCGAGCAGAATGTTCAATTAAGTCGTGTAAGTGATGGCAGGCCTTCGAATTCACAGAGCCCGCAATCAAAGCCGAAGATGGCTATCAGTGTGTCTGATTGGATCTGGATATCTGTAGCGGTCTTGGCGGCAATTTTGTACTTTATGTAGAAAAGGGAGCAAACCATGCTGAAAGAGCGTGGTTTTTTATTGGATTAAAGGCTTAGTTTGTAAGCCTGCCGGCTCCAATGGAGAGCCTTTGGCTCCGGAAGGCAGATTGGTAAGTTTATAAGTTTTAGGAAATGATGTGGTAAAAAATGGCTAAAATAAGCATAATGAATATTGAGGCTTGACTATTGACAATCTTTGTGAGAACTGCTATAATACTACATTGGTAAGTTTGTGGCTGCGAGTGCTGGTGTCTGTTCTCTCACATGGAGTACAACCATTTGCAAGGAGGTGCGCATGTCGAGGTTCGCGTTCCTGAAGTCCTGGCGGTTCTGGCTCAAGGCAGTGCTGGTGGTCGTCGTGGCCTGGATCGTGCTCGGGTACTTGAAGCGTCACGAGTACTGGCCCTACACGCCGGCGACCGAGGTCGCCGAGACGTTCGACAGTCCCAGCGATGGCACGGTCGACACCGTCGACCTGACCAAGTCGCCGGACGTCACGCCCGCGGTGACGCCCCCGGAGCCGGTCGTCACGCCCGTGGTGACGCCCACGGAGCCGGTCGTCGCGCCGCCGGTCAAGGACCCGTGTCCGAAGCCGGCCGTGGTCGTGAATAAGGCGAAGAAGAAGGAGAAGAAGGAGAAGGAGGAGAAGGTGGTCGTGCCGCCGGTCGTCGCGCCCAGTCCGGTGGAAGAGCCGCCCGCGTCGTCGTCGGTCGGAGATGTTCCGCCGACGAGTCTCGTCAGTGACGAGCCGGTGCTGCAGCAGCGGCCCTACGTCAACGTCACGGTCGAGACCGTGACCACGATGCCTGGGCTGTCGACGTACAGCAAGACGACGCACGTTTCCGGCTCCGGGGGGTTCTCGTACACCGAGACCACCCACAACGAGACGCGCAAGTAGCGCTCTCGATCCTGTAACCTACGGGGAGGAAATCCTCCCCCATTTACTCGAGCAAGTAATTGATCAAATTGCTTGTTCGAGATGAATGATGTTCATAAAATTTGTATTCGGACGCACATTCAGTCAGTGAAATTATTGACTAGCTGAATGTGTGTCCGAGGTGCTATCAACCCGATGAGGAGGGAACGATGAAGAAGATTCTGCTCGCCCTGTCCGTGTCCGTGATCCTGTGCTCGACCCCCGTGTTCGCGCAGCAGACGTCCGTCCAGGACGGCGTCGAGACGAACGACCAGTCGGTCGATACCGTCGTGACCCGTGTCCTCGATGACGGTCGCAAGGTCGAGGAGTACCGTGGCTACGTGCGAGTCACCGCGCCCGATGGCACGGAGACGACCACGTACAAGAACGTGACGACCACGAAGAAGTGCGTGGACGGCCAGTGCGATGTCACGACCGAGCCGTGCGGCGCCGATTCGGTCGTCTTCCCGGACTTCAAGTCCAAGACGGTCCTCCGTCGGCCGGGAGTTATCGCCGAAAGCAACCTGACGGTCACCACTCCGAGTGGCGATCAGATCAAGCTCGAACGCGAGTTGCGTCTCGACCTGCCGGAGCCGACCGGTCTGGCGTGGTGCTACTCCGGTGAGCACTGGTGGTGTGGGGCGGTCGTCACCACGGCCATCCTCGGTGGGGCTGCTGCCGCGGGGTACGGGATCTACCGTGCGACCGCCGGCGGTGACACGCACCGCGAAGAGCACATCACCATCAACTGATGTCGCATAACCGCGACGTTACCGAACCGCGGGGCGGAGGGGAGCGCAAGCTTTCCTCCGCCCCACGGATCTTTCAAAATTTAACAAAGGATAATTATTGTGAGTTGAAACGGTTTCAGCTCGCAAGTGTGTTCCTTTGAAATAGGTTCAAGTTCGATAACATTGAAATCGAAGAAGGAGAGAAGCGATGTTCGATGCGATGGCGTTCGGTTCGTTCGGTGTTCGCTCGTCCCACCATTCCCAGAAGGAGGTTCCGGTCATGCTGAAGCGTACCCTGGTGCTGGTCGCGTCCCTGGTGTTCGGTCTGTTCCTGGTCGCCTGCGATCACAACCACGACGAGTCCACGGACACGTCGATGTTCCAGAACGGGCCTTGGGCCGAGTTCAACTGCCAGAACGAGTGCACGACGCACTCGGACTGCGACGCCGGCAACTTCTGCCAGACCTACGAGTCCGGCCAGAAGGTCGACGGTGTCGTCGTCAACCGGTGTGGCTTCGACGTCACGCGCTGCCGCCTCGACTACTGCGAGCGGAAGTTCGAGAAGGACGAGTACGGCAACACCACGAAGGTGACCGACTCGTGCGGCAAGGGCCTGGTATGCAACCTCGAGACCAAGTCCTGCGACCTGGTCGACGACGTGAAGCCCGACGCCGACACGGTCGACGAGGGTGACACCACGACCAACGAGGTCGAGCAGGACACGAAGCCGAAGCCGGTCTACCCGAATTACGGGAAGATCGAGTGCTGCTTCGACCTGAACGAGCTCAAGGCCTACGCCGCGGCTCACGGGGTTGCGCTGTCCTCGCTGGTCTGCAACTACTCCTGGGTCCTGCCCTACGATCTGCAGGACGGAGACAAGTACGGTCGCAAGTGGAACGTCGTCTTCGACGTCAACGGCTGTGCCGACTTCACGGTCGCCGAGAGCCAGGTCCTCATCGGCTTCAACGTGGACGTGACCAACGGCTTCGCCTACGTGGGCAGCAAGAACTGGCTGGGTGATCAGCTCACCGCGCCGGTCTGCTGGGCCGATGGCGAGAAGGTGCCCGTGACCGACTCGGTGTGCTACGGCCGAGGGTTCCAGCTCGGCAACCTGTACGACAAGTGCGGGGATGCCGGGTTCTAGGCAGAGCAACAGTGCTCAAGAACCTCAGACTAACGTCTGGGGTTTTCTAATTGACCACGAATCATGAATTACAAATGGCAAATAATTATCACCGTTTATTCGTAGATTTGTGGTTTTATTTGTGGATTCATTGTCTGTTGTTGACATTATTATAAATATGTGCTATAATGTAATGTCGCGCTGGTAAACTGGTAGAACAACCATCGATCACCATCCAGAGGAGACTGACATGAAGCAGTTCGTCCTGACCACCAGCCTGCTCGTCCTGTTCTGTGCGACCGTGGTCGTCGGCAGCGACTTCATCGACCATTCGGGGGCGAAGTCGGTCTATAAGACCGTCACGACTTCCATGGCCGTGAAGCTCATCGGGCCATGTGTGTCGCAGGCGCAGCCGGCGAAGGCGAATCAGACGGTTCATTTCGAGATGGCGTTGCGTGAGGATGGTGTCGATGAGATTTTCGCCAGCCTCGAGCAGCGGGGAGAGGTGGTCGCAGCCGAGGTGCATGCTCAACCCGAGTTCCGGCCGCGGTCGCTGATGCGTGACCTCAAGCCGCATTACGGTCGAGTCGGCTAACAACTGAAAAACAACAAGAAAGGGAGGAGCTAGTAAACTGGCTCCTTTTA
>Ga0233425_10009634_pt1 | contig 12126 bp, 12 predicted proteins | sample Watercolumn_Towu_2_FD_181712 | JGI IMG/M metagenome (GOLD analysis project Ga0233425, IMG submission 181712) | Freshwater microbial communities from Lake Towuti, South Sulawesi, Indonesia - Watercolumn_Towuti2014_140_MG | ecosystem: Environmental > Aquatic > Freshwater > Lake | place...
TGAAGAAACCGCGCAGAAACTGGCGCAGGCGTTCACCGAATATCTGCGTCTCGCGCGCTCCGAGCGTTTCGCGCTCTCGAGCCTGCCGCCGGGACGGTTTCTGATGCCCGGCGATCTTGAAGGATCGCCGGCGCTGACCTTCGCGCCGCTTCCCGTATCCGAAAGCGAGGAACTTCCCTATCGCAGTCTCGGGCGCGAAATGGAGCGCCGATACGAAGCCTATAAGTCGCAGGTCGTGCGGCCGTTCTTTCGGGATCATTTCGCACGGCTCGATCGGCAGATCGTGCTCGTCGATACGCTCGCGGCGCTCAATTCCGGACCTGAGGCGGTGCGCGATCTCGAAACGGCGCTGACCAGCGTCCTCATGGCGTTTCGCACCGGCCGCGCCAGTCTATTTTCGACGATCTTTCGCCCCAAGATCGATCGAATTCTCTTCGCGGCGACGAAGGCGGATCATTTGCATCACACGAGCCACGACAGGCTCGAAGCGATCCTGCGTCACCTGACCGCCCGCGCGATCGAGCGCGCGGAAGGAGTCGGCGCGGCGATTGATGTGATCGCGCTTGCCGCCGTGCGCGCCACGCGCGAAGCGACGGTGCGCCACGAAGGCGAAGCGCTTTCGGCCATCGTCGGCGCGCCGGCCGCGGGCGAACGCATTGGCGACGAGATCTTCGACGGCGTGGCGGAAGGCGCCATTTTCCCCGGCGAGCTTCCGGCGGATCCGCGCGACGTTTTTCGAGGCGACGCGCTCGCCGTTTCCGACGAAGAGGCTGAGTTCCGCTTTCTCAAATTCAGGCCTCCGCTCGCGATGCTGGGCGCCGATCAGAAACCCTTGCCGTTGCCGCACATCAGGCTCGATCGGGCGATGGAGTTTCTTTTTGGCGATCGATTGAGCTGACGATCCGCTGTCCCCGGCGAAGTCCGCGCTACCTATTGCAGGCAAGCGATTCAAAAATCTGAGTTGAGGAGCGTCATATGGAAAGACATGTCTACAAGGTCGTCGAACTCGTGGGCACGTCGCCGGATAGCGTCGAGGACGCCGTGGCCGCCGCGCTCAAGCGCGCCGGCGAAACCTTGCGTCACTTGCGATGGTTCGAAGTCGTGCAGATTCGCGGCAACATCGATAAGGGCGCCGTCAGCGATTATCAGGTCGTGCTGAAGGTCGGCTTCACGCTCGATCGCGACGGCGAGGGCATGAAATGAAGCGGAAGCCGCCGCGGCGAGCTTCCGCTTTGCCGCGCTAGGACATGAACCGTGCGCCGGTTTCAGGACCAGGAGTTTGCGCGGACCAGAAGCGCGCGCCTGCATTGAACATCTGCTGAGCGTCGGAGAACAGGCGGCGCGTGTCCTCCGTCGTCATTTCGATATGTTTGCTCGTCCAATCCTGCAGAACCGTAGTGGTCTCGGAGAGCGAGCGCGACGCCGTCAGCTTTGACGCGAGCTCCGCCGTCATGGCCGCTTCCTGTTGCATGCGCTCCATCCAAACGCGATTGGCGTCCTGCAGACGGTCCCAGATTTCGTTGCGCGCCTCGGTGAAATCTTCCAGCCGCCGCTGGCCTTCCGCAGCAACTTCCGCCGTTGCGGCGCGCGACTGCGCGCTTTCGCTACGTCGCTCTTCCTGCTGGGTCATTTTGCGTTCCTCCCGTTTGCGCTTGAAGCGCCGGCGCCCCACGCCAACCCCTCAAGGCGCGACTATATAACACCGCGAATAAGAAAGTCTTTTGGCCGTTCTCGCATTTTTCCGCTCTTGCTGAAGCTCGACAATTGAGGCATGGCGTGGCGCTCGACAAGCGGCCGCCTTTCCGCTATGGAGCGGCCTCAACTAGAACAGCGTTCCGAAACGCTCGTCGGCCTTCGGGCTAAGACGAAACGGCAGGAGTTTCCGTTATGAACATTATCGAGCAGCTCGAGGCGGAACACGCCGCCAAGCTCATCGACGGCAAAAAAATCCCGGAGTTTCGTCCGGGCGATACGGTTATCGTCAACGTCAAGGTGAAGGAAGGCGACCGCACCCGCGTGCAGGCCTATGAAGGCGTCGTCATTTCCCGTCAGGGCTCGGGGCTCAATGAGAGCTTCACCGTCCGCAAAATTTCTTACGGCGAAGGCGTCGAACGCGTGTTCCCCATCCATGGGCCGCTGATCGACTCCGTGAAGCTCGTGCGCCGCGGCAAGGTGCGCCGCGCGAAGCTTTATTATCTGCGTGACCGCCGGGGCAAGTCCGCGCGCATCGCCGAGCGCGTCGAGACGAAGGCGAAAGCCTCGGGAGAATAACGCGCGTTCGTGCAGAGACGCCGCCGTCCGCAGCCACAAGGTTTCGGGCGGCTTTTGTTTAGCTCTCCAGCGGGGCGTTGAGAATCCAGCGATGGCCGAAGGGGTCGCGCAAAGAGGCGTAGCGGGTTCCCCAGAATGAATTGGTCGGGGCCGTCTCTATCTTGCCGCCGAGTTTGGCCGCCCGTGCGCAGGCATCGTCGACTTCCTTGGCCTTATCATACTCGAGGCTGACGGAGACGGTCGCGTGCTCGCCGGGCATCGGCACGCGGGTTTGACCGAATTCAGGAAAGACGTCGGCGAGCATCACCGAACCGCCATTGATCAGCAGTTCGCAATGGGCGATGCGCAACCCGTCGACGGATGGCATGAGCGCGCGCTGCTTGGCGTCGAAGGCGCCAGTATAGTAAGCGATTGCCGCGGCGGCGGGCGTTACGGTCAAATAAGGCGCAACCCTCGGACGTGGCTGTTTCATCAAATTTCCTCCGCCGGGGCGCGCAGCGGATCGCCCCAATTCTTTCTCCGAATCTTTTCGTAGCGCGCCTTGTCGCGCTTGGGAATGAATGTCTCGCGGAATGCTTTATCGGCGCAGAGTTTTAAAGAAATTCCCGCCTTGTTGGCGCGCGGCGGGGCGATAACGCGCGCGGATGGCGGCGTCCCGTAGGACCGTCCCACGGCGAGATAGGCGAACTTCTCGTCCTCGAAGGGCGCGTCGACGTCCTTGACCAGCCTGTGCGCGCGGCGGCGCGGCAGTCGGACCGAGAAATGACACCAGTCGTTCGCCGGCAGAGGGCAGGGCGCTTGGTGCGGGCAGGGCGCGAGAATGCTCGCGCCGAGCGCGATCAACCGGCTCCGGACGGCCATGAGCCGGGTATGGTCGCGGGGCGTTCCCGGCTCGACGATGACGAGCGCGCCGCTCGTTTGCGCCCAAAGCCGATCGATGACGGAAGGGAGATCGGATTCGGCGATCTCCGTCAGCGCGTAGCCGACGACGATGAAGTCGAATTGGGTGTCCGCAATCGCGCGCGGATCGGCGAAGTCGCATTCGATCGCCTTGATCGCCGCGGGAACGCCGCTGTCCTTCATCAGCCCGGTCGCGAGGCGCAAGAATAGCGCGCTGCGATCGAGGAGCGTGATCTCGGCGATGCTCGGCCACAGAGTCGCTGCGGCATAGGAGCCCGCGCCGAGACCACAGCCGACGTCGAGCATTCGTTGCGGAGCGAAATCGAGGCGCTCCTCTTCCAACCGTCCGAGCGCCGTCACTATGGCGGCAAAGGTCGCGGGCATGCGCGTCGCCGCATATGCTAGGGCGTCGGTCTCGTCGCGGATCGTCTCTATTGTTGGGCTGTGCGACCGGTAGCGCTGCGACAGCTCGCGGGCGCTTTCGCGCAGCGCAGTTTGAGAGCGGCCCTCGAGCCTCGCCGCGATCGCCGCCGCAAGCGGCGCGGGAAGCTCTGGCGAGGGCAGGCTCACCAGGGCCTCAGGGAGTAGCTGCGCCGCGAACTCTCTTCCATGGAGCTTGCGTTACGGGTAGAAGACCCTCAATTCAAGGGCCGCCCCATCGGCGAGAGGAAAACGGAAAGATATGGCATCGAACGCCGCGCCCCGCACGCTCTACGACAAGATCTGGGACGACCATGTGGTCGACCGCCAGGGCGACGGCGCGTGCCTGCTTTATATCGATCGCCATCTCGTGCATGAGGTGACGAGTCCGCAGGCGTTTGAGGGCTTGCGCATGGCGGGACGATCGGTGCGGGCGCCCGAAAGGACCCTCGCCGTCGTCGACCATAATGTGCCGACCACCGACCGCTCCTTGCCGATCGAAGACCCGGAGAGCAAGGCGCAGGTTGAGCAGCTCGCGCTCAACGCGCGCGAATTCGGCGTCGAATATTACGACGAGCACGACCGGCGCCAGGGCGTCGTGCATATCGTCGGCCCGGAGCAGGGCTTCACTCTGCCTGGCATGACGATCGTCTGCGGCGACAGCCACACCTCGACTCACGGCGCCTTTGGCGCGCTGGCGCATGGCATCGGCACGTCGGAAGTCGAGCATGTGCTCGCGACGCAGACGCTGATCCAGAAGAAAGCCGCCAACATGCTCGTGCAGGTCGACGGCAAGCTCGCCGACGGCGCCACCGCCAAAGACATCATCCTCGCGATCATCGGGGAGATTGGCACGGCCGGCGGCACCGGACATGTCATCGAATATGCCGGCGAGGCGATCCGCGACCTCACGATGGAAGGGCGTATGACCGTCTGCAACATGTCGATCGAAGGCGGCGCCCGCGCCGGCCTCGTCGCGCCGGACGAGAAAACTTTCGCCTATCTGAAGGATCGCCCGAAGGGTCCGAAGGGCGAAGCCTTCGACATGGCGCGCAAATATTGGGAGACGCTCTATACCGACGAGAACGCGCATTTCGACAAGATCGTCAGGCTCGACGCGAGCAAGCTGCCGCCGATCGTAACCTGGGGCACTTCGCCGGAAGACGTGGCGACCATCGACGGATTCGTGCCCACGCCGGAGAGCGCCAAGACGCCGCAGAAGCGCGCGGCGATCGAACGCGCGCTCGATTACATGGGGCTAAAGGGCGGCGAGCGCATGACCGACATCGACATCGATCGCGTCTTCATCGGCTCTTGCACCAACGGCCGCATCGAAGATTTGCGCGCCGCCGCGAAAATGGTGGAAGGCAGGCGCGTGAACGAGCGCGTCAACGCGATGGTGGTGCCAGGATCCGGCCTCGTGAAGGCGCAGGCCGAGGCCGAAGGCCTCGACAAGATTTTCGCCGCCGCAGGCTTCGAGTGGCGTGAGCCCGGCTGTTCAATGTGCCTCGCGATGAATCCTGACCGCTTAGCGCCGGGAGAGCGTTGCGCCTCGACTTCCAATCGCAACTTCGAAGGTCGCCAGGGCTTCAAGGGCCGCACGCATCTCGTTTCTCCGGCGATGGCGGCGGCTGCGGCGATCGCCGGACGTTTCGTCGACGTGCGGAACTGGCGCTAAGCGAAAGAGACGCTGGCAGCCTTAACACAAGAGGATCAGTCCTCGTCCGGTCCTGGCCCCTTACCGTACCAGTCGGGCCCGCGACGCCACTCGTCGTCGCTCCAGGGCCGCGTGTCCCGCCACGTGGGCGCCCGGCCCCACCAGTCGCCCCGGCGGTCTTGATCGCTGCGATCGTCTTTCAAGTCCCGGTCGCGGTCGTCCGCCTTCTGCACGATACCCTCGGAGTCAGGCGTAAGGCGCGCCGCGGCGGGCGCCGACACTGCAGAATTCACGAAGCTGGCTGCGCCAAGCGCAAGCGCCGCGATCAATAGCTTATTCATGAGTGTCTCCTGTAAGAATGATCCTTGCCTGAACATTTGCAGTCCGCCGATTGTTCCTGCGCGGCGGCGCAGTTTCGCGCGTTGCGGTGATGGACTATGACTGAACAGCAATGGAGCCGGCTGAAGCCGCCGACGCTCGCCGATATTGAAGCGCTCGCCGAGGCGGCCTATGCGGCTCTGCCGAGCCGCTTCACGCGGCTCTGCGAAGGGCTTGTCATTTGCGTCGAGGACTTTCCCGACGACGAAACGCTCGACGACATGCAATGCGAAAGCGAGTTCGATCTATTGGGTCTCTTTCGCGGGCGCGGCTTGACGCAGGGCGCGCATCTCTCCGAGACGGGCGAGCAGCCGAACATGATCTGGCTCTATCGGCGGCCGATACTCGACTATTGGGCTGATAGCGAAGACACGCTCGAAGCGATCGTCACCCATGTGCTCGTGCATGAGATCGGCCATCATTTCGGATTGACCGACGCCGATATGGAAGAGATCGAGCGGCGCGCCGAATAGGATCAAGCGGGCCGATGACGCTGAGATCGGAATTACGAAACAGCGTATGGGCGCGCTGCGCTTGCTGCGCGCCATGCGCGACGCAGCCTGGACAAAGCATCTGAAAGGCGTGCAGCAGAACCATGCGGCCGCGCAACGCTGCAAGCGTGATCGGCGTCGGCGAATTGAACCACTGCGATACGGCGAGTTCCGGCGGCTGCAACGATGCCTCCTGAAACGCCCGCAGTCATTCCCGACGCGCGGAGCGCGATCGGGAATCCAGGGCAAAACCAGCCTTCCTGGATCGGCTTTGGATTCCCGGTCAGTCCTTCGGACTGCCGGGAATGACAGTCCCAGCGAACCGATCAACTGGATTTCATATCACATCCGTCGATCATCGCTTTTTCCGGCTTCGTGCTCGCGTTCAAAGGCCTCCCTTTCGAACGGAATATTGCGGTAAGCGGCGTCGTGATTGCGCAAGCGCCAGAGGTTTGAGAGATAGTCGCGCAGATAGATGACATAGAACCGCGCGACGCCGTGTCGATCGATCTGCTCTTGGTGAATGAGCTCATGCTGAAAGAGCGTGCGTGAGACTTCCGACTTGTCGCCCTTAAAGAGGATTGTCCGTCCGACGACCATTCCGCGATAATTTCGCACGAAGGGCAGTTTGAAAATCCAGTGGCGATAGCGGACACGCAGAGATGAGCGGGGGCGGGTTTGCCGCGATCGCATCAGCGCTCTCCTTAAGCTCCCGAGATGCCGCGCAACGGCGGATTGGCGCGCCGTGTTGCTCAAATCTCACAGTCAGCGCGGCGTCTCCCTGTTAGGCTAAAGCGTGGCTGGGAATTCTTTAGCATGATCTCTCTCTTCAGGTTTGCGTGCGTCTTGTCCCTTGCAGGTTCCCTGCTCCTGAATAATGCGGCGGCGCAAACCGTTGGCGGCGCCGGCGGCGGCGGCGCCCAGGGGGGAACCAGCGCCGACTCCGGCGTCGGTGGCCAGGGAGCGCTTGGGCATGGCGACGGCGGCGGCGGCGGCGGCGGCGCTGGCGAGGTTGGCGGCGCAGGTGGCAATGGAGGGGGAGCCAGCGGCGGCGCAGGCGGCTCGGGTGGCATAGGCGGCTCTGCTGGCGATCCTGGCGACTTTGGGGCCGGCGCCGGCGGCGGAGGTGGCGGCGGCGGCAGTCACGGGGTGTTCATTGGAACCGTCAACAACGGCGCCATAAGCGGCGGCGACGGCGGCGCCGGCGGCGTGTCGGGCGGCGGCGGCGGCGCAGGCGGATATGGTCTCTCGCGAAGCGCGTTCGACATCTTTCAGAACATGGGTTCGGGAACCATTGCCGGAGGCCAGGGAGGCGCCGGCGGCGCCGGCGCAGGTTTTGGCGGAGGTGGAGGTCAAGGCGGCATAGGTTTCAACGGTTTCGATATGGGCACGCTGATCGCGAACCGGGGACTCATTCAGGGCGGCGATGGCGGTTGGGGCGGAGCAGGCGCCACTGGGGGAAGCGGGGGCGCCGGCGGCGCTGGCATCGTCGCGATGGGCATCTCGGGAATCATAAACGAGGGGTTTATCTTAGGCGGCCAAGGCGGCGTTGGCGGCGATGGCTCCCTTGCAGGAAACGGAGGCCAGGGCGGCATAGGAATCCTTGTTGTGAACGCCGCTGGCGCGTCGATTACAAACTCCGGACTCATCATCGGCGGCGACGGCGGACCGGCAGGAACAGGGACAGGGGGAAGCGCAGGCGCGGGCGGCGCGGGCATTGTCGGCGCCAACCTGACCATCTTCAATGCCGGCGGCATTACGGGAGGCTGTTCCTGTGGCGGAGCAGAAGGCGACGCAATAACTTTTACCGGCGGGACGAACTTCCTCTTTTTTCTCCCCGGATCAGATATTTTCGGCAATGTCGAAATTAATGGAGGAAGGCTTGACGGTGAGGTGATCGGAGGCCCTGTTTCTTCTTGGACAAATTACATTGTGAATTCAGGCGCGACGCTCGGCGGCTCGGATATACCCGGCAATGTGATCGTCAATCCGGGCGGCGTTTTATCTCCCGGTTCAATCGCCAATATGGGCGCGTTGAATATCCTCGGCGATCTCACGTTTCTTCCAGGGTCGCTCTTCGCCGTCCGCGTGGTGCCGGGGTTGAACGACTCAGCGATTGTCAGTGGAGTCGCCACGCTTGCGGGGACGGTGCAGGTCTCCGCTGGATCGACCAATTATTTGCCGAGCCAGCGATATACGATTCTCACTGCGTTAAGTGGCGTTTCAGGAACGTTCAGCGGCGTCTCGACGAACCTTTTCTTCCTGACGCCTTCGCTCTCATACGATTCGAACAATGTTTACCTAACGCTGGAACAAGAAATTCCGTTCAGCGCCGTTGCGCGCAACATCAATCAGAGAAACGTCGGCAACGCGATGACGCTCGCGAGCAAGGGAGCGATCGGCCCCTTAGGCGCGAATGTCATCAACACATTGCTCGTGCAAAGCGCGCAATCTGCGCCGGGCGTGCTCGACAATATCAGCGGCGCCGCGCTTTCCGGCGTGCAAACGGTGTCGATGGAAGCCGGAAAGATGGCGAGCTCAACGATTTCCGATCAGATCGCCTTCTGGCGTTCTGGCGAAAGCCGCGATGCGAGCGCCGCCTCGTCAGGACAAGAGGGCGCCCGCAGCTTCATCGCCTATGCGCCGGTCGAACGAAACATTCGCGCAAGAGGGCCGATCAAGATCAAGGGACCGACGACAAGCTTTTCGGAAATTCCGCAGCCCCGACTGTTTCGCGCATGGAGTTCGTTCTTCGGCGGCGGAGCCAATTTTCTTGCCGATTACGGGCGCGGAACGCCTGCGGCGAACGCCGCCTATTACGGCGGCCTTCTTGGCGTCGATTACCAGATCGCGCCCGGCGTGCTGATCGGCGCGGCGCTTGGCGGCAGCACGGCGAGCTTTAACGCAGGGCAATTCTCGACGTCGGGCAAAATGACCGGATTTCACGCCGGACTTTATGGCTCCTACGCGAAGGGCGCGAGCTATGTCTCGTTAAGTGAAACATTCAGCGCCTATTCCAACCAAACCAATCGAACGGCGGGAGGCTACGGCTTTCTCGCCTATGAGCAGCTCAACGCATCTTTCAGTTCGACAGAATTTCGTACGCGCGTCGAAGGCGGGCATGCTCTCGCGTTCGGCGGCTTGACCGCCACGCCCTTCGTCGCCGCGGAGGCCGCGGCCTATCAATCCGGCGCATTTTCAGAACGCAGCAGCCTGCTGTATTTTTCGTCGCTGGCGCTTAAGAACAACGGCCAGTCGATTCTCTCTCTGCCGGCTTTCGTCGGCCTGCGCCTGTCGAACGGCTACACGCTGGCGAATGGCTGGAGGATCACGCCGACGGGCAGCGTCGCCTATGTCCACGAGTTCTTCCCGCAGCGTCGGTTTACGAACGTTCTGATCTCGCTGCCGGGACAGGACTTCACCGTAGCGGGCCCGCGCGCGACCTATAATCTCGTGCAAACGAAGATCGGCTTAGAGATCAATCTCACCAATCAACTCGCGCTCGTCTCGAACTTCCAAGGCGAGTTTTCCTCCGTCTCGCAGAGCTACGGCGGCAAAGCGGGCGTGAGGTATTATTGGTGAGGGCGCGATCTTTCGAAAGCTGGACCGCGAGATAACTCGGACTGCCACGCTTACTCATCGAAGTGCGCGCCAGACCCACGACTGGCAAGGTCACCCCCGATGCGGCCGAAGGGCGGCCGCCGGCGGGAATATTACGGGTCCACGCGATTCAGGCCGACAACGCAGTCGATATTGAGCTTGCATATTGCCGCGATTGCCGGGGCGCATAGATATCTGCTTTGCGGACGCCCGCAGTGGGCTCTCGACAAAAACCAGAGCCGTCCCTCGATGATTCCCGCACGCGTCCTTCGGGTTGCCGTTGCCAGCCTCTTTTTGTCGCTCTCTTGCGGCCTCTTTCCCGCAATCGGCCAAGAAAGGATCGTCAACGTTTACGGCTGGACCGACTACGTCGATCCCGGCGTGCTCGCAGATTTCACCACGACGACCGGCATCAAGGTGACTTACGAAGGCTATAATTCGGATGAGAGCGTAGAGAAGACGATTCAGCCCGGGAATGCCGCTTTTGACGTGGTGATCGTCTCTAGCCGTGTGTTGCAAAAGCAGATTGCCAGGGGCCTCTATCAGAAGCTGGACAAGAGCAAGCTTCCGCACGCCGTAGATCTTTGGCCAGAGGTCATGGAGCGCCTTGCCGCCTATGACCCCCGCAACGAACACGCGGTCAATTATGCGTGGTTTGCGATGGGCATCGCCTATGATGTCGTGAAGGCCAGGGAACTCATGGGCAATGCGCAGAGGTTGTCGGGTTCTTCGCTCGACTCATGGGCGCTACTGTTCAAGCAGACAAATTTAAAGAAATTTTCGGCCTGCGGGGTAGGAATACTCGACAGTTCTGAGGATTTGTCTTCAGCCGCGGTGCAATATCTGTGGTCGGACTGGAAACTTTCGCCCGGGTTGGACCGCCGCACCGACGTCGTGCGCGCCGCCGATCTTTTGAGCGCCCTCCGGCGAGACGGGAAACGCCTCGACTCTAGCGAATATGTCAACGCGCTGGTCGACGGCGACGTGTGCATCGCGGTCGGTTATTCCCTGGATAGCTTGCGCGCCCGCCACACAGCCGGCATGGTGAACAAGTTCATCGAGATCGACTTTTTCATCCCTCGCGAGGGCGCGCCTATTCTACTCGACAGTCTCCTTATTCCGACGAACGCCCCGCATGTCGAAGAAGCGTACGCATTCATCGACTTTCTTCTGCAGCCGGAAATCGCCGCCCGCAACACGAATTTCACCGGCGTAGCCAACGGCGTCCTCGCCTCGAAAACCCTGGTCGATGGGACCATCTCGCGAAACAAGGCAATTTACCCGGACGCCGCCATGATGCAGCGACTGGTCGCTCCTCAATTCGAAGACGGCGCCCGCGCGACTGGGCAGACGATCAGTCGCGAAGGAGCGCCGACAAGAAGGGGAGCCACGATGTGGGGATCGGGCCGACGATTCTCCAAGCCGGCCAAGGCGCCTATCTTCTAAAGACCAACCCGCCGTCGTTGCCTACCGACCTTCGCTAACAGGTTTTTCAGCGCCCTTGACGGCTGTCGGGGCCGGCGTCGAGAGACATATCATTGGACGAAGCTTTTCGATCGTTACGATGGCCTTCTGCGAGGCCCGCATTTTCTCGTTGAGGTCGAAGATCTGTTGCCGCGTGGCGGCGACATCCTTCAAGTCTGCTTCCAGCGTGTCGTTCATCGACTTCAATATGTCCGCTGAACGAGGCATATCGGCCAGATTCACCTCTTTCAGGTTTTGCTCGATTTTCAGGGCGCAGTTGATGCGCCGGTCGTATTCGATTCTCAGATCCCTGAATCTAGCGGCGAAAGTGCCCGCCTTTGTCAAATCCGTTGAAAGAGCGTCGGGCGTGATGCGACAAATCGCATCGACGCTGCCGACTGCGGGATATTTAGCCTCGATGATGTGCCCGAACTCGCTGTTGAGCCTTTTGGCTTCATCCAAGAGCGTATTGAGGCTACAAACAAATTGGTCGCGTCCCCGATAGCAGCCATCCAGTTTGACCGTGCCCTTGGCGCCGGGCAACGTTAGGCTTTCCGTTTTGTCCGAGCCTTTTTCGCAGGAAGCCAGCGCCGCCGCCAGAGCCCCGTCGCTCGCGGGCGCAACGTCTTCGGGAACTTCTTCCTTGGCGTTCTCCTCGGACGGCAGGTGGCGGACGCCGCGGTCGCGGGAAGTTTGCCGCCGAGCGATCTGTTGCGGCTGGTAATATTCCGTTTCCAAAGCCCAACCGGCGCTTGGCCCGCGTTCGGCGGACGGGGGGCCGATCAGGACGAGGAGAGCGGTTCCCGCCACGAGCTGCGCCGCCTCTATAGTTTTTTTGTTCAGAATGGTCATCGGACCCTCGCGGATAATCTTCATTAGCGTCCGGTTTGCCTCCTCATGCCCACCCGCGGAAAAGAGCCCACACTGTAAACATCGTATTGTTTT
>Ga0233425_10009635_pt1 | contig 12126 bp, 10 predicted proteins | sample Watercolumn_Towu_2_FD_181712 | JGI IMG/M metagenome (GOLD analysis project Ga0233425, IMG submission 181712) | Freshwater microbial communities from Lake Towuti, South Sulawesi, Indonesia - Watercolumn_Towuti2014_140_MG | ecosystem: Environmental > Aquatic > Freshwater > Lake | place...
GCCGAAACACATGATGCCTGGGACATTCAGCCGTGGCGATCTTCCATTCCGAACAAGATTCGGTCCTTGCCGCCGTCGACCGTGCTCAAGGCCGTATCGAATTCGCGATGGACGGAACCATCACGAACGCCAACGCCAACTTCCTCAATCTCGTCGGCTACACACTCGATGAGGTGCGCGGCCGCCCGCACGCGATCTTCATGCCGCCGGAACAGCGCGAGAGTCCGGAATACAAGGCCTTCTGGGAAGCGCTTCGCCGCGGCGAGTTCCAGGCCCGCGAGTTCCGCCGGATCGCCAAGGGAGGCCGGTCGGTCTGGATTCAGGCCTCCTACAACCCGATCCTCGATCGACGTGGGCGGCCCTACAAGGTGGTGAAGTTCGCCAGCGACATCACCGCCCAGACCCAGCGCAACGCGGGCTACGAGGGGCAGATCGCCGCGATCAACCGTTCCCAGGCGGTGATCCATTTCGGCCTCGACGGCACGATCACGGATGCCAACGAGAATTTCCTGAACGCGATGGGCTACAGGCTCGACGAGATCCGCGGCCGGCATCACAGCCTGTTCGTCGATCCCGCCGAGGCCCGGACTCAAGCCTACGGCAACTTCTGGAAGGATCTGGGCAGCGGCACCTATCAGGCCGGCGAGTTCCGGCGGATCGCCAAGGGCGGGCGCGAGATCTGGATCTACGGCTCGTACAACCCGGTCTACGACCAGGAGGGGCGGCCCTGTGCGGTGGTGAAGTTTGCCAGCGACGTGACGCAGGCGGTCGCCGACCGGCTGCGACGCGCCGAAGGCCAGCGCATGATCGAAACCGATCTCGGTGCCATCACGGAAGCGATGTCGGACGTCAACCGGCAAGCCAGAGACACGGCGGCGGCCGTCGCGGTCACCTCCAGCAACGTCCAGGCGGTCGCCGCCGGCGCCGAGGAATTCGCGGCCTCGATCTCGGAATTGAGCCGCCACGCCTCGCAGGCCAAGACCGCCGCCGACGCGGCCGTGACCCGCGCCGAGGAGGCGGGCGGCATCGTCAGCGGCCTGACCGCCACCGCCGAGCGCATCGGCGAGGTGGTCTCCGTGATCCGCTCGATCGCCGACCAGACCAACCTGCTCGCCCTCAATGCCACGATCGAGGCGGCCCGCGCCGGAGCGGCCGGCCGCGGCTTCGCGGTGGTCGCCACCGAGGTGAAGGCGCTGGCGAGCCAGTCCTCGCGCGCCACCGAGGATATCGGCCAGCAGATTGCCGCCGTGCAGGATTCCTCCGCCCGGGCCGTCGAGGCGATCCGCGCGATCGTCTCGACCATCACCGATCTGAGCGAGATCTCGATGAGCGTCTCCTCCGCCGTCACCGAGCAGGCGGCGGTCACGCAAGAGATCGCGACCAACATGCAGACCGCCGCGCGAAGCGTGGAATCCGTTCGCGGCAATGCCGACGGCATCGCCTATGCCGCGAGCGAGGTCGATCAATCCGTGCAGAAGGTGACCGCCTCCGCCCGCGCGCTCGCCTGATCTCGGATCGCCTGATCTCAGGCGGCCGGCGCGGCCTCCGCGAAGGGCCAGCGGGCGCGGGCCGGCACGGTGAGGTCGTCGACGAGGCCGAGCCGCAGGCGCTCCAGCCCGGCCCAGGCGATCATCGCCCCGTTATCGCCGCACAGCGGCAGCGGCGGGGCGACGAAGCTCAGCCCGACCTCTCCCGCCTGCGCGGCGAGAGCCCGGCGGATGGCCCCGTTGGCGGCCACGCCACCGGCGGCGACGAGCGCGGTCGGATGCCCGGCGACGTCCGCGAAGGCGCGCAGGGCGACGCGGACGCGGTCCACCACCACATCCACCACCGCCGCCTGGAAGCTCGCGCAGAGATCCGCCACGTCCTGCGAGGCGAGCGGCTCGAGCCGTTCGGCCTCGATGCGCAGGGCCGTCTTGAGCCCCGACAGCGAGAAATCCGCCTGCCGCCGCCCCAGCATCGGCCTCGGCAGCGCGAAACGCTCCGGATCGCCGCTCTGGGCCTGCCGCTCCACCTCGGGGCCGCCGGGATAGCCGAGCCCCAGCAGCTTGGCGACCTTGTCGAACGCCTCGCCAATGGCATCGTCGATGGTGGTGCCGAGCCGGACGTAGTCGCCGACGCCCTTCACCGCGACGAGCTGCGTGTGCCCGCCGGAGGCCAGCAGCAGCAGATAGGGGAAGGCGAGCCCGTCGGTGAGCCGCGGCGTCAGCGCGTGCGCCTCCAAGTGGTTGACCGCCAGGAGCGGCTTGCGGGCGACGAGGGAGAGGGTCTTGGCCGTGACGAGGCCGATCAGGACGCCGCCGATCAGGCCGGGTCCGGCGGCGACCGCGATGCCGTCGATCTCGGCCAATGGGGTCCCCGCCCGCTGGAGTGCCCGGGCGATCAGCCGGTCGAGCACCTCGACATGGGCGCGGGCGGCGATCTCGGGCACGACACCGCCATAGGCCGCGTGCTCGGCGATCTGGCTCAGCACCTCGTTGGCGAGGATCTGCCCGCGCTCGTCCTCGCCGAGCGTCATGACCGCGGCGGCGGTCTCGTCGCAGGTGGTCTCGATGCCGAGGATCTTCATGAGTGTCACGCTGACGTCCACGCACCGTTGCGCGCCGGGGGCCGGCCCGCCTACTCCATGTCTCGCGAAAGCCGGCTCGGACCGCTCGCGCCGACACGTCTACGACGAAATCGGCAGCGGATACAGGTGATGCGCACGGCCGGCGGTTTCTGGGGAAGGCGTCATGTGGATGACGTGAAGGGAGGCGCTCGCATGCGGATCTGGGTGTCGCGGCCCGAACCGGGCGCGGGACGCACGGCGCGGCGGTTGACCGAACTCGGTCACGAGGCGCTGCTGGCGCCTGTGCTCCGGATCGGGCCGGGCGATGGACCGCCGCCCGCCGGCCGGTTCGACGGACTGATCCTGACGAGCGCCAACGCCGCCCTGCCCCTGGCCGGGGCGGGCCTGCCTGCCGCGCCGGTCTTCGCCGTTGGCCGCCGCACGGCCGAGCGGGCGGAGCGGGCGGGGCTGCGATCCGTCCTCTGCGCCGACGGTGACGCCGCCGACCTGGCCCGGCTGGTCGCGGCCCATGTGAAGCCGGGCGGCGCCCTTCTCCACGCCGCGGGCGAGAACCGCAAGGCGGAGCCCGCCGCGAGCCTCACCGCGGACGGCTACCGGGTCACGACCTGGACCGCCTACGCCGCCCGGGCCGAGGCGGTGCTGCCCGAAACGGCCGGCCGAGCGCTCGCGGGTGAGGACGGCGTTCCGCCGCTGACGGCGGCCCTACACTTCTCCCGGCGCAGCGCCGAAATCGCCGCGCGGCTGTGCCGCGAAGCGGGTTTGAGCGGAGCGTTTCGGGCGCTGGCGCATTACTGCCTGTCCCCGGACGTGGCCGCGGGACTGGTCGAGCTCGGCGTTGCGGCCCATTTTGTGGCGGCGCGGCCGAGCGAGGAGGCACTCCTCGCCGGTCTCGCGGCTTCGGACTGAACGCCCTCGTTGCGCCCTGCGGGCCGATGCGGACGTGAGATGTGCCGGAGCGTCGGAGAAGGAGCCCGCAAGCGGCTCCAATGGATGACGGCGCGGTTTCGCTCTTCTATGGGAGCAGATCGCGCCGGTGCGGCGGCTGAATGGAGCGAACGCCCGTGACTTCACCCAAGGACGGCCCCAGGGACGGTGCCAAGCCTTCCGAGCAAGGCAAGTCTCTCGAGCAAGGCAAGTCTCCTGAGCAAGTCAGGGAGCCGGCCAAGGACTCGACGAGGGATCAGTCCCGACCCGCCGATCCCAAGGTGACGGGCAAGCCGGCCGAGCCGTCCGCGACCGCCTCCTCCGCGAAGCCCGATCCGGTCAAATCGGAGCCGGTCAAGGCGGGGCCGACCGGCAGCAGCGCCCTGTCCGGCAGCGGGCCGACAGGTTCCCTCGGCCGTCCGCAGGATGCCAAGGCGGATGCGCCGGCCAAGCCGGGGCCCACCGGCAGCAGCGCCGTTCCCCCCTCCGGCTCGGTCACGGCCACGGGTCCGACGTCCGGCAAGTCCGCCGAGCCGGGACGGCCGTCGGCCGGATCCGCTTCCCCGGCCGCCTCCGGCTCCACGGCCTCCGGCCCTGCGACCTCCTCTGCGACCGGGGGCAGCGCGCCGTTGAAGCCGGGCCCGACCGGAAGCAGCGCCGTGCCGCCGAGCACGGCCGGGACCAAGCCCGCCGACGCGAGACCGGAGGCACCCGCCAAAGCCGGCGCGACCGGCAGCAGCGCGGTGAGGCCGGACATCCCGGCCTCCGGGACTGCCAAGCCCCAAGATGCCAAGTCCCAAGATGCCAAATCCCAAGATGCCAAATCCCAGGAGACCAAGCCTCAGGACGCCAAGCCGGATGCAAAATCCGGAACGGCGCAGGGTGCCACCCGGGTAACGGAGACGGCCTCGCTGACCGACGGGCCGATCCTCGACCTGAAGGCCAAGCGCCTCTCCGATCCGGCGGAGGCGGCGAAGCCGGGCGCGAAGCCCGATGCGGGCAAGGAAGGGACGGGCACCCCCGCCTCGCCCAAAACCTCGTCCGGTGAAGTGCCGAAAGCGGCCGCGCAGCCCGCACGCAGCGGCCCGGGCTTCGGTTCGGTCGCCGCGTCGGGACTGCTCGGCGGCTTGATCGGCGCCGGGCTGCTCTACGGCGTCACCACCTACCAGCGGGGAGCCGATCCGCGGCTGGCCGCTCTCGACAAGTCTGTCGCGGGCCTCGCCACCAAGGATGCCGTAGCGGGCCTCGACAAGCGCCTCGCCGCCAACGAACAGGCGCTCAAGCCCTTGCCCGACGCGGTCGCCCGGGCGGAAGCGGCCGCGAAGGCCGCGACGGACCGCGCCAACGAGGCGCTGCAGAAGGCGGGAGCCGCTCCTGCCGCCGACGGCTCGGCCCCGGCGCCCGCCGTCCCGGCGGACGTCGTGGCGCGTCTCGACGCCCTCGACCAGCGGGTCTCGGCGCTGCAGGAGGAGCCCGGCCGCGACGGCACCGCGGAGGTGAAGACCGCGCCGACGGTCGATCCGGCAGCGCTCGCCTCCCTCGACGACCGGATCAAGGCGCTCGAAGCGAGCGGCGCCAAGAGCCCGTCGCCCGATCTCTCGGACAAGATCGCCGCGCTGCAGAGCGAGGTCGCGTCGCGCACCAAGGCCGACGAGGAGGCCGAGGCCGCGCTCGGCCGGCGGCTGGACGAGGTGCAGAAGGCGCTGGAGGGCCGCATCGCCGCGGCGAGCCAAGCCGCGCAGGAGGCGACCCAGGCGGGCAAGCAGGCCGCCGACGCCGCCCGGACCCGCGCCGACGAGACCGTGCAGGGCCTGGAGCGCAAGCTTCAGGACAAGCTGCAGGAGCAGTCGGAGCGGATCGCCAGCCTCGACAAGGCGGTCGATCAGAGCGCCAAGCAGACCACCGTGCAATCGGCCCTTCGCATCGTCGCAGCCGACCGGATCGCCTCGGCGCTGGAGGCGGGCCAGCCCTATCCGGACGCACTCGCGAGCCTGCGCAATCTCGAACCGGCGGATTCCAAACGCCTCGACGCGCTCGCTCCCTTCGCCGACAAGGGCGCCCCGACCGCCGCCGGTCTCGCGGCGGAGTTCCGCCGGATCTCCGAGAAGATCGCCGAAGCCAAGCGTGCGGCGCAGGCGAAGGCGGTTGCCGAAACCGGCAATGTGGGCGACCGGCTGATGAGCATGGCCAGCTCCCTGGTGCAGGTGAAGCGCGTTGAGGGACCGGCCGCGGGCGGCGCACCGTCGGCCGCGGGCAGCGAGAGCTCGACCGCGCAGGTTCAGGCGGCCCTCGACCGCGGCGACCTCGCGGCGGCCGCCAAGGCCTACGCCGCCCTGCCCGAGGAAGCGCGGGCCCAGGGCGGTGATTTCGGCGCCCGGCTCTCCGCGCGGGCCGAGGCGGGCCGCGCGGCCCAAGCGCTGCTGGCCGACGCCTTCACCGGCCTGCCGCCCGCGCGCTGACGGGCGGGAGCTTTTTCGCGATGACGATGAACGAGCCGCGCCCGGCGCGGCGTTTCCCCCTTCCACTCTGCCTGGGCCGCGTGCGCCCGCTCCCCGTGCTTCCAAGGAGGCCCTGACCCATGTGGCGCGCCCTCGTCTTCCTGGCCCTCCTGGCCGTCGCCGCCTACGGCGCGGTGTGGATCGCCGACCATCCGGGCACCGTGACCGTCGTCTGGAACGGCTACGAGGTCGGCATGAGCCTCGCCATCGCCCTCACCGGCGTGCTGGTGGCGGCGATCGTCCTCGGCCTCATCTGGGCGATCGTCACCGGCGTGATCGGCCTGCCGGCCAGCATCAGCCGCTCGACCCGCGAGCGCCGCCGCAACAAGGGCCTCGCTTCGCTCTCGCGCGGCATGATTGCCGTCGGCTCCGGTGACCCGCTGGCGGCCCGACGCCATGCGGGCGATGCCGAGCGCCTGCTCGGCAGCCAGCCGCTGACCCTCCTGCTCAAGGCCCAGGCCGCGCAGATCTCCGGTGACCGGGACGCGGCCGAGCAGGCGTTCAAGCGGATGGCCGACGATCCCGAGACCCGGGTGCTCGGCCTGCGCGGCCTGTTCGTGGAGGCCCGCCGCCGCGAGGACGAAGGCGCCGCCCGCGCCTACGCTGCCGAGGCCGCCCGGCTGGCGCCGAGCGTCACCTGGGCGAACGAGGCGGTTCTGGAAGCGCAATGCGCCGACGGCGAGTGGTCGGCCGCCACGGAGACCGTGGAGCGCCGTGCCGCCCTCGGCCTGATGGACAAGAACGCCGCGCGCCGCCAGCGGGCGGTCCTGCTCACGGCCGCGGCCCAGCGCCACGAGGCCGGCGAGCCCGATACCGCGACCGAGCAGGCGCTGAAGGCGGTCAAGCTCGCCCCGAATCTCGTGCCCGCGGCGGTCATTGCCGGCCGGCTGCTCGCCCGACGCAACGATCTGCGCAAGGCCGCCAAGATCCTCGAGGCGGCCTGGAAGGCGACGCCGCATCCGGAACTCGCCAAGGTCTACCTGAACCTGCGCACCGGTGATTCCGCCCGCGACCGTCTGGCCCGCGCCGAGAATCTGGCCAAGCTCTCCTCCTGGGATCCGGAATCGCGCCTCGTGATCGCCCAGGCCGCGACCGAGGCGAAGGATTTCGCCCGCGCCCGGGAGGCGCTCGCGCCGCTCGCCGACGACCGGCCGACGGCGCGCGTCTGCCGGATGATGGCGCGGATCGAGGCCGCCGAGCACGGGGCGGAGAGCGGACGCTCCCGCGAATGGCTCGCCCGCGCCGCCCGCGCCCCGCGCGACCCGGCCTGGGTCGCCGACGGCGTCATCTCCGAGCGCTGGGCACCGGTCTCGCCGGTCACCGGCCGCCTCGATGCCTTCGTGTGGAAGACGCCGCCCGAGATCCTGGCCGGTCCCGACGAGGATGAGTCGCCGGCCCCGACCGAGCCGGTGGCTCCGGCCGAGATCCCGACGGTGCCCGCGCCGATCACGGCCGACAGCCCGGCGCCCTCCACCCCCGGCTTCCTCCAGACCGGCGCCGGCACCCCGTCGACGCCGCCGACGCCGGCGCCCGTCAACGCCCCGGCCAATCCGTCGCCGGCGGCGGCGCAGGAGACCGCCGCGGACCGGCCGCGCCGCATCGCGTGAGACCCTCCGCCGCCCGGTCCAGCACCGGGCGGCGGCCCCGCGGCGCACGCGGCGTGCATTCTGTGGCATTCTTCGCCTTGCCAGATGTCGGCGCCCCGGCTACAGACCCGCCACCTGCCGCAAGAGACCACCGCCCGCGCCGAGCGCGCGTCGGTCCCCGGCCGGTTCCGGAGGGGTGGCCGAGTGGTTGAAGGCGCACGCCTGGAAAGTGTGTATACCGGAAACGGTATCGCGGGTTCGAATCCCGCTCCCTCCGCCAGTAATCTGCCGAGTTAGAGCAGCTTCTTTTCCGTACGGGCTTTGCAGGCTGCTCGGCGGAGCCGCTCATGCGGCGCAGCTTCTGCCTCTTCAAGTTCCTCACCCGCACCATGTCCGCTTCGCATGCCGATATGGCCGGACAACACGTCCCCGGTACCGGAGCCGCGAGCCTCTCGGTAGCCTGCCTCGCGGCGGTACGCTGGGTTGCAGCGACGGCGGATTGAGGATCGCGATGATCGGGAAGACATCGATCAGGGTCGCGATGGGAGCGCCTCGGCGACGCCCGCGGACGACTGCGTCTGCAGGTATGCAACGATGTCCGCCCGGTCGAGTGGGTCAGGAACGCCGCGAAACGCCATGCTCGTGCCCGGCGCGAATCGCGCGGGGGCGGCGAGCCAGATGTCCAGTCGCTCCGGCGTCCAAACGCCGCCCACCGAACGGAGAGCACCGGTATAGCCGAAGCGTCGGCTGTTGCTGGCGACGGGCTTGCCGACCACGTCGTAGAGACCGGGGCCGTTTCGATCGCCCGCCCCCATTCGGACCGTGTGGCAGGCGGCGCATTGGCCGAACAATCGGCCGCCTCGGCCCGCATCGGCCACCTGCATCAACGCGCCGAAGCTCGGGCTGTCGCCCAGGGAGCGGCGACGGGCCTGGTCATCATCCGAGCAAGCCGCGACAAGACCGGTGATCGCGAGCAGATAGACGGGTCGCGTCATCCGCTCGATCCCGTGAATGAACCTCATCCGTCACCCTCCGCGCGCACTTCGAGAGGACGAACAGGCAAGAGCTTGCCGCGCAGCAGCAGGCTCAATGTTCGAAGCGCGATCCAGCCGATGATGAGGTTGGCCGCGGCGAACAGGGGGACGGCGAGGGATGCGCTCGGCCCCTCCAACCCGCGCTCCGTCAGGCGCAAAGCCGCAAGCGGAAGGGCAGAGATGCCGAACGTGTAGGCCCAGGCCGCCGGCGAGAACGGCTGCTGCCGCAACCACGGCACCAGCCGCGCCGTGACCAGGGCATAGAACAGGGCGTAGCCGAAGAGGATCTGTGCGAACCGATCGGGAGGCCCATCCGTGACCGCCAGATAGGCGACGCAGGCCACCGCCGGTGGCGCGAGATGCAACCCGAGCGAGGCGCGCAGTGGCACCGGCAGGGCCTTGAGGATCAGCCGATGGATGACGACGGATTCCAGTGTCAGCCACGACAGGAGACCGGCACCGAAGTAGAGCAGGCCGAGCTCCCTCATGTCGAAGGCGGCACAGGTCATGGCCGCCACGAAGCCCCCTCCGACGGTCGGCATGTAGAGGATCGGCGTCGTTGCCTCGACGGCGCGGCCACCCATCCAGAGGCCCCCGACGCCCCAGACGGCGAAGAGGGTCGTCCCGACCAGTCCCGCCAGAGCCATCACCCATGCGGCGCCCTCCCCGTGCGGCGCGAGGCCGATGCTGGCGATCATGGTGGCGACGGGAGCCAGCGCGGCGAAGAACGAGGACGTCGGATCGCGCGCCTCGACGAGCACCGCATCCCGGTCGTTGAGCCACCGCGCGGTGTAGAGGATCAGCCACGCCGCCCAGACCACGACGCCGAGGAGGGAGAGCATCTCGCCAATCCAGGCAGGCGCCAGCCCGAGGCGCGCGGCGGCGCGCCATCCGTTGCCCAGGCCGCACAGCCCCAGGACCATTCCGAAGAAGGCGGCCGGAACCCGCCTCCGTGACAGCGACGCGAAAGGGCGCCGCGATGCGGCCGGAGGCTCCCGGCTGCCGGATGCGCCTGCCAGTTCGGGCACGTCAGACGACCGTGGAAATCGCGCCGGGCGGGTGCGCCAGGAGCGTCGCGAGCAGGCTCAGGCCATACCGCAGGGTCTCGACATCCGAAGCCGCTCCCAGTGAAACACGGATGGCCTCGGGTGCCGGTCCGACCGCGAAGGCCTCGCTCTGGATGACAGACAGCCCGAGCTGACGCGCATGCGCGCCGAACTCACCGCGACGCCACGGCTCGGGAAGCCGGAGCCAGAGGTGATGCCCGTAGGGATGCGCCCGGACGTCGAGACCTTGCAGCGTCTCCCGGACGACCGCTTGGCGGAGTCCGTTCTCCTGGCGGATGGCCGCCACGACCGCTTCGAGCTCGCCGTCGGCGATCCATTGCGAGGCGAGCGCGGCCGTCAGCGGCGAGGCCATCATGTTGATGGCTCGCAGTTCGGCGGCCAGCCGCACCGCCTCGTTGGTACCCGGCACGGCGACGTAGGCGATGCGCAGACCCGGACTGACGCACTTCGACAGGGTCGCGACGTGCCAAGTGATGTCGCCGGCCAAGGATGCGATCGGAGCGGGAGCCTCCGGCGGCAACGCGCCGTAGGCGTCGTCCTCGATGATCGCGACGCCGTGCGCGCGAGCGACCTCGGCGATCTGCTCACGACGCGCCCTCGGCAGCGTCGCGGTCGTCGGGTTGTCGAGCGTCGGCACCACGTACAGCGCGCGCGGCCGCTCGGCCTCGCAGCGCTCCCGGAACGCGTCCGAGTCGAGCCCGTCTGCGTCGCAGGCCACTGGAACGAGGCGAATGCCGCGGCGCTCGGCGGCCATGCGCAGACCGGGATAAGTCAGAGTCGGGACGCAGAGCGCGTCGCCCGGCTTGAGAATGACGGCGAGAAGGGCGGCGAGCACCGCCTGGGCACCGCCCGCCACGAGGACGCGCTGCACCGGAAGCGGCCCGAGCCGGCCACCGAGCCATTGCGCCGCCGCAGCGCGATCGGCCATGTTCCCGGCACTGTCCTGATACTGCATCCGGTCGAGAAAGCCCGGCGATCCCGCCAGTCGCGATAGGCCCGCCTCCAGCCGCTCGGCCAGACGCGCCGCGACCGGCTGGGGCGGCATGTTCATGCTGAAGTCGATACTTCCGGACGGGTTCGGCCTGCGCACCTCCGCGGGCCGCGCGATGTTGCGAACGAAGCTGCCTCTCCCGGCGCTCGCATCGATCAGCCCCGCCCTGCGCGCCTCGTTGAAGGCGCGGGTGACCGTGGTGAGGTCGACGTTGAGGTACTTGGCCAGAGCGCGCTGAGGCGGCAGGCGGACGCCCGGTGGCAGCCGACCGGCGCGGATATCCGCCGTCAGGGCCCTGAGGATGGCGAGGTATTTCGGGCCCGCGTCATCGGCGATTGTCGGGATCCAGGATTCCATCATTGACCCCTGTTCTCGCCCTGACGTATGCATACATACGCCATACAGACAAGGCGCGAAGTCCGCTTGTCCCGGCAGCATTGCGAAGGCTGATCGCCCTGGCCTGAATGTATGGATTGATAATCCGTACATTCGCGGTGCACAAGGCATAGCTTCAGGCCGCCAGGCAAGGCGGACGGTTCAGGAACGGGGACGATGCATAGGACGACCGATCAATCCCTCATGTCCGTCGGCCTGCGCTGCCGCTGTCCGCGCTGCGGCGAGGGACGCCTCTTTAACGGCTTCATCACCTTGAAGCCGCGCTGCGAGTCCTGCGGCCTCGATTATGGCTTCGCCGACCCGGCCGACGGACCGGCCTTCTTCATCATGATGACGATGGCCTTCCCGGTCACCGCCTTCGGCATCTGGCTGGAACTCGCCTACGATCCGCCGCTCTGGATCCATGCGGTCGTAACACTTCCGTTGCTGCTGCTGGCCTGCGTGCCGGTCATCCGGCCGCTCAAAGGGCTCTTCATCGCCAGCCAGTACATCAACAAGGCGGGTGAAGGCCGCCTCGCGGCCCCGGCCGCGCCGGGTACGGGCCCCGGGACCGGAACTTGACGCGACCGCTTCAACGCGCGCGGTTCAAAGATCGTGCGTCGCGGTCATGGCTCGTCCAGCGGGTCTTCCCGTCACCCCGAGCCAACCTGTCGCCCGCCGTCACGGCGCCTTGCATCGATCCGTCGTGCCATCACACGGTGGGATCAGCGGCCGAGGACAGCGGCGTCCCGGCCAGAACTGCCGCTCGATCGATGGCCCGGTTCGCCCTGGAATCAGGTCGATCCTGAAAGATCCGCCTCAGGAAGCCGCACCGTGGCGGCGGCCTGGGCGGCGAGGCCCTCGGCGCGGCCGACGAAGCCGAGCTTCTCCGTGGTCGTCGCCTTGATCGAGACGGAGGAGAGCGGCACGCCGGCCACCTCGGCGATGCGCGCGCGGATCGCCTCGCGGTGCTGGCCGATCCGCGGCGCCTCCGCCAGAACGGTCACGTCGAGATGATCGATCTTGCCGCCGCGCGCCCGCACCAGATGGCAGGCATGGGCGAGGAACTGGTCGGAGGCCGC
>Ga0233425_10009637_pt1 | contig 12124 bp, 13 predicted proteins | sample Watercolumn_Towu_2_FD_181712 | JGI IMG/M metagenome (GOLD analysis project Ga0233425, IMG submission 181712) | Freshwater microbial communities from Lake Towuti, South Sulawesi, Indonesia - Watercolumn_Towuti2014_140_MG | ecosystem: Environmental > Aquatic > Freshwater > Lake | place...
CTTGTGCAACTCCAGCGAGGCGGGATATTCGCTGTTGTCCACACAAATTGCGAAACGAGGGGTGTCTTTTGTAGTTGTCATGGTTTTAATCCAAATAACCTTTGCGCTTGAACTCTTTTCGTCCAATGCCGTGCGCTTCATACCAGTGAATTTCGGCTTTGCGGATATGTCCGCTGCGGAGTTGGATGAGGGCGACGCCTTTCATCTTTCTCCATCTTCCATCACCATAAAGTTTTCGGAGACGGGGCAGGTCACGAATAGAGTTGCCGACGGCAATCACTTCTTCGTCTGTGATGTCGCTGAGGATGAGGAAGGATTCCATCTCGAATGTCTCCTGCTCCAATTATACTCTCACGCATAGATAATTTTGACGGGCATGGATATCCCCGTTGGAGAGGGTTTGAGACAATTGTATAACTACCGTCCACGAATGAGGCTGTAAGACTCCGTTTCTTTCAGTGGGGCAGCGCGATTATTCCACAGCCTTGACCCACTTTACTTTGAACGGTTTGAGCGTGTTCACCAGCCGCAGGTCTGTCGTCCACAGATCAATTTCCATCCACTCTGCGAGGGCGAGGTAATGGGCGTCATACGCGGCGGGAAGATTGTAACGCGTGGCGATTTCGTGCGCTTTCAGGTGCAGGTGTCCCTCGTTGACCAGGGCAATGGGTAATTGAAGCGATAGTTCAAGGGCTTCCCAAATGGTTTCGGCTGAAAGGACTTTGTTTTTCTGCTGTTGATACAGCGCATTCGTCACTTCGTAAAACAATAAAGACGGAGCGGTCAAGCCCACCTGATTTTTTATCCACAAACGCCACAGGTTTTGAATTGCGGCGTTTTCAGGCTGCAACATGTAGCGGAGGATAACGCTGGCGTCAATGCAAACTGTTGTTGATTTGCTCATCGCGTTCCTCCCTCCCCTGGCGGATTAAGTCCACAAGGTCTGGCAGGTTCCTCCCTGCAAGTTCCGCGCGGATTCTTCCCTGCAAGTCTTCGATTCTCTTTTGCAGGTCGGCATTTGCCTGTCCGCTGACCAGTTGGTCGTAGGTCTTCTTGGAAAGGACAACCACTTCCGCCCTGCCCCCGCGCTCGACAATCACAGGCGCGACTCTCGCCTGTTTCATCACGTCGCCGAAGTTGATTCGCGCCTGGGTTGCGCTGATGGTCTTTAACATGGGTTCCTCTCAATTGATTAATCGGTTAATTAATCGAAAATATACACTAAAAAAGGGGGAATGTCAAAGACTTTGAGGTGGGGGACATGGCTATCGCAAAGTCAGAAAATCTCTAACGCGAAAGCCGCGAAAAAAGCGAAACGCACGAATTTTTAGTTTGTTTCGCGTAATTTGCCCATTTCGCGCTTTTTGCGTTAAGACTTGCAACAAAACCAGAAATCTGCCAAGCGACTTTGCTACAACCATGAGATGGGGGATGATGGTTCGGCGCTTCGCTCACCACAAATAGCCACACGCCATCGGCTTTCAGGCGGGCGTACAGGGCGCGGATTGGGTTCTAAATCCGTCCGTCAGGCAGGGAACAGTTTCATTTCGGGGCTGGGAATCAGTTCAGCAGCGGAGGTGATGAACCCGTGATATTCGTCCAAAGCCGCAGACTGGGCGGAGCGACGCGCTTCGTTGACTTCGACGAGATTGGCGTGGAGGACGTCCACCACCTGCCTGTCGAGCCGATGATGGGTGGCGGCATCCGACAGGATTTGATATGCCTTTTCGCTGCTCATCCCCTGACGGTAGGGGCGGTCCTCCGTCAGCGCGGTGAAAATATCCGCCACCGAGAGGATGCGCGAACCGAGCGGCAGTTCGTTCTCCACAAGATGGAAGGGGTAGCCGTGACCGTCCATCCGTTCGTGGTGGAACGCCGCCCAGTTGCGGATCACATCCAGCACCTTGAGCGGTTCGAGCAGGTGGAAGGTGAAGTAGGTGTGACGGCGCATGACCGCGAATTCCTCCTTCGTCAACTTATCCGGCTTCTCCAAAATTTCGGCTGGGACAGCCAGTTTGCCGAGGTCGTGCATCAGCCCGGCGAGGTGGATCATGCGGCAGTCGGTGAGCGAAAATCCGCATCGGCTGGCGAGGAGTTCCGCCGCAGCCGCCACGCCCGCCGAGTGTGAGGCGGTGAACTGACTGCGGAAGTCGATGATGCGGCGGAAGAGATTCGTCAACCCGAAGAAATCGTCCTCCACGATGCGCATTTCCTCCCATCGCAGGCGGCGGCTCAAGACGTTGATATTCTGCAAATAAGCCGCGTCCAGCCAGAAGGCTTCCTTCTCCGCCAGTGCCTCCAGGGCGCGCACCTGTTCGGGGACAAAACGCTCCCCTGCCTGCGGGCGAATTTTTTCCAGAATCCCATCCACCTGCTCCAGCACATCCCTGGTGACGTCGAGCAACACCGCAACCCGGTCTGCCAGTTGCAGGATATGACTGGCGCGCGGCACCGGCAAACCGTCGAACAGGGCGCCTTCGCCGCCTGCCCACGGCACATGATGAAAGCGGACGATGTCGGCGGGAATGCGGAACGGGGAAAAGGTCTTCAAGAGCAGGTATCCCATCACCGAATGCCCGTAGGGGTCCCGGTACTCGAAGTCCAGCGCAAGCAGGCGGTCTTTGCAGGTCAGTCCGCCCACGTCGTGCAGGGCGGCGGCAATCACCAGGTCGTGAAGTTCGGCTTCGGGGAGTTTCATCTGCATCCCCAAGCCATAGGCAATCTGCGCCGTCCGTTTGTGATGGTCCGCCACCAGCGGGCTGACGAGGTCAACTGCCTGCGAGAGGCATAAGACAAGGTCAAAAATCGGAATGACGAGTGGGGTTTCTTCAAACATGATATTTTTCTCCGTATGTATATTATTGCGCGAAGTAAAGTTAATGCAACACCCAAAAGCAATCACTTGAGACTAGGGCGCTCAGGATCCGTAAATGATCAACTTCCTGCATGTCGTTGCGAGGAGGATGCACTTTCCGACGAAGCAACCTCCTGTCACAGTATTTTCCCTCCAGTTTGGAGGTTGCTTCGGGAAGAGCGCCCTCGCAACGACATAATTTCATCGGAGGGTGGGGAAATTATATTTTTGCGAACCCTTAAAACAAAAACGCCGAGGTGTTTTCCTCAGCGTTCCGATTCGTTCAGCATTGCTCTCACCTCACACAGACCGTTGCCTCTCGCGGTTCGGCGGACATGCCAAACGCCTCCAGCACGGGAACGCCATCCCAGTCGGCGGGGATGGGCAAGCCAAGCGCATACGCGGCAGTGGCGGCGGTGTCGGTGATGTGGATGGGCGTGGTCAACTCTCCCGCCTGGATTCCGGGACCGGTGATGATCCATGGGATGGTCATATCTGCGGGGTTGCTGGTCCCGTGCGTCAGGTTGTGACCGCCGTGGTCGGCGGTGAAGATGAGCAGGGTTTCGTTGCGCAGTCCGCGCTCGTCCAATGCGGAGAGCAATTCACCGATGGCTTCATCGGCGCGGAAGACCACGCTGAGTTGTTCGGGCGAGAGCCAGCCGTAGACGTGTCCCATGTCGTCGGTGGTCGCGAAGTGGATGAAGAGCAGGCTGAAATCCGAGGGGAAATCTGCCAGTAGGGTTTGCATCACGACCTTGTCGCGGTCATTGACATAGGCGAAGCGTTCGAGGTTTGCGGCATCGGTCACCTGTTGCAGTTTTTCCTTGCCCACGTACATGGAACTTTTCAGCCCCGCCGCATGGGCAAGATCGAAGAGGTCAACTCCCTGAGCGATTCCATTCTGCGGGATGTAATCGTTCCAGTCCACCCCATGCTTCGAGGCACACAACCCCGTCAGCATCGAAGAATGCGCGGGCAGGGTTGCGCTTGGGTGGACGGTTTGCGCGGTCAGCGAGTAGGCGCTGGTCTTCATCAATTCGAGCAGGTTGGGCATCGGAGCCAGTTCGATGGCATCCGGGCGAAGCCCGTCCATGCTGAAGATGACGACTCGGCGGATGGCGGGTTCGGGCGTGGAAGTGAGTGTGGCGGATGGCTCCGCTGGAGGCTGGGTTGCTGTCCGTGTGGCTGTCGGCTCCGCTGTAGGCTGGGACGTGGCGACAGCCGTCGGGCTGGCAAGGTTGCAGGCAAGCAGAAAAAGCAGGACAAAGATAAGGAAGAGTCGTTTCATCTCAATAAAAAACATCCCGGAGGTTTTCCCTTCGAGATGTTCCGTGAGTTACACCGAAAGGCTCTCGCCGGGTTTCAACAAAACCACCTTCGTCTTCGTCTCCTTTTCCACTCGTTCCTTCCATGCGCCCGCATCTTGAGCCAGCAGGGGCCAGGTGTTGTAGTGGATGGGGACGACGACCTTCGGTTCCAGCATCTTGACGGCACGCAGGGCGTCATCGGGCCCCATGGTGTAGTTGTCGCCGATGGGGATGACCGCCAGGTCCAAGCCTTCTTCGCCGATGAGTTTCATGTCACCGAACAAGCCGGTATCCTGTGCGAAGTAGAGTTTCTTCCCGTCGTTTGTCGTCAGCAAAAAGCCGCAGGGATTGCCGCCGTAGGAGCCATCGGGGAGACCCGAACCGTGCAGGGCGAGAGTCAACTTGAGGTAGCCGAAGGGATGTTTGAATCCGCCGCCGAGGTGTTGACCGTGAGTCTTCTCCAAACCCTTTTTGGCAAACCATCCCGCAATCTCGTGGTTGCTGATGATGGTCGCCCCGGTGCGTTTCGCGATGGCGACGGCGTCGCCCACGTGGTCGCCGTGCCCGTGGCTGACGAGCAGGAAGTCTGCCGCGACATCCTGCGGGGAAATCGTGGCGGCAGGGTTCCCTTCGAAGAACGGATCGATCACCAGTTTGTAACCGCCTGTCTCGAGTCCGAGTGTGGCATGTCCATGCCAGGTAAGTTTGTTTGTCATCCGAGCCTCCTTTCAAAATAAGTATAGGCGAAATCGGGCAAGAGTCAATTTGAAACACGGAGTAAAACAAGGCTTTCTCAAAGTCCAATTTGTGTCGCTCTGAGGGAGCGTGCTCGCCGCGACCGAAGAGTCTCTTTACCGTCGTAGAGACCCTTCGCTGCCGCTCAGGGCGACACTTTTTCGTTTTGTCAAGCGATAATGAGAAAGCCATACGGAGTCAAAAGTCTGGAGACTTTTGATATTACAATTCGGGCATGAGCAAACAACCATTTGACATCATCGGGCTGGGCGCATCCACAGTTGACATCCTCACACACATCGAGCGTTTCCCCGCGCGGCGCGAGGTGCAACAGGCGCTGGCGATGGCAATTCAAGGCGGCGGACCGGTGGCGACGGCGATGGTCGCGGCATCGCGTTTGGATATGAAAGTTGCGATGGTCGACAGCATCGGGGATGATTGGGCCGGGGCGTTCGTCCTGCGGGAATTTCAAAACGAGGGGGTCGAAACAGGCTTGATCGAAGTCCATCGCGGAGGAACGACGGCAGTATCCAATATCCTCGTTGCCGACGGGGATGGGGCGCGGGCAATCCTGTTCCTGCCGGGCTCCGCGCCTGAACCTGTGCTATCTGAAACACAGAAGGAGGCAATCAAGTCGGCGAAAATCTTGCACGTCAACGGCCGATATTGGAATGCCTGTGTGCAGGCTGTGGAACTGGCAAAGCAGAGCGGGGTTTGGGTTTCCTTCGATGGCGGCGCGGACCGCTTCAAGCCTGAGATGAAGTCCCTTGTCCCATTGACCGACATCTGCATTGTGGCAAGGGACTTTGCCGAAAAATACACAGGGCAGGCTGATCCATCGCTGGCGGCAAAGTCACTGCTCGATGAAGGCCCCGAAATTGCGGCGGTCACAGGCGGCGTCCACGGCAGTTGGGTTTGCACAAGGGAAGACAGCTTTCACCAGCCCGCCTTTCCCTTCCCCAAAACAGTGGATACCACCGGCTGTGGCGATAGTTATCACGGCGCGTTTCTTGCCGCGCTGGTCAAAGGGTTTGCAGTCCGAAAGGCGGCGGTCATTGCCAGCGCCGTTGCGGGGATGAACACCCAGCAGGTGGGCGGCAGGGCGGGAATCCCCGCCTTCGACGAAGTGAAAAAGTTTCTGAGCAACAGGGGAGTTACGTTGGATTAGTTTTTTCGCGCACCACCAACTCTTCATAGCCCGAATCGTTTTCGAGCAATTCGCGGGTGTAGACCACGTCTTCGAAAGCCGCCAGAACGATTTCAGCCGTGGTACGGATTCTACATCCTGAAACAAGGTGACCGCCGAGCGTCACGCCGGCATCGTCTGAAAACGAAATGTGGATGTGCGAACCACTGACCGCCACCGTGCCGGTGATGGAGACAATCTCGAAAGTCCCTTGGTAATGGCTGAATTCATGGCGCCCCGCCAGCCGTATGTGGGCATCCGTCAGACTGCCGACCCCGGAGAGGATACAGCCTGCTTCGATTTTTTTCTCCTCGACGAAAGCCTGGATTTCGTCCATCAAATCCTGACCGGGTTTCAGGCGAAAAGTGCGGGTCTTCATGATTTCCTCGCTTAGTCACTGATGTTACGCGCTCAATCGTGATTCCCTGAGCGACAGCGAATGGTCTCTAGGACAATCGTAGAGGTTCTTCGCTTCGCTCAGAACGACACTGCGTAACATCAGTTAATCAAAAAGACATGGAGCGGAGTCCATGTCTCGGTTGTTTCATCGGGTAATTACCAAAGCGGGAAGCCGATCAATGAGACCAGCCAGCCCACCATGGGGGGGTAAATCTGCAAGCCAATTAGGGCAATGACCACTCCCAAAATTGCACCGGCAACCACGTCCGACAGATAATGGACTCCCATGGCGACACGCGCCAAAGATACCAGCGGCGCCCAAACCCAGAGGAGCAGGATCAGCCACCAGGGCGGAGCCAGTGCCGAAGCCACCACCGCAATCAAAAAGGCGCGGGCGGCGTGTCCCGATGGGAAGGAATGCGGGTCGGTGTTGCGGTAGATCCCACCCCATTCACCTTCGGGTCTTTTGCGGCGGACAAGGAACTTGATCGCCAGCACCACGCCAGCCAGGCCGAGGATGCCGAAAAATTCCACCACTTCCCAATGCTTCCAGGGGGAGGCGCTCAGGAACCAGGCGACGACGAGCGCCAGCGCCCAAAACCATGAATCGCCGGAATGCGCGAGGAAGATGGCAATATTTCGCAAAATGCCCGGTTTTTCAGCCACACGCAACCGGTCTGAAAAACGGGCATCGAGTTCGAGCAGGGAGCGAAGACTCATTTGTGTTTCACCTTCGCTTTGACCTGCGGACGCGGCTTGGGAACGGACGCGCGCGCGGTCTTCCTCTTTGCGGCAGCGGCTTCCTTTTTCTTTTCCTGTGCAAGGGTTTCGCGCATGATTTCCAACTGGTGGGGCTTGTCCACGTCCATGCAGGGTTCAGCCTTGTCCCAGATGACGACCCGTCCCTTGATGCCGATCCGTTCGGATGCGCGGTCTACAAGGGCTTGCAGGGTGAACTGCCGGGTGAATAACTGGAAGAGGGTATCGAAACCGATGACCGCCGCCGAGGCCAGCGGGCTCTTGCGATTGCCGATCAACTTTTCCCACGTATCGAGGTGTTCGGTCGCCATGCGGACGTGGATGACGTTCATATCCGCGCCGCAGACTTCCATGTCCTTCAGTTTGGTGTAGGTCCGTTTGGAGGTCGGGAAGCGTCCTTCCATTACTTCGCGGGGACAAACGCCATAGTAGATGTCGTCACGGGTCTGCATGGCGGTCTGCGCCAGCCAGTCCACCATGTCGCTTTTGATGGAGGGAATGTCCGAAGAGACGATGAGAACATATTCGGTTTTCTTATTTAATTCGAGCGACTTGTTTACGCCGGCGACGATGTTCGCCAGCATCCGTCCCTGGTTGGAGATGTAGTGCAGGGGCTTTTTGCAGGTCAGCCCGCTTTTGTGTGTCAAGCCGATGACGATGACGTTATCCACTTCCTGCGCGTCGCCCAGCGCGTCCAGCACCCACTGAACCATGGGCTTGCCCGCAATATCGATCAGCGCCTTTGAGTCGCCGTTGGAATAGGCATATAAGCGGTCGCCGGGCTGGGGGATTCCACCGGCAGTGACAATGGCATCCATTAGTTCAACTCCTGTATTTGCGGCTCGAAGCCGAGTTTGTCGAGCATTTCCGTCAATTCTGGCCAGGTGAGCGGGCGACCCTTGCCTGCCACAGCCACCAGCGCGGCTTCCATCATGTTCGTGCCGAAGGAACGCCCATCGAGGACCGGGGTGGTGGTGACGAGGTATTTCACCCCAGCCTTGCGGAACAACTCGACATCTTCGGCTGTGGTGGTGTTGGTGACGATGACCTTCCCGCCGAGGTCGTCGGGCATAAAGCGTTTGAGGTAATGGCAATCGCCGGCGACGACGCTTGCCCAGGCGTAGTATTTTCCAAACTTGGGCGTGCGTTTCTCCTGTTTTTCACCGAGGGGGTAAATCCACGCGTAGGGCAGGCGTCCCACCACCGGCAGTAACAGGGCGGCAAGTACCTTGAGTTGTTTGAGAGTGTAAATCGCAATGGGGATGTCCAGCCCAAACATCAGGTCGCCGAAGACGGTTTCGTAGCCGTTCTCGACAAATGCCTTTGCCAGCCCCCAGCGGTCCACGCCCGCCGCCATGAAGACCCTGCGTCCGTGCGCGTCGAGGTAGTCCTTGATCTTGGCTTCCATGACCGCGCAAGCCCGGTTTTCGAGGGTGTTCTTCAACCCGGTGCCGTCCACGAGGGGCGTCTTTTTGATGTACCGCGCCATCGGCAGGACGGAATAGAATGGATACCATTTGCCATCGGTCATGCAACCCAGGTCGCCGCCGCCCATGCCGAAGGCGTCCACGGTGCCATCCAAATCCTTGTACTTCAGCGCGGCAGCCTCCATGTCGCCGTCCGTGCCAATGCGTTCGATGCTGATTTTTTCACCAAGCAGGGTGATTTCCACTGCCTTGTTTCTTTTCGATGAGCCAATGCTGATGCTGACTGCGCGTTTCATAGAATAAATCCTCCGGGTAAGATACGGCCATTTATACCGCACTCGCTTGAAATTTGCGTTTTTTTAAAGAATGGAAAGCGCAATTTTCAAGCGCGGGTATTATATAACATGAATCAGGGCGCGGGTTTAATGGGGAGGGTGAACAAGAAGGATGCCCCTTTTGCAGGTTCGCTTTCCACCCAAATCCTGCCGCCATGTGACTCGACAATACGCTTGACGAGGGCTAGCCCGATTCCTGTGCCCTCGGAACCGGTGTCGAGTTTGTTGAATAAGCCGAAGATGCGGTCATGGTGGAGGGGATCGATGCCCGCCCCGTTATCGCGGACGTGGAAGATGGGCAGCCCCCGCTCGTATCCGCTCAAGCCGATTTCGATGCGCGGCTGCGGCTGGTCTCCCATGAATTTGGCGGCGTTGTCCACGAGGTTTTGAAGGACCTCGACCAGCCGGCGGCGGTCTCCAAACACGGTCGGCAGGTCTTCCTGGATGGAAACGTGAATGCCGCGGCTCTGGATTTGTCCATGCACCAGTTCGACCGCCTCCTGGGCAAGTTCGCCGAAGGGGATGTATTGCTGCGGGTTCACCAGCCGCCCAATGCGCAGGAGGTCGAGCAGGTCGTTGAGGAGCATTTGCATTTTGTCGGTGGCGCCGGCGATGCGCTGCATGTCGGCTTTCAGGCGCGCAATATTCCCGCTGGCGGCGTCCTGCTCCAGAAAGCCGAGAAATCCCTTGATGGTGATGAGGGGCGACTTGAGGTCGTGCGAAACCGTGTAGGTAAACCTTTCGAGTTCGCTGTTCTTCGCTTCGAGTTCGTTGATGAGTTTCTCGCGTTCGGTTTCCACCCACTTGCGCTGGCTGATGTCGCGCACCATGACCACGGCGGAATTTGCGGTCATGGCGGAGACCCGCGCCTCGAAGAATTGGGGTTCTCCGTTGGGGGAAAGCCCGTATTCGAAGGCGTGAAGCTGGCGGGTTTCCAGGGCGCGTTCCAGCGCAAACAGGGTTGGCTCGGCGATGGCGGGCGGGAATATTTCCTGCACCTTTTTCCCAATGAACTCCGAAGGCGGCAGGATGGGCGCCAGGTCGGCGGATGCGACGAAATCCAAAAAAGTCCCATCGCTCGAAATTTCGAAAATCATATCCGGCATGGCGGCGAGGATGGCGCGCATTCGCTGTTCGCTTGCATGCAAGGCGGCTTCGGTATTGCGGCGTTCCTGTAATTCCTTTTGCGCTGTTTCATACAGGCGGGCATTGTCGATACCAAGCGAGGCGAGCGCGGCAAACCTTTCCAACAGGTTGATGCTTTCCTGTGAAAACACACGTCCCGCTTCTGTATAAGCGACCAGCAATACGCCGATTACCGTATTCCCTACCGTGAGCGGAACACCCATTACGGTTGTGAAACCTGCTTCAATGCCTTCGGGCAGCTTTTTCTCCCAGTTGACATAATCTGCGATGACGATCGTTTTGCCGGAGTCCCATACACTGCCGACAATGCCTTCAGTTCTCAAGGTAAGAGACCCATCATATTTTTTGAAACTTCCGCGCCCCATCTCCTGGCGCAATGCCGAGCCGTCGGGCAAGACCAGCTCGATCAAGCCGTGTTCCGTTCCAATCAGGCGGCAGGCGCGCATGAGGATGACATCGAGCAGGGAATGAACTTCGAGACGGTTCAACAATCCCAGCGAGATTTCATTCATGGCGGTCAGGTAATTCGCCTGACGCTGTAATTTTTCCTCGGCGCGGAGACGCTCCTGCAATTCGAGCCGGGCAGATTTGAGGGTGCGCGTCCAACTCGAAATCAGCAGGTAAAGCAGGATGCCGACGAGGACGAAGATGATCGAAAGGTCGCGCGCATAATTGAACGGCAGGTCCAAATGAATCGCCCGCGCTCCCTGTTCTTCCATAAAAGCAAAATACCAGATGACAGACAGGCTCAGCCCGCCCAAAATCGCTGCAGCCTTCCATCCCAACAGGAGGCTGGAAAAAATGACGACCACCATGTAGGCAAAAACCGCCGCGTCGTGCAGTCCGTCCGCCTCCCATGCCTGGTAGGTCATGGCTGTCCAAAGCGCGCCAACCAGGAAGATGCTGGCGCTGTTTACATACCCGCGCCGCAATATGATTTGCCCCATTCCCATAAAGATAACGATCCCCAGCAAAACCAGCAGGGGAATGTAACCGTTTTCATTCCATGCCGCCGCGCGCGCGACAATGAAAACAGACAGGATGCCGATGGCGCTCCAGATGAAGGCATTGAGGATTTGCGCGATACGAGTCTTCTCTTCGTCCGCAAAAATGGGGGGGGCAAACATGCGGCGCAGGCGGTTGGGCATGATGTCGGATTATATACCCAACGGGTTCCTTCAAAGGCAATTTGAAATGAAAGAGGCGAACCTTTTGCGATTCGCCTCTTTCATGAATGGGTTTGCGGCCTACCTTGCGTTGACGAATTCCGCGCTCCAATCGAAATCACCGGAATCTTCAACCCATTTAGGCCAGTGCTGACACCACTTCGGCATGGTCACGTCGCGGATGCGGTCACTGGATGGATGGTAGGGTTTGATGTCGAGGACGGGGGTGCCGTCTTCCGCGTCGATCCACGGGACGACCACCAGTCCCTTCTCCACGTCCACGCTGAGGACGGCGACGGTCGAGACACAGATGGGATTGGGGCGCAGCGGCGAGCGGGTGGCGAAAATCCCCAGCGTGGACGGTCCCTTGGCGTATGGCTGGTCGGCTTCTACGACGCTGCGATATTCGGGTGTGTCAAGGTAATGGCTCCACCAGATGACGTTGATGTGACCAAAGCCGTCCAGCCCCTTCAAGGCGTTGCGATACTTCGACGCAATCTTCAACACAAAGCCCTCCTGCCCGGCTTGCACTTTGCCAACAGGCGACATTTTATATTCCTTTTCGGACATGGTTTACTCCTGAATTTTACAAGTGCGGATTTTCAAAACAGCGGCGCCGCTGATTGATCTCAAATGTAGGTCAGGCTTTCAGCCTGACTGGCGGGTTGGAAACCCGCCCTACTTGATTACGGGAACCTGCATTTCGGTCAGCGCGTTTGGGTCAGCGCGTTTGGGTCGCTGCGACGTTGACCCTCTTCGGGCAGGCGCAGATATATTTGGCGGTCGGGTCCGTTGACTCGATAGCCGTTG
>Ga0233425_10009639_pt1 | contig 12123 bp, 9 predicted proteins | sample Watercolumn_Towu_2_FD_181712 | JGI IMG/M metagenome (GOLD analysis project Ga0233425, IMG submission 181712) | Freshwater microbial communities from Lake Towuti, South Sulawesi, Indonesia - Watercolumn_Towuti2014_140_MG | ecosystem: Environmental > Aquatic > Freshwater > Lake | place: Indonesia...
TCCTGCTGCCGGTGAAGTTCGGCGGCATCGTCCTTCTGCCGGAGCGTCCCGCAAACCTCGCCGAGTGGTGCCTCTCCCGCTGGCCGCTGGAACTCGCCGTCATGGCCGCCTTCGTCTGGGCCGCTGTCGCCTTTGTCGCGGCGTGGCGTCAACGCGGTGTCACGTTCAGCGGCTGGGCATGGCTGCCGCTGGTCTGGTTCGCGGCGCAATGGCTCTCGGCGAGCGTCAGTCCGTGGCCGGCGCGCGCGTGGTCAGTGGCGGCGGTCTTCAGCGTGGCGGCGGTCTTCTTCTTCATCGGCTGGTGGCCGGCCGAATGCGACCGGCGCTACCGGCTCGTGCTCGGCGCGCTCGCGGCGGCGACAGTGCTCGTGTGCGCGGTGGCGCTCCAACAACACTTCGTCGGCTTCGAGGAATCGCTGCGCTTCGCGCGGGAACATCCGGAGAGCGTGCCGCCAGAAGTCCGCGCGCATCTCGCCGCGGTCGAGGGCAAGCTGGCGCAGGGGCGCGTCTTTGGAACACTGTTCTACTCCAACACGCTCGCCGGTTATCTCATCCTCGTCGCCGCGCCGGTGTGTGGCTGGCTCTGGCGGTGGCTGCGCGAGCGGATGGAGGGCGGCGAGCGTGCGGTGCGCGCGGTGAGCGCTGCGCTGACAACGGCCTTTGCGGCACTGGCGCTTTGGTGTCTACTGCTGACGCGCTCCAAGGGCGGCTTTGTGGCGCTGGCGCTGGCGCTCGGGGGCGGCTTGATGCTCTGTGGGCGCGTGAACTGGCGCTGGCGCGCTGGCGCGCTGGCAGTGTTGTTGGCGGTCGGCGCGGTGGTTTTTGGCGCACAAGGCGCGCGGCGCGGCGCGGAGACTCTGGAAGCACGCGGCGACTACTGGCGAGCGGGCGTGGCGATGCTCGCGGAGCAGCCGTGGCTCGGCGGCGGACCAGGCACGTTTGGCCTGCGCTACGTCGAACGCCGGCGGCCGGACGCGGAGCCAACGCGGCTCGCGCACAACAACTTTCTGCAACAATGGACCGACTCCGGCATCGTCGGCTTCGCGAGTTTTGCGGCGCTCTGGATCGGAGCGCTGTGGCGCGGCGCGCGGCGGCTGCGGACGGAACCGTTCGACCCGCTGGCGTGGGCGACATGGGTGGGCCTCGCGGCGTGGACGCTGCACAATCTGGTGGACTTCGATCTCTACGTCGCGGCAGTGGCGTGGCCGGCATTCCTGATGGCCGGCTGGATGTTGCGCGACGGCCCAGCGGCAGACGCTCCGGCGCGCTAGCTGGAACCACCGCGGAACTCGATCTTCTCCAGTTCCATCCAGACGTTGCCGACGAACACCGACGCCATCACCCGCAGCAAGAGCCGGTCGCTGTCGTCGGAGAACCATGCCAACGCTTCCTTGAACCGCTTCGACGGCACGAGTTCGAGCTGGTCGTTCACCTCGCGCGCCCGCAGCAACACTTTGATGGAGTTGCGGCATTGGCCGGCGACATCGAGCTTCTCTTTGCTAACGATCTTCAACTCCGTGAGATAGGCCGACGTGTCCGGGATTGTCAGGCACCGATACGTCTCGCCAACGCGCAGCGGCTGGCTGCGCAGCCACATCAACGCCGTGGGCATGTCGAGGATGTTCGGGAAATCCAGCCGCTTCGGCTTGGGCGTCTCGTCGCTGCGCGTCGTCCGCGTCTGCGTCACGCCCTTGGCGTCGAAGTCGAGCCGGAGCTTCACGGTCTTTTTCTGGAACACCTCCGTCACGACGTGGCTCACCGGCCGCAGCGTGTCGGGCTGCCAGAGCGCCGTGCTGTCCGCGTCCATGTGCCACAAGCCCCGAACCACGCCGATGGTGCCGCCTTTCGCGTCGAGCCGCAGCAGGTTGTTCGTCCGTGAAAGCTCCGCCGTCGCCGTGGCCGCCGTGAACACGCCCCAGCCGAAGGTGTAGCTTGCGCGCATGGGCCGCAGCGGCGGAAACGATCCCGGTTGCGGCGGCGAGAGTTGTTTCTCCCAGTCCGCCGCGCCCGCGGAAGCGGCCAGAAACGCGATGAGAATGGCGATGATGGTTTTCATGTTCCTCGAGCGAATGGCGCGCAACCGTTCAACCTCTCCACGGATGCTGCCACGGGGCGCGGTAGTCGCGCTTGAGAAGCTTGGCGGCGGCAGCATTACCGGTGATCTGCTCGGAGGCGGCGTCCCATCGGACCTTCGCGCCGGTGTCATAGGCGATCATCGCCAGCTTCACGGCGGCGGTGGATTGATACGCGTCCTCGATCTGGCAGGACGGTTGTTTGCGGCTCCGCACGGCGGCGAGGAAGTCCGCCATGTGCAGCACGCCGGCGTCGGACTTGGCTTCGTGGATCTGGCGCTCCTTGCCTTTGCTTTTCGGGATGACGATCCACTTCGCATCGGTGACGAAGACCGTCTCCTTCTCGCCGTAGAAGAAGATGCCATTGGAAACCTCCGGCGCGTATTCCTCCGCGCCCCAGATGCGGTGCCGCCATGTCACGGGGCATTTCCCAAACTCGAAGTGCGCGGTGAGCACGTCGGGTGTGGTGATCTTGCCCTTGAAGTGGTAGATGCCGCCGGCAGCGGTGACGGCACGCGGCGCTTTCTCGCCGAGAATCCAACGCGTGGCGTCAATCAGGTGGATGCCCCAGTCCACGAGATGACCGTGGCCGCTTGTCTTCTCCAACCGCCACGCGAAGTGGCCCACCTGCGGGCTGTAAGGGATCTTTGGCCCCGGCCCGCACCAGAGGTCCCAATCGAGCGACGCGGGCGGCGCTTGCGGCGTCAGGTCCTTGAGGCCGGCGGTGTAGTGAATTTGCGCCTCGGCGCAAACGATGGGGCCGGCGGCGCCGTCTTGGATGTATTTGCGCGCCTCGACGACCGCAGCGGCCTGGCGGCGCTGGAAACCGATCTGCACGATCCGCCCGCTCTTTTTCGCCGCGTCCACCATCGCGCGGCCCTCGCGAATGTCGTAGGCGAGCGGCTTCTCGCAATAGATGTCGAGTCCTTTCTCCAGCGCGGCGATGAACTGCAACGCATGCCAGTGCGGCGGCGTGGCGATGATGACGGCTTCGAGGCCGGGCGCTTTCAGCATCTCCTCGTAGAGCTTGAACGTCAGCGGGCGTTTGTCCTGGAGCTTCTCGATCTCATCGGCGCTCTTGGCGAGATGCTCGCTGTCCACGTCGCACAACGCGACGACCTCGACACCGCCGGCCTTCAACGCCGCCTTGGCGTCCACCATGCCATACCAGCCGCAGCCGATGACGCCGAGCTTCAGCTTCTTGGCGTCCGCCGCGCGGCCGATGATGGAAGTAAGGGCGGCAGCTCCCGCCGTTCCGAGGAACGTCCGACGATTGATCGTGTTCATAGCGCGTTGCCTTTCGTTGATTGACGCCGCTGTTTGTGCCAAATCCCGCCCGTCAGGTCGAGTCTTTCAACGCTCGTTGGAGGCTTGCGCCGCTCCGGCTGCTGCCGATATAGTCCGCGCCTATTTCTGTTATGGCAACGACGCGCAAACAATACCCGTTCGACCTCATCGAGCCGAAGTGGCAGGGCTACTGGGAGGCCAACAAAACCTTCCGCGCCAGCGACGGCGGCGCGAAACCGAAGTTCTACATCCTCGACATGTTCCCATATCCGAGCGGCGCGGGCCTGCACGTCGGCCACCCGGAAGGCTACACCGCCACCGACATCCTCGCCCGCTACAAGCGGATGCGCGGCTTCAACGTTCTCCATCCGATGGGTTGGGACGCGTTCGGCCTGCCCGCCGAGCAATACGCCATTGAGACCGGCACGCATCCTGCCCAGACGACGGCCAAGAACATCGCCACGTTCAAGCGGCAAATCCAGATGCTCGGCTTCAGCTACGACTGGGACCGCGAGGTGGATACGACCGACCCGGACTACTTCAAGTGGACGCAGTGGATCTTCCTCCAACTTTTCAAAAAAGGTCTCGCCTACCAACAGTCGGTGCCGGTCTGGTGGTGCGAAGGCTGCAAAGCCGTGCTCGCGAACGAAGAGGTCAAGGACGGCAAATGCGACCGCAAAGGCCACACCAACGTCGTGCGCCGGCCGATGCGGCAGTGGTTGCTGAAGATCACCGCCTACGCCGACCGCTTGCTCGAAGACCTGAAGCTGGTGGACTGGACCGAGTCCATCAAGGAGATGCAGCGGAACTGGATTGGGCGCAGCGAAGGCGCGGAGGTAAAATTTCAAATCGCAGATTCGAAATCTGAAATTGTCGTCTTCACGACACGGCCCGACACGCTTTTCGGCGCGACCTACATGGTGCTCGCGCCGGAGCATCCGCTTGTTGAGAAAGTGACGACCGATGCGCAGCGCGCGACGGTAAACGCTTATCGCGACGCAGCGTCGAAGAAGAGCGAACTGGACCGCACCGATCTCGCGAAGGAGAAAACCGGCGTCTTCACCGGCGCTTACGCGATCAATCCGGTCAACGGCGAGAAGATCCCGATTTGGATCGCCGACTACGTGATGATCAGCTACGGCACCGGCGCGATCATGGCCGTGCCAGCCCACGATACGCGCGACTTGGAGTTTGCCCAAAAGTTCAACCTGCCGGTCCGCATAGTCGTGCAGGCACCGGCAGGCAAGGAGTCCATCGGCTTTGTTGACGATGGCGTTTCGATCAACTCCGGCCTCATCACCGGCCTGCCAACGCCGGAGGCGAAAAAGAAAATCACCGCGTGGCTCGAAGAGCGCGGCCTCGGCAAGAAGGCGATCAACTACAAGCTCCGCGACTGGCTGTTCTCGCGGCAACGCTACTGGGGCGAGCCGATTCCTGTCGTGCATTGCCCGAAGTGTGGCGTCGTGCCGTTGCCGGAGTCGGCGCTGCCGCTGACGCTGCCGGAGATGAAGGATTACACGCCGCCGGCGAGCGGCGAGCCGCCGCTGGCGAAGGCGACGGAGTGGTTGAAGGCGGCCTGCCCGGCGTGCGGCGGGCCGGCGACGCGCGAGACGAACACGATGCCGCAATGGGCCGGCTCGTGCTGGTATTACCTGCGGTTCATTGACCCGAAAAATCCGCAGTCGTTCGTCGCGAAGGACAAGGAAAAATACTGGATGCCGGTGGATCTCTACGTCGGCGGCGCGGAGCACGCGGTGCTGCACCTGCTCTACGCGCGGTTCTGGCACAAGGTGCTCTTCGACCTTGGCCATGTCTCGACGCCGGAACCGTTCATGAAGCTCGTCAACCAAGGCATGATCCTCGGCGAGGACGGCCAGAAGATGTCCAAGAGCCGCGGCAACGTCATCAATCCCGACGAGGTTGTGCGCGAGTTCGGCGCGGACTCGATGCGGCTCTACGAGATGTTCATGGGGCCGCTGCAAGACACGAAGCCGTGGAGCACCGAGGGTATCCAAGGCGTGCATCGCTTCCTCGGCCGCGTGTGGCGCCTTTTCGTGGACGAGAACTCGATGGAAGCTTTCGAGCAGGCGGTGGCGGCGGGCACGCCGGCGGAGCAGGCGCTCGCAACGGTGAAACTGTCGCCCGCGATCCGCGACGTGGAGCCGACGGCGGAGCAGTTGAAGCTGCTCCACGCGACGATCAAGGCGGTGACGGACGATCTGGACGCGATGGGTTTCAACACCGCCATCTCGCGGATGATGGAGTGCGTGAATGAAGTCATGCGCGGCATCGCGGCGGGTCAGCCGTTCCCGCGCAAGATGGCGGAGCCGTTCTTGTTGCTGGTGGCGCCGTTCGCGCCGCACCTCGGCGAGCAACTCTGGCAATTACTCGGCCACCGGGAGTCGGTTGCGTATGCGCCGTGGCCGGCTTACGATTCAGCGTTGCTGGTGGCGAAGGAAGTCGAGGTCGTTTTCCAGGTCAACGGCAAGCTGCGCGACCGTGTCAAAGTCGCCGCCGGCCTCAGCCAGGCCGAGTTGGAGAAGGTCGCGCTGGCGAACGAGAAGGTCCGCCAGCACACCACCGGCAAGACCGTGCGCAAGGTGATTGTGGTGCCGGACAAGTTGGTCAATATTGTCGCCGCGTGACGGCTGTCGTTCGCGGCGGAATGCGGTGAACCGATGAGCCGCCCGGATTGGGATTACATCAGAGGCTGTTTCAGCCTGACGCCGAAGGAGCGCGTGGTGGTGATTGCTGCCGCCGCGGTGCTTGCGTTGGGCGCGGCAGTGAAGTATTGGCGTGAGAGCCGCGCGATGCCCGAACCGGTCACCGCGGGCGAGTCGTCAAGAAAGTAGCCATGCAAAAACTGAGTTTCGCCGAAGCGATCGAGAAAGTCCGCGCGGAGGACGCGCGCTACGCGGAGGACGCCTACTACTTCCTCCGCGAGGCGCTGGATTTCTCGCTGAAGATGTTCAAGAAGCCGACGCACGGCCCGGCCAAGGAACGCCACGTCACCGGCCAGGAGCTGGTGCAGGGGATCGGTCAGTTCGCGCTCCAGCAATACGGCCCGCTCGCGAAGACGGTGCTGGAATACTGGGGCATCACAAAGTGCGAGGACTTCGGCGAGATCGTGTTCAACATGATCGGCGCGGGCCTGCTCGGCAAGACCGACAAGGACCGCAAGGAGGATTTCAGCGGCGGCTACGATTTCCACGACATGTTCGTGAAACCGTTCCTGCCAGCGAAGAAGCCCGAAGCACGCAAATCGCGTTCGCCATCGCGCAAAGAGAAGCCGAGGGAAGCAGTCTAGCTCCGACCTGCGAACGTTTGGCGAGGTTCCGTTGTCCAACCACCCATGAAACACACGCTCTGCCTTCTCAGCCTGCTCATCACCATGATTGCCACAACCGCCGCCGCCAAAGAACCGAAGTTCGACCTCAACGCGCTCGACGGCGGCTCGGTGCGCCGCGCGGTGCTCGACAACGGCATGATCGTGCTCTTGCGCGAGGACCACAGCGCGCCGGTGGCCAGCGTGCAGATGTGGGTGAAGACCGGCAGCATCCACGAAGGCTCGCAGATGGGCGCGGGCCTCTCCCACATCCTGGAGCACATGCTGTTCAAGGGCACCGAGAAACGCGGCGTTGGCCGCATCGCGCAGGAGGTCGCCGACCACGGCGGCCACATGAACGCCTTCACCAGCTTCGAGCGGACGGTCTATCACATTGACTTGCCCGTGGATGGCGGCAAGCCCGGCACCACCAGCGGCCTCGACACGGCGATTGACGTGCTGGCCGACTCAATCATGCACTCGACGCTGCCGGAGGAAGAATACAAGAAGGAGCAGCAGGTCATCCTCCGCGAGCTGGCGATGAACCGCGACGATCCCGACCGCATGACGGGGATGTTGCTCTGGAACACCGCCTACACGACGCACCCGTATCGCCATCCGGTCATCGGCTACGAGGAAATCTACCGCCGCCTGACGCGCGAGGATGCCTACCGTTATTACAAGTCGCGCTACTCGCCGGATAACATGGCCTTCGTCATCGTCGGCGACTTCGACTCGGCGAAGGTCGAGGCGCGCGTGCGCGAGACGTTCAAGGACTTCCAGCGGCTCGCCGTCGCGCCGATCTACATCCCGGAGGAGCCGGAGCAGTTCGGCCGCCGCGAAGCGCACGAGGAGCGCCCCATCAACCTCTCGCGCCTCTGCTTCGCGTGGCACATCTGCGACATCCGGCATCCTGACGCGCCCGCGCTCGACTTGCTCGCCTACGTCGCTGGCCACGGCCGCAGCTCGCGCCTCTACCAGCAACTCCGCGACCGCAAGGTGCTCGTCCAATCCGTCAGCGCGTCGGCCTACACGCCGAATTATCCCGGCCTCTTCTCCGTCGCCACGACGCTCGAGCCTGCCAAGTGCGCCGCGACGGAAAAGGAAGTGCTCGCCGAGATCAAGAAGTTCGTGACGAAGCCCGTCTCCGCCGCCGAATTGGCGAAGGCGAAGAAGATCGCGCTCTCCAGCCAGCTTTCCTCGCTCAAGACGATGTCCGGCCAGGCGTCCGACATCGGCATGAACGAAACCGTCACCGGCGACCTGGAGTTCACGCGCCGTTACCTGGAGCGTGCCGCGGCCGTCACCGCCGCCGACGTTCAGGCTGTCGCGCGCAAGTATTTCCGCGACGAAAACCTCACCGTCGTCAGCGTCAATCCGCCCGGCACGCTCGGCAAACTCGCGCGCGCCAAAACCGAAGCCAGCAAGATCGAGGTGAAGCGGTTCGAGTTGTCCAACGGCATGAAGCTGCTCGTGCGCGAAGACCATCGCCTGCCGTTCGTGGACTTCTACGCCGTCAGCAAAGGCGGCCTGCTCGCCGAAACCGAAGCCAACAACGGCGTCACCGCGCTGATGTCGCGCCTGTTGCTCAAGGGCACCAAGTCGCGCACCGCCGAGCAGATCGCCGGCGAGATCGAGAGCGGCGGCGGTTCCATCCACGCCAGCGGCGGCAACAACAGCTTCAGCGTCGCCGCCGAGGTGTTGAGCGCCGAGTTCGACAAGGCGCTCGGTGTGCTCGGCGATGTCTGGCTCCACCCGGCGTTCCCCGAGGCCGCCGTCGCGCGCGAGAAGCAGATCCAGCTCGGCGCGATCAAGAGCGAGAAAGAGGTGCCGACCTCGATGGCGTCGAAGCTCCTCCGCCGGACGCTTTTCGGCGCGCATCCTTACCACATGACCGCCAACGGCACCGAGGCCAGCGTCGCCAAGCTGACGCGCGCCGACATCGCCGCGCTTCACCAGCGGCTCGTCGTGCCCGCGAACATGGTGTTGGCCATCGCCGGCGACGTGAAGGCCGACGACGTGCGCAAAGCTGTTGAGAAACAGTTCGGCAAACTCAAGCGCAGCGCCGGCGACGTGCTGCCGAAGAATCCGCCCGCCGCGCCGTTGACGAGCGTGGCGCGCAAGGAGGAGATCGCGCCGCGCCAGCAAGCCGTCATCTTCATCGGCTACCCAGGCGTCACCGTCTCCAACCCGGACCGGTTTGCGATGGAGGTATTGCAGGAAGGACTCAGCGGCCTCAGCTCGCCGCTTTTCCAGCGCCTGCGCGACGAACTGGCGCTCTGTTACTACACCGGCTCCAGCCAGCTTGCCGGGCTCGATCCCGGTTACTTCCTCTTCTACATCGGCACCGAGCCGGCGAAGGCGAAGCTTGCCGAAGCGGAACTGATCAAGGAGATCGCGAAGATCCGCGACGCCGGCCTGTCCGCCGCCGAACTTGTCCGCGCCAAGGCCAAGCTCATCAGCGAGAAGAAGATCGCCTTCCAGTCCAATGGCGACCTCGCCGCCCAGATCGCCCTCGACGAGCTATACGGACTCGGTTACAAGTTCTACCAAGATTACGAGAAGCGATACGAAGCCGTGACCGCCGCCGACATCCAGCGCGTCGCGAAGAAGTATTTCAGCGGCCCCGCGGCGATTGCCATTGTGAGGCCGGCGGGGCAGAAGTGATTGGTGACTGGTGATTGGTGAATCGAAGAAAGGATTTTATGGCTGAAGTGCAACAACAAGACCCGATGGCTGAGCAGCACGACACCGAGCTGTTCTACATGCTCGTGCGGATGATCTCCACCAACGCCCTGCTCGCGCTCGGCAAACTCGCGCCGGAAGGCCAGCAACCGCCGCCGCCCGACCTTGAGGCCGCCGCCGCGTTCGTGGACATGCTCGGCATGTTGGAGGCCAAGACCACCGGCAACCGCAACTCGCAAGAGGACCAGATCATCAAGAGCAGCCTCGACCAACTCCACATCATCTTCGTCGAGGTCGCCCGCAAAGCCGGCGCCGAGGTTCCACCCTCCGCGCCCGAAACCGCCCAACCCGCTGCTCCGGCTCCGCAGCCGGCCGCTCCCGCGCCGTCACCAACGCCAGCCGCCGAGAAACCCGCGACGCCTCCCGCGCCCGCCGGCCCACCGCCAGAAGAGAAGGTCAAGTATCGCAAGTCCTACGGCGGAGGCTAGGCCGCTTGGGAGCGCGGGCATCTTGCGCGCCGCTAACAGCAACGCTGGACTTCCTCACTTCATCGCCGCCTCGATTAGTTCCAGCCACAGGTGCAAAATCAGCGTGTGGGCTTCCTGGACGCGCGCGCCATCCTGGCTGACGATGACGATCTCATGGTCGGCGCGGCCCTTGGCTTTGCCGCCGGTCTTGCCGAGCATCGCGACGGTGACCATGCCGCACCGCTTGGCGGTGTCGAGGGCGTTGAGGATGTTCACCGAGTTGCCGCTGGTGGAGAAGATCACGAGCACGTCGCCCTCGCGGCCGAGCGCCTCGATCTGGCGGGAGAAAACCTCGTCGAAGGAGAAATCGTTGGCGATGCACGTCAGCGCCGTGGCGTCGCTGTTGAGGGCGACGGCGGCCAACGCGCGGCGGTTGCCCTTGTAACGGCCGACAAGTTCTTCGGCCAGATGCATGGCGTCGGCGGCGGAACCGCCGTTGCCAGCGGTGAGAATCTTCCCGCCTGCCGCAAGCGAACGGCTCATGGCATCGGCACTGGCGCGGATGGCGGCCTCGTGGTTGACGACGCTGCCGATGACACGGCTCGCGTCGGTGATGAGGTCATTCAGGTTGACTTGCATGGCGCGAATGTTGGCTGGCGCGAGAGGGAGCGTCCAGCAAAAGTTTTGGCGGGAGGGAGCTTTGTCCGCATAGTAGTCCTCACGCTCCGCGTGAGGTTTCTCTGCTGGGAAGATCATCACGCGGAGCGTGATGACTACTATGCCCGCGGATGCGTTTTGTCGTAAACCTGCTTGAGGCGCGCGGAGGTGACGTGCGTATAAACCTGCGTCGTGGAGAGGCTGGAGTGGCCGAGAAGCTCCTGCACGCTGCGCAGGTCGGCGCCGGCGTCGAGCAGGTGCGTGGCAAAGCTGTGGCGCAACTTGTGCGGCGTCAGGTCCACGCCGATACCGGCAAGCTTGAGGTAGGTCTTCATCTTGCGTTGGACCTCGTGCGGTCGGAGGCGGCGCAGGTGGCTGTCGAGGAACGCCGGCGTGTCGCGACCATGCGGGGCCTGCGGCGGCAGCTTGGACCAGTAAACCTCGATGGCGTCGAGCGCGGGCCGGCCGACGGGACAGAGCCTCTCCTTGCCGCCTTTGCCGCGCACGACGATGACTTCGCTGAGCAGGTCAATGTGGCCGCGGTTGAGGTTGCAGATTTCGTGGACGCGCAGGCCGACGCTGTAGAGCGTTTCGAGGATGGCTTTGTCGCGCCACGGGACGAACGGCGCGGGCGGGCGGCCGGCGCGGCGCTTCTTCTTGCCGTCGGCGGGAGCTTCGGTGAGTTTCAGCGGCGCGTTGAGGAGGTCGTTGATTTGCTGGAGCGTCAGGAACCGCGGCAGGCGCTTCTCGCGCTTCGGCATGATGAGGCCGCTGAGCGGATTGTCTTTCACGATGCCGCGCCGCATGAGGAAGCGGTAGAACGAGCGTAGCGCAGCGATGCGCAGCGCCACCGTCGCGCGTTTCAGTCCCGCCTGCATCAGCGACATCAGGTAACGCCGGCACTGGAACGGCTCAATGGAGCGCCAGTTGAGGGGAGGCAAGGGGGAAGGGGCAAGGGGCAAGCGGGAAGAGGCCGCTGATGTTCCAGCGGTTTTCGGAACGGAGGCGCTCTTGCCTACTACCGCTTTCCCCTTACCACTTACCTCTTGCCTTTTTCCGCTCTCCGCCATCCAGACGCGGAACTCGCGGAGGCATTGTTCGTAGTTGCGGATTGTGAGCGCGGAAGCGTTGCGCTCGGCCTGCTGGTATTGCAGGAAGTCGCGGACCAGTTCGTCAGGCCAGGCGGCTACTCCGCCTTCGGCAGTTTTTTGGTGGTCTTGCACTTCGGGTAGGCCGAGCAGGCCAGGAACGGCCCGAACCGGCCGCTGCGGAGAAGCATCGGCGAACCGCAGTTCTCGCACTTCTCGTCGGTCGGCGGGGGTGATTGCGGATTTGCGATCGCAGGAGCTGCCGCTTGGGCTTTCTTCTGCTTCAACTGCTCCGCCGTCGCCTCCACCGGGCCGTGGGCGGCGGGTTCAGCGACAGGCGCGAGTTCGAGATCGGGCGGCACCGGTTGGGCGTTCTTGCACTTCGGGTAGCCGGTGCAGCCGAGGAATGGCCCGCGCGGTCCCTGGCGGATCGCCATCGGTTTGCCGCACTTTTCGCACTCGATTTTCGTCAAGACCGCTTTCGGTTTCGCGGTGTGCGGGGCGTGCGGCGCGGCCTCGGTCTTGGGCAGGCTCGCGGCGAT
>Ga0233425_10009640_pt1 | contig 12121 bp, 10 predicted proteins | sample Watercolumn_Towu_2_FD_181712 | JGI IMG/M metagenome (GOLD analysis project Ga0233425, IMG submission 181712) | Freshwater microbial communities from Lake Towuti, South Sulawesi, Indonesia - Watercolumn_Towuti2014_140_MG | ecosystem: Environmental > Aquatic > Freshwater > Lake | place...
CGGATGGCATCCACCGACTCCAGCCCCAGCTCATCCATGCGGTTTTCAAGTGAGCGCACGATCTCGCTCAGCTTGCCGACGCCGCCCTTCAGCAACACCGAGCACACCTGAGCGACGTTGGCTCCGACCAGGATTGCCTTCAGGGCGTCGTCGGCCGAATGCACGCCGCCCGTCAGCGCCAGCGAGCACCCCACCTGCCCATGCAGGATGGCGATCCAGCGCAGGGGGAGCAGGATGTCCTCCGGGCGACTCAGCGTCAGCACGGGGCGAATCTGCTGCGAATCCACATCGACGTCCGGCTGATAGAAGCGGTTGAAGAGCACCAGCGCGTCGGCACCGAGGCCGTCGAGCTGCGAGGCCACGCTGGGAATGGCGCTGAAGAAGGGGTTGAGCTTCATGGCGACGGGGATCTTGACCAGCCGCTTGACGGCCCGTAGGACATCGAAGTACGTGGTCTCGACATCGAGCCCCATGAGCGTGTCGGTGGTGGGAATGAAGTAGAGATTGAGCTCAAGGGCGTCGGCCCCGGCCTCCTCCAATCGCTTGGCATAGTCGAGCCAGCCGCCCTTGCTCGTCCCGTTCAGGCTGGCGATGATCGGCACGCCGACAGACGCTTTCGCCCGGCGCACATGCTCCACGTACTCGTCCGGCCCGCGCGGGTAGTCCTGCTGGCCTGGGAAATGGGCGGTGGCATCGGCGATGCTCAGGGCGGAGCTGAAGAGCCGATCGGGCACCTCGCCGGTCTGGGCGGCCACCTGCTCCTGGAAGAGCGAGTAAAGCACGATGGCTCCCGCACCGGCGTCCTCCAGGGCTTTGATCCCGCCCAGGTCGCGCGAGAGCGGTGAGGCGGAGGGCACGATCGGGTTCTTCAGCTGTAGCCCCATGTACGACGTGGTCAGCTTGGCCATCTTGGACCTCCAGGGGTCACGGCGTTGCGGCGGTCATCCACGGACAGGGCGGGCGCTGCACAGATCGCATTGGGTTATTCGCCGGCGGCCCGTGAAGCGCAACCGGCCCGCCGGGGGTTCGTCCATCGCACGTAGGGCGCTTGCGGGAGCGAGAGTCTCAGGCGGGCCTCAAGGCGCCCTCCAACGACGCCGCCAGATCACGCGCCGCCTGTGCCAGAGCGGGCGCAGCATCGAACACGGACGCTCCCGTGCGGTCCGCCTCGCGCACACCCGGGTCGACGGGCAGGAATCCCAGTACGGGCAGCCCGGGTGACCGCTGGCGGATGAAGGCCCGGTCCTCCTCGTTCTGCACCTTGCTGCCGATGAGGTACAGGCGCGTGAGCTTGAGATCCCCGGCCAGGGTCTTGATCTGTTCGGCCGTGCCCAGGCTGCGCGCCGTCGGCTCGACGACGATCAGCAGCGCATCGACGGCATCGGCCGTCGCCCGCCCCAGGTGCTCGACCCCGGCGTACAGGTCGAGCAGCACGACCTCGTTGCGCCGCAGCAGGATGTGCGTCACCAGCGTGCGCAGGATGGCCGACTCGGGGCAGATGCAGCCGGCGCCGCCCATCTCGACCGCGCCCAACTCCAGCAGGCGAATGCCGCGATGCTCGGCCGAGAAGCGGTCGGGGATGTCGTCGACCCGCGGGTTAAGCTTGAAGTAGCCGCCGACGGTGCCGGGCTGGGCGCCGGTGCGCTCGTAGATCAGCTCCTCCATCCTGGCGATGGGCGTGAGCCCGCGCACGAGCTCCACGGGAAAGCCCAGGGCGCCGCCCAGGCATGGTGACGGGTCGGCGTCGATGGCCAGGACGGTGAAGCCGCGTTCGGCGTAGGCGTAGGCCAGCAGGCTGGTAAGCGTCGTCTTGCCCACGCCGCCCTTGCCGGTGATGGCGATCTTCATCCGCTGATCCTCCCGGGGGGTGGATGGGCGTATCCGCGCAGGACCGCCTCGGCGCGCAGGGCGTTCATGACCGCCTGCACGTTGATGCCCTGCTGGCAGCGGACGCCGCTCGCGGACGGCGAGGGAGACCACAGCGTCCGGCAGCGCAGGGCACGTTCGTCGTTGCGGGCCGCCGCCTGCATCAGCTCACCGATGGTCAGGTCCATGCCGGAGTCCAGGAGCGCCTCGCATCCCCAGCAGGCTGTGCAGCGGCGCACGTCCTCGCCCGTGCGGCACAGAATGACATGTGGCAGGGGAGCTCCCATGGCCGTGTGACTCCTGCCAGGACGACTTCGGAAGTCCGCCGGACTTCCGAAGTCATTCGCTCGTCGTGGCTCAGGCCAGCAGGCCTCGGGACCGCAGCAAGGGCCGCGGGTCGACCAGGTTGCGCTTCAGCCCCGCCTGGTCGTCCAGGCCAAAGGCCAGGGCCATGAGCTGGGTGATGTAGAGCGCCGGCGTGCGCTCCTTGCCGGGCATCTGCGTCTGGCGCCCATCGAGGTTGGTGTGGCACAGCGGACAGGCGATGGCCACCAGGTCGGCGCCGCGGGCGCGGGCGTTGGACAGGATCTCGCCGCTCAGCTCGAGCACGATGTCGGAGCGCGTCCCGGAGAGCGAGGCGCCGCAGCACGATACCTTGCGGTCCCAGTCGACGGGGGTCGCGCCGAGGGCTTCGACCAAGCGGTCCATGGAGCGCGGGTACTCCGGCTCGGTCGAGCCGGTCACCTCCGGCGGCCGGGTGAGCAGGCAACCGTAGTAGCAGGCGACCTTGAGTCCCTGCAGCGGCTTGCGGACATGCGCCCTGACCGCTTCCAGGCCGACCCGTTCCACGAGCAGATCCAGCAAGGATACGATGCCGACGCTGTCGTCGTAGCTTGCGCCCAGCTCGTGCTCCAACTCCTGCTTGAGCGCCGGGTCGAGGCGCAGGTCCCGGCTGGCGGCCCGGAATCGGTTGTAGCACGCGGCACACGGCAGGGTCACATCCTGCAGCCCGGTCTGCTCGAGCAGGATCAGGCTGTAGAGAGGGAGCTTGGTCGCCAGGTGATGGTCCGTGCGGTGGGCGGGCGTCGAGCCGCAGCAGATCCAGCCCTCCGGCTCCACCGGCTTCAGGCCCAGCGCCTCCAGCACGGCGCGCGTCGACGAATCGAACTCCTCGGCCAGCGAGTGGAGCGAACAACCCGGGAAGTAGCCGATTTCCGTGGGCGGGCGTGCCGCCGGTGTCCCCGGGGCATGCAGCTTCCGGCGGCGGACGAACTCCGGCACGAAGCGAATCTTGCCGTGCTGAATCATGCCGATCCCAAGGTCGATGTCCTTGAGGGGTTTGCCCGTGCGCAAGTTCATCTCCCCCAGCAAGCCGAGCTCGTACGAGCGGCCCAGCAGGTCGACGTCCCGCAGGAAGACCTTGTTGAAGAGCGCCACCTCCGGGACTTGCGGCTTGACACCCTGATCCAGCAGGTCACCCACCAGGTAGTCCATCACCCGGGCGATGTCGATCCCCTGCGGGCAGCGCGTCGTGCAGGTCTGGCAGGAGGCGCACAGCCACGGTGTCTTGCTGGCTTTGAGGTCCTCCTCCAGGCCGAGTTGGGCGGCGCGCATGACCTGGTTGGGCTCCAGGTCGAAGTACTCCGCCAGCGGGCAGCCCGAGGTGCACTTGACGCACTGGTAGCACAGGTAGACGTTCTCGCCGGTCGCGTGCTGGATGCGTCGGGCCAGGTCGGTGCTTAGCCGGGTGTCCATGGGCTCAGCTCTGCACGGCCGGTTCGGCCGCCGTGGGTGCGGTCACCTCGGGGCGAGGGAACAGGCCCGCGCCCTCGACAATCGGGCGCACGGCCTCCTCCCACTCGATGGCCATGATGTGGACTCCGGAGACGCCTTCGATCTGCCGCATCTGCTGCACGAGCTCGATGGCGATCTGGATGCCTTCGCGGCGGAAGGCCTCGTTGCGGCCCTTCTTGTCCTCCTTGTCGATGCCCTCCGCGGCGGCTGCCATCCGGTCGACGAATTGGTTCGGCACGTCCAGGCCTGGCACCTCGTCGCGCATGTACTTGGCCATGCCCGGCGACTTGAGCGGGCCGACGCCGGCCAGGATGTAGACCTGCTTGTGCAGCCCGAGCTTGCGCACGCGCTCCATGAAGGCGGCGAAACGCTCAACGTTGTAGATCAACTGCGTCTGCACGAAGTCGGCCCCGGCCTTGACCTTCTTGCCCAGCCGGATCGGGCGCCACTCGAAGGGGTCGCCGAAGGGGTTGGCCGCCGCGCCGATGAAGAAGCGCGGCTCGGGGCCCTTGATGGCGTCGCCGCACTGGAAGGCGTGCTGGTCGCGCAGCCCGGCCACCATCTGGATCAGCTGGACCGAGTCGAGGTCGTGCACGTTCTTGGCCGTCGGGTGGTTGCCGAACGACTGGTGATCGCCGGTCAGGCACAGCAGATTGCGCAGCCCGAGGGCATAGGCGCCCAGGATGTCGGACTGCATCGCCAGGCGGTTGCGGTCGCGGCAGGTCATCTGGATAACCGGCTCCAAGCCCTCCTGCAGCGCCAGGATGCCGGCGCCGATGCTCGACATGCGCACGATGGCCGTCTGGTTGTCGGTGATGTTGGCGGCGTCGCAGGCGCCCGCCAGCAGGCGGGCTTTCTTGCGGATGACCTCGGGATCGGCATTCTGCGGCGGCCCGAGCTCGCCCGTGACGGCGAAGTGGCCGGCGCGCAACACGCGCTCGAGGCGCGAGCCCGACTTGAAGCCATTGGTGCTGGCAAGGCTTGGGTTACTCATGGTGTGGCTCCGTCACTCGGCGGCTTCCGCCGCCAGACGCAGGTCCTGGCGCGTGATGCGGCGAGGGCCGCCGTCCCGGCTGGTGGACCAGTCCTTCGGCGGCAGGATCTCTTCGATCAACTGAAGGCGGCCCTGGGCGCTGAGGCGGTCGTAGATCAACTGCCAGGCGCACGGGGTCTCCTTGCCGATTTCGCACACCCCATCCTGGGAGCCGCCGCACGGCCCGTTAAGCAGCTGCTTGGCGCAGCGAGCCACGGGACAGATCCCGCCCGTGACACCCAGGATGCACGACCCGCAGGCTGCACAGCGCTCCTCCCAGACGCCCTGCTCGCTGGGCTGGCCGAGGAAGGTGGTGTTGAGCCCCGGGACGACCACCTTGTCCGGGTAGCGCTCGGCAATGGCCTGAACGCCGATGCCGCAGCCGATCGACAGCACGATGTCGGCCTGGCGGATCGAATCCCCGATGGGGTCGATGTACTCCCACTCGCACTGACGCTGGACGGTGAGGTGGGTGACGTCCTTGGGTGTGCCGTCGATGCGGGTGGCCATGCGCAGGCTCGAGGCCAGGATGCCGGCCTCCTTGTCGCCGCCGGCGAAACACACCGTGACACATGTGCCGCACCCGACAACCAGCACCTTGCGGGCATCGCCCACCAGGCCCTTGATTTCGTCCAGCGGCTTCTGTTCGGCTACGATCATGACGTCTGCTCCTCGCGGGCCTCGCTCGGGACTGACCGCCGCAGCGGACTCGGTCCCAGGGCCCGCACGTCCTCCGTGATCTGGCTCGCCTCCTCGGCGAACTTGCGACCCATGGCCGAGGACAGGTTCACCATGCGCAGCCGGCGCCCGTCGACGCCGATCTGCGTCAGCAGCTTCTGCGTGTATTCGACTCGCCGGCGGGCGTTGACATTACCTTCCAGGTAATGACAGTCACCCTCCAGTCAACCCGCAACCAGCGCCCCGTCAACCCCTTCCTCAAAGGCCCGCAGCAGGTGCAGGATGTCCACCCGGCCGGTGCACGGCACCTCGATGACCTTGACCGACGGCGGGTACTGCAGGCGCAGGCTCCCGGCCAGGTCGGCGGCGTTGTAGGCGCAGTGGGTGCAGCAGAAGGCGACGATCTGGGGAAGGAAGTCAGACACGCTGAGCCTCCGCAGGCGCCAGCAGCGCCTCCAATTTGACCATGAGCTGGTCGTCCCGGTAATGTGCCAATTGGATGGCTTTGGCCGGACATTCGGCCACGCAGTTGCCGCAGCCCCGGCAGATGGTCGCCTCGATTGTGGCGGCGCCCTGCACGCCGCCGACGCCCGCCAGTGCGGTGGAGACCTGGGGTACGCCGAAGGGACAGATCCGCACGCACGTCAGGCAGCCGACACAGCGCGACGGATCGACCTGCGCCACGGCGCCGCCGGCCTTCAGGCTGGGGAGGCTGAGCACGCGCGCCGCACGCGCCGCGGCGGCCTTGGCCTGCACGATCGTCTCGTCGAGCAACTTGGGATAGTGGGCCATGCCGGCCATGAAGAACCCTTCGGTGCCGAAGTCGACCGGGCGCAGCTTGACGTGCGCCTCGAGGAAGAAACCATCGGCATCAAGCGGGATCTTCAGCTGCGTCGCCAGGCGGCGCGCGTCCTCGGCCGGGAGCACCGGGTTGGAGAGCACGAGCAGGTCCGGCTCGAGCAGCAGCGGTGTGCCCAAGCCCGGGTCGCGCAGGCGCACTTCCAGCCGGCCGTCGCGGGCCGTGACCTCCGGCCGCGACTCCGGCTCGTAGCGGACAAAGACCACGCCGGCGCGGCGCGCCTCGGTGTAGAGGCGCTCCTTGAAGCCGTAGGCGCGGACATCTCGGTAGAGCAGGGTCACCTGCGCCTCGGGCTCGAGACGCTTGAGGGCCAGGGCGTTCTTGAGAGCCGTGGTGCAGCAGATCCGGGCGCAGGTCTTCTCGGCCGGCCCGACGCACAGGATCATGGTCACGCGCTGGGGCGCTCGACCCTGCAGGCCGGCCAGGGCCGCCAGGACGCGCGGGTCGCCGGTGACGGCGGCGTTCGACGTATGGGCCAGCAGCGCCTCGAACTCGGCCCCGGTCAGGACGGCCGGATGCGCGCCGCACAGGTACTCGTCGCCGCGATACTCGCGCCCGCCGGTGGTGACGATGGTGACGCCGTGGCGCACCTCCTGCGCCTGGCCCGCAGGACCGCGCAGGCGGGAAGTGAAGTTCCCGACGAAGCCGGAAGTGCTCTCCAGCTCGTGCTCCAGATGGAGTCGGAGGCGCGGATGGCGCCTGACGTCCTCCACCAGCGTGTGCAGGACCTGCTGCGGGTCCCGTCCGTCGACGGTGCCGTGGACGTGGCGCAGGTGTCCGCCGAGCTGCGGCTGCCGCTCGACCAGGTCGACGTCGAACCCCCCGTCAGCCAGCGAGAGAGCGGCGGTCATGCCGGCCGCCCCGCCTCCCAGGACCAGGGCCGAGGGCTGCACCGGCACCGGACTGGAGGCCAGCGGTTCGAGGCGGCTGACACGCGCCACGGCCATGCGGATCAGATCCTCCGCCTTGGTGGTGGCCGCCGGACGGTCGTTCGAGTGCACCCACGAGCAGTGGTTGCGGATGTTGGCCATGTCGAACAGCGCCGGGTTGAGGCCGGCGGCGCGCAGGCTGTCCTCGAACAGCGGGGCATGCGTGCGCGGGGTGCAGGAGGAGACGACCACCCGGTTCAGCCCGTGCTCCCGGATGCGCTCGGTGATGCGGGCGATGCTGTCCTGCGAGCAGGTGTAGAGATTGTGCTCGGCGTGGACGACATGCGGCAGCCCGCCGGCGTACTCGGCCACCGAGGGGACGTCGACGAACCCGCCGATGTTCGACCCGCAGTGGCAGACGAACACACCCACCCGCGGCGGCTCGGCGGTGACGTCGCGTTCCGGCGGGAATTCCGGCACGCGCGTCAGGCGGTGACGGGAAGGCGCCAGCAGCGCGGCGGCGTCGGCTGCTGCGGCGCTCGCATCCACCACCGTCTCGGGGATGTCCTTCGGCTCACGGAAGGGTCCGGCGGCATAGATGCCAGGGCGTGAGGTCTGGAGCGGGTCGAACAGCGTCGTCGAGCAGAAGCCGTAGTCGTCCAGTTCGACGCCCAGCGTTTGCGCCAGGGCGCGCACGGCCGGGCTCATCTCCATGCCCACCGAGAGGACCACCAGATCGAAGGGCTGCTCGGTGATGCCGGCCGCGGCGGGCGAGTCGAGGCCCGGCGCATAGCGCACCCAGAGGTTGCCGCTCTCGGGATCCTCGCGCAGCCCGGAGATGCGGCAGCGGGTGTACTCGATGCCGTAGCTCTCACGCGCCCGCTGGTAGTAGGCGGCATAGCCCTTGCTGAAGGCGCGCATATCCATCATGAAGACGTGGGCTCGCACCTGCGGATCGTGCTCGCGAGCCATGACGGCTTCCTTGGTGGCGTACATGCAGCACACGGCCGAGCAGTAGTCGTGGCTCTGGTCGCGCGAGCCGATGCACTGCAGGAAGGCGATGCGGTGCGCCGGGAGGTTGTCGGAGGGGCGGACGACATGACCGGCCGTCGGCCCGGACGCCGAGAGCAGGCGCTCGAACTGCAGGGAGGTGACGACGTTGGGATAGCGCCCCAGGCCGTACTCTTCGGAGAGCTCGGCGCGATAGATCTCATAGCCCGGCGCCAGCACGACGGCGCCGACGTGCACCTGATCCAGACGCTCGACCATGTCGTGGTCGATGGCGTGCGTGCCGCAGGCGTAGACACAGGACAGGCACTCCGAGCAGCGGGCGCAGGCCAGGCAGCGCGCCGCCTCGTCCTGGGCCAGCTCGTCGGTGTAGCCGGTCTCGACCTCGGTGAAGTCGCCCCGACGCGCTTCGACCGCCAGCTCGGGCACCGCCAGCCGGCCCCCGGGGCGGGCACGCGTCTCCCCCAGCCGCGCGTGCGCCTCCGCCTGCGTGAAGGTCACCACCGGCAGCTCGGGCTTGGGCTTGCGCTCGAGGGCTTCGCCCTGCAGGTAGCGCTCGATGCTCTCGGCGGCCCGGTGGCCCGAGGCCACCGCCTCGATGACGAAGGCCGTTCCGGAGACGCTGTCGCCGGCGGCGAACACGCCCGGGCGTGTGGCGGCCATGGTATTGGGGTTGACGGCGATGGTGCGCTGGCGCGTGACGCCCACGCCGGCATCGTCGGGGATGAAGGCCAGGCCGGCGCGCTGCCCGACGGAGAAGATGATGGTGTCGGCCTCAAGCACGTGCTCGGAGTCGGGCTCGGTCTCCACCGCCAATCGCCCGTCGTGGTCGAAGGCAAACGACTGCACCCTGCGGCACTCGACGCCCCCGGCCCGGCCGTTGGCGTCGGGTACGATGCGCACGAAAGTGCGGTCGGGATGGATGCTGACGCCCTCGGCCTCGGCCGCCTCGGCCTCCCAGGCGTGGCACAGCATCTTGGCCCGCGGTTCGAGGCAGGCCAGGTGCACCTCCGAGCCGAGGCGCACAGCGCTGCGAGCCACATCGATGGCGACATTGCCGCCCCCGAGCACCAGCACGCGCCGGCCGAGCGCCGGCGGGCGGCCCAGGCGCACGTCCCGCAGGAAGTGCGTGTTGATGAGCACGCCCTCGAGGTCTGCACCGGGAATGGGCAGGCGCACGCCCTCGTGGGCGCCGACGGCGATCAGCACGGCGCTGAAACCCTGGTCGAACAGGCCGTCCAGGTCATCGACGCGGGTGTGCAGGCGCAGCTCGACGCCCAGGTCGAGGATGTCGGCCACCTCGCGCTCGATGACGGCCGCCGGCAGACGGTACTCGGGCACACCCACGCGCAGCATGCCGCCGGCCACCGGCAGCGCCTCGAAGACCGTCACGGGGTAGCCGTGGAGGGCCAGGTCCTGCGCCGCCGTCAGCCCACACGGTCCGGCGCCGATGATGGCCACGCGCTCGGACCGCGTGGGGGGTACCGCCGGTCGAGGCTGGCGCGGCTCGGCGTAGACTTTGTCCGTCACAAAACGCTTGAGGGAGTGGATATTGACCGGCTCGTCGATCAGGCGGCGGTTGCAGGCGTCCTCGCAGCGGTGGTTGCAGATGCGGCCGCAGATGCCGGGGAAAGGGTTGTCTTCCTTGATCACCCGCAGCGCATCCGCATAACGCCCCTCGCGGATCAGGGCGATGTAGCCCTGAGCGCGCTGGCCGGCCGGGCAGGCGTCGCGGCAGGGAGAGACGCCCAGCTTCTCAATGGCATAGGCGTTCGGCACCGCCTGCGGGTAGAGCTTGAAGGCCGCCCGGCGCTGGGAGAGGTGCTCGTTGAACGTGTCGGGCAGGACGACCGGGCAGACGCCGGCGCAGTCCCCACAGCCGACGCACTTGGCGGTGTCGATGTAACGCGGCTTCCGGCGCAGCGTGGCGGTGAAGTCGCCGGCCTGACCGTCGAGGCGCACGACTTCCGTGTCGACGTGCAGGTCGATGTTCAGGTGCCGCCCGGTCTCCACCAGCTTGGGGCTGATGGTGCACATGGCGCAGTCGTTGGTGGGGAAGGTCTTGTCGAGCTGGGCCATGTGCCCGCCGATGGCGGACCTGGCCTCGACCAGATGGACGCGGAAGCCCTGGTCCGCCAGGTCGAGGCTGGCCTGCATCCCGGCGATCCCACCGCCGACGACCAACACGGCACCGACCGGAGCCGAAGGAGCTCCGGGAACGGCCTGGCCGAGCTCCCGAGAGGCGACGTCCTGGGCGCCCATGCCTGAATCTCTCCCCTTGGAGGCCTGAAGCTGACGCTGGGGCCTCACCGCATGCTCCATGATAGGGTCGGCCCCAAGCCAAGCCCTAGTGCCGGATGTCATTCCGGGAGGGGACTAAATTCATCCACAAGAGCGGATATTCCCTGGCCGGCGGTGGAATTCCAGGCGGGAGCAGCATACCGGGCGACGCCGGCCTGGACCTGTGGGCAGGGGAGGATCGGACTCAGCCGCTGTCGCCGGCAGGCTGAGCCCGCAGCGGATTCGGCCCCAGGCTGGCTGCCCGCTGTGTCATCTCCGCGGCGATCTGGGCGAAACTGGCGCCCATGCCGCCCGAGAGGAAGTACATCTCCAGCCGTTCCGGCTCGAGACCAACGGCTTTGAGGATGGCCCGGGCGCGCTCGATGCGGGCCTTGCCGCGCTCGTTGCCCCGCACGTGGTGGCAGTTGCCCAGGCTGCAGGCCACGACGTAGACGGCGTCTGCCCCGCCCTCGAAGGCGTCCAGCACGTACTGCACATCCACCTTCCCGGTGCAGGGCAGGCGGACCAGCTTGACGTTGGCCGGGTACTCCTGATGGAGCGCCCCGGCCGTATCGGCCGCCATGTAGCCGCAGTAGCTGCAGGAGAAGGCCGTGATCTCGGGCACGAAGCTGGAGGCGCCGCTCATGGGACTTGCCTGGCGTGAAGCGAGATGGCCCCCTGGGGACAGACGGTGACACAGCTGCCGCACCCGTCGCAGGCCCAGGGGTCGAGCAGCAGCATGTGCTCGCTGGCGACCCAGATCAGCCCGCCGGACGAGCAGGCTCGCAGGCAGGCCCGGCAGCACTCGCCGCGGCAGCAATCGCAGGTCGACTCATCGATCACGGCCACGAAGTCCACCTGCGCCTCGACCACGTCGTACTCCTCAGCTGCCGGCGGCGATGGCCGCCGGGACGTGCCAGCCGCCGACGGCCACGCGCACCTCGGCGTCGGTGTAGTGCTTGAGCTGGATGGCGCGCGCCGGGCACTCGGCGGTGCACGTGCCGCAGCCCTGGCAGCGAGCGGGATCGATCCAGGCGGCGCCTCCCAGCCCGCCGACGCCGTGCAGGTCGGCACGCACCTGCGGGATGTGGAACGGGCAGGTGCGGGCGCAGGTCAGGCATCCGACGCACCGGTCCGGGTCGATCTCGGCCACGACGCCGCCGAGTTCGAGGCTGGGGCGGCTGAGGATGGTCAGGGCGCGTCCGGCGCAGGCCAGGGCGTGGGTGATCGACTCCTCAATGAACTTGGGGTAGTGCGCCATGCCGGCCAGGAGCATCCCGTCGTCGGCGAACTCCATCGGGCGCATCTTGAGGTGCGCCTCGAGGAAGAAGCCCTCGGGAGAGAGCGGCACGTTGAGCATCTCCGCCAGGCGGCGGGTATCGGCGGCCGGCACGATGGGTGTGCTCAGCGCCAGCAGGTCGGGTTCGAAGGCCAGCGTGCGGCCGAAGACATGCTCCGGGACCCGCACCACCAGGGCCTGCTGGGCGCCGCGGCGCTCCAGGCGCACCAGCGGAGGGGCCGAGTCGGTGTAGGCCACGAACACCACCCCCGCCCGCCGGGCGTCGAGGTAGAACTTCTCGCGAAAGCCGTAGGTGATGACGTTCTTGTAGAGCACCACCACCTGACAGTCGGGGTTGAGCATCTTCAGCCGCAGGGCGTTCTTGAGGGTGTTGGTGCAGCAGATGCGCGAGCAGTACTCGAGCTTGCCGTCCTCGGTGACGCACTGGATCATCA
>Ga0233425_10009641_pt1 | contig 12120 bp, 7 predicted proteins | sample Watercolumn_Towu_2_FD_181712 | JGI IMG/M metagenome (GOLD analysis project Ga0233425, IMG submission 181712) | Freshwater microbial communities from Lake Towuti, South Sulawesi, Indonesia - Watercolumn_Towuti2014_140_MG | ecosystem: Environmental > Aquatic > Freshwater > Lake | place: Indonesia...
GGCGGGAATCCAGTCTCTCCTTAGTGCTCTGGACTCCCGCCTTCGCGGGAGTGACGACATCGGGGGCTTCGTGCGAAGCCGTCAAGTTTCCTCTTCGATCCAACTGGCCGCCTCAGCGGCTAGCGGCTAGGCTGTATTCTGTCTTCCTCTCCGACCCATTATTCCAACATTCCAATATTCCGTTATTCCGTCTTCTGCGTCTTCTGTCTCTTGTCTGCAGTCCTATTCTTGTCACTGGTCACTCGTCACTCGTCACTTGCTTCTCGGATGCGCCTTGTCGTAGACCTCCATCAGCTTGTCGAGGCTCACGTGGGTGTACTTCTGAGTCGTTGAGAGACTCGCATGGCCCAGGAGTTCCTGCACGGACCTCAGGTCAGCGCCCCCGTCCAGCAGATGGGTTGCAAACGTGTGACGCAACGCATGGGGGCTGATGTCAAGCATAAGCCCGCCTTGTTTCCCATATTTCTTCACGATGTTGGCAACGCTTCTTGTCGAAAGCCTGCCGCCCCTTGAATTGATGAAAAGGGGCCCTGTGTCGGCTTCCCCCCCCGCCTTTTGCCTGAGAGAGAGGGTGGATTCCAGGTAGCGGCGCACGGCCTTCACCGCTTCTTTTCCCACAGGGACGATCCTCTCTTTATTCCCTTTGCCGAGCACCTTCACCAGGCGCTGATCAAAATCGATGCTCCTTATGTCCAGCCCTACCAGTTCACTCACACGCAAGCCGCAGGAGTAGAGAATTTCCAGAATCGCCAGATCTCTCAAGCCGAGGGGACGATCCTGATCCGGCCTTTGCAGAAGTCGGAACATCTCATCCACCGGAAGGTATGCGGGAATGTATTTTTCCTGCCTGGGCGCGGTCAGGTCTGCCGCGGCATTGTTACGGATCACCCCGCCCTTCTCCAGAAAGGAAAAAAAGGATTTCAGGGCCGACATCTTGCGGCCGACCGTGGTCCTCCTGGCAGACCCGAACAAGGTGCCGAAATACTCCCGTATCACAAGGAAATCTACAGACTCAAGAGTCGGTTCCTGTTCCGTCTCTTCCTGGCCTGCCCCTTTTTCCTTCAGAAACGCCAGGAATTGCTCCAGATCACTGCGGTAATTCCTGACCGTGTGTTCTGAATACCCCTTCTGGGTTTTCAGGGCTTCCATGAAGGAATCAATGAGCTGGCTGAGTTTCACGGTTCTGTCTTTCAAAAAATTTTAAGATAGCATATCCCTTCTGTTTCGCAATCAAAAAATCTGGGCCACCTCCAGGAATCCCTGGCCGCGGATGGTTGCCAGCCGCTCGTTGCAGGTAGCAGTTTGCCGGTTGTCCGTGGTCAGTCGCCCGTAGTCCGTTGGGGGTTGCAGGTAGTTTGTCGCTCGTCGCAGAGCAGCCGAAAACCCACCCCTCTTCTTTCGTGCTTTCGTGATGGGTGTCCGGTGTTTTGCTGCCTACTGCTTACTTGTTTTCCAAATGATTTCTGGGCTTGACTTTATTTCAAGGGTTGATATAGCGTAACTTTTTTGACTGCGCCATGATTTTCCACGAAAGGAACGGTTTATGGAAAGGAAAAGTGAACAGCTCAGGAACGTCGCCCTCATCGCCCACGTGGGTTCCGGAAAAACCTCCCTGGCAGAGGCCATGCTCTTTAACGGGAAAGGAACGTCCCGGCTTGGCCGAGTGGATGACGGAACGTCCAATTTCGATTTCGAACCCGAGGAAATCAAGAGAAGAATTACGATCAGCACTTCCATCCATCACTGCGATTGGAAAAAACATATCATCAACATCATCGACACTCCGGGGGACGACAACTTCCTCTCAGACACCAAGGCATGTCTCCAGGCCTCCGACGGGGTGATCGTGGTCCTTGATGCCACGGCGGGCGTCAAATTCGGGACCCAGAAGGTCTGGGCTTTTGCCGATGAACTCAAGCTGCCCAGGACCGTCTATATCAGCAAAATGGACAGGGAAAGGAGCAACTTCTACGGGGTCGTGGAAGAGGTCATGAAAACCTTCGAAGTGAAGGCCACTCCGGTCTTCCTGCCCATGGGCGCTGAGGATAAGTTCGAAGGGGTGGTGGACCTGATCAAAATGAAGGCCTATCGCTTTGCCAAGGACGGGACCGGCAAGTTCGAGGAATTGGACGTGCCGGCGGACCTGAAGGACGAGGCCGAGGAATGGCGTGAAAAGATGATCGAGAATATTGTGGAAGCCGACGATCAGGTCATGGAGAAGTACCTGGATGGCCAGACCCTGTCCCCTCAGGAAGTGGAGGAAACCTTTGTCAAGGGAACGAAGTCAGGGCTGCTGATCCCGGTCACCTGCGGGGCGTCCACTTTCAACATCGGTGTGCCTCAACTCATGAATCTCATTGTGCAGGGGCTTCCCGCGCCCAGCGAGCGGCCGGCTCTTCAGGGCAAGCGCCCCGGAAAGGATGAAGCGGTTTCGAGGAAACCTGTGCCGGAGGAAGGCCTCTCCGCCCTTGTGTTCAAAACAGTGGCCGATCCTTTTGCAGGCAAGCTCACCCTCCTGAGGGTTTGCTCGGGCATACTCAAATCCGATTCCACGGTTTACAATGCCAACCGAGGGATGAAAGAAAAATTCGGGCAGCTCCTGCTTTTGGAGGGCAAAAAGCAGCAACCCATTGAGGCGGCTGTTCCCGGCGACATCGTGGCCATTCCCAAGCTGAAAGAGACCGCAACCGGTGAAACCCTTTGCGTGGAGAACGACCCTATTGTGTACACGCCGACCCAGCCTCTTCCTCCGGTCATCTCCTATGCCGTGGAAGCCAAGGTGAAAGGGACTGAAGACAAGCTCTTTTCCTCCTTTGCCAGGCTGCTCGAAGAGGACCCCACGCTGCGTTTGGAGAGGGATCAGGCCACATCGGAAATCATTCTCTCAGGAGCCGGACAGATTCACCTGGAGGCGACCTGTGAAAAACTGGCGAGGAAATTCGGAGTCGAAGTCAACCTGAAACCGGTGAAAGTGCCTTACCGGGAAACGATCAAGAAATCTGCCCAAGGAATCATCTACCGCCACAAGAAACAGTCTGGCGGCCGCGGGCAATTCGCCGAGGTCCATTTTGACGTGTCTCCCAAGGAAAGAGGCAGCGGCTATGAGTTCGAAAACGCGCTCGTGGGAATGAACGTGCCCCGGAACTTTGTGCCTGCCGTTGAAAAAGGGATCGCCGAAGCGCTGAAGCTCGGCGTCCTTGCCGGATATCCTCTCGTGGACCTCAGGGTGCGGTTCTATGACGGCAAGTCCCACGAAGTAGACTCTTCGGAAATGGCTTTCAAGATCGCGGCAAGCATGTGCCTCAAGAAAGGCGTCCAGGAGGCGAACCCGACCCTCCTTGAGCCGATCGTGAAACTGGAAATCTTCGTGCCTGAAGACTCCATGGGAGATGTGATGGGAGATCTCAACAGCCGGCGCGGTCGGGTTCTGGGCATGGACACCCAGGGCAGGATCCAGGTCATCAAAGCGCAAGCTCCCATGGCTGAGGTGCTCAAGTACGCCATCGATCTGAATGCCCTCACCGCAGGCCGGGGAACGTTCAGGTCCGAGTTTTCCCACTATGAAGAAGTTCCGGCCCAGCTGGCCGAGAAGGTGATCGCAGAGTCCAAGAAGACAGAGTAGTTCATGGGAAGAGACTTTCCAACCGGCGTTCTTACCATCAGCGACAAGGGCTCCCAGGGAAAGAGGGTAGATGAGAGCGGCAAGACGGCCGTGAGCCTTCTTCAGGGCGCAGGCTTCTCCGTGGTGCAAACGAAGATCGTCCCCGATGACAGAGGGCAGATTGCGCAAGCCCTCATCGAGTGGGCGGACAAGGATTGCCTTTCGCTGGTGGTGACCTCAGGAGGCACAGGCTTGAGTCCGAGCGATGTCACGCCTCAGGCGATGAAGGAAGTGATCGACTTCGAAGTTCCGGGCATGGCCGAAGCCATGAGAGCGGAGAGCCTGAAAAAAACGCCCCACGCCATGATCTCCCGCGCCATCGTGGGAGTGCGGAAGCGTTGCCTGATCATCAACCTTCCCGGAAGCCCGGGAGGAGTGAGAGACAATCTCTCCGTTGTGCTGCCAGCCTTGAAGCATGCCCTGGAGAAGCTCGCCGGCGACACCACGGACTGTGCGCCTCCAGTTGAGCGCTAGCGCTCAACTGGAGTGCTCGTTGCCTGTCGCAGGTCGCCTGTTGCACGTCGCGCAAAAGCGAAAACCCAGATCAAAATCATAATCACGAAAGCACGAAATCTGGAAAACACGAAAAAGGGCAAAAGGGTTTAAATAACCCCCTCCTCTTTCGTGCTTTCGTCCCCCGCCAAATTGACGGCGGGCAAGCTTCGTGTTTTCGTGATTGTCTTTGTCGTTTTGGTGTTTACTCTCGACTGCGTACGGCCTTCTTCTTGGTCTCATTCTGGATCCAATCAAGGTAGGACGCGCTCCCCGCGACAATGGGCAGGGCGATGATCTCCGGGACTTCGTAGGGATGAACGGCCCTGATTTCTTTTTCAAGAGCCGCGTAGAGCTCCTGCCGTGTCTTCATCATGACCAGCCACTCCCCGGCTTGCTCCACCTTGCCCTTCCACCAGTAGGTGCTTTGGATCGGTCCCAGGATCTGGGCGCAGGCCGCCACCCTCTTGTTCACGACGATCGAGGCGATGCGCTCCGCATCTTCCCTTTTCTCCACGGTCGTAACCACCTGGATGCATTCATTGATCATTTTACATTGCCCATTGGACATTGATCATTGATCATTGATCATTGGACATTGATCATTGAACACTGAACATTGAACATTTATCATTGCACATTTATCATCGCACATTGAACGCTGAGGGCAGTTGTTCTGTCCGTCAGGTTTTTGAATGACAAATGCTAAATGATCAATGTTAAATGATCAATGCTGTTCTTCTTCCCCGCTCGATTCCGGGAAAGGTTGGACCGCTCCTCTGGTCCTTTCCTCGCGATCTTCGAACGCTGACATGGTTTCATCGAATCGCTTTGCAACAAGATTCCCAAACTCCCCCCCGAGATAGGGCCTGTTGCGAATCAGATACCCTTTCACCTCTTCCCAGTAATCTCTGAGCTCCTGGAGCTCCTGGATCCTTGCCAGGGTCCGGGTCGTCTCATCGAGTTTTTCCCTTCTGACCTGATCTTTTCTCACCTCCAGAAGGTCCATCAACCGGTGCTTCTGCTCCTCGGTGAGCCCCATCTCCAGAGCCCGATCCATCATGTCCTGGAAGATCTCGTGAAGATTTCTGAACTCCCTCTGCTGTGCCATCTGCCTTTTGACCTGGTCCACCATGAGATCCGTGATCTGGAGCCTCCTGGCTTCAAAGGCCTGCTCCAGCTCGAGCTCGTAGTCCTCGGTGTAGAAAGGAACCTTTCTCAGGAACCGCAGAGTGGTGTGAAAATACGTCTTCAGCTCCTCCAGGTTCTTGATGGCCGTCATGTGGCCCACCTTTTCAGCCATGTTGAGGTTGTCAACGAAGTCCACGGACAGCACCCTCTGCTTTTCGTTTTCCGTAAAAACGATCCCCTCCTTCGCCTTGAAGAAGGGCTGAATCCCATGGGGAGTCCCCCACACGGCCTCCGCGTGGACACGGCTCAGCGCGTCATTGACTGCTTCGTATCGCTTTTGGATCTTTCGGGCGAGACGCAAGTAATCCAGAGACACGGGCTTTGCTTTGGCCCGGAACTTCTTGGCAGCCAGAAGGGAAATCAAGAGCAGTGTGATCATGTTCTCGTAGTTGAGAAAAGCGCTCACGCTTTCGAACCCATAGATGCGAACCTCATCGGCCACCAGGCTTTCAAAGATAAAGTGCCGAGCCTCCTCGGGCAGCCTGTAAAGACCGTTGTAAATGCGCAGGGCTTCGAAAAGCTCTTTCTCAAAGGTGGCATAGCCGATGGAAGAGAAGTTTCTCTTCTTGTAGATGAACTTCATGGGCACCTTGACCATGACATTGGCCAGATCGTGGAACTCCACGTGCCGGATCCCCCGGAGCCTGAAGATCCGCTCCATGGCATAGATCATGGCCCCTGATCGTTCATAAGCCTTCTGATCTAGCTCTTTTCCATCGTAAGACTCCAGGTATCGCCCGGGAGTTATGCCTTCGCGAATCCCTTCGCGGCGATACGCTTCAAGAGCATAATAGTCCCGGCCTTTCCGGAGATACAGATCTCTCAGGTGATCATCGGCGTTCATCTCTCCATCGATGAGCCGATAGCAGAGGTTCCGCAACTGAAAGAGGCTGTCAGCCAGATCCTCGATGATCAGCGTCTCCTCCATGGCAATCATCATGATGAAGGAGTTCAGGAAAACAGCATCCAACAGGTCTTTGTCCTTGAAGGCCACCACCCCCTGGACCGCATAAAACGAGAACTCCCCTCGGATCATGTGGTGAAGCAGGTTGTGGTATCGCACGAGGATCGTCAGGCGGTCCTGTACCTTCTCGTCCCTGCCGTAGCGGAGACCGAACTTTTCCTTTTCAACGAAATAAGCCCCTGCCTCGGCGTGGTCTGAGGGATGATACTCGCCCTTGTGTTTCTTCTTCAAATCGGGCAGGAGCCCCAGATCCCTGAACACGAGCGACAGAATCAGGGCTTCAAACAACGGCGGGTCTTTTCTGAGGTTCGCCGTCAGGGTCTCCAGAGTCTCTATCTGAAAATCATTCAGGCCCACAATGCCTGCGGCCAGAGGTCCGAACTCTCTTTGGGCCAGCTTGTGGAGAAGGGGAATGTCCTGGAGACCGGCTCGGTCCTTGCGGACCAGGGCCTGCATTTTTTGCGTACTCGCGAAGAGGTGTTCCTTAAGCGTGGAGGTGGACTGGACCTGTTCGGGCAGGTTCATGGAGGCGAGTTCCATCACCTCGGGAACCACGAACCGGAGCAGCGACGGAGCATGGCGGTAGAGAAGGTCCAGATGAGAGAAAAGGTTCTCCGGTTGAAACACCACGCCGATGAAGCGGGATCGCAGAAAGGACCTCAAGTTCTGCCCCTTTCTGAACCATGTCCGTTGTCTTTCAGGCAACTTCAGTTCCGAGCTATCCTGCGAGATCAGCTTCAGATGGCTCTGGAAAAACCCTTCCCAGTTCGTCCAGGTCCTGGAGAGGGATTTCCGAAAGAGGCCTCCCTGTGATCCGCTCACACAGGGTTTCCAGGGCTTCGATGGTCTGGTCCATGTCGATGTACGTGATGTCCACGGCCTGGGTCTGGGGGTTCACCCTGAGCTGAAATCCCGTGCCCACCACAAAAGAGGTCTGATCCTCATAGAGCTGCTCGCTGAAGCGCTTGAGGGCCTGGAGATCGAGGTAGTTCACATTGATGGCCGGAGCTTCTTCATCCAGCTTGCTGAACTGGTTTTCCATTTCCGCGGGCTCTGCGTCGGCGAGGATGGGGTTGAAATTGACCACTCCCCCTTTGACCACGTGCACCGTGATCCACAGGAGCAGGAACACCAGCTCACTGTCGATTCTCTCAAACACTCTGCCCGTGCCGTGAAACTCCATCTGGAGAAGCTTTCTGTAAAACTCCGAAGCCTTCAGGGGATCTTCGCGGAAGTAAGCCCGTTCAAAGCGATCTACAGTTTCGATGAGGGTGATCACGTTTTCGATTCCGCCGAGTTTCTCCGGGTCATAGTCGGCCAGAGTCTCCTTTTCCATCTCGCCCTTGTCCTTCAACTCGGGCCACTGGTTGAGGAACCTGAACTGGTTCATCATCTTCAGCATCTTGCGTATGGCCATGGGCCGGATGCCGCCCACGGCAATGATCTTTTCGTCGAGAAGCCGGTCCCAGTCCAGTTCCCGGTTGGTCACCACCCGGACCATGGACTCGTAGAGATCAAAGAGTTCGCTGAGCTCTTCCTGCTTGAGGTCCGTTCTCCTGGAGGCTACCGTTTCCGCCATGCTCATCAGGCGGCAGTATCTGAGCAGATTCAAGGCCTCCTGAGGATCCAGAGCTCGCGCAAGATCCGAAACAGGCTTCAACGCCTTTTCATTCATCTTCCCGGAGAGAATGCGGCCGAGCGCCGAGTGGCCCAGGACGATCAGGAAAATCTCCTTGAGCTCTTCCGGCGGAAAAGCGAAAAGGCACAGGGTCTCCAGATGCTTGAGGATCGGGGTCCTGCTCCCCTCCACCCCCTCCGGATTCACGCAGGTCCTGATTCTCTCCAGATGATGAAGTTTCGACATGAGCCTCAGCACATGGTTGAGGGCTCCGTATCGCCTCCTTTTGCTTTCCAGCGGTTCCCTTAGCCTTTCCATGAACAGCTCCGGAACTCCGGGATAGCTCATGGTCTTGATCTTTTTCAGCACCTGAAGCGTAGACAGGACATACTCAAAGGAGTCGCGGTAATCGGCAAGAAGAGCCGGAGGACACCCGGCCAACCTGGACTCTGCCACCTCCCGCTTGAGATCTTCAGCGCTCATCCGAAGGGGCTTTTTCTGCCCCAAGTATGCGAGCAGATAATCCGGCGTGTGCTTTCCAGTGGAAAATCGTTTTTTCCACTCGCTCCTGACCGAATCCGGAATCAGGGGTCTCAGAAAGACCTTGCTGAAAAACACGGAGAGGATCTTCGTCCACACCTTTTCCTGGTGGTAAGAAAGGCCGTCGTCCAAGGGAAAGTCAAGATAGGGCAGTTGGTTGATCTCCCGGAGCGTCATGTGCTCCACGCTCCTCTGACCGAGAAGGCTGTCCAGTACCTCCTTTTCCACGTAGGGAGGGTTCAAGAATTTGTGGAACTCGAAAACAGAAACGCTGAAGGACTTTGCCTTGGCCTGATACCGCCTTTCCGTTTTGAAGATGTGGCTGAAAAGAACGAAATTCTTCGCCTCTTCGACCGTGTGAAATCGGACCTTGATCTCCCGGTGCCCTTCAGCCGGCAGGCGGCCGGCGATGACAAAGATCTCTCCGTCCGCCGTGAGCAGGCTGTAAACCTTCCCGACAATGTAGTAGGCATAGCTCTCGATCTGCCTCTTGGAAATGACCTGCCTCGCCTCCTGGCTGAACCGCTCCGTGAAAACGAGTTCGTGAACTTCCCTGGGCAGGATCACCATATCCAGCGGGGCCTGGAGGGAAGAGAGCTTTCCAAAGGAGTCCAGGATGGTGAACTGGTGTTCCTTGAACCGGATGGAGAGTTCCGCAATGAGCAGGTCGTCCGAATGCGTGAGCAGTCCGATCCGCAGCAGTTCCTTCAGGGTCTTCTTCCTGTGCGCCTGGATGATTCCTGCGATCTCATCGGCCTTGGTCCTGACCGTGGAAAGCGAATGCGCCACATAGGGCGCGGGGATCAGGTAATAGGGTCTGCCGAGACTGGAAAAACGGATCAGCAGGCCCATGGTCTCGTAGATTCTGTTAATGTCCTTGTAGAATCTCTTGGCGGACTCTGGTTGGCCGGCACTGATGGATTGAAGAACCTTCTGATCCCTCGGGCTGAGGCGGTCATAGGCTTCAAAGAACCCGAAACCGTAGGCATTCCCTCCGAATCGGCTCAAGAGCCTCGAGGGATGTTTGCGGGCCGGGAACGTCCCCGACGGAATGTCTGCGGCATCAATGCCGAGGGATTCGAAATCCTCCGCCTTGATGAAACCGAAGGAGTCCTCTTTCAGAAAACTTTCCTGAGGTATGGAATCCGTGTCCACCATCTGTTAAAGGAAACGAATTGATTCCTTTTACCCCCACCCTGCCCTCCCCCTCGAGCGGGGAGGGTTAGGGAGGGGGTGCTGTGGAAATGATTTATAGGGTTCGAATTGTTCCAGTAACTTGCGGGGAACACAGCCTACTGGGCTTCCCCATAGAGGTTCTTGACCTTTGCCCGGTCTACAGAGCCGTCTTGAAGCAACGGGAGCTCGTCCACAAACTGCACCACCTGGGGTTTCTTGTACCGCGCGATCCGCTCGCCAACAAAATCGATCAGGGCCCGGGCATCGAGAATCTGCCCCTTTTTGAGCTGGCAAACCGCCTTGATCGCCTCTTTCCACTTGGGGTCAGGGATTCCGAGCACCACGGTCTTTTCCACGGCCGGATGCTGGAGAATCACCTTCTCCACTTCCGCAGGGTAGACGTTCTCTCCGCCGGGCTTGATGAGTTCCTTTTCAGCCTTGCGGCCCGCATACCAGAGAAATCCCGCCTCGTCAAAACGGCCCAGGTCTCCGGTATGGTGCCAGCCTTCCCTGAACGTGTGGGCCGTGTCTTCCGGAAGGTTCCAGTAGCCCTTGAAGACCATGGGGCCTCTAACGGCGATCTCACCGACCTGGCCTGGGCTCACAGGCCTGTCGTAGTCGTCCACAAGCCGCACTTCCGTGAAGAGCAGCATCTTTCCCGCAGATCCGGGTCGCTCGCGGTAGGGCCCCATGGTCGCTAGCGACGAGGTCTCTGTCTGGCCGTAGAGGACGTGGAAAGCGCCGCCTGTCACCTTTTCATATTTTTCAATGGTTTCTTTCGTATCGATTCCCGTAATGGATGCAAGAGAGCGGATGTTCTTTCCCGATTTCTCATGCTCTTCGAGAAGGGAAGCCAGGATCGGCGCGAAGTCCATCATGAAAGAGACTCTCTTCTGCTCGATCAGCTCCACTGCCCTGCCGGCCTCAAACCGGGGCATATTGATATTGAGACCTCCGACCAGGAAGCAGGTGGTGGCCATGAAAAGGCCTCCCACGTGGAAAAAGGGAAGGAAGTTCAAGAGCACGTCTTTGGAAGTCAGGTTCATGTGGTAGCCGAAGTGCATGCTCGAACAGAGAACATTGCCATGAGAGAGCAGCGCCCCTCTGGGCCTTCCGGCCACGGCGGCCGTATAGATGATCACAAAACCGTCATCACTGACAACTTCCTGGGGGGTGAAGCCGCCGACCGGTGCCAGGAGGGAATCGAAAGGATGAAAACCCTCATGGCCGGGGCCGAGGCTGTAGTATTGTTCAACGCCGGTCAGCTTGCCTTTCAATTCGTTGATGGTCTTCTGATGTTCCGAATCGGCGAACAGGATCCGTGGGGCGCTGTCCTTCAGAATGAAGGCGATTTCGTCAGGGGCCAGTCTCCAGTTCACGGGTACCATGATCGCACCGAGGGCTGCGGCAGCTCCGAAGAGAGTGAAATAGTCCAGGCTGTTCTTGGCCAGGACACTGATCCGGTCGCCCTTGTTGACTCCAGCCTTGTGCAGGCCTGCCGCGATCTGGTCGACCCGAAGTTTGACCTGATCATAGTCGAGCCCGAGCCCGCCTTCCGCTTCCAGCAACGCTTGCCGTCCCTTGAAGGAAACCGCGTTTCGGCACATGAGGTGATAAAAGGCGAAATCATAAAGACCCATAGATCATCCCCCTTCCTCTATTTGTTTCTCTTTACAGAACGATTACAGTCTAAGGCTGCGACTTGTTTTTCATTTGCAGGAAAGGTCAAGGGAGAACCGCAGAATGTCGAACAGAGAATATCGAATGTCGAAGTGAACACTTCATCATTCTGCGGTTCCTTATTCAATATTCGACATTCTACTTTTTCATTGGTTCTCAGGCAAGCAGCAAAAAACCCTCTCGCGTACGCTCAGTAAAGATCAAACCAGAGGGGAAGGTACAAACATGCAGAGGTTCTAAGCCAAGGCTTCAGCCCGCAGCCATAAAAAAAGGGACGGGGTGTTTTCTCCGTCCCTTTCCAGTTCCCGCAATACGCGGCCTAATCCAGCTTTTTGAACGCCTCTTTGCGGCCTGTGAATTTTTCCCGCATCTGAGGCTTCATCAGTTTGCCCGTGGGATTGCGCATGACTTTGTCGAAAACGATCTTGCGCGGCCACTTGTACTTGGCCAGGTTGACCTTCTTGCAGAAATCGAGGACCTCCTCCTCGGTCATGGCCTGACCCTGTTTGACCTGGATGATCGCCATGACCACTTCGACCAGCCGGTCGTCCGGAGCGCCGATGCAGGCCACGTCGTCGATCTTGGGGCTCTGCATGAGGGCGGCCTCGATCTCCACCGGGAAGATGTTTTCCCCGCCGCTGGTGATCATGTCCTTTTTGCGATCGACAATGTAGAAATACCCTTCGTCGTCGGTCTGCAGCAGGTCCCCGGTGTAGAGCCAGCCCTTCTTGAGCGTGTCCGCCGTCATCTCCGGGTTCTTGTAGTATTCCTTCATCATCCGGTTGGTGCTGAAAATCA
>Ga0233425_10009643_pt1 | contig 12116 bp, 7 predicted proteins | sample Watercolumn_Towu_2_FD_181712 | JGI IMG/M metagenome (GOLD analysis project Ga0233425, IMG submission 181712) | Freshwater microbial communities from Lake Towuti, South Sulawesi, Indonesia - Watercolumn_Towuti2014_140_MG | ecosystem: Environmental > Aquatic > Freshwater > Lake | place: Indonesia...
AAGTAGTTGGGCTGGTTGCTGTATATGGCGAAGACACAATTACTGACGATGTTGGAGGTGAAGAACCGGGAATTGTTGTCATTGGTGGCGAAGAAGCGGCAGCTGGTTGAGCTGGCGTAACGGCTGCTTTAGTGGCTTTAGGAAATGATATTTTAACTTGTTCACATGGTTCCTTCATTTTCCCGGTTATGTTTCTACAATATTTGGCTTGTTCTTCTATTGTAAATTTTGAACAGTCATACTCACCGCAAGCGGCTGTGGCAGTGCCTGTAACAGATAATAAAGGCAAAAACATTAGCATAAGTAAAACCTTGCGCATAATTTATTCCTCCAGGACTTTTTGGGTCATAGTTAATCTTTCAGGCGCGAATACTCGAGAAAGTAAACGCAATCTTTCAAATACTATATTGCGGCGTAAGAATAGGGAAGTAGCATCGTCAGCGGTAGTTCCTTTATTTTCAGCGTGCATGAGCAGTTTTGAAGCGGCTCCGGGGTTGGCGTTGTCTAATGCTTGTAATAAGCGTAAGTTACGCGTGGCTTTTATATAAGCGGCGATTAGAATGAATTTTTCCTCTTCTTTAAGGTCTAATCCGCTGATGGTATCAAGCGCTGTGCCTAATTTTTGTATAGCATCTTCTAACGCTTGGTTGTTGTCGAGAGTCCAATTTTCTACGCTTTCCATGAAAGCTAAAACGCGATATATCGCAGGATCATGATAGTTAAACCAATATTCATGAGAGCCTTTTAGTGAAAGATCTACCATATTTTTACTGTTGTTTTATGTGTTAAATACAGCTTTTTCGTAACTATCTCAAAATGATACAAGATAATTTTATATATTGCAATTTCTTTTATATATCAATATCTTGATCTTTAGGAATTTCAATGTTGGTGCTAAATGGATCCGTTGTCTTCAACCAAAAGAGGGGGGCGCGGTTCTTTTCTTTGGGAACTCCATTGCGAAAAGTCCGCATAGCGGCGTATCTTGTGTTTAATGAGAAATAAAATATAATCAATTGTTTCAATTGATAATTTGTTATTTTCTTTTATCTTTTATTTTAAATAGAATAAAAACTATGATTTTTACACGTGATAGATTAAAAGCTTCGGGAGTAGTAACCATCGGTGGTTTTGATGGTATTCACTTAGGCCACCAGCAGTTGTTGCAGCGCGTAACCGAACGTGCGCGACAGTTTGGGTTGCCTGCAACCGTGATTACTTTTGAGCCTCCGCCTAAAGAATATTTCGTGCATAATTTAATTAGAATTACTACTTGGAATGAAAAATTATTGTGGCTACAGTCTTTGGGTATTGATCAAATTTTATGTTTACGGTTTAACCAAAGGTTAGCATCTTTAACGGCAGATGAATTTATTGGAAATATTTTAATTAAAAAATTAAATGTACATTATTTAGTAGTGGGAGAGGATTTTCGCTTTGGTTTACGCCAAAGTGGCGATATTAAATTATTGCAACAATATAAAGCATGTAATTTTAAACTTGAAGTTGTACCTGATTTTTTTATTGATGGGGAATTAGTCAAAAGTACGGCGATTAGGCAAGCATTAATTTCTAGTGATTTAGCGAAAGTCGAGCGTTTTTTGGGACGACCTTATAGTATTACCGGACGAGTAGCGCATGGTGATCATCGTGGAAGATTATTGGGGTTTCCTACGGCTAATGTTTATTTGACCGCTAAAATAGCTCCTTTACGCGGAGTTTATGCGACTCGTGTTTATTTAGATCAGGAAATTTTCCGTGGTTGTGCTAATATCGGTTTTCGCCCGACGATTGGCGATGGTAAACACGTATTGGAAGTCAATTTATTAGATTTTGATCGCGATATTTACGGTAAAAGAATCAAGGTCGAATTTATTTATAAATTGCGCGATGAGAAGAAGTTTGCTAACTTGGATCAATTAAAACAACAAATTGCTGAAGATGTTGGTAGGCTGGAAACTAGTCTCTAGTATCGAGGTTAATATGGCAAATAACTATAAAATAAATCTTCCACAGACTGCTTTCCCCATGAAAGCAGAGCTAGCGAAGCGCGAGCCACAATTTTTAGAATATTGGCGGCAAATTGATTTATATAAAAAGCTGTGTGCACTAGGTAAAGATAAGCCAAAATTTATTTTGCACGATGGCCCGCCGTATGCCAATGGCCCGATTCACTTGGGGCAGGCGCTAAATAAAATATTAAAAGATATTATTCTTAAGTATAAGAGGTTAAGTGGTTATGCCGCGCCATATGTACCAGGTTGGGATTGCCATGGTTTGCCAATTGAATTGAATTTGGAAAAGAGTTTGGGCAAAACCAATCAAACTCCAGAGCAGTTTATTGCTGCATGTCGCACTTATGCTGAACAGCAGGTGCAACGCCAAAAACAGGCATTTTGTCGTTTGGGAGTAATTGGCGATTGGGAACATCCTTATCATACTATGGATTTTAAGTATGAAGCGGATACAATTCGCGCTTTTGCTAAGATTGCCGAGCAAGGATATTTAGTGCGCGGTGATAAGCCTGTGCATTGGTGTGTGTCGTGCGGTTCAGCTTTGGCTGAAGCTGAAGTGGAATATAAAGATAAAACTTCACCGGCGTTGGATATTGGATTTAAAGTTATCGGGGTGCCTGCGAAATTCACAGCACTTAAGTTAAAACCTTTGCCAATTATTATTCCGATTTGGACGACAACCCCATGGACTTTACCCGCTAATGAAGCGGTCGCACTTAATCCCAATATCGAATATTCATTGGTTGAAGATGCGAAACGCAGTTGCTATTTTGTGATTGCAAGTGCGTTATTACTTCAAGTTGCTGCGCGTTATGCGAGTGAATTTAAAGTTATTACCACTTGTTTGGGGCGTGAATTAGAAAAATTGAAATTACAACATCCGTTTTTGGACAAAATTGTACCAACCGTTCTAGGTGATCATGTAACGATTGATGCGGGGACGGGTGCGGTGCATACCGCGCCCGTACATGGACGCGATGATTATATTATTGGGCAACAATATAATTTGCCGATGGTAAATCCAGTTGACCCTAATGGTTGCTTTAATGAACATACGCCGATTTTTGCTAAAGAAAATGTTTTTAAAGCTAATGACCACGTTATTCAAGTGCTGACTGAAAAAGGAACTTTAATTCATGCGGAAACTGTAACGCATAGTTATCCGCATTGTTGGCGCCATAAAACGCCGCTAATTTTTAGAGCTACGACTCAATGGTTTATTAACTTGGATAAAAATGATTTGCGCCAGCGAGCAATGCAAGCTTCTAATCAGGTACAATGGATTCCCGAACATGGACGCGAGCGCATGCACGAAATGCTGGAAAAGCGTTTTGAATGGTGCGTTTCGCGGCAGCGTTTATGGTTTACGCCGATGGCGATATTTGTAAATCGCGATACCGGGGCTTTACATCCTGAAGCAGTGAAATTAATGGAGTTAGTCGCGCAAGGAGTAGAAAAGGAAGGCATTGCTTATTGGTATAAATTAAATACGCAGGAATTTTTAACTCAGCATACATCATACCCTGCCGCCAATTATATAAAAAACATGGATGCATTGGATGTGTGGTTTGATTCAGGAGTAGTGCATTTTTGCGTGCCCAAACAACATGCGGAATTAACCGAAGTGGCCGATTTATACCTTGAAGGCTGTGATCAATATCGTGGTTGGTTTCAATCATCTCTGCTGACGGCGATAGCAATTAATGGCGGCGCGCCATATAAAGCGGTCATTAGCCATGGTTTTACCGTGGACGACAAAGGCCATAAGATGTCTAAGTCGGTTGGTAATGTTATTGATCCCATAGAAGTGGTGAATCAATTTGGCGCAGATATTTTGCGACTTTGGGTCGCGTCATCGTACTATACTAGCGAATTGGGATTGTCCAAAGAAATTTTACAGCGCGAAGCCGATGTTTATCGCATGTTGCGCAATACTGCGCGCTTTCTGTTAGGAAATTTATGTGATTTTAAACTTGAAAATTTATTGCCTTTAAGTGATTTATTGGATTTCGATCGTTGGGCATTAAATTTGGTGTGGGAATTGCAGAAAGAATTTAAAGCTTGTTATGAAAACTATTCGTTTCATCTTGCATGCAATGCGTTAGAATCGCTGATTTCAGGGCCTTTGAGCGGTTTTTATTTTAGTGTGATTAAAGATCGGCTCTATACTATGAGTGTCGCAAATCGTGCACGGCGTTCAGCGCAAACTGCGATGTTTTATATGTTGGAAATTTTAGTACGATGTTGGGCTCCGATTTTAAGTTTTACTGCTGAAGAAATTTGGCAGGAGATGAAAAAAATTGCGCCCAAGAGAGAAGAATCGGTATTTTTAACTTCGTGGTTTAATGAATTAGCTGTGTCGCAGCAAGATAAGTTAAATTGGGATAAAATCCGTAATGTGCGCGATGCCGTATATCGCGAGTTGGAAAAAATGCGTGCAGCAGGCCTAATTGGTTCAAGTTTAGATGCGGAAGTTGATGTGTATTGCAGTGGTGAAATTTATAATATTTTAAAGCAATTGCAATTTAATGACAGCGAAAGCGAATTGCGTTTTATCCTGATTACCTCGTATGCAAAGGTTTATGATTTAGCGCAAAAACCACAAGATGCCGTTGAACATGCGGATGTTTGTCCGGGTTTATGGATTAAGGCTAAAAAATCTACTTATCCTAAATGCGCACGTTGTTGGCATCATCGGGAAGATATTGGTGGTAATTCTACATATCCAGATTTGTGCAGCCGCTGCGTTGTAAATGAGAGCAAAGAAGGCGAGAACCGTAGGTTTGCGTAGGGGGTTCTATCAATAGTATAAATATGTAAAAGTTTTAGGCCTAATCTGGCAGTTATCAGTTTTTTCGTTTTTTTAAGGCTTTATGAACAGTAGATGTTTTTTAGCAGGCCGTTTCTTCTGTTGTTTAAAAAGTCTATCAATACTCAAAGACGCTATGTAAATAAAAAATATAACTTGATTTCCTCCGCGGTTTGTCGCAGGACATTTGTGGAAAGTTTGCAAACCATAGTTTTTCGATTTAAACTAAAAAGCTGGGCGGTGTGATTAAAGGCGGTACTATAGAGAATATCGTAGAGCGTCGTTCAAAATAGAATTGGAGAATCGTTATGGGTTTAAAAGAAATTGAGCAGATGCAAAAACGCATTGGGGAATTGGAAAGGCAAATAACTGATAAAAAAGTAGAGCTCGCGAGATTGGAGGCAGAGAAGCAAAATAATCCGCAGATTCGTGATATTGATGCCACAATTGTCGGTATACCGACGTCCGGACTATCCGTGGAAAATCAGAAGCTCGAGATTAGTAAGTTAAATGCAAAAAAGACTGTCATATTGCAACCTTTAAATGACAAAAAAGCTGAAATTGCCAATTTAGAAAAACAGCTTGAAGCAACTCAAGCAGTTTTAACGCGAGCGGTTGAAGAACAAAAAGATGTGGATCGTACGGTTAAACTTCGCGCTGCGACGGTAACGCCTAAAAAAATAGTTGAACAAATGCAACGTCAACATTGGAAAGCGCGTATAACCATACACTATTTAAAACCGGAACGTTACGATACTCGCGATAGCAGAAGAGCAAGTGCCCATATTGAATTGCTGGATGATGATAAATTGGTTTTCGAATGTCCACAAGTAGGCGAAGAAGCTGAGCAGAAAAGGTTTGCTTGCGCGTCTGACGATCAAGGATATGAAAGTTTAATTATGCGCGGATGGGTTAAGCATCCATGTCGCAATGAAGCGGGAAAGATTTTGAGTGATGAATACATTATCGGTTTTGCCACCAAGGGAGAATTGTTAGGAGCAATGCGTACTACGGTAGACTGTGCATTTTGGCCGGAAGAAAAATCTCCATTGGAATGTTACGGTCGATGTTTGGAAGAGCTTGAAAAAATGGTGAGAGCTGAGGAGCAGCAAATGGATAAAATGCAGCATGACTTTGCTGCGCAATTGGCAGAGCTAAAAAACAAGCACGATGAAGAATTAGAAGCCCTGCGAAAAACAACCGGTGCGGAATTGGAAGTGCATCAGCATAAAATGGAAGAATTAGAGAAAGCCTTAAAGGAATCGCAAGGTATGGTTTTTGTCGCTGAACAAAAAATGCGTGAAATGCAAACGGAAAAATCTCGATTAGAAGCCGATTTGCAGACCGCACAAGGCAAAGCAAAAAAAACAGAAGAAAGTTTAAAAGAACTAAATGCTATGCGCTTGCAGAGTGAAAGCGATAAAAAGCTTCAAGGATTATGTAATGAATTAGAAATGGCCAAGAATAATATCGCCAATGCACAAAAAAATGAACGAGACTTACGCGGAGCAATTAGTGAATACAAAGATAGATCGCAAAAATTAGAACATGATTTGCAGCAGGAGCGTTCGACAAGAGAGAAAATAGAAGCTGAGCTTAAAGGCAGAAGAGAAGGGGATTTAGCGCGATTAGCGCGAGGTGAACAACAAGCTAGAGAACGTGCTGAAAAACTTAGAGAAACAGAAGCGGATAAATATCAAAAAGATCTGAAAGCAGCGCAGTCACATATCGAGGAATTGCGCAAGGAGCGAGAAAATACTGAAAGGAGATATAACGATTTTCAACGGCAAATGAAAGAACTGCAAAACATGAGAGGGCTTTTAGAAGAAAAAGCGCAGAATGATAAACAAGCGCGCGAATCACTAGGGAGGGTAGTCGAGCAAATAACTTCGCAGGGTAAAGTTATCGATGAAATGCGTAATCGTTTGCTGGATTTAACTGAGCGGCAATACGCTGAGCGTGAGAAGGAAATGCAAATGCTTAAGTCGATCAAAGAGAATTTGGAAAAAGCCAGTATAAAAGATACTAAATTGCAGCAGGAACTTGAAGAAACAAATCAGAAAATTGCTGAATTAACCGCAGCTGTCAATGAAGTTGGGTATAAATTGTTGAGTTTAACTCAAGAAAGATATACAGCGTGCCAGTCGCAAATTAGATGTTTAGAAGAAAGCTTAAGCCAGTCGGGAGCAGACGCGGCCGAGGTCAAGAGACAAATTGATGAATTAGCCAAAAATAGCAGAGAGACTAAAAGTAAATTAGCAGAACTAGAAAAGAAAATTGATGTTGAAATTGAGCGAAAAATTTTAGCGCTTCAGGAAAATATTTTAAAATCTCTTGATGAGAAAATGCAGGAGCTAGAAAAAGATAATGCGGCAGATCGTACTTTTTTAGGGGAATTAAGAACGGCGCAGGAAGTTGAAGCAAGGAAAACTGACAAGCGCAAGATTTTCCTGGGTGCTGAATATCCAGCGCTCAGGGATTTTTATCTGTGTTTTCAGCGCGTTATGAATGTAGCTTTATTAGCAGCTGAATTGAATGGGAAATTTGAATCAAGCGCTACTTCGAAGAAAGAAGCATTTGCAACGGGCTTGAAAATCTTGGGGCGCGTTCTTCCCGTGCCAGTTGTTGGAGCGGGATTTAGTTTGGTTGGTAAGTTAATTGATTTTTGGGCTGATCGCAAGAGACAGAAAAAATCCGAACGTATTGCCAAATGTTTGCCAGTAAGCACTTTTGAACGAGAAGCTTTGGTAGAAGAAGTTGCATTTGGCTTATGCGAGAGATACGAATACCAATTGAAGAATTTAAGTGTTGCTACCAATTATGAAGATGTGCTAAAAAGACTGGCAGAAGTGGCAGTTTCGCGCATTCAAGCATATTTGGTGTATTTACAAAGCGCCTTGGAAAAAGGGGAAGACCAAAGGCAACAAGATAAACATAAAGAAGATTACGCGAGGGATCCGGTTAATACGGTCACTCGTGCAGTTCGTATTGCCAAATTCACCTTTAAGAAAGACGGAAGAGCAGGAAAGGAAATGATTAAATTTGAGAAAAATCCACGAATAATTAGTAGGCCTGATACTCCACCGCCAACGCTAGAAAACTGGAAAGTTAGTGGATTCTTCTCAAAACCCGGCATCAGAACGCCATCGCCTGAGCGTAAGCATTTCGCCCTTGAAAGACCGCCGGGCGATAAAAGCAAGGGGAATCTTTACACTGAAGTCGGTAACTATGGTTATGCTACTGGAACGGAGCAGGAGGCCACCGAGGCTGGTTTGAAATTTTTATCTTAATAATAAAATGCAGGAGAAACTTTATGGTTTGGAAGATATTAATAATGCCGGTATCATCGCACGAAAGTGGCGAGACGCCACAAGGAGCGAGGTTAGAGTGTGAATATCGAATTTTAGACGGAGATAGATTGATTTACAAAACTGAGCGTCAACCTAAAAGCGGGATTCATCAACAGTCGTTATTGGTTGGGCATGCCGGCGGTAGAAACTCTTGGGGCGCATGGAAAGTTAACGTTGAAGGGGAGGGTAGTTTTATGGCTGAATGGAAAGTTAACCTTGAAGCTGGAGGTGGCTTTGTGGCTGAAGCACCAACTAGAGAGGCGCTTTTGAAACTTCTTTATGATTCTGAAGAACGTGCTATGGCGGCTTATAGAAATGGAGGTGGCACACGTGGTGCTTCTTCATTTAATCTACCACGAGCTTATAGCGATTGTGTAGCTAAACTTGAAGAATTAATAAAACTGGATAAAGAGCGCCTAGCGCGTGAAGCCGAACAGCAGAAACACCAAGCAGAAGAAAAATCTAAAGAGCAGGAAGATAGAGCTCAGGAAGAAATGGCCAAAATACAAGAATTAGCATCCAGCGGAAATGCCATTGTTGAAGTACTCAAAAGACAAGTAGAAGTGGCTGTTGCTGATGTGAAAGACATTCAAAGTAAGGCGAGTTTGTTAGGAACCGCCGAAGTTAACGCGGCGAGTATGCGAGCGGTTGAAGCGGAAATTGAAATAAGAACGCAGCTTGGATTGGCTACGGCGGTTATAGACAGTATCAAAGAACAAAGTAATAGAGCGACCAAATCGGTTAAAAACTTAGAAGAGCAAATGCAAGAGGATGCGGCTAATACTGCAGCAGTTGAGAAATATGCAGATGCTGTATCTCGAGCAGGAAAAACAGCAAAAGAAAATTTTGATAAAATCACAACTGTGCGAGGTGGGATAACTAAACAAGCTTTGATTATAACCGAGATTAAGAGGCAAATTACCGTTGCGACTAGACCACCTGAAGCGCCTATCCCAAAAGATCCAGTTCCAGAGCCAGTAAGAAGCGAAAATATTCAAGAAGAGAAGAGCAAATTAGAAGAGCAGCTAAAAGAAAAAGATATTCAATCCCGCCCCGCAGAACCAAAGGCGCCGCTCGAAAAAGCTTTAGGAGAATTACAGATATCCCTTGCTATTTCTCACAGCGATCTAATGCGTGGCGCTATTGTTGGCGGTGGCGCATATGGTATTGTGTATCAAGGCACTTACAAAAAACATCAGGTAGCTATAAAGGAATTAAGAATAACTACTATGTCAAAAGAGGCTGCAGTTGATTTTCGAAAAGAGGCTGAACTGATGATGAGGTTAAGGCATACTAATATAGTGCCCTTATATGGTATTTGTACTGAGCCCGGGCATTATTGTATGGTAATGCAATATTTTCCTAATTTGTCATTATACGATGTGTTACACAGCGAAAGTATTTTGTCATGGGAGCGTCGTATTGATATTGCTTTAGGCATAGCTCAAGGAGTGCGTTTTTTGCATCATAATAACCCGGAGATTATTCACTGCGATTTAAAAAGCAAGAATGTGCTTTTAGATTGTGATTTCCATCCTGCAATTGGCGATTTTGGTTTCGCGAAAGTCAAAACTGAAAGCAGGACAACAAGTTCTGTTTATGGTTCTGCGAAAGGGACTTTCTCGTGGATGGCGCCGGAATTATTATGCGGCGAAATAACAGGTGAAGATGGTAGCCCAGTTCGTTATTCAAGTGCATCAGATATTTATGCGTTGGCAATAATTTTTTGGGAATTGGCAACGAGAAAAGACCCATATCAAGAATATCGTATTCCTTACTTGCTTATAGGGGCAGTATGTAAAGGCAAGCGCAATGATATTCCGCCAGCGCCAGAATGTCCAAGCCGTTACGGCAGATTGATTGAGCGCTGCTGGGCGCAGCGTATTGAAGATCGCCCCAAAATTGGTGAAGTGGTTCAGGAACTTGAGGCTTGTCGAAAAGAGATGCCAGCATAAAGCAGGGGCAAACGAATGGCTTATCCTGAAGAAATAATTGCAAAACTTACATCAGAATTTGAGCTAACTGATGCGCAGTCATTGCAATTGCAAAAAAGTTTGCAAGCAGGTGGCGTGCAAGTGGCCATTGAAAAAGGAATTTTAAAGCCATCCGCTAAAAATGGCGATTCTTTGTTTTTTTGCCAGGCAAGTCGTTTTATACAAGAGCATTTTAAAATTTTAGGAATTGATTTAATTGGAAATTCAATTGGTTCTATTGAAAAATAAGTGTTTTTAGGGTTAACGAACTATAAAATAGGTTCGCAACCATTTTATTGTTTCGCAAACATAATTATGTTATTATAGGTTCATGTCAATAATAATGAGGGCCATAATAAATGGAATGGCAAACTTTTGGATTTAAAGACGATCCCTTGAAAACATCACCAATAACAAAAGAAACTTTAGAGCTTTTTACAGGACATTCTGAAGAAATTCGGATATGTACCAATGTATTAACCGGCAGTAACGTTCGCGTTGTTATCGAGGGAGCAAGAGGTGTTGGGACCACTTCATTTGGCAATTATCTTCGTTTTACTGCTGAAGCCAAAAAGATGTATTTTACACCACGAATGGAAATTAAAGTTGAGCAAGGCTGGAGATCTGAAACATTACTGGCAGCGATCATTAGCAATTTTATTAGGGAAATTGAGTTATTGCCAAATAATAAAGCGCTGATAGCGGATAAACATTTTCAATCGGCTAAAGCAATTTCATCACGGATAGCAGAAACTTATCGCGCCTTTGGAGTAGATGCTTTTGGTTTCGGCGCCAACTATGGCAAACAAGCTGGTATTGTGACCCAACCTGTTATAGTTTCCTCGCAAATATTGGGACATCATCTAGAAGATTTGATTGCTCTAATTAGAAAAGCTGGTTACAAGAATGGAGTTTTGTTTCAACTTAATAATTTGGATATTGGGGAGATGCATAGCCAAAAAGAGATGAAATATTTATTAAATGCTTTGCGCGATTATACCCAAATTGATGGGAGCAGTTGGTTTTTTGTAGGAGATTTAGGTTTGAGAAGATTTATCGCCCAGCAGGTTGATAGATTGGATGATATTGTTTCTTATGAAGTCAAAATTAATCCTATACCAATGTCTGCTCTTTCAGAAATGCTTGATAAGCGAGTGCAATTCTATGGCGAATCTAATAAAGCTGAATTACCTGTTGAAAAAGAGGTGTTTTCTTATCTTTATAAAGTTACCAACGGTCGTCTAAGATATATTTTTGGATTAGTATCTCGTTTGATGAATGGGCTTTATGTCGGTGATTTAACCGATAAAATAACGCTTGATATTGCGAAACCTATGCTGATGAAATTAAGTCAGGACCGGATGCGGCATGCGGATATTACTGCTGCCGAGGAGCAAGTGCTGCAATTATTGGTTGCTTTATCCGATCCCACTCCAACGGGCATTGCCAGGAAACTCAAAAAAACTTCACAATATGTTGGCAGGGTGCTATCTACTCTTGTTCATAAGAAACTTATTTCATCCCAAAAAGAGGGAAGAGATCGAATTTATACCCCGTCGATTGATGCGATTATTGCTTATACCAACATTGCTTATACCAAACCATGCAAATAATAAATCTATTAAAATCAATGAGTTATAATTTTTGTAGGCGGTTTTGGCAATATAATCTATAATAACCATATGAGTTGGTTAACCAAGCTTATTACCTCCAAAATTCATACAGATTTTTCACAGAAAAAAGGCGTTCCTGAGGGTCTTTGGAACAAATGTGATGTTTGTGGTGCGGTTATATACCACAGTGAGTTATTGCGCAATTTCTATGTTTGTCCTAAATGTGATTACCATATCCGTATTAGCGCTCGACAAAGATTAGACCAATTGTTGGATAAAAATGGGCGCGAAGAAATCGCTCTTGAAGTTGAACCGGTCGATCGTTTGAAGTTTAAAGATTTGAAGAAATATAAAGA
>Ga0233425_10009644_pt1 | contig 12116 bp, 12 predicted proteins | sample Watercolumn_Towu_2_FD_181712 | JGI IMG/M metagenome (GOLD analysis project Ga0233425, IMG submission 181712) | Freshwater microbial communities from Lake Towuti, South Sulawesi, Indonesia - Watercolumn_Towuti2014_140_MG | ecosystem: Environmental > Aquatic > Freshwater > Lake | place...
CTAAAAAAAGCTCACTTTATCTCCAAAAAACACTTTTTTTTTTGTTAGAACAAAAGAAAAAAATAAAACAGAATCAATTTTCTTTGTATATCATATTTTCTTACCTCAACATGGTTGATGACAGCGAAAAGAGTAAAGCTCATAGAGAAAAAAATCAATTCGCTTTGTGAGGGAAGTTCTTAAAAAACATTTCCAGCAAGGTGGCGTCTTCGCAGTTTTCTTCTAACATGCGTCGAGCTTGTTGGGATCCCGTTTCATACCACAAATGTTCTGCTTCTAAGGGAGTTAAGGAATACACAGCCCCTTGAAGTCGTCGAGTTGCCAGTAACACATCCATGAGTAATACAAAATTTTCTCCCAGGGTAGAGTAAAATCGATTTAAATCCGTATGGGCTAAATCTCCTAGGGTGCCATAGGCCTGCCGCCCTAAGGTGACATAGTAACTGGCTTTTCTTTCCCGGGTATAAGCCCATTGGGGAAACAACCCAGAAAACAATAAACATTTATCTCCCACGTCCCGTAAGGAATCTCCTCGAAGTGGCCCCAACGCTTCATGGCTTTTTAAATACTCTAAAGTGACACTGTGATTAAAAACATGAGCATTATTCATAAAGCGCATGAGGAGTAGCACTAAGTAATGTTCCAAGTCTTCTTTTACGCACACCCCATTTGCTGCAATGGCTTCTTGCACTAAGGCATACCATTGGGCTTGTGAAGTTGGTTCTAAACGGATAGGACTCATAACAACCCCCTTTAATCCCCATTAACAAAAAGCCAGCGAGAACCGCTGCCTTCTTTATTAAGAATAGCTCAGAGTGTCCACTGTCACCTTCCATAAAATCAGTATATAATGGCAAATTTTTACAAATCATTTTCTTAAGATTTTTTTAAAGTTGAGATAACACCATGATTATTGAAAATATTCGAAACATTGCCATCATTGCCCACGTAGATCACGGCAAAACCACCCTCATTGATAAATTGCTCCGACAATCTGGAACCCTAGAAACTCGAGGGGAACAAAAAGAGCGAGTGATGGATTCCAATGAATTAGAACGGGAGCGGGGCATTACCATTCTGGCAAAAAATACCGCCTTACAATGGAAAGAATATCGCATCAATATTGTGGATACTCCTGGCCACGCCGACTTTGGAGGCGAAGTGGAACGAGTGTTATCCATGGTGGATTCCGTATTGTTATTAGTGGATGCAGTGGATGGCCCCATGCCCCAAACTCGCTTTGTAACACAAAAAGCCTTTGCTCAAGGTTTAAATCCCATCGTAGTGATTAATAAAATCGATCGCCCTGGAGCACGTCCCCATTGGGTGTTAGATCAAGTGTTCGAATTGTTTGATAACTTAGGAGCAACGGATCAGCAATTAGATTTTCCCGTAGTATACGCTTCTGCCTTGGAAGGTTACGCCACCTTAGATTTAGACATGCCAAATACAAATTTAGAACCCTTGTTTGAAGCCATTGTGAAACACACCCCCGCTCCTCAAGTAGATAAAGAAGGCCCCTTACAATTACAAATCAGCACCCTGGATTATTCTTCCTACGTGGGAGCCATTGGTATTGGACGTATTGCACGAGGCACGGTGCGCTCTAACATGCCCATTATTTCCATCAATAGTGAAGGAGAAAAAAAATCCGGCCGAATTCTACAAGTGTTTAGTTATTTAGGATTAGAACGCATTGAAACTCCCGAAGCCCACGCAGGGGATATTGTGGCAGTCACCGGCATTGAGGATTTATTTATTTCTGACACCTTGTGTGATCCCCAATGTGTGGAACCTCTTCCTCCTTTAACCGTGGATGAACCCACCGTCACCATGAATTTTTTAGTGAACAAATCTCCCTTCGCAGGAAAAGAAGGAAAATATCTCACGAGCCGCCAAATTCGAGAGCGATTAGACAAGGAACTCATTCACAATGTGGCCTTACGAGTGGAAGACACGGGAGATCCCGATAAATTTTTAGTGTCTGGCCGGGGAGAATTACATTTATCTATTTTAATTGAAACCATGCGACGAGAAGGTTATGAATTAGCAGTGTCTCGTCCCGAAGTCATCATGAAGGAAGTGGATGGAGTCATGATGGAACCCTACGAAGTAGTCACCCTTGATATTGAACAAACTCATCAAGGCTCCATCATGGAGCATTTAGGATTACGTCGGGGAGAATTAAAAAACATGCAGGCAGATAGCAAAGGCCGCGTACGGTTAGATTATGTGATCCCCACTCGAGGCCTCATTGGTTTTCATACGGAATTTTTAACCGCTACTTCAGGCACTGGCATCATGCACCATGTATTCGATCATTACGGCCCCAGCAAACCAGGAAAAGTAGCGCCACGACAAAATGGTGTACTCCTTGCAAACAGCCAATGTAAAGCCGTGGGCTACGCTCTTTGGAACTTACAAGAACGAGGCCGCTTACTCATTGGTCCCCAAATCGATGTTTATGAAGGCATGATTGTGGGGATCCATTCTCGAGATAATGATTTAGTGGTGAATGTGGCCAAAGCAAAACAATTAACAAACATTCGTGCGGCGGGTTCCGATGAAAATATCGTTTTAACGCCTCCCATTAAAATGTCCTTAGAACAAGCTTTAGAATTCATCGAAGAAGATGAATTGGTGGAAGTCACTCCACAAAACATTCGACTACGAAAAAAATTATTACTGGAGCATGAACGAAAACGAGCCTCCAGAGAATCCTCCTAATTATTTTCCCAGAAGTTCCCTGCGGGAACTTCTGGCCATTTTCAACATTTTGCGCTACATTACGGAACCATCGTAGGTTGAATAAGATTCATCTTGAACTTATTTTTTCATCCTTGTTCTATTCCCTAGGAATCACAACCACATGTTAATGCTGTATCCCGCCATTAAACCCTTTGCTACACACCATTTAACCGTGGCTTTAAATCATGAGATTTATATTGAAGAAGTGGGGGATCCCAATGGCATTCCCGTGATTCTGATTCATGATGGTCCTGGAGGTCATTGCCACAACCAAGATCGACGTTTTTTCGATCCTGAAAAATATCACATGATTCTCTTTGATCAACGAGGGTGCGGTCGCTCCATTCCCACGGCAAGCCTCAAGGAAAACACCACCCAAGATTTAATTGAAGACATGGAACGCATTCGACAACATTTAAATATTCAAGCCTGGCTAGTGGCCGGAGGCGGTTGGGGAAGTACCTTAGGATTATTGTATGCACAAAAATTTCCTCAACGAGTGTTGGGATTATTATTGTGGAGTATTTTTTTAGCCCGAGGGGAAGATGTGGAATGGTTTTATGAAAAGGGCACTCGCCATTTTTTCCCCTTAGAATGGGAAAATTTCATAGCACCCATTGCAGATATTTCCGGCAAAACCATCCCAGAACGTTATCATGAATTACTCACGGGAGAAGATGATTTACAACGCCGCTCTGCAGATAAAGCCTGGGCCTTGTATGAAGCTTCCTGTGGCAGTCTTGATCCTCAACCTAAACTGGTGGAAGAGTACACGGAACCTTTCTATGCAAAAACCTTGGCAAAAATAAAATGTCATTACCTTTTGAATCATTTTTATCTCACCGCAAATGAAGTTTTAAAAAATATCCATCTTTTAAAAAATATTCCTGCCATTTTGCTTCATGGTCGATATAATGTGTTATGTCCCGTGTCAAATGCTTGGACTTTATCCAAAGCATGGCCGGAAGCCACATTAAATATTGTCAGGGAGGCTGGACATCGCACCACAGATCCAGCCATGATAGATGCAATCGTTTATTGTGCGAATGAATTAAAAAAAATGATTCGTTAGCACACAAACCCCATAAAGGGAATTATGAAGAAGATAAAGTCTTATTGTATTGTTGTATGCTCTCTCGCCCTTCTCATCCTATTGAGTGGCTGTGCCAATAAGCCTTATCCTAACGATCCCCTTGAACATTACAATCGTAATGCCTATAAATTTAACGACAAAGTGGACACGGTGATTTATAAACCCGTTGCTCGCGTTTATAACAAACTCCCTTCCCCTGCGCGAAAAGGAGTTAGCAATTTTTTTAATAACCTAGACCAAGTGCCCACCACTTTAAATTTTGTATTGCAATTAGATTTCCCCCGGGCTTTTTTAAGCGCTTGGCGTCTTATCATTAATACCACGGCGGGGATCGGTGGTTTATTCGATCCCGCCACCAGCATTGGATTACAACGGGAATATACAGATTTAGGCATTACCTTTGCCCGTTGGGGATTTAAAGATGCGCCCTACTTTATTATTCCCTTTTTAGGTCCTAGTACCTTCCGTGATGCAGTGGCATGGCCCATTAATATTTACTATCTCAGCGTATGGCCTTACATCAAACCAACTTCTTTAAGCTATGGTTTATTCGCTTTAGATTTACTGAACTTCCGAGCCTCCTTACTCACTTCTGAAGAAGTGGCACAAAAGGCCAGCTTAGATCCTTACGTTTTCATGAGAGACGCTTATCTGCAACACCGAGATAGTTTGATTCATCATCGAGGCCTCATTGCAGAAGAAAAAGCAGGTAAAAAAGATAAAACCGTTGTGCCAAGAAAAGATGATTATGACACTTGGGAAGACTTATAACGTCGTTCTGTATGAACCTGAAATTCCTCCCAACACAGGGAATATTATTCGTTTGTGTGCCAATGGAGGATTTCATTTACATTTAATAAAACCCCTTGGATTCGAATTAGATGAAGCTCGGGTAAAACGAGCGGGACTTGATTACCATCACATGGCTCACGTGAAAGAATATAACTCTTTTGATGAATTTCTAGAACAAGTAAAACCTTCTCGCTGGTTTGCTTGCACCACCAAAGGAAGTGTCACTTACAGTGATGTGGCTTATGAAGCAGGAGATACTTTTGTATTTGGCCCTGAAACCCGCGGCCTCCCCGCTTCCCTATTAGCTCAAGTTCCCAAGGAACACCAAATTCGCATTCCCATGCTCCCCCACAGCCGTAGCCTCAACTTATCCAACGCCGTGGCCATCATCCTCTATGACGCCTGGCGCCAACAGGGTTTTTCGGAAATCTCCTAACTCCCCACTTTCACCACAAAATCAGATAATTCACTTAAGCACAAAGAGAGGGCACGGTTGGCGCCTCCCACTGCTCCTCGGGGATTTTCAGAGGGAGCGGGTTTTGTCACTACACAATCATGGCTACCTAAGATTTGTTGTGTGTTCATGTCGATGAGTTGTGCGTGAAGTTTAAAATGAACGACGCTGGGTCGTAGGGTAAAATCTTGAAATAATTCCACCAATCTTAAATCTAAGCGAAGATTTAAATGACTGGTGTAGGGAGGAGAAACCACCTGGGAAAAGCCGTGGGTTTTTCTCAAGGCTTCCACCACCCAAGGTAATATCAATTGAGCAGGGGCATCCACCCAACGATTTTGAGTATAGTATTGCAATTGATAAGGGGTTCTCATGTAAGCCATGGCAGCGGTTTGATAACCGGGATCTGCGGCAGGCACCGTCACTAATAAAGTTTTTGGTGAAGTGTGTTTTGACAGAGGCACAAAAATGCCGGGAACTAACAAATAAGTTTTTTGCTCTTTCACATCCAAGGGTTTTAAAGAACATCCCGTCAATAAAACCAAACACACCACGGAAAGGATTTTATTTTTCATTATTTTTCTCCAGGTCCTAAGGGGGGCGGCGTTTTCCCCCGAATTAAAACAGAGGGATTTTGCACTAAATCTTGAGACACCGTATTTAAATTTGAAATTAAACTTTGGAAATCTCCCAAGGTATTGACTGCACCAGGAAGCAATTGATCATTGAGGGTTTGCACACTAGTATGCATGCCCCGCAACACTCGATCCGCTTGAGTTCCCGCATCCGCTAATTGACTCGTTAATGTTTTCACCGAGCGAGCTCCCGACTCAATGCTTGACATCACTTGAGGTAATTTTTCACTGGCAGTGGCCGCATTGCTCATGGTGATGTCTGTGTTTTTCATAATATGACTAAAGACGCTGGTATTGTCATTTAAAGTTTTTGAAACGGATTCAATGTTAGCAAGGGTGGCATGAATGGCTTTTGCATTTTCCTCATTTAACACCGCCGTTAATCCATCACTGATATTATTTAAATTGGTGGTTAAGTCATCTAAGGCCGCATCCAATCGAAAATATAGAGAAGGAGAAGAAGAGATCACTGGATAGGGTTCCCCGCGACGACGTTGTAAAGGTTTAGAATGAGGGGAACCTCCTGTGAGTTCCATAAAGGCAATGCCTGTGAGGCCTTGAGATTCTAAAATGGCTCGAGTTTCCACAGACACCGGCGTCTGGCTTTTAATATCTAATAACAAAGTCACTTCATCGGGACGGCCTGTTCTTAAATCCATGGATTTCACATATCCCACATCCACCCCATTATATTTCACAGGGGCTCTCACACTGAGTCCTGATACGGATTCATGCATATGAACGGCATAGGTGGTGTAATCCGTGCTATACACTCCCACGGACAACCACACGCCTCCAATAATTAAAATAATGGTGGAAATCACCACAAACAAACCCACTTGGGTGTAATTAACTCGAGATTCCATGGGAGTCATCCTTAGTTTGACGATGGGTTTTCCCTCGTGCGTTAGTAAAATAATCCTTAATCAGTGGATGGGTATGATGAATCAATGTATTCATAGGCTCCACCGCTAATACTTTTTTATCTCCTAAGAAAGCCACCCTATCCGCCACTTGCCATAAGGTATCTAAATCATGGGACACCACGAGAATGGTTAACTTCAAGGATTTTTGGAGATGATTAATGAGCTTATCTAATTTGCTCGCTGCATTGGGATCTAATCCTGAGGTGGGCTCATCTAAAAATAATAATTCTGGATCCATCACAATGGCTCTGGCTAAGGCGGCACGCTTCAACATGCCTCCACTTAATTCTGAAGGATATTTGTGAACAGAATCCAAAGGAAATTCCGACATGCTTAATTTCAAATAAGCAATTTCTTCAATTAAATGAGGAGAGAGTGTGGTTAATTCTTTTAAAGGAAAACTCGTATTTTCTAAAACTGTTAATCCACTTAATAAGGCCCCTGTTTGAAACAACACGCCCCACCGACGAAACAAGTCCCGAGGCGCATCTAACAAATTATCAGATAAGAGATCTCCTAATACGGTAATACGTCCTGCACGAGGTGGCAGTAAATGAAGAAGTGCGCGAAACAAGGTAGTTTTTCCACATCCGCTGCCTCCCACAATGGCTAACACTTCCCCTTCATACACAGTTAAATTTAAATGTTCGTGGATGAGGGTATCATCATATCCCGTACTTAAATTTTCAACTTCAATGGCTACCTTTTTTGTCATCACTAAATATCCAACAACGTGTATAAAATTGAAAAGGCCGCATCCGCCACAATAATCATAAAAATACCCTGCACCACGCTCAAGGTAGTATGACGTCCCACACTTTCTGCACTATTGGTGACGCGATATCCCTGGAAACATCCAATGGATGCAATCAACATGGCAAACACGGGAGTTTTAATGAGTCCCACCACATAGGTACTGAAAGAAATTTGAGTGCCAAATCGTCTTAAAAAATCCACAAAAGTAATGCCCAACATGGATCTCGCCATGATCATGCCACCCCCTAAACTAAATAATTCAGATAATACGGTGAGTAAGGGAAGCACCATGGCAAGAGCAATCACTTTTGGTAACACTAATAATTCATTGGGAGACAGTCCTAAAGTTCTTAAGGCATCAATTTCTTCATTCAACGTCATGGTGCCCAATTGGGCCGTGTAGGCAGAGCCCGTTCGTCCCGCCAAAATAATAGCGGTTAATAAGGGAGAAAATTCCCGCAAAATAGAAATCCCCAATAAATCCACCACGTAAATATTGGCCCCATAGGAACGCAACTGCACCCCCACTTGGTATGCCAACACAATGCCAATTAAAAAAGAAAGTAAAGCGATGATGGGAATGGCATCGTATCCATCTAACTCAAAGGTGTAAAAAATACCTTTCCAGCGAATTTTTTCCGGGTGCCTCAACCAATGCCAAAATTCAAACCATAATTGCCCTACGAAGGAAAAATAATCTTTCGATTCTTCACATCCCTTAAAAAAACCAGCACCCACTCGCCATAACCAAGGAGGAAAAAAAGGTTGGGATTTTTTTGCATTGGAAAGATGAGTACGCACTAAATTCAAAAGGGTTTGATATTGGGCATCTAAGGCTTCGAAGGTAATGCCATACCCCTTTGACTCCAGGGAATCGATGAAATGTTGAAGTTGCCATGCCCCCACACTATCCATATGGCTCACCGCACCACAATGGATCCTTAAGGGACCAGGAGTGGGAAAAGAAAGGGCTTTTAATTGAGTTTCAATGTGAGAATCTTGGCTGCGAGTAAAATAGCCACCTAAATAGATGGCGCGCTCCTTTTCTACCCATTCAATTGTTAATGCATCCTTGCTCATGAAAATCATTCTACCCTGAAAAGGAAAAGGGAGTATAGTTTTTGCTTGAAGGGGGCTTTAGTGGGGATTCAAATGACGGAGAGGAGTTCCCTATGGGGAACTCCTGGTAAAGGGTTAGTCCAATCCTGGGCCAAAACTGTGCTCCGCGTCATCCATTTCCTCCCTGCTATTGCTAGTAGCAATAGAATGAGGAAAGTGAAGGGCATCAGCGGCTGCCGCATGAAGAGGGCTGGTGGAAAGATGAGGATCATCTCTTACAAGAGCCAGTCCTGTCGCCGTCGATGGATCTGGAGAGGAAGGGCTTCCTCCTGCACCACCTATGCCAATCCCAGCAGAAGGGCCTGCAACAGTTGCTCCTGCAGCATCCAGTGTAATCCCTGCTCCCACTCCTGGAGTCCCTGTCCCTGGTGTTGCTGCTGAAATACCAGCGCCAGGAGTGCCTGAAGGTGGAACAGAGGGAACCGGAGGCGTTGCACTTGGAGTTGTGGCTTTATTATAGAGATATTTCGCACCATCTATTAGCATAGAAGGTATATCCACCAAATTTCTCCCCCCTTTATAAGTCCAAGGGGCATTGGGATCAGGTCGTCCATATTCATCTCTTGCGGTGGCTCTTCCTAAAAACCCATTCACCACGGCCAACACTTTGCTAGCAGCATGCCGAGTTTCTCCAAGGCTACCGGAAGCAATATAAGAGCCCCAAGTATAGGGTCCTTTTTGCTGAGCATCTGGATCCTGAGAAGCATTAGGATCTTTAGTGGGCTTAGGAGGTGTAGGAAGGTTCTGAGCCGTATGATAATTATTCCGAGCCGTTGGGTTTAATAAGGTACTTTGGATCTGTTTATGAAGATCTTCTAAACGTTTTTTTTCTGCTGCATCACTCTCAATGTTTGCTTTTGTGTTCAACACCTTGGCGGCGGCTTCCAGCTCTTCTTGGGCCATTTCCGGTCGAACTGTACTGGCAACCGTTGGATTGTCAGCAAGTGCAGCATGTAAGTCTTCATATAATGTAGGCATGGCAAAAAAATCCTCAAATTTTCTTGAATTGTTTCAATTTTAGCACCCTAATCTTAAGAGATTATGATCCTTTTTTATCCTTTTTTAAGGTTTTTAAGTAACGACTCACTCCTTCCTCCACAGAAAGAAAAGGAGCTGTGTACCCAATTGATCTTAAAGCAGAAATATCTGCCTCCGTAAAACTCTGATAACGGCCCTTTAATGTATCTGGAAATGGGATATATTCCAACCGTCCTCCGGGATATTCTTGTAACACCCCTCGAGCCATGTCGTTGAAGGTTTGGCTTCGTCCCGTTCCCACATTATAGATGCCTGATAAGGAGGGATTATCCAGAAAAAATAAATTCACCGCCACCACATCATCCACATAAATAAAATCCCGTCGCTGCTCCCCATCCCCATAGCCATCACAGCCTTCAAACAATTGAAGCATGCCTTTTTCCTGCAATTGGCGGTTAAAATGAAAAGCCACACTGGCCATTTTTCCCTTATGCTGTTCTCGGGGACCATACACATTAAAATATCGAAGCCCTACCACGGGAGCAGATAAATCTTGAAAATATCGTCGCACGTATTGATCGAAGAGTAATTTTGAATATCCATACACATTGAGGGGCGCTTCATTGGCGGGATCCTCCACAAATACTGTGTTATTCCCATAGGTGGCGGCGCTAGAAGCATAAATAAAAGGAATTCCGTGGGCTTGGCAATAGTGAAACAAATATTTTGAATACTCAAAATTATTTTCCATCATATATTGCCCATTCCATTCTGTGGTATCAGAACAAGCTCCTAAATGAAAAACTCCTTTCACCTGCTGAGCGAATTCCACATGATCCAACACCATGTCCAAAAACACTTGTTTATCTAAATAATCAGAAATGCGAGCATCCACAATGTTTTGAAATTTTGTACCATCGGTTAAATCATCCACCACAATGATATCTGTTTCTCCTCGTGCATTGAGTCCTTGCACCACATTACTTCCGATAAAGCCCGCGCCTCCCGTTACAATGAACATGTTTAATTTCTCCTAAAAAAATTTAAGGGATCAGCAAGAACCGCTAATCTAATCAATTTCATCTGCCATTTCTGTTAAAATGCGATCCACAATGCGAGTGGTGGAAAATCCTTCGTGAAACGCTAAAGATTTCACTTCTCCTCCCGCTGCCAATACAGCTTTACTCCCTGCAATTTGTTCCACGGCCCAATCACCTCCCTTCACTAACACATGGGGTAATAAAGCCGACACTAATCGTTCTGGGGTATCTTCAGAAAAAGGCACTACCCAATCCACTGCAGATAATCCTGCTAACACTGCCATGCGGTTTTCTAAAGCATTAATAGGGCGAGCGGGACCCTTATTTAATCGACGCACAGAAGCATCATCATTCACCGCCACAATCAGGCGATCCCCTAAGGCTTTTGCTTCTTCTAAATAAGCAATGTGCCCTGGATGCAAAATGTCAAAACATCCATTGGTCATCACCACTCGTTCTCCCCGTTGTTTGGCTTCTTTCACTGCCAATACTAATTGGGATTCCTCCATCACGCCTTCTTTAGATAAGGCGGTTTTTAATTCATTTCTTAATTCAGACACGGTGGCAGTGGCAGCGCCTAATTTACCCACCACAATGCCCGCCGCCATATTAGAAAGCATCATGGCATCCGTTAAAGCGTAGCCCGCCGCCATGGCGGCGGCTAACACCGCAATCACCGTATCTCCTGCTCCTGTTACATCAAATACTTCCTTCGCGCGAGTTAACAAATGATAAGGAGCCTCTTCCCGTTGTAATAAGGTCATGCCTTTTTCACCACGAGTTACTAAAATGGCGTCAATTTCATGTTGGGCTAGTAATTGCTGGCCTTTGGTTTGAATGTCTTCTTCTGAATGACAAGGCCCCACCACGGATTGAAATTCTTTAAAATTTGGAGTGATCATAGTGGCTCCGCGGTACACACTAAAATCCGTGCTTTTAGGATCCACAAACACTGCCACTCCTGCTTTGCGCGCTTCTTTAATGAGAGCAGGAATTTCTGTTAAAGCGCCTTTTCCGTAATCGGAAATAATGAGAGCGCCTGCGGTTTTTAAAAAAGGATAGAGGGTATCTCGAAGAGTGCGAGCACCCGCAACATTCACTGATGGATTTTCAAAATCTAAACGAATTAATTGTTGATGCAAACTCACCACTCGCAATTTCGTCACGGTGGTGAAATCTTTTTGTTTAACTAAATGAGCCGTTAATCCTGGCTGTTGAAGGGATTGTTGTAATTGTTCTCCCGCCTCATCTTCTCCACGCAATCCAAATAAATGAGCTTGAGCCCCAAGGCCAATGACATTGAGAGCTACGTTACCAGCACCTCCGGGACGTTCCACCACTTCTTGCACATGAACCACGGGAATGGGCGCTTCGGGAGAAATGCGCATGGCAGCACCATGCCAATAACGATCCAACATCACATCCCCCACGATGAGAACCGTGGCTTTTGAGAAATCAAGAAACATTTACCCCCCTCTTTAACATCATGGTTCTTTTTTTCATTTGGCGCGAAGTATACTCCAATATGCCAGGAATTTGCACAGGTTTTTTAAAAATAATTTCGTAGCAATTAAA
>Ga0233425_10009645_pt1 | contig 12115 bp, 8 predicted proteins | sample Watercolumn_Towu_2_FD_181712 | JGI IMG/M metagenome (GOLD analysis project Ga0233425, IMG submission 181712) | Freshwater microbial communities from Lake Towuti, South Sulawesi, Indonesia - Watercolumn_Towuti2014_140_MG | ecosystem: Environmental > Aquatic > Freshwater > Lake | place: Indonesia...
CACAGGTTGACCTCCAGCAGCAGGGGCCCGCGCGCGGTGAGGGCGACGTCCCAGCCGAGCGTGAGGGCTTCGGGCGCGAGCAGGGCGTGCGCCCGGAGCGCGAGATCCCTGGCCTCGGCCAGGCAGGGCACGGCGAGGGTGGAAAACGCCTTGCCGGAGTCGGGATGGACCAGGTCCCGCACCGGTGCTCCGTCCCGCCGGAGCAGGAAGGTCGCGCGGCGCAGCGCCGAGCCGGCGCGCCCGGTCGCCACATCCACCGCCGCCCAGAGCCCGCCGCCCGCGGCGTTGTCGGTGAGCCGGCCCGCGCGCCCGACGCGCAGCGCGACCCGTGTCACCCGCGGCGTCCCGCCGGGGTGCTCCAGGGTGGTGATGACGCGCAGCGTGGACAAGGGGGCGTCCGGCGGCAGGAGCGCCGCCAGGCCGGGGTGGTTCCGAAGCCGCTCCTGGACGAGCAGATCCTTGGCATCAGCCCTCTCGGCCAGCGCCGCGGCGGTGAGCAGCCAGACCCCGGTGCCGCGGTCGGCGAGGGGCTGCTTGACGATCCAGGCGCCGCCCTCGGCGACCGCGACCGCGGCCGGGACGCTGCGGGGGATGGGCAGGCCGGCCGCCCGGCAGGCCTCGACGAAGGAGCGCTTGTCGTCGAGCCGGTGGTGGCCGGGCCGGTGGCGCGCGTACTCCCAGGCGTAGAACATCCCGACCGCGTAGTCGGGCCGGATCCAGGCGACCTCGCGCTCACCCGGGAGGGGGTGCGGGGAGAGCATGGCGAGGTCAGGCCGCAGCAGGGCGGACCACAGCGCGCGCCGATCGGGGAGGAAGCGGCAGGCGGCGATGAGCGGCCACAGCAGCAGGAACCCAAGGTACAGCAGCCGGGCCGGCAGCAGCGCGCGCAGGAGGGGCGGCAGGTTCGCGGTGTAGCTGTCGCGGAAGCTGCGGCCATCGGGCCGTTTGGGGAGGCGCCAGATGCGGAAGGGCACGCAGAGCGCCCAGGGCACGACCTCGTCGGGCTCGGCAGGCGGACGACCGAGCAGGGCGAAGCGCAGGATGCGCCACCACCAGGCGAACGGACTGGACGTGGACGGGGGCATCGCCGCCTTCTAGGGGTGACCGCGCCGCATCACAGCATCACCAGCAGCGTCAGCCAGGCCGCCGACAGGAGCACTGTGGCCAGCAGCGACGGGATCAGCAGCCGGTAGAGAGGGCCGTAGCCCACCCCGAACCAACGGTTGGAGACCACCATGCAGAGATGGATCGGGCTGGCGACCTGCCCGAAGTGGCCGAAGGCGTAGGCGATGGCCGCGTAGGGCAGGATCGACTCGCCCTGGGCGATGGTGGCGGCCAGCGGCAGCACGATGGGGAAGCTCGTGCCCACGAAGCCCACCGCCAGGCCGGTGGCCGCCCCGGCCAGGAAGGGCAGCACCACGATCACCCCGAGGACCGGGATGTGGTGGGTGTCCAGCTCGGCCGCGATCTGCGGGGCCAGCCCGACCTGGTCCAGCACGGCCTGGAAGACCATCACCGCCGCCACGAGGAGCGGCAGGGTGCGCAGCTCCGCGCGGCGCAGCACGGGCAGCAGCGCGCGCGCCGGCAGGCGGGTCTGGGCCCAGGCCACCCCGAAGGCCAGGGCGAGGCCCGTAGCGATGGGGCCGACCTGTCGGACGCACTGTTCCAGGGTCTCGGGCAGCGCACCCGCAGGGAGGCGGTCGACCAGCGGGCTCAGGACCACCACGGAGGCCACGATCGTGGCGATGGGAGCCACGGCCACCAGGAGACGCCGGGCGGTGCCGGGCGCGGGCGTGGGCCCGACGGTGCGCAGGGAGGGGGGCAGGCCCCAGAGCAGCGGCAGGCCGCCGAGCACCATGCAGAGCCCGAGCGGGGCCTGGGCGAGGGCCACGGTCAGCCAGGGGTAGCCCACCAGGGCCACCGCCAGGATGACCCCCGGGTAGATCGGCCACCAGTGCTCCCAGATGTGTCGATACCAGTAGTTGATGGCCGAGAGTCGAGCGGGCGACGTGTCGCTGCCCGCGGCGGTCTCCCCGACCATCGGGGCCGAGAACAGCGCCCCGCCCGGCATGGGCAACAGCCCGATGAGCGCCGGGAGCACCGCGATGGAAACCGCGGGGCGGCGCAACAGATCGCGGGTCAACGCGACGATGCGCTGGGTCACGCCGCCGATCTCCAGCACGCCGATGAGCAGCACCTGCAGCGCGGTCACCAGGATCAGCCCGAGGGTCCGATCGCGCAGCAGGCCGCGGCCCAGCACGACCAGGGTGCCGGTGACCCCCTGGCCCTCCACCCCGCACAGCACCACGCTGCCAGCCAGGATCGCCAGCGCCAGCGGCAGGCGCAGCCGCGCCAGCAGCACGATCAGCGTCAGGACCCCCAGGATGGTCAGCAGTGCGGGCACAGTGGGAATCCGCGGCGATCAGCGCGTGGCGGCGAGCTTGGCGGCCGCCACCGACGAGGTGCCGACGTAGTAGGTGGCCGCGAAGACCTCGATGCTCTCGTAGGGGCGCTGGGCAAGGATGTTGGGGATGCCGAGCGCGTACAGGCCGGCCGCCTTGAGGTCCTGCTCGCTGGCGCGGTTCACCCACGAGAGCGTGGCCCGCGCCTCCTCGGGCGTGAAGGTGACGCTCTCCACCGTGATCATCCCGCGCTGGGGCGGTGGCCTGGGCGCGACCGTGCCGCTGGGGGGCTCGACCTGCAGCCCCAGATCGGGGCCCTCGACCTCCAGCCCGACGGAGCGGGTGGTGTCGGCTGGCTTCCTGGGAGCGGGGGCTGCGACGGTGACGCCCGGGCCCTCGATCGAGAGCCCCAGGGCCTCGGGATCGCCCGCGGGTTCGGGATCGGGCAGACGCTCGATCACCACCGGCGCGGACCCCTCGAGCGCCGCCACCCCATCCTCGCCGGCGGGGGGCGCGGTCAGGTCGCGGCGCACGGCCGCCAGCGCCGCGGCCCGGCGATCCTCCTCGGGGTCGGCCGCCACGGGGGGCGGTCCGGGGCGTTCCTCACCCGCGGCGACGGACGGGAGCTCACCCTCCGCGGCCCCTTCGGGGAGATGCTGGTCGGACCCGAGCCCGGGAGGCGCGACGACCGGGGCCACCTCGACAACCTCTTCGGCTGGCTCCGCGGAGGACGCGGGCGCCGGTGGACCCTGGTCGCGCCGGGCCAGCACCGCCCGCAGCCCGGCGCCAAGCCCCCCGCAGACCACCACGAACCCGAGCGCGCACACCGCCAGCAGCGCGAGCAGCGCCAGCCCCACCCAGCGGCTGCGCCGCGGCGAGGCCAGCGGTTCCATGGGCGAAGTGACCTCCTCGCCCGGCGGCTCGGGCTCCTGGATGGGGATGGTCACCGCAGGGATCACCGCGGCCGCCGTGACCGCCGGAGCGACGGGCGCGGGGACAGCGGGCATGTGGGTGGCGGGCGCGACCTGGGGCGGAGGCCCCGCGGCGGGAATCCGGGGCGCCGCCACCGGCGTTGGCGTGGGCTCCTCGTCCGGCGGGACCAGTGTGGTTGAGGTGGGTCGCAAGGAGACGGCCGCGACACGGGTGGAGGAGAGATCCGGCGGCGGCAGCACGTCGGGGCCGAACACGAAGCGGCAGGTGGCGCGCAGATCCTCCAGGAAGGCGCCGGCGTCTGGATAGCGCTCGGCGGGGTCCTTCTTCATGCAGCGCTCGCAGATGGCCTCGAGGCTGGCCGGGACCTCGGCATCGGGCGCGCGCTCGCGCATGGCCGGGTACGCCTGATGGACGTGCTGGTAGGCGAGGGCGGCCGGGTTGGTGGCGGTGTACGGGAGCTTGCCGCACAGGGCCCGGTAGAGCACCACACCCAGCGAGTACACGTCCGAGCGGGCATCCGCCGGCTCGCCCATGGCCTGCTCGGGGGCGATGTACTGGGGTGTACCCAGGAAGGTGCCCACCTCGGTGACCGTGACCTCGGAGTGGACCTCGCGCACCAGCCCGAAGTCCATGATCTTCGGGCGCCACTCCTCGCCGTCGCCGCGCACGAGGAAGATGTTGCTGGGCTTGATGTCGCGATGCACCAGCCCCCGGGCGTGGGCGTGGCGCAGGCCCTGGGCCACGCCGTCGATGACGCGCACGACCCGCCGCATGGAGATCTTGTGGGAGCGCAGCACCTCGCGCAGGGTGTAGCCGTCGAGGTGCTCCATCACGAGGTAGCAGAGGCCCTCGGGGCTGCGGCCGTAGTCGTGGATGGTGATGATGTGGGGGTGCTGGAGCGAGCCTGCGAGCGAGGCCTCGCGCAGGAAGCGGGCCTCGAAGTGGATCTGGTCCTCCTCGGGCAGGTCCGTCCGCAGCACCTTGACGGCTACGACGCGGTCCAGCGTGGCCTGGATGGCCTTGTAGACCCACCCGCTCCCGCCGCTGCCGATCAGCTCCAGGATGCGGTAGCGGCCAGCGAGGATCTGGTCTTTCTCGAGAGGCGAGGCCACAGCGGCTCCAGCGGTGGGACGACCGCGGCGCAAGGTAGAACGGCGGCGGCTTGGCCGCAAGTCTCCACGGATTCTTGTTAATCTCGCCCCGTGCCGCCCCGCCCCCCGCGCGTCGCCAGCCTCCTCGGCCGCTTCCCTGCGGCCTCCGAAGCCTTCGTCCACGCGGAGCTGGCCGACCTGCTGCGGGCCGGTCTCGACCTGCGCTTGCTGGCGGTCGAGCCCAGCCGCGAGCCCGACCACGGCCTGCTGCCCACAGGGGCGGTCGGCCGCCTGCCGCGCGCGCGCTGGAGCTTCCGGCGAGCCCCCATCCCCGCCGACCTGGCCGCCACCTGGGCCGCCCTCGGCGAGCGGGAGAAGGATCTCAGGCGCGCAGCCTGGCTGGCCGCCTGGCTGGGTCGCGAGAGCATCGACGCCTTGCACGTGCACTTCCTCGGGCTCGCCGCCGCCATGGGCGCCGCCGCGGCGCGCCTGGCGGGGCTGCCCCTGGTGGTCACGGTCCACGCCCGTGACATCTTCGTCCCGACGCCCGCCGGGCTGTGGGCCCTGGCCCAGGCCCGCGAGGCGGTCTGCATCTCCCGCGACGCCCAGCGCGCCTGCGCCGACCGCGGTCGCGCCGACACCCGCCTGCTGCCCCTGGCCGTGGCCCCCGCCGAGCCCGCCCCGGCCTCTGGGGGAGGAGCGCTGCGCGTGCTGACCGTGGCCCGCCCCGTGGCCAAGAAGGGCTACCCCACCCTGCGCGCGGCGCTCAGCAGCCTTCCCGTTCCCTGGCACTGGACCGTGCTCGGTGCCCGGGCCGACGAGATCGGCGGCTCGCTGCCGGGGCTCGAAGCCCGCGGGTTGGTCACCGCCGCCGAGGTCCAGGCCACCTTTGCCGCCGGCGTGGACGTCTTCGCGCTGGCCTGCCAGCACGGCCCCGACGGGGACCGCGACGGCGTGCCCGTAGCCCTGATGGAGGCCATGGCCCGGGGCGTCGCCGTGGTGAGCACCCCCGTGGGGGGTATCCCCGAGCTGATCGAGGACGGCCGCACCGGCCTGCTGGTGCCGCCGGAGGACCCGTCCGCGCTGTGCGCCGCACTCGCGCGCCTGGCCGCCGAGCCCGCCCTGCGCCGAAGGCTGGGGAGCGCGGCCCGCGAAGAGGTGCGCAGGACGCGCGATCCGGCCGCACGGACCCACGCGCTGCGCGCACTGCTGGAGGGCCTCTCCGCATGAGCCGCCTGGTGATGGTGATGGGGGTCCAGCGTTCCGGCACCAACGCCCTGTTCAAGTGCCTCACCTCGGCCCGTGGGGTCCAGGCCTTCAACGAGGCGCCCGACAACGCGGCCTTCGAAGCCTGCGACCTGCGCCCCGAGCCCACCCTGCGCGCGCTGCTGGCGGCGGCGCCGGGGCCGGTGGTGCTCAAGCCGATCAACGAGAGCAAGCACCGCCCGGTGGCGGCCGTGCTCGAGGAGTTCGGCGCCCACGATCTGCGCGCCGTCTGGATCTTCCGCGATCCCGTCAACTGCTACCACTCGCACATCGTGCGCTGGGCGGGCTTCCGCGGCCGCCCCGAGGCCTTCGCCGCCTCCTGGTCGGCCCGCAACCGCTCGGCGCTCGACGCCCTGGCCGCCCATCCCGAACGCCTCGCCCTGGTGCGCTACGAGGACCTGGTGGCCGACCCGCGGGTCTTGGCCAGCCTCGCGGCCTTCCTCGGGCTCTCCGGCGCCTGGCTCTTCCGGGCGGACCGCGCCGCCGGCCAGCAGGAGGTGTCGGTGGAGGCGCAGTGCGTCATCCAGGCTCACACCCTGGACCTGCTGGCCGCGTTGGACGCCGCCCGCACCTTCCGGCGCGTCGATCCCCTCCCCCCCTGGCCCGCCCGCGCCTGGGCCAGGGTCCAGGGCCGCCTGCTGCGTGCCATCGGCTGAGAACGGCGCCAGGGGTTAGCGAACCAACCCCACCGCGGAGCGCCCATGACCCGCCGCCCCCTCCCCCACCGCCGCGAGGTCCTGCGCGGCCTAGGTGCCGCCAGCCTGGTGCTTTGCCCGGGCGCCCTGTCGCTGCTGGCCGCCTGCCGCAAGGGCGACGACACAGGTGACACATCCGCAGGTGCGTCGCTGCGCTTCGCCGTCATCACCGACGCCCACGTCAAGGCCGACCCGGACTCCATCAACAACCAGACCCTGCTCACGACCATCGCCATCCTGAACGCCTGTGATCCGCCGCTCGATTTGGTGCTGCTGACCGGCGATCTGATGGACGAGCTCCCGAGCGATGATCCGGCCTACTACGACACGCACGCCGACACCGCCCTGCACCGCTTCGAGGCGGCGCTCGCCGGGCTGACCGCGCCCGCGCTGCTCGCGCTGGGCAACCACGACTACTTCCTGGCGGGAGGCGGCCTCGAGAACGCCCTGACCGACGATCTCCCAGCCCGAGAAGCCCTCTTCCAGGCCCGCCTTGGCCTGCCGGGCGCCTGGTACCGCGCCGATGTCGGGGGCATCGCGTTCTACGCCCTCAACACCATGCAACCCCATCCCGACGCCGGCTGGCTGCCCGACTCCTGCGGCTCCTTCGGCCCCGAGCAGGTAGCCTGGCTCGAGCAGCAGCTCTCCGACGGTGTGCCGGCGGTCCTCTTCTTCCACCACCCCCTCGCGCTCGACAACGCCGTCACCCACGGCATCTCGCGGGTCATCCCGTTCGAGGTGCCGCGGGCCGAGGGTGGCTACGAGAAGTACGAGGGGACGGAGTACGAGGGCTGGACCGACCCGATCTACGCCGTGCTGGAGCGCTTCGCCGGGCAGATCCTGGCCGCCTTCGCGGGCCACGGCCACTGGTTCATCCAGGACACCCTGGCTGGCTTCCCGGTGCTGGAGACCGACTCCGTGGGCAACTCCTACCAACGCACCGAGGTCGGCGAGGGCGACGACGCCCAGCCCATGCGCTACCACCTGGTCTCCATCGACCTCACCGCCGGCACCCTCACCGTCGCCAACGAAGCGCTGTTCACCTACAACGCGGACTCGGTGTAGCTAGGGCATGAACCGCCCCTCCGGCACCGGGGCCTCCGGCTCACCCCGGTCCGCGATGAGCCGCCCGAGCGAAGGTTGGCCGCCCGGCATCCAGGGGAACGCGGGGCGCAGGATCACGCGGTTGCTGCGGTTGTAGGTCCAGTAGGCCCAGGTCCACTCCAACAGGACCATGAAGCGGTTGCGAAAGCCGATCAGGAAGAAGATGTGGACCGCGAGCCACAGCCACCAGGCCACGAACCCCGAGAACCCGAGCCGGCCGAAGCGCGCCACGCCCCGCGCGCGGCCGATGGTCGCCAGGCTGCCCTTGTCCAGGTAGCGGAAAGGCTCGCCCGGCTGGCCAGCGACCCGGCGCAGGACGTTCTGCGCCGCGTGCTTGCCCATCTGGATGGCGGCCGGGGCCACGCCCGGGACGGGCTGGCCGTCCTGTTCGAGAAGGGCCAGATCGCCCACCACCGAGACCTCCGGGTGGCCCGGAAGGCTGAGATCGGGCTCGACCTTCACCCGCCCGCGGCGGTCCACGGGCGCGCCCAGGCCGGCCCCCAACGGCGAGCCGCGCACCCCCGCCGCCCACAGCGTGGTCCGGGCCTCGATGCGCCCGTCCTGCAGCGTGACCCCGTGCTCGTCGATGGCCTCCACCCGGGCTCCGGTGCGCACCTCGACCCCCAGGGTCTCCAACTGCCGGCGGGCCCTGGCCGAGAGGTCCTGGGGAAGGGTCGAGAGCACGCGGTCGCTGCCGTCCAGCAGCACGACGCGGGTCTCGCGCGGATCGAAGTTGCGGAAATCCCGCGCCAGCGTGCGGTGCGCGATCTCCCCCAGGGCACCGGCCAGCTCCACGCCGGTGGGTCCGGCGCCGACCACCACGAAGGTCAGCCAGGCCCGCCGCCGCTCAGGATCCGTCTCGCGCTCCGCCGCCTCGTAGGCCAACAGCACCCGCCCCTGGATCTCGAGGGCGTCCTCGACGCTCTTGAGCCCCGGCGCGTGCCGCGCCCACTCGGGGTGGCCGAAGTAGTCGTGGGTGGCGCCGGTGGCCACGATCAGGTGGTCGTAGCCGATGCTGCGCTCGGAGAGGTGCACCTGCCGCGCCGTCAGATCGACCGCCCGCGCCCGCCCCAGCAGCACCGTGACGTTGGGCATCCCCCGCAGGATCTGGCGAATGGGCGCCGCGATGTCGGAGGGCTGCAACCCGGCGGTGGCAAGCTGGTACAGCAGGGGTTGGAACAGGTGGTGGTTGCGCTGGTCCAGCAGCGTGACCCGCACCGGCCGGTGGGCCAGCGCGCGGGCGGCGTACAGCCCCGCGAACCCGGCTCCCAGAATCAGGACGTGGGGGACGCGCGCGAACTCCGGCATGTTGAACTCCCGGGGCGGCAGGGACCCGCAAGATAAGGCCCGGCGCGTTCACGGACAGCGCCAAGGTGTCGCGGGGGCTACCGTCTCACCCCCCGGTGGGGCTCCGGTCGCACACGTCGCCCTCCCCGTCCCCGTCCATGTCGGACTGGCCGGGGGCCCAGGAGCCTTCCGGCGACAGGGACAGCTCCATGTCCGTCACCGGCACGCCGGCATCGAGGAAGCGCACGTAGTTGCCCCAGCCGCCGCCCTGGTCGTAGACCTTGATCAGCAGGCGGCTCCAGCCGGCCGGCAGGGTCAGGTCCACGGTGTAGTGGTCCATCACCGTGCCCTGGCAGACCGCGTTCTCCCAGATCTCGTCCCCATCGAGCCAGGCCCGCGCGCCGTCGTCCGGGCCGAGCGACAACGTGAGGGCCCGCGCTGCGTCGCTGTGCACGTAGAGGGCCTGGTAGACCTCGCGCGGGGCGTCCACCGTGGCGTAGTCCGGCTCGAAGGCCACGCGGTCGTCGGTGCCCCACAGCACGATCCAGGGGAAGCCGCCCGCGGGATCGCCCAGCGCCGGCCACACCGCGGCGTCGTCTTCGCCCAGCAGGTGGTCCGCCGTGGGCAGGCAGGTGTCGGGGGAAGAACGCCCGGTGAAGGGACCGACGGTCAGCCAGGCGCGCAGCCAGCCATCGTCCGAGGGGGTCATGGGCGCCATGTCTGGGCCGTCCGGCACGTCGGGGCAGTCGTCCAGCTCGTCGAGAACGCCATCTCCGTCGCGATCCTCGTCGCACTGGTCCGGGTAGCCGTCGCCATCCGGGTCGTCGTCCTCGGGCAGGTCGTAGTGGGCCTCCTCGGCCGGTACCGGCTCCAACGCCAGCGTGTAGAAGGGAACCTCGACACCGAGCAGCCCCGCCACGCACACCGCCCAACGGCCCTCGTCCAGGAAGCGGGCACCGGGCGACTCCACCGGGTCGAGGACGGCGCAACCGTCCTCTGCGGGCCCGCCCGTAGCCAGGAGCGAGCCGTCCGGGTGGTACAGCGAAAGCGTCGCCGGCACCGGGCAAGGGCCGACCAGGTGGGCCGCCATGGCCTGGCAGGCGGCCATCTCCACCGCGAAGCAATCCGTGTCTCCCTCCGGGAGATATCCAGACAGCTCGCTTCCATCGGTCGCTTCCGCGGATTGAGGGGTGTCGTTCGGCTCCTGCTCCGGGGCGCCGGACTCCAGCGTGCACAGCGGGGTGCAGCCGTCGCCACCCTGGGGGTTGCCGTCGTCGCAGGCCTCGCCGGAGTCGGGCACGCCATCCCCGCACCCCGGAACGCGACAGTCGGTGCGGCAGGCGTCGGCCGCGGTGTCGCTGTTGGCGGCGCCCTCATCGCAGGCCTCCGCCCCCTCCACCACCCCGTCTCCGCAGCCGGGCTCGATCCAGGAGTCGCCCACTTCGGGGTGGCAGGCGCAGGGCAGCAGGGCGAAGAGGAGGTGAATGCGCATGGCACGGCAACATAGCCGCCGCGGAGGCCGCGCGGGTGGGCTACGTTGCCACCATGCTCTCCGTCCTGCTGCTCCCCGCCCTGGCCTTCGCCGAAGACCCCTGGTTCTACCTCGACGAGGGTGAGCAGCGCGTCTCCATCGCGCCCGACTCCACCATCGCGGGGCTGCCCGTGCGCCGCACCGGCGCGGTGGTCGTCGCCACGACGGCGCCCGATGCCCTGGCCGCCCTGCCCGGCATCCTCGCCGTCGAACCCCTGGGCCGCGGTGACTCCGTCTTCCGGCTGCGCACCGCCCCCGGCACGGATGAGATCGCCCTGTCCCGCGCCCTGCACGACCGCGCCGACGTGGCCTGGGCCAACCCCGATCTCGCCCTGCCGCTGGTCCCGCTCGACCTGCCCGACGACCCGTACGTGGCCGACCAGTGGCACCTGCAGAACGTCGGCCAGTGGGGCTGGACCCCGGGCTGCGACATCGACGCGCCCACCGCTTGGGCGCTGAGCACCGGCGCCGGCATGATGGTGGCCGTGATCGACACGGGCGTGGACACCGACCACCCCGACCTGCGCGTCACCCCCGGCTGGGACTACGTGGACGGGGACCCCGATCCCAACCCGGACCCAGCCTACGACGGCTGGCCCCACGGCACCTGCGCCGCCGGCCTGGCCGCCGCCACCGGCGACAACGCGCTCGGCGTGGCGGGGGTGGCCTGGGACGCCGAGCTCTACGCCATCCGCCTGATCGGTGGCGCCACCACCTACTCCGACATCTACGACGCCTTCGTCGAGGCCAGCGAAGCCGGCGCCGCGGTGATCTCCAACTCCTGGGGCTTTCAGGACTGCCAGGATTTCCTCCTGCCCGCCACGATCCGGGCCGGCCTGGACCACGCCGAGGAGGAGGGCCGCGGCGGGCTCGGCACCGCCGTGGTCTTCTCCGCCGGCAACGGCAACTGCGACGCCTCGCACGACGGCATGCTCACCTACGGCACGGTCGTCGGCGTGGGGGCCGTCAACGGCGATGACGACCGGGAGTGGTACTCCAGCCATGGCAGCATGGTGGACGTGGTCGCCCCCTCGGGGGCCGTCCTCACCACCGATCCCGCCGGCAGCGACGGCTACGGCGCCTGGCGCGATGATCCTGATTACTACGGATATTTTTCAGGAACGAGCGCCGCCGCTCCGGTCGTCTCGGGCACCCTCGCGCTGATGTTCGCGGCCAACCCGCGCCTCACGGCCCAGCAGGCCCGCGAGGTCCTGTGCGCCACCGCCGATCGCATCCACCCCGAGGACTGGGACTACGACGAGCGCGGCTGGAGCGCGTACATGGGCTTCGGCCGGATCGACGCCGGCGCCGCGGTGCTGGCGGTAGCCAACGCCGCCCCCTCGGTCCCCGTGGTCCTCGGGCCGGAGGGCGAGGCCTGGGAAGATGCTGTCGTCCTGCGCTGGGAGGCCGCCGAAGACGACGACGGTGACTGGCTGACCTACACGGTCACCTGGTGGACCGCCGAAGACACCACGAGCCACGTCGAGCAGACCCCCGCCACCACCCTGGACCTCACCGGCCTCGTCCAGGCGGACGACGAGGTCTTCTGGCAGGTCCGCGCCACCGACCTCTGGGGCCCCGGCGACTACCCCGCCGAGCAGCGGTTCACCGTGCGCGCCCTGCCTGAGCGTCCCGAGCCCCCCGCTACCGGCTGTGCGACCACGCCCCGCCGCCCGCGGCTGGCCTGGGTCCTGCTGCTCGCCGGCCTGGCGCTCCCGAGGCGGCGTTCGTCGTATTAGTACCTCCCACTCCCCCCACTCCCGGGTGTCCCATGCGCGCGTCCCTCCCCCTCGTCGGCCTGAGCCT
>Ga0233425_10009646_pt1 | contig 12115 bp, 4 predicted proteins | sample Watercolumn_Towu_2_FD_181712 | JGI IMG/M metagenome (GOLD analysis project Ga0233425, IMG submission 181712) | Freshwater microbial communities from Lake Towuti, South Sulawesi, Indonesia - Watercolumn_Towuti2014_140_MG | ecosystem: Environmental > Aquatic > Freshwater > Lake | place: Indonesia...
GCTGGAGAAGCTCGAGGGCGCGCTGTCGCTCTGAGCACGCCCCGGCCATGCTCTCGCCCCGACGCATCGGACCCTACACGCTGCTCGGTCGCATCGCCTTCGGCAGCATGTCGGAGGTGCTGCTCGCCGAGCGCCCCGAAGCGCCGGGCCAGCGCTTCGCGCTGAAGCTGCTCTTGCCGCACTTGGCCGACAGCGAAGAGCATGCGCGGCTCTTCCGCGACGAGGCGGAGCTCGGCGCACGGCTCGACCACCCGAACATCGCGCGGGTGATGGATCACGGGGAGGTCGACGGGCGCGCGTACTTCGTCATGGAGCACGTGCGGGGCCCGAACCTCGCGAGCCTCGCCGAGACGCGCAGCTCGCCGCTGCCGGTCGACCTGGTGCTCGGCATCGGTCGAGCCTGTGCCGCGGCCCTCGACTTCGCGCACCGCGCCGGGGTCATCCACCACGACGTGAACCCGGAGAACATCCTGCTCGGTGCGGACGGCGCCGTGAAGCTCATCGACTTCGGCGTGGCGCGCGGCGCCGGCGAGGGCGACGGAGCTCTGCGCGGCAAGGTGGCGTACTCCGCGCCCGAAGCCCTGGCAGCAGGCGAGGTCGACGCGCGCGCCGACGTGTTCTCGCTGGGCGTGGTGCTCCACGAGCTGGTCACGGGAGCGCGCCTCTTCCTGCGCGACAGCCAGCCGCTCACGTTGCTCGCCGTCGCCGACGCGCCGATCCCGCGCGTGAGCACGCTGCGGAGCGACGTGCCAGCGGCGCTCGACGACGCTCTCGCGCGGGCCCTGGAGCGCGACTTAGAGCGGCGTTGGGCGAGCGCCGCCGAGCTCGGCGAGGCGCTCGGGCGCTGCGCCGCTCTCCGCTTCCGCCCCGCGACGACCGACGACGCGGCGTACCTCGAGGCGCTGAACCGACGGGCGTACCGTGAGCTGGCGGAACGCCACTACGGCGACTGGGACGACGCAGCGCAGTGCGAGAAGCTCCGGCGGAAGCTCGAAGAAGGCAGCTTCCGTCTTGTGGAGCTGGACGGCGAGGTCGTCGGCGCGCTCTGGACGCTGGAGCGAGACGACGGCTTCGTGCTCCGGGACCTGATGATCGAACCGGAGCGCCAGCGCCGAGGACTCGGGTCGCGAGTCCTCGCCCTCGAAACCGCGCGCGCCGACGCCGCCAGGAAGCCCATGCGCTTGCACACCCTGGTGTCGAACCCGGCGCGCCGCCTGTACGAGCGCTACGGCTTCGCCGAGACGCGGCGTGACGACCACTTCGTGGACATGGAGCGCCCGGTGGGCGGGGAAGATTCCGCGCGGGACTGCTCCGGGCTTCCGCGCACCCGGGCGCCTGCGAACGGGTGCTGAGGCGGCCCCAACCCCTCGCGGCAGGAACAAGGGCGCCAGATATCACTGCGGGAAGGTCGGGTGCGCGTGGCGCGCGAGGCTCTTCTCGGCCGCGCCGCAAGCATCGAGATCGTTCAGTGCGAAGGAGAGGACTTGAACCTCCATGGGAGTTACCCCGCTAGCACCTCAAGCTAGTGCGTCTGCCAGTTCCGCCACCTTCGCGTGGGGGCCGGCTATCTACCCCACGCCCCCGGGGTCCCGCAAGGGTTCGGCGACGGCGCGGTGGTTTCAGGCTTTCACCAGCAGCCCGCGCAAGACCTCCACCACCTCCCCCATTTCGAAGGGCTTGCGGACCCAGGCCTGGATCTCGTCGGCCAGCGCGTCGGGGACGCCCGTTGGCGAGCCGCTGATGACGACGACCGGAACGGCGCCGGCGCGCTCCCGCAAGGCGTCGAGCGCGGCGCGCGGATCGGCGGCGATGGGCGAGAGGTCGAAGAGCGCGGCGGAGATGCCCGTGCGGGCGTCGAACGAGGCGAGGTCGTCGACACTCGACAGGCTCACCACGCTGGCGCCGCGGGTCTCCAGCGCGAGCTCGATGAGGCCGAGCACGGCGGGGTCGTCCTCGAGCACCAGGACGCGCGCGCCCTCCAGGCGGGCAGGCTGCGTGGGGTGTCGCGCGCCGCTCTTCGTGCCACTTCGGGGCCAGACCAGCTCGAAGCACGCGCCGGGCCCGGGGCGCGCGAGGCGCAGCTCACCGCCGCGCTCGCGCGCGACGCCCGACGAGCGCGGAAGCCCGAGGCCCACGCCGCCCGGTCGCGTGGAGTCCGGAGCGCGGAACAGCGAGGGCACGCGCTCGGGCTCGATACCCGGGCCCTCGTCGCTCACGCGGAACACCAGGATGCCGTCGGAGTCGCCCGCCCCGAGTGCCAGCGTCACGACGCCCCCGGCGGGCGAGAAGGCCACGGCGTTCAGCAGCAGGTTGAGCAAGATCTGAGCGACCGCGTCGCCGTCGCCCACCCAGTCGTCGAGGCCGGTCGTGGTCTCGAAGTGCAGGCCCACACCCTTCTGCTCCGCCGCGGGGGTGACGCCGAGCACGGCGGCGCGCGCCAGCGCAGCAGCGCTCTTCTCGACTTCACTCGAAGCGTCGCCGCCACCGATGGCGCGGCGCGCGAGGCCGTGGCCGAGCCGCGCGTAGCTCTGAGCGACCTCCAGCGCGTCGCGCGCGGGGCCGTCGTCGGCGCGACCGTGGGCGATGTCGAGCCAGCCGAGCACCACCGTGAGCGCGTTCGACACCTCGTGCAGCGCGGCGGCGTGCTCGCCGTGGCCGGCGCCCGCCGCCGGCGTGGCCTGACCGGACTCCGGCTCCGCTGCCGGCGGTTCGCTGACGGGGCCGAGGGCCGAGGGCCTCACACCGCTTAGGCTATTACGACCCGCGCGGCGGAACCAGCGCGACGACTGCGCGAGCCGCCTTCAGTTCAGGTTCGCCGGCAAGAGCAGCTGGAACTTCCCGGTGTCGTCGGCGCGCGACTCGGCGATCTGCACCACCGATTTCGCACCTGCACGGTCCTCGGTGTAACCCGACTCGCTCAGGTAGATGAAGGCTCGGATCAGCGTGCCCGGCACCGGCGTCGGGGCGTCCGCACCCGGCACGGTGATGAGCCCCTGGTATACCACCGGCAGTGGGAGCTTCGTGGCACCGAGGTCGTGGACGCCGCTCTGAACGTCGACGTTGGGCCGCACTAGCCAGGCGAAGCCGGTGCCCTCGGCGGGACGGATCGAGAAGTCGAACACGCCCGGGTCGGCCTCGAGCGAGAACTGCCCGTTCGCGCCCACGATGCTGGCCGAAGCCTTGGGCGCGAAGGGCGCCGCACCCACGGCGATCTCGAGAGCCGTCGGGTTGGTGGGCGATGCGACGGCTTGCACCGTCGCTCCCACCGCGGGCTTCTCGCCGCTGGGGATGAGCACGCTGCCGCCCACGTCGGAGACCAGCTCGAGCGTCACGCTCTTGCCGCCCTGCTTCGCGGGGCCCGCGCCGACGGTGAGGGTGGTCTTCGTGGTCGCGAAGCCCGACCCGGCGGGCGGGGCCACGAACACGTCGTACTCGCCGGGCAAGAGCCGCACGTCGCTGGCGATGCCTTTCGTGATCTCGACCGTCTTCTCGAAGAACGCCAGGCCGCTCTGCGTCTCGCCGCCGCTGCTCGCGAGCTCGAGCTTCGTCGAGACGAAGCGCGCCGTGGCGAGCTGCTCGAAGGGCGCCCCGTTGGTGCCGAACACGCTGATGTCGTCCAGCAGCACCGACTCGGGCCAGAGCTGCTTCTGCGCCTCGATGGTGGCGTTCCCGTTGAGCCCGAGCATGGCGCGCTCGATGACCAAGGTGGGAAAATCCGCGCCCGCCGGCGGGCGCAGGCGTACGAGCTCCCCGCCCGCTTGGACGCCCTTACCCGTCGCCTCCGAGTACTCGACCGCCGCGCGGTAGTGCTGGTTCTTCGCGTCGGTGGGGTCGGCGAAGAGCTCGAGCTTGGCCGGCGCCGAGAGCAACAAGCCGCTCGAGGGATCGATGACGTCGATCTCCCACTCGGCGAGCGGGGTCTTGTCCAGGGTCGTCACCGCGGCGACGGGCAGCACCACGTCCACTTCGAGGAGCTTCGGCGCCTGGAGCGGGATGTTGGCCTCGACGTCGCCGGCCTCGACCTTCACGCCGCGGACGAGCTGCGGCACCACCGTGCAGGAGGTCGCGGTGGAGTTCTTCTCGTTGGTCAAGGGCTCGATGTAGACGTCGTACTCGTCCGGCGGCAGCCAGGCCTCGAACACGAACTTCCCGGTCTTGGCGTCGAGCTCGGTCTTCACGGTGAAATGCGGCGCAGGGAGACCCAGGATGGTCGTCGTGCTCGTGAACGCGACCTTCACCGGCGGTGTCGGGCTCTCGTTGGAAGCGCCGTAGGCGATCTCACAGGCGCCCTGGTAGCCAGCCTTCTGCGGCTCGACGGTTCCCGTCACCTTGCTGACCACGCCGAGCGCCAGGTCGAGCCCGCCGCCGCTGGACGCCACGTCCTCGAGGAGCAGGAACGAGAGCCCGCCGTAACGATCCGCGTCGGCGGGCGGAGTCACCTCGAACAGCACCTTCGCGAACTGCCCCGACTTCGCCTTGCACATCCCGAGCTCGGTGTCACAAGTCCCGGTCCCGCACTCGGAGTCCTGCGAGCACTGGTTGGTTGCAGGCTTGACGGCGTCGTCCTCGAGGGCGGCCACCGAGCAGCCCATCGAGAGCGAAGCGACCAGTGCGGCGACGAGCGCGCGCATCAGTTGCCTCCCACCGGGCAGTCACCGAGCAGGTTGGTGCCGTCGTCGTCCACGTTGACCCACCAGGTGAGGACCGCGGCGTCGTCGCTCCGGATCGGCTCCTTGGTGTCTTCGTTCAGGTTGCTCTTGTGCGTCACCACCAAGCACACCGAGTGGCAGCCCACGACGTCCGGGATCACCGCTGACGCGGAGATGGACCGACCCGTGTCCTCCAGCTTCCCCGGCGGGACCTCCCGGACGTCCAGGAGCTGCTGCTTGGCCAGGTTGCGGTCGAGGAACAACACGGCGCGGAGCTCTTCGCCGGCGTCTTCCGAACGCACGGGGACGTTGACGAGGAGCTTCTCTCCCGACGCCAGGGGCCGGGTCAGAAGCACGCTGGGCGACGCCTTGTTGGCGTCCAGGAACGGGGGGGTCTGTTTGGCCACGCCGTATTCCGCCGGATCCGAGACGACGCAGGATACGGGGGCCACGAAGGCCAGAAGTAGCGACAGCCGTGCCAACCCCGATTTGTCCCCCGAACGCCCGGTTCTCGGGCGTTTCGGGTGTGACAACCGTGTCGCGCTCTGGGGGGCCCGAGCCATCGCTACTTCCGCCTAGCTTAGCTCAGCCGCCGCCGCCCGGCCGCGGCCTCAGCACCTGCCAGCGCCCGGCCGAGTACTCGGAGCTCGTGGCCAGACGGACCAAGTCGGCGATGGCTGCATTTTCGGCGACCAGCTTCGAGAGCAGGGCCGGGGATTGGGTCGACTCCGGCGGGATGCCGAGCTGGCGACAGGTCTGGCGCAAGGCCACGCCGAGGTCACCGGAGACGAACAGGCCGGCACGGCGCGCCGCGCGGCGCGCGTGGTCCATCGCCGTCTCGTAGTCGATGCCGCGCGGCTCGTGGCACAGCTCGCGGAGCCGGCGCTGCGAGCGCGCCGGGATGCGCTCCCAGAGCACCTCGGCCAGGCTCGCGGCGCTCGCGAGCTCGGCCTTGTGCTCCTCCGGCGGCCCGAAAGCGAGCAGCATGCTCTTCAAGATCGAGCGCGCCTGCTCTTCGCTGCTGCCGAACAGGAGCACGTGCTCGGGCAACGTGGCCACGAGCATCGTGCCGACGTGGAAGGCGAGCTCTGGCGTCTCACGTGTGACGTCGCCGCCGGCGATCACCGCCGGCGGGGTCAAGAGGCCCACGCCCAACGTGATCGTCCCCATCGTGCGCCGGTGATAGAGCGGAGTGCGCGTGAGCCCGAGCACGCGCGCCGCCGCCGCGTAAGTGCGACCGAGCGGCGTGGGCGCGGCCAGGGGCACACGGGCCGCACCAGCGACGCCGTAGGTCGCCGGGTCGCGCTTGAACACGTGGGTCGCGCCCTCCCAGACCAGCGCGAGCGCTTCGCACACCGGGCTCTGCAGCTCGCGGAACAAGAGCGCCCTGAGGCGCGCCGGATCTTCCGGTTGCTCCGCGAGCGGGGGCGGCGCCGCCGCGTCCACGCCGGGGTCGAAGAGCGAGAGCGCGTGCTCCACCGCGCGCGCATAGACGTGGTTCTTGTCCGCCAGCGCAGCCACGTACAGATGACGCAAGAGCTCGCGATCTCCGGGGGAAATGCCGACCATGCGTCGGCAAACGGCCACCAGGTCGTAGGACCGGCTGCGCCGGTTCTCGAGCTGCTTCACCAGCTCGAAGCCCGCGTCGAGGGAGCCCTTGGCGAGCTGGTCGGAGAGCTCCGCCTCCATGCTGCTCGCCGCCGGGAAGGTGCCCGACACGCGCCGCAGCGACGCGGGCATGTCGAGCTTGGCCTCGAGCGAGGACTCCGGCACGGGCCCGGCGGGTGCCTCCCGGATCACGGGCTCCGGCTCCCGCGGCGGCGGGGAGCTGGGGCGCGCGCTCGAGCGCGCCGCGCGGAGCCCCACGTGGTCGGGCGGCGCCGTCGAGTGGTATGTCGCGTGCGGGCGCGCCGAGGCTCGGGTCGGCGGCGCCTTCTCGCTCGGGCGCGGCGGCGGCTCGGAGTCCCGCGGCCCCGGCAGCGAAGTCGGCGGCTCCTCCTCCAGTCTTGCTGCCTGCCGCGGCATCTCCGGCTCGGTGTCGGCGCGCCGGAGCGGCGTCACCTCGCGCCGCGCGCTCTGCCGTTCGCGCGCGAGCTCCCGGGCGAGCTCCTCGGAACGGAGCTGCGCGCCGAGCCCGAGCGCCGCGTCGCGCGTCAGCGGGTCCGTCGCCGCGACCCCGACGAAGCCGAGCGCGCGCGCGATGTCCCCGGTCTCACGCGCGGCGTCCGCCGCCATGATGGCCACGCGCCCGCGGTTGCGGACGCCACGCAGATCGCCGGCCAGCGCCAGGTCGAAGAGCGGGAGCGACTGCGCGTGCTCGCCTCCCTCGGCGAGGCGCTCGGCAATTCCGAGCGCGACCAGCGGCACGTTGCCGAGATCCGCCGAGAGCTTCATCAGCTCGCGCATGCCGGCGCCCGTGCCGACCGCGCTGTCGAGCGCCTCGGCGATCAAGAACCCGCGCAGCTCCGCCTCCTCGGGTGTGAGCGCCTCGTCGATGCCGCGCAGCGCGGCGACCACGAGGCGCGCGTGCTCGCGTGTGGTGGGGCCCTTGACCCGGTACTCGAGCCAACTCGATAGGATCTGCGGCTCCGCCGCCGCCGGCGCGAGCTGTGCGGCGCGCTCCGCGATGGCCAGGGCATCCGCGGGCTGCCCCGCCGCGTCGTAGGCCTGCGAGGCCTCGACCAGCAGCGCGACGTGGCGCTCGGTGTCGCGCGCCACCGCGCCGGCCAGCTCCTCGAGCGCCACCGCCAGGGCGCGTGCGTCGCCGCTCTGCCGCTCGACCCTCACCGCGAGCTCGAGCAGCTCCCCGGACTGGGCCCACGCCTCCATGCCTTCGAGGACTCGGCGCGCAGCCTCGACGTCGCCGCCGGCGAGGAACGCTTCACAAGCGCGCCGCGCGAGGTCCGCGGCCTCCGCGCGGTCCTGCGTGACCGCGCTGGCGCGCATCCAGAGCGGCGCCGATCGCAAGGGTGCACCCAAGCGCCCGTGCAGGTCGGCCAACACTCGCAAGACCGAGAGGTGGTCGCCGGTCGCCGCGAGCAGCGCCTCGAGCTCCGTGCGCGCCTCGTCCGCGCGGCCCAAGCGCTCTTCGAGCAGCGTCGCGCGCCGCAGCCGCAGGCGCCGCACCTCGTCGACCCGCGACGCCAGGGTCGCGCGGCGGGCCAAGAGGGCGACGGCGCGCTCGTAGTCGCCGCGCTTCTCCGCCGCGCGCTCGAGCGCGGCGAGCGCGTCCACGTCGTTGGGGTCGGCGGCGGACAGCTCGAGGAAGCGTGACGTGGCGCCGGCGTCGTCCCCGATCTCCTCCAAGAGCGGCGCGAGCTCGCGCAGCACGCGCACCTTGGCGCGGTCGTTCACCAGGTCCACCAGGTGCGCGAGCGCCGCGGCACGTCGCCTGTCGTCGCGCGCCTGCCGCGCGAGCGTGGCAGCGTCCTCGAGCAGGCCGATGTCGCGAGGCACGCGTCGCAGGGTCTCGTCCAAGACGTCCAGCGCCCGGTCGGGCTTGCCTCGGGTCGCGAGGAGCGCCGCGAGATCCCGGCCGGCGCGCGCCAGCGCGGCACCCGACAGATCGCCGTGAGCGAGCTCGGCCTCCAGCAGGCGCTCGAGCTTGTCGTTGTTGCCGACCTGAACGTAGAGCTCGCGCAGGCGAAGTCGCGCCCTACGCCGGTCGTCGGCGCTGACCGCCACGTCCTGCTCGACGCGCTCGAGGGCCTCGATGGCCAGGAGCGGGTCCCCGCCGCGCTCGGCCTGCGCCGCCGCCTCCATCAGCGTGCCGATGCGCTCGGAGGTGGGCACGGCGCTGGCGATGCGCCCGAGCAACACGGCGTCGCCGGTGAGCTGCGCGGCCAGAGCTGCGCGCCGCGCCAGCTCGAGGTCGTCGGGGTCCCGCTCCGCGGCCGCGACCATCAGGGCGCCGGCACTGGCGCCGTCCCCGAGCGCGCGCGCGACCTGGGCTCCCAGCTCGAGCAGGTGGCGTCCGACGTTGCCGTACTTGTCCGCGCTGACCTCGCGCACTCGGTCGAGCAACGCCCGCGCCAGCTCCGGCTCGCGTGTCAGCTCGGCGCCGCGCTCGCCCAGCTCGGAGAACCACTCGACGCTGGCATCGCAGGATATCGCGCGCTCGAGAGCGGAGAGTGCCAGGCGCGGCTGCGCGAGATCCAGGGCCACACCGGCCGCCGTGACGGCCGTGCGCGCGCCGTCCGGACCTTCGACCCGCGCGAGCAGCGAGCCGAGCGCGTGCTCGAAGCGCATCGCCTCGATCTCCGCGTCGTCGGGCGCGCGCTGCGCGAGCTCGGAGAGCGCCGCACCCAGAGCGAGGAGCAGCGCCGGCTCGGGCCGCACGGACAGCGCGCGCAGCAGCACGTCGATGCGCATGCGCGTGCCGTCCTCGTCGGTGCCCCCGAATGCTGCCGCGCGCTTGAGCCAGGCGGCGCGCTCGGGAGCGGCGCGCGACGACTCCGCGATCTCGGTCAGCGCGCGCACGACGTCGGCGCCGCGCCCCGTGCGCTCCGCCAGCCGCCCCATGAGCACGAAGGTGATGCCCTCGGCAGGGACGGCACGGAAGGCCCGGATGGCGTGATCGAGGGCGCGGGACGACGCGCCGCGACGCTCGAACTGGCGCGCGGCGCGGTAGTGGACGGCGCGCTCGCCGTAGGTGCCGAGCGCGGCGTTCGAAAGCCCGAGGTAGAGAGCCTCGAGCGTGTCGAGATCGTCGGGGCCCGCGGCGCGCTCGGCCACCGCCAGCACGTCCGCACGCGTCGCGTCGCGGTCGAGCGCTGCGACGGCCAGGCGCAGAGCCGCCCGGGTCTCGCCGGCGCCTAGCGCCACCGTCGCGGCCACCCCGAGCAGCTGCGCGGCGTCCTCCGGATGCGGCTGCGCCGCCGCGTAGGACTCGAGGTGGCGCAGAGCCTCGGCATGCCCGGCGAACGACACGAGGTCGCGCGCCAGCCGCACGACGCCGTGCGCGGGGTCGAGCTCGGCCGCACGCAGCCACGCGGCCACGGCACCCTCCGCGTCACCGGCCAAGTCCCAGCGCGCCGCGCCGAGCTCGCGGAAGGCGCGGCCCCGCGCCTCCGAATCCGCGACGGACGACCCGGCGAGCGCCCCTGCGCGCGCGGCGAGCAGCGCGAGCTCCCCGTCGGAGCTGCGCGCCGGTGGCGCGTCGCCGAGCAAAGACAAGACGCGGTCTGCTCCCGCGCCCTCGGCCTGGGCGCGGCTCAGGGCCCTCGCGACACCGTCCGCGTCTCCCACCGCCTTGCGTCGCTCGGCGATGTCGAACAGGAGCGCGACGCGCTCTTCGTTGCTCGAGGTCACCGCGAGGGCACGCTCTTGCAGCGCGAGCCCCAGGCCCGGCTCGGCGCCGGCGTCGGCGATGGACAGCACCGTCTGCCGGAGCTCCTCGGAGCGCGGACCCAGGACGTCGAGGGCGCGGCGCGCCATGGCGGTGCCGCGCGCGCGGTCGACCTCGGCGAGGCGCAAGAGCGCCGCCGCGAGCGGCGATGCCAGCTCCCCGAGCGGCTGCGGTTGGGAGAGCAGCCAGGAGAGCGCGTCCCCGATGCGCTGACCGTCGCCCGACTCCGTCACGCGCCCGAGCAGTGAACGCACCGCCGCGGGATCACCCGGCCTGAGCGTGAGCCAGCGCTGGGTCCAGAACAGCGAGAGCCCCGGATCGCCGAGCGCCTCGTGGGCGACCGCCAGCGCCTCGCAGAGCGCAGCCCGCGGCACGATGAAGCCCATCGCGCGCTCGAGCGCCTCGGCCACCGCGCGATCCGGCGTGCGCGAGAGAGCGACGTTGGCGAGCACGCCGACGGGACGAGCCTGAGCCGGATCCGCGCGCGTCGCCTGCTCGGCCGCGGCGCGCGCTTCCTCGACCAGGCCCCCGGCGAGCAGCGCTTCGGCCCCCACCGCGAACAGCACCGCGCGCAGAGAAGACGTGAGCGGCGCAGCGAGGCGCATCAGCGCGTTGGCCCAGAGCCGCTCCTCACTCTGGCGCGAGGCGAGCACCAAGGCGGTGGCGCACGCCGCGGGGTGGCTCGCGGCCGAAGCGACCAGCGGTTCGAGGGCTACCAGGGCTCCCGCCTCGTCGCCGCGCGCGCGACGGCGGACCGCGAGCGCGAGGGCCAGGCGCTCGTGGTCGGCGCCGGGCGAGCGCGCGAGGGCGCGCTCCAGAGCGCCGAGCAGCTCGTCGTCCCTGCCCTCGCGGACCAGCACGCGTTCCAACGAGCGTTGCCAGGGGCGATGCTCCCCCGGAAGCTCGAGCAGCGCACGCAGCGTCTCGACGTAGCGCTCCACTCGATCCGGGCGCGCGCGCAGGAGCCCAGCCATTTCGGCGAGCAGCGCCGGGCGATCAGCGCCAGCCTCCAGCTCTCGGTCGATGGCGGCGAGCCGCGCTTCCTCTTCACTCGCGGCGGGAGCTGCGCGAGCCAAGAGCTCCTGCAACGCCGGCTCTTCCTCGAGCTCGAGCGCGGCTCTCGCCGCCCATGCGGCGAGCCCCGGCATCGACAGGCGAGTGAGCGCGAGCTCGGCCAGGTCGCGGAGCGCGGCGAGGCGGCGCGGCCCGCCCTGCTTGGCGACGCGGAGCAGGGCGCTGGTGAGCGGCGCGGCGTCACCCGTCGCGGCGATCTCCCCGAGCAAGGCCTCCCTCGCCTCCGCGGAGCTCGGGTCGAGCACGAGCACCTCGACCCAAGCCTCGATGGCGCGCTCGGGGGACCCGAGCGGCCCTGCGTAGAAGCGCGCGAGCGAGGCCCGCGCCGTCGCGCGATCCGAATCCGGCAACGCCGCGATGGCGAGCTCCTGACGCGCAGCCCCGAGCTCGTGGAGGCCGACTCGGGCGGCGAGCTCGTCGAAGCTCGGGCGTCCCTTCGAGGCCGCTTCGGCGTCCAGCTCCGACTCGAGGTGGGCGTCGAACGCCGCGCCGAGCGCTCGCGGCAAGTCCTCCGCCGCGAGCGCTTCGCGCAGCCGGCGCAAATGGACCGCGCGACCGCGATCTCCGCTCGCTTTGGCGTGCTCCCGCAGGACCTCGTCCGCGGCGCCGACGCGCCCACGCACCGCGAGCGCCCCGGCCAGACGCTCGGCGGGGAGCGGTTCGCCGGGCGCCATCTCGAAGGCGCGCAACAAGTCCTCGAAGGCCGCGGCGCGATCGCCTGTGGCCTCGCGGCGCCTGAAACCCTCGAGGTAGCCCTCGGCTGCACGCTCGGACGACACGGCGTGCTCCGCCCACGCGCCGATGCCGGCCTGGAGCTCCGGCGCGACCGCATCGCCGGGGTCTTCACGGGCGGCGTCGAACAGCGCGTCCGCCGCCCCCGCCGCATCGCCCGCCCGCCCGAGCAGGACCCCGATGCGCGTGAGCACTCGCGCCGCCGCCGCGCCCGACAGCTCGGCGACCAGCGGCCGGAGCGTCGCCGCGGCGAGCCCCGGCTCGCCGAGCGCCGCGAACCAGCCCGCGAGCTCCTCACGCAGTGTCGAGTCGT
>Ga0233425_10009647_pt1 | contig 12114 bp, 12 predicted proteins | sample Watercolumn_Towu_2_FD_181712 | JGI IMG/M metagenome (GOLD analysis project Ga0233425, IMG submission 181712) | Freshwater microbial communities from Lake Towuti, South Sulawesi, Indonesia - Watercolumn_Towuti2014_140_MG | ecosystem: Environmental > Aquatic > Freshwater > Lake | place...
CCTGGTACATGATGTCCTGCTCGTGCGACGGGGCTTGGCCCGGATCACGGAATCGGGCCTGGACATCGTGGACTGGCGGGGGCGGAGCCGCCGCCTCGGCTGGCTGGACATACGGGATGTCGGCGTCGTGAGGCTCACAACCACGCCGAGAGTCCGGATCTGCCCGGTAAAGGGCCGTGGGGTTTGGTCTGACTGGCGTCTGGAGCGCCCGCTTGCTCTGGCAGAGGCCGTCACCGCTCGCGCCGGCCTGACCGAGCAACGGCGCACATGGTGGGGCGTAAGGTGCACGAGGCCTGCGGAATGAGCGCCTGGGCCGACGGGACCGGCGAGTTGGGTCCCGACCGCGAATTCACGTTCGCGGGCCTGCGTCGGCAGTTGTGGGGTACGCTCGTCGTGGCCGTGGTCGCCGTCTACACCATCGGCTTCTGGGTCTGGCTGCTGCGCCTCGCCCAAGCCTCGGCGGGTCCGTCTGCGCCGGTTGGCGACCTGTGGAGCGTCGTGGTGGCGAATGAGTTGGTGGGGGTGGCAGTGTTGGCGACGACCGTCTACCATCTTGTCCAGCAGCTCCGGCTGCTCCGCCGAGGTTCGGTGCTGGTCAGCCGGGTCGGCCTGGCCTTCACAGACGGGCGCGGCCGGGAGCAGCGCGTTTTCTGGCCCGACCTGCGAGAGGTACGGGTCGTCGCGCCGCTGTCGGGCGTCGTGGAGCCCTCCGGTCGACTCGACCTACGACACGACGCCGGCCGCATCGTCATCCCCCTTGGGCTGACCCGCGCCGACTGGGAGGAGCTCCGGCGCCTCATCCTCGGGCTGGCCGGTCTGACCTGCGAGACGCGCAGATGGTGGGGCGTGACCTACACGAGGCCTGCTGCCTGAGGGCCGGATGGAGGGGTGACCGATGGCGGAGGTGGAGACGGAGCGCGAGTACCGGTACGGCTGGCCTTGGGCTCTGGTGACGCTCAACGTCGTCTTCATGCTGGTGCTCGCGTGCTGCGCTTTCGGGGCACAGCTCAGGCCGGCGACGCTTCGTGACGGCCTCTGGCTCTTGGCAGGCGTCGTCGCCTTCATCCGGATCCTCGGCTGGCTTGTCACCATCGCGCTGTTCGCCCGCTACGGCTGGGTGCGGACCACGTCGGAGGGTTTGATGGCCAGCGATGGGCTCGAGCGAACCGCCTCGGTGCGTTGGCCCGCGGTGACGCTGCTCCATGTGAACGACCCCTGGGCGAATGGGCCGATGTACACCACGCTCCGCCTGGGGGTCGGCGATGGGCCCCTCATCCGCCTTGGGCCCTACCTTCGCGACATGCCCGACCTCACCCAGGAGATCATCGAGCGCGCGGATCTGGTGCAAGTCGAAAAGACGTGGTATGGTACGGTCTCTTACGGCCATCTGCCGGGACGCTGAGTCGCCGGTTCGGCTCCCTGGAGCACGGGACACGATAGACGCCAGCCGGGTCCGCAGCCGGCCAACGGGACGGCTCGTAAGGGTGGGGAGCGGAGCGTCGGCCTACCGGGCCTTCGTACCTCACGCGCTGCCCCCCAAACTCGCCTACACTCCGGAGTTGGCGCACGCGCTATCGGCGGCGGACCGGGCGCTGGGGGAGCTTGCCGGCTTGGCTACCACGCCGCCCAACCCCGGCCTGATCGTCCGCCCCTTCGTACACTGCGAGGCGGTGAGTTCGTCGCGCATCGAGGGAACCAAGGCCGACGTGGCGGACCCCTATGCCTACGAGGCCAGCCACCTGCCCTTGGCGGGGCGCAAGCTCGCCTCGTAGGCGTACAACCTACATGGCGGGCGAAGTCCTCGACGCCCTCTCAGCGGACCGTTCGCGAGGAGACTGATACTTCTGTGCCGAAAAGTACCGATCGGCTTGGCCGATTGGTACTTCACCTCCAATCGTCCGCGCCGCCATCCCAGACTCCTGCCTCTCCGAGGTGGCACACAATGCCTCACATCAAGACGAAGCTGCCCGGGCCGAAGGCCCGCGCGATCCTCAAGCGATCGAAGGCCGTTGAACCCAACTCAATGAGCGACCAGGCGCCGCTCGTATGGGCGAAGGCGCACGGCTGCGAGATCGAGGATGTCGACGGGAACGTGTTCCTGGACTTCTGCAGCGGCGTGCTGGTCACGAATGTGGGCCACTGCCATCCGGACTACGTCGCGGCGGTGCAGGACCAGGCCGAGCGGCTCTACAACTGCTACGACTTCGTCTCGGCCGAGCGGATCGCGCTGGCGGAGAAGCTCGTCGAGATGACGCCGCCGCATCTGACCCGGGCCTTCCTGCTGACCACCGGGGCCGAGGCCACCGAGGCGGCGATGAAGATGGCCCGCCGCGCCCACGAGGGCTGGGAAATCCTGGCCTTCCACGGAGCCTTTCACGGGCGGACGTATGGCGCGATGTCTGCGGGCGGCTCGGGCGGGGTGAAGAAGGGCTTCGGGCCAATGCTCCCCGGGATCATCCATGCCCCCTTCCCGTACTGCTACCGCTGCCCGTTCGGGAAGACCTTCCCGGAGTGCAACCACTTCTGCTTCGACCACCTCGACTGGGTCATCGCGCGGGAGTCGACCGGCGCCCTCTGCGCGGTGATCACCGAGCCGTACCAGGGCGGCGCGGGCTCGATCATCCCGCCGCCGGGGTACTTCGAGAAACTGCAGGCGTGGTGCAAGGCGAAGGGGATCTACTTCATCCTCGATGAAGTGCAGTCGTCCTTCGGGCGGACGGGGAAGATGTTCGCGATGGAGCACTACGACATCCAGCCCGATCTCGTCTGCCTCGCGAAGGGCCTGGGAAGCGGCATCCCCTGTGCGGCGGTCGTCGGGCGCGGGGAGATCATGGATGTCCTCGAGCCCGGCGAGCTCGGCAGCACCAACGGCGGCAACCCGATGTCGAGCCGGGCGGCCCGCGCGGCCATCGAGATCATCGAGCGGGAGCGCCTCCATGAGCGCGCCGCCGCCCTGGGGAAGCAGATGGGCGACCGCTTCGCGCAGATGATGAAGAGGATCAAGGCCATCGGCGATGTGCGCGGGCAGGGGCTCGTCTACGGGATCGAGCTGGTTGTGGACCGCAAGAAGAAGACCCCCGCGAAGGCGCTGACGAAGCGCGTGATCCTGGAGGCCTACCAGCGCGGCTTGTGCCTCATCGCGCCGATCGGGATGTTCGGCAACGTCATCCGCATCGCGCCGCCGCTGGTCATCACCGAGGCGCAGATGCACGAGGGTCTCGACATCCTGGAAGCGGCGATGAAGGCGGCCGTTGCCGGGTAGCCTCATGCGACGACTCGTCGGTCTGTTCGGCATGGCGTTTGTGACGGGACTGAGCGGGGCCCTGATGCCGGGCCCCGTCTTGGCGCTGGTGATCGGGTCGGCGGCGCGGCACGGCGTGCTGGCCGGGATCGTGGCGATCTTGGGCCATGCCGCCGTCGAGATCCCCGTCGTGCTGATGCTGATGCTGGGCATCGGGGCGTTCGTGCAGCGGCCGAAGGTCCTGGCGGGAATCGGGCTCGTCGGCGGGCTGGCGCTCATGCTCGCCGGAGCGGACATGCTCCGGTCTGCGGCAGCCGTTGCCGCCGCGGCGGTGGAGGGCTCTCCGGCGCCGGTCGGCCTGCTGGGTGTTGCGCTGTCGGGGGCCGGCGCGAGCCTCGCGAATCCGTACTTCGCCATATGGTGGGCGACGGTGGGGGCCGGGCAGATTGCCACGGTCGGAAGCCGTTCGCCGGTAGCCTGGACGACGTTCTACACAGGGCATGTCTCGTCCGACTTCCTGTGGTACGCGTTGGTCGCGTACGCGGTCGGACGGGGGCGCAACCTGCTGGGCGTCACGGGCCACCAAGCGCTCATCACGCTCTGCGGGGTTGCCTTACTGGCGCTGGGCTGCTACTTTATCTACGCCGGAGTGAGACGGGTGCGGTCGGGGCCCGCGGCCGAGACGACCGAAGACGGGTAGGAGAGAACCCACTTGGCTGATAAGACACTCAGAATCGGACTTCCGAAGGGCAGTTTGCAGCAGGCGACGTTCGAGCTGTTCGAGCACGCGGGCTGGCGGTTCAGCGTCGGCGCGCGGGCCTACTTCCCCAGCGTGGATGATCCCGAGATCACGGCGGTGCTCCTGCGCGCGCAGGAGATGCCCTCCTACGTCGCCGACGGCGTGCTGGACGCGGGCCTGACGGGCCTGGACTGGGTGCAGGAGCGGGGCGTCGAGGTGGTCGAGGTCGCCGATCTCGTCTACGCGAAGCAGGGGCTGGGCCTGTATCGCTGGGTGCTGGCGGTGCAAGAGGATAGCGCGATTCACTCGCCCAAGGACCTGCAGGGCAAGCGCATCGCGACGGAGCTTGTAAACGTGGCGAACCGCTACCTCGAGAGCCACGGGGTGACGGCGCACGTGGAGTTCTCGTGGGGCGCGACCGAGGCGAAGATCCCGGCGCTGGTGGATGCGATCATCGAGGGCACCGAGACGGGCAGCACCCTCCGCGCGCACAACCTACGGATCGTGGACACGTTGATGGAATCGAGCACGCGCCTGATCGCCAATCAGCAGGCGTGGGCCGACCCGTGGAAGCGCTCGAAGCTGGAGAACATCGCCCTGCTCTTGACAGGGGCCTTGACCGCGCGGCAGAAGGTCCTGCTGAAGATGAACGTGCACAAGGACAACGTGCTGGCGGTGATCGAGGCGCTGCCCGCGCTGAAGAAGCCGACGATCGCGCACCTCTCCGACAACATCTGGCACGCGATCGAAACCGTCGTGGATCAGCACACCCTCCGCGACCTGATCCCGGAGCTGAAGCGCCGCGGCGCCGAGGGGATCATCGAGATTCCGTTGAGCAAGGTCGTGCCGTAGCCTTCATCGGCACTGCAGCAGCCCGAATCCGGTCTCGGGGTCGCGGACGCGCCTCGCATCGAGGCCCACGATCTCGATCAGCACGATTTCGAGCACGTGCCACGTGACGATCCCCTCGCGGATGCAGCCGCTGAGGGCGTCGTCGCCGCGGCCGAACGCGGCGTGCATGTGGAGCACGGGCGTGCCCGTCTCGTCGGGGAAGAGCGTCCCGACAGCCACCACCTCATGCACCCCGGTCAGAGCGCTGACCATCGGCACCGGCGGCAGCGTGGCGCCGTCCTCGGGGCCGACCACGAAGCGGCTGCCCTCGTCCGCACCGCCGACCATCACCGCCAGCCCGCACCGCACGCCCTGCTCCGCCGCCAGCCGCTCCAGCGACGCGGGCATCGGGTCGCCGTGCTCCAACCGCACGGCAAACACGCGCCCCACACTCCCCTCGCTGTACTGCATCTCACTCCCCCATAATCAGTTCCAGTTACCAGTTTTGAGCTACGCCTCCGCCGAGGACGATCTCCCCATCGTAGAAGACCGCGGCCTGACCCGGCGCCGGGGCTCGTTGCGGCATAGAGAAGCGTACGCGGGCCATAGAGCCGATTTCCGTCACCTCAGCCTCCACCTCGGGGCCCCGGTAGCGGGTCATCACCGACGCCGAAAACCGGTTCCGTGTACTGATTTTCGGGTCCACAAGACGGACGGTGCAGAGGGTGATCTCGGAGACGAGGAGCTCGCTGTCGGGGCCGACGATCAGCGCGTTCCGTGAGACATCCTTCCGTAGAACGTACCACGGCCCGCCCGCCAGCCCGAGCCCCTTCCGCTGACCGACCGTGTAGCCCGCCAGGCCACCGTGCTGGCCCAGTTGCCGTCCGGAGGCATCGAGGATCGGCCCCGACCGCAAGGACTCCGGCGCCCGCTCGCTGACCAGCCGGCGGTAGTCGTCCTCCGGGACGAAGCAGATCTCCTGGCTCTCCTCCCGCTCGGCGACGTGCAGCCCGGCCTCGGCGGCGAGGCGGCGCGTCTCCAGCTTGGTCAGCTCGCCGAGGGGAAACCGCGTACCGGCCAGCTCCTCGCGGGAGAGCATGTACAGCGCGTAGGACTGGTCCTTCGAGCGGTCGGCACCGCGAGCGAGGAACCGGCCCCGGGAGGTGTCGAGGACGCGGGCATAGTGCCCGGTGGCGAGGGCGTCCGCGCCCAGGGCCCGCGCCCAGCGCAGCAGGGCGCCCCACTTCACCGCGCGGTTGCAGTCCAGACAGGGGTTGGGGGTCAGGCCCGAGGCGTACGCTGCGACGAACGGGGTGATGACCTCCGCCTCGAAGACCCGGCGGAAGTTGAGCACATGATGCTCGATCCCCAGCTGCGCGCAGACATCCGCCGCGTCCTGTGCCGATTCCGCCCCACAGCAGCCCTGCGCCCGGACGCCGCCCAGCTCCCCGGTCGGGCACCAGATGTCCATCGTGACGCCGGTGACGGTCAGCCCCTGCCGCGCGAGCAGCAGCGCGGCGACGGAGCTGTCCACGCCGCCCGACATCGCGACGACCACGTGTTCGCGGGCCATGGCTGGAGACGCCGGCTACTCCGGCTCGTGGTCGGGCTCGGGGGCAGGCCCGGGTTTGTCCTTCGGCGGCGGCCCGGCCTCGTCCGCCCGCTCCTGTACGCTCCGTTCGTGGTGCTCGGCGGCCGCCTTGCGGATGTCGGTCAGCACGCCGATGAGCAGCGGGGTCGCCGCAATGGTGTTCCAGAGCACGAACCGCGCGTGCCAGCCGAAGATCAGGCCCGCCAGCAACGCCAGGGCCAATCCGCCATAGAGCGCCTCCACCCCTACCGCGCCCAAGGCGCCGGACCAGTCCCGTCCGTGCCACTGGCGGCTGGTCTGATCGGCGATCGACTGGTAGTACCAGGCCAGGAAGGCGTACACCACGCCGATCACCACACAGCTCTGCACCCACAGGCCGAGGGTGGCCCAGATCAGCCGCCCGATGCCGCTCGCGTCGCCGCCGAGCGCCGCCGTGCGGGTTACGGAGGAGGACAGCAGGTAGGCGTCCACCAGCAGCGCGAGCCCCAGTGGGATCCACATCCCCCACGGGACGAGGTACGGCGGGGGCGCGACCCGGGGCAGCTTGCTCAGCCGCTCCTGCAGAGCGTCCTCGGCCTCATGTACCCGCCCGCGCAAGTCCGCCAAGCGAGCCCGGCGCGCCGCTGCACGCCCGGCCGCTGCGGGATCGAAGGGCGCGTTTCGCTCGTCCAGCCAGGCCTGGAACTCGTCGTGGGCGCTCTGGTAGGAGCGCCACAGCACCGGCAGCGCCAGCCCCGTCAGTGCGTGGAGCGCGATGAAGACCGTACTGGGCGGAAGGGAGGCGCCGCGGAAGACCAGCTTCGCCAGCAGCGTGCACAGCACCCAAACCAGCGCCACCAACGGCACGATGCTGACGCGGCTGGGACGCGACGGGCGGGTCAGGATCGACAGGTCGTCGGCGATGAGGCGCGACTCCTCGGGCGTCAGCCCCAGCTGCGCCGCGCGGCTGGCGGCCACGGCCTCGGCGGCGAGCGCGATGGCCAGCCCCAGGCCCGTCCCAACCAGCAGGATCACGAGCGTGTCCAGCCGGTCCAGGCCCGGCCGCCCGGTCCACGGCACGCGCCCGACGATGAGGCATATCAGGTCGAACCCCGCGAGCAGCGCGAAGAAGATCCGCCAGCCCCACGGCACCAGCATCGGCACGGGCCGATGGGTTGGCGCGTCGTCCAACAGCGCATCCAGCTCCGAATCGTGTGCAGTCATGGTGACCTGAGGCTATTCGCCGCGGGCCCGCTTGTCAAGAGGCAGTGCGGTCCGGCGACTTTCCGTGGGGCATTGCGCGAGATGTGTGGTATGGGGCTCCTACCATGAGCGCCACGAACTTCCACCCCTTCTTCGTTGGCGGGGAGCCTGCTCCTGGCCGCCCCCTCCTGGTGGGCCGTCCTAACTTGCCCCACCGGGAGCGCTTCCTGGACAGGGTCAACGACCTGCTGGACCGTGCCTGGCTGACCAACAACGGGCCGTTCGTGCAGGAGTTCGAGGCCCGGGTGGCGGCGCTGGTCGGCGCGCGGAACTGCGTCGCGGTGGCGAACGGCACCCTGGCGATCGAGATCGCGGCCCGGGCCCTGGAGCTGACGGGTGAGGTGATCTGCCCCGCGTTCACCTTCGTCGCCACAGCCCACGCCCTGAAGTGGTGCGGGCTGTCTCCGGTCTTCTGCGACGTCGACCCGAAGACGTACTGCCTCGACCCGGCGAAGGCCGAGCGCCTGATCACTCCGCGAACGTCGGCTCTGATCGGAGTGCATGTCTGGGGCACGCCGTGTGATACGGAGGCGGTGGGTGAGCTGGCGGATGCGTACGGGCTGCGGGTGCTGTATGATGCCGCCCATGCCTTCGGCTGTTCGAGCGCCGGGAGGATGATCGGGACCTTCGGCGATGCCGAGACCTTCAGCTTCCACGCCACGAAGTTCGTCAATGCCATCGAGGGCGGCGCCATCGTGACCGATGACGACGAGCTCGCCGAGCGCGCCCGCCTCATGCGCTCCTTCGGAATGGCCTCTCCGGAGAGCATCGTCGCGCTGGGCACGAACGCGAAGCTCAACGAGGTCAGCGCAGCGATGGGCCTCTGCTCGCTGGAGGCGATGGAGGAGATCATCGAGGCCAACCGGCGCAACTACCGGTGTTACCGCGAGGCGCTGGCCGACCTACGCGGCATCACCGTGCTGCCGCACGACGACCGTGAGCGCCACAACTACCAGTACGTCGTGCTCCTGGTCGAGGCGGCATGGGCCGGGTTGGGCCGCGATGACCTGCTGGCGGAGCTGAAGCAAGCCAACGTCCACGCTCGACCCTACTTCTCGCCGGGCTGCCACGAGGCGCAGCCCTACCGCCTCGATCTCACCGCGATCCGTGCGCCGCTCCCCGTCACCGAGCGCGTCGCCTCCCAGGCCTTGTGCCTGCCCACGGGCCTCGCGGTCTCGCCCGCAGACATCCGTAGAGTGGCCCAGGTCATCCGGAATGCGGTTCGCGCCGCTCGGCCGGCGGCTCTCCTGCGCGCCGCCTACGCGACGTAGTGCTCTGTCCCCCTGGGCGCCTCGACGAGGGGCTGCGACGCAGACGAGGAACGGTCCCCGCATTCCGCGGCGGAGCGCCTACCTTGCCCCTCGCTGCTCTCTCCATTGTGCTCTACCTCGTCCCCTTGCCGGGTCACGCGGACCTGGTGTACTCGGTCCAGCCGATCTCGCCCGAGCCGCCCGTGGCGACCCCCGCGCGGGAGGTCACGGCCGTGGCGCTCCCGGCTCCGGTCACCCTCGACGGCGTGCTTGATGAACCGGCCTGGGACGCCGGGCTGTGGCTCGACGACTGGCTGCTCGTCGAGGGCGCCGGTCGCGGACCGGCGGCGCAGACCCGACTGAAGGTGCGGTTCGATGGGGAGGCGCTGTACCTCGGCGTGATCGCTGACGAGCCGAACATGGCCGGCCTTCAGGAGTCGGCAGGCGCGCTGCGGGACGGGCCTCTGGACGCAGACGACTGTCTGGAGGTGTGGCTCGATCCTGGCAGCCATCGGCGTGAGGCGTACCACCTGATCTTCTCCGTCGCTGGGGGCGTCTGTGACGCCCGTCAGTGGGAGACCACCGTCCTCGACCCACGCGCCCTCGTGGAGGGTTCGCAAGGGACGACGCGCCACGAGGACCCGGATTGGGACGGACACGCCGGGGCGGCCTTCGTGCGCGCCGCGGATCGGTGGAGCGCCGAGGTAAGGGTTCCGGCGACCGACTTCGGGCTGCCCGGCATCGTGGAGGGCGGCGTCTGGGGGCTGAACGTCGCCCGCCGACGGTGGGCCGTCCCCGGAGGCGAGCACAGCTCGCTCACCGGCCTGGGCGGTTGGCCGATGGATGGGTTCGCCGGGGTGACCCTGGGACTCGCGCCGGTGGAGGTCAGCGGCCTGGGCCTGGGGGGCCTGGGGGTCGGAGAGAACGAGTTGCAGTTCGAGTGCCGCGCGCCGAGGAGAGACGTTCCGGGGGTCGACGTTCGCCTCACCGTCCGCGACGCGGAGGAGCGCACGGTGCGGTTCGGCGTGCCGCTCGACGCGGACAAGCCCGCGGTGATCACCCGGGCATACACTCTCGCCGCGTGCCCGGCGGCCGTCACGCTCGAACTCCTCCACCCCACGTCGAACGAGGTGCTGTACCAGGCCGCCGTCTCAGGCGATCTCAGCACACCTGTGCGCGTCTACCCGCTCAGCGAGGCCGCCGTGCTGAGCCGCGACCCCTGGTGGGTCGACCTGGATCTGCAGATCGGCAGCGCGTCGCTGGCCCGCAGCCGGCTCTTGGTGGAGGTGCTCGCGCCGACGGGCCGGGTCCGCCAGCGGCAACGCGTGGCCGACCTCACCCCGACGATGCGGTTGACCTTCCGCCCCCGCGCCATCGGCCCCGCTGGCGACTGGACCCTTCGCTTCATCGTCCTCGACGGCAAGCAGGAGCTCGGCCGCGCGGAAGTCCCACTGCGTCTTCTTCGTCCTAACCCGCAACCGCCGCTCACATCTCGATCTTGAGGAGCTCCTCCGGTTGGGCCATGAGCTTCTCGAAGGCGGCGGCGAACTTGCGCATGAGGTCGGCGCCGTTGGGCGGGTTCACCCCGAAGACGTACATCTGTGAGTCGACGAACTCCTGGGCGACCGGGTAGTCGGCCAAGTCGTAGCTGACCCCATGAGCCGTGTGGCGGCAGGTCCACGGGCAGCCCTTCCCGTAGCCGACCTTGGTCTGGAAGATGTTCTGCCCCGGGACGGGCACCGTCTGCCAGCGGCCGACGGGGACACCCTCGGCCTGGAGGGCGCGCTCGGCGCGCACCCGAAACTCGGGCGCAGACAGCTCGCTGCCGACCGCCTGCGGAGCGAAGCGAACCGTGTAGTTGTACCAGGCCATGCCACGGCCCTCGGGGACGACGGGGGTCAGAATGCCCGGCACGTCGGCGAGGAGTTCACTCAGCAGTTCGCAGTTCGCCGCACGCAGCGCGTTGCTCTGGTCCAGCCGCTTCAGTTGGCTGCGGATGAACGCTTGGCCCATCACGTCGCCCCGGTACATCCACCCGAGACCGTAGGCGTTGTACTTCTGCATCTGCCGTTCGCGGCCGGGGACGACGATCTCGCCCAGGTACTGCAGCAACTTCGCGCGCTCGGCGATGAGGTCGTCATCGGTGGCGAAGAGCCCGCCGTAGCTCCCCGAGGTCAGGAGCTTGCTGGCCTGACAGGAGAAGCCGGCGGCGTCGCCGATGGCGCCGCACTTCCGTCCCTTGTAGGTGGCCCCGTGGGACTGAGCGCAGTCCTCCAGGAGGTACAGGTCGTGCTTCTTCGCGATCGCCTGGATGGGGTCCATGTCGGCCGGCATCCCGTGGATGTGCACGGGCAGGAGCGCCCGGGTCCGGTCGCTGATCCGCTCCTTGATGCGGTTCGGGTCCATCGTCCACGTGTCCGGCTCGACATCCACGAACACAGGGATGCCGTTGTGATGCAACACCGCCGCAGCCGTCGCCCAGTACGTGAAGGCCGGGCAGATGACCTCGTCGCCGGGCTCGATCCCGATGCCCGCCACACAGCAGTGCAGCGCCGCCGTGCCGCTGTTCACAGGCACCACGTGCTTCACGCCCAGGTACTCGGCGAAGTCCTTGGCGAGGCCGGTCTCCTGCGCCTCGCGCTGCACTCCAAGGTCCTCCCCGGCCAGCACGTCGGCGACGGCCTGCCGGTCCTCATCGGTGATGTGCGGCCACGGGCGCACGCTCCCGGCCTCGACGACGGCGGTTCCGCCCAACGCTGCCAGCTGGTCAGCCATCTTGCTCCGCGCCTCCGTTCGCTTTCGCGAGGATGATCCGACTGTTTGGCCATCCCCGCTCGTCCCTCCTTCACGCAGGGGCCGCGCCCTCTTCCCGCGAACGGGCGCTCCGATCCCCTGATCGGAGGCCTCCCGATGCGGACCCTCGCTCCGACCGGTCTCGTGCTGGGCGCCGTGGGCATGACGCTTGGCTGCACCTCCCCGGCGCAGCTCACGGTTCCCGAGGCGCACCCCCGCCTGCTGGGCTCACGGGCGGAGCTGCAGCAGTTGGCCCGCGACCGGGCGGAGGCGTACGACCGCGTCGTGTCCGTGGCGCGCGGATCCGAAGGAGACGACTGGCCGAAGGCCATGTCCGAATCCCTCGTGTGTGCCATTGAGGGTGACGCGGCGCTCGGGCGGAGCGCCATCGGCCGGGCCATGAGGCTGGTGCGGGCCCCGGTGCGGG
>Ga0233425_10009648_pt1 | contig 12113 bp, 5 predicted proteins | sample Watercolumn_Towu_2_FD_181712 | JGI IMG/M metagenome (GOLD analysis project Ga0233425, IMG submission 181712) | Freshwater microbial communities from Lake Towuti, South Sulawesi, Indonesia - Watercolumn_Towuti2014_140_MG | ecosystem: Environmental > Aquatic > Freshwater > Lake | place: Indonesia...
CTCGATCGACATATCCAGTTCCATGCTCTCGACGAAGGAGGATGTGACGAGCAGGAACAGGATGATGGCGAAGATGCAGTCGACCAGCGGCGTCATGTCGATGCTCATCGGATCGTAGGGTTCGCGGTCGAATTTCATGGCTCTAGCCCTCCTTTCCCGGGCGGCGTGTGGGGATGCCCCGAGGCGTGGGGACGGGCGCCTTGGGTTGGGGCGGTGGGCCGGCGACATCCGACGCGGCGGTCGATTCCCCTTCGGCGTCCAGCTCGACCTTGCGGAACTCTCTCGCCGTCACGGCCGCCGCGGCCGGAGCGCGGACAGGCGCCTGGGCGTGGGCGTCGCCGTTGGTGCCGCGCTTGAGCAGGGCGACGTAGTGCAGGAACTCGTCGGCCAGCGACTCCGAATCGGCGATGATGCCGCCCAGCCGGGCGTTGAAGATGAAATAGGCGAACAGGGCCGGGATGGCGACCATGAGGGCGGTGGCCGTGGCGAAGAGCTTGACGCGAATGCCCGCGGCCAGCGACGCCGCCTTCTCGGCGCCCTGGGCGCTGGCGACCGCCTCAAACACGATGACCATGCCGATGATCGTGCCCAGAAGGCCCAGCAGGGGCGCGGCCGCCGCGATGAGGTTGAGGAGCTTCACCGGCAGCCGCAGCCGGCTGATCTGGCCGGTGGCGACGACCTCGACGCGCTTCTGGATGTCCTCGGTCGAGGAGATGTCGAAGCGGTCGGCGATCGCGCGGCAGACGGTCGGGAAGAGCCCTTTGCGCTTGAGCGACAGGTCCTCAAACTCGGCGATCTGCCCGTTGCTCAGCAGGTCGCGCGCCTTGGCCACGAAATCGGCGGGGATCTGCTGGCTGCGCCGGAAGATCCAGAGGCTGTTGGCGATGAGGACGATCATGAGCACCGCCAGGAGGGCGATGGGGTGGAGGAACTCGCCGCCCATGATGTAGAGGTCCAGCAGCGAGACCGTGACGGCGATGAACGTGGGCGGTTTGCGGTCGCGCGGCTTGACGCCCGAGAACACCAGCCGCCGATCCGGGTCCATCGAGCCGGCGACGCGGCGGATGATGAACTTGCCGCCCTTCTTCCCTTCCTCGATCCGCTCGACGATCTTGGTGACCACGAACTCGCTGCCGGCGCTCTTGTAGCGGTCGTAGTCGGCCAAGCCCTTGATGTTGGTCTTGGTCTTGATGGTGAACTCGGCCGGCTCCTCCTTGTCTCCCTCGTCCTCTTCGGCCTTGTCGTCGGTCTTGGCGGCCCCTCCCTTCTCGTCGAGGACGCCTTCGAGGATGCGTTCCTCGTTGGGGGCGGGAGCGGGCGCGGCGGGCGCGGCGGGCGCTCGCCCGGCCATCAGGGCCAGCAGGGCCGCGGCAAACAGGATCAAACGCGTGGGCATGACGGGACCTCCGGTTACTTTGGTTTAGCCAGTTCTTTGAGGACAACGGGTAACGTCTCGCGGGCCTCGGCCAACACGGCCGGGTCGCCCTTGGGGAACATTCGCGTCGTGGTCTGGAGCAGATCCCTGGCGCGGTCCCACTTGCGGAGCCGCATGGCGGCCTTGGCGGCGGCCAGGGTGGTGGTCTCGCGCGGATAGAGCGCCAGGCTCTTGTCGAAGGCGTCGAGGGCCTCCAGGTCCTTCTTGACCGAAGCGTAGTGGAGCCCCAGGTGATAGTGAGCGTCGGCCTTGAGCGCCTGGTCGTATTCGCCCTGGGTGAACGACCGCAGGTCGGCCAGAGCCTTGTCGGTCTTTCCGGCCCCGAGCAAGGCGACGGCGCTGTGGAACTCGATGCGCGGGCGGCGGCCCGAGTTGGGCCACGTGGAGACGAACTTCTTGCAGAGGAACTCGGTCTCGTCCCACTGCTTGCTCAAGACGCAGCCCTTGGCCGCCATCTCATAGACTTCCTCGATGGCGTCGAACTTGGTGTGCTGGCGGATGATGGCCTGGAGGGCCTTAACCCCCGTGGCGTAGTCGAAGAGCCTGTAGAGGCTCTGGGCGGCCATGAAGAGGGCGGTGGCGCGGTGGTCGTTCTTCTCCAGCGTTTTGTCGTCCAGGAACGGCAGGAGCGTCTGGGCGCAGCGGTCAAAGTTCTCCTGCTTCCAGTACATGAATCCCAGCGCGTAGCGGATTTCGCCCAGGTTCAGGTCCTTGGGCGCCTCCATGCGCAGGCCGTCCCAGCCGCGGGTTGCCTCGCGCAGCCGCATCTTGGGCGGCAGGGGGGCCACCTGTCCGCGCGCGTCCTTGTACGGCTCGCCGTACTCGTCGAGCAGCGTGGCGTAGGCCTCGATGGCCTGGTCCCAGACCTTGGCCTTGGTGCATTGGAAGCCCAGCAGCTTCAGGCCCGAGATGCGGAAGCGGTCGTCGCGGTGGCCGGTGAGGTAAGGCTTGTACGTCTCGATGAGGCGGGGCATGTTGCCCAGGGCGATGTACTCGCGGCCCAGGGCGTAGAGCGCCGTGTCGTAGTTGTCGTCGCGCACGCTCATACCGCCTGAGCCGCGCTTGCCCCCGCCGGCCCGCTCACCGCGCACGGGGAACAGGGCCAGGTACTGGGCGAAGACGTTGGCCGCGAGTTGGTGCTCGCCCACCTCGCTGTAGTTCTGCCCCGCGCGGAGGATGGCGGTCTTGACGTAGGCGACGGCGTTGGACGGGTCGTCCTCGCTGAGGCGCACCCAGAAGTGGAACGACTTCTTGAAGGCCGGCGAGTCGAAATCCATCGAGGGGTTGACGACGTTCTTCCAGACCTGGTCGGCCAGGTTCCGCTTGTTCTGCTTCTCCTGGCCGGCCTTGCCCTTGGCCCACTCCATCGCCAGCGAGTACTGGGCTTCGGCCATGTACTTGTTGCCGTTGGGGAAGTTGGCGACGATCCACTCGTAGGCCTTCTTCAGTTCGGCGTCGTTGCGCTGCATGTACCACGAGTGGGCGACGCGGGCGGCGGCCTCGTAGACCTGCTCGACCTTCTCGTCGATCTGGGCCGGGTTCCACGGCCCGCCGGCGACGTTGCCGTCGGCGCCCTGCTTGGGCCCGTAGATCTGCACGTATTCCCTGTACGTCCTGGCCGCGCTGGAGTAGTCCTTCTTCAGGTAGAACAGCTCGGCCATGCTGTAGCGCGCGTCCTTGGAGAGGTCCGACAGCGGGCCCTTCTCCTCGATGACCCGGCGGCACAACTCGATCGACTTGTTGATCATGTCGTCGGTGTCCGCGCGGGTGGCGATGCTCTTGAGGTATTCGACGGTCTTCTTCTCCAGGGCCTTGTCGTCCTTGGCGGCGTCGAACTGGGCCTTGGTGATGGCGAACAAATCCTCGTAAGCCTTCATGGCCCGCGGCTTGTCGCCGGCCCGCTCGGCGACCAGGGCGATGCTCTCCAGGGCCGCGATGCGGTGGGGATTCTTGTCGGAGTTGTCCAGCGCGATGATCTTCTCGTAGGCCGCGATGGACTTGGCCAGGTCGTCGCGCGTGGCGCCGTAGGCGTAGCAGGTCCCCACCTGCGAGAGGATGTAGGGCTCCATGCCCTCCTGCGAGACCACGTCCTTGGGATAGCTCTTGAGGAGCTTCTCGTACTGCGGCGCCATGGCCACGGGGCTGGATCGCCGGCGGATCGTGTCGGACAGGTCGCGATCCAGCAGGAAGACCTCGGCCTCCAGCGCGATGGCGGTGCCGGGGTTGTCGGCGATGCGCTTCTTGATGGTGTCGACGTCCGTGGCGGTGACGGTCTGGGCGGCGTCGGTGCGGCCCAGTTCCTTCTGGCAGTCGAGAATGCGGCCGATGATATTGATGTTCGTGGCCAGGTTCCGCAGCAGAAGGTAATACTCCAGCGCGACCGACCAGCTCTTGCGCTTGTAATGGTACTCGGCCAGGCGGAAGTAGCACTGCTCGAGAATCTGGTTCTTGCGGTCCGAATCGCTGTCGCGGGCGAACGTGGCGGCGTCCTCGTAGCGCTGCATGGCCTTGGGCAGGTCCACCAGGTCGGCGTAGTGGATCTCGGCCGACGCCAGGAGCGCCTCGGCGGCCAGCCCGCGTCCGCGGAACTCGCGGACCTTGCCCACGCAGTCGAGGATCTCCGCGGCCTTGGCGAAGTCCTTCTTGTCGCGGTAGCACAGGCCCAGCAGGTACGTTCCGGCCAGCGTCTCGATGTTCTTGGGGTAGCGCGCGCGGAGCTGTTCGCAGATCGAGATGGTCTTCTCGTAGTCCTTCTTGACGCGGTAGTTGTCGGCCACGCGCAGCAGCAGTTCGGGAATCTGCTGGTTGTTGGGGAAAGCCTGCGCCAGGTCCTGGATGGCGCCGACCGCCAGGTCGATCTTCTCGGCCTTGATCCACAGGGCGGCCAGCTTGTAGGCCGCCTGCTCGGCCATGGGCGAGTCCTTCTTGAGCTTCAGCAGGTGGAACTTGGCCGCTCCCTGGTCGTAGTTGCCCTGGAGCGCGTAGTAGCCGCCCAGCAGGTTGAGCACCTCATCCTCATAGAGGCCCGCGCCCTCGGCCAGCAGCTTCTCGAAAGCCGCGCAGGCCTCGGCGAACTTCTTGACCGAGGCGTACTGCTTGCCCAGCATGTGGAAGGCGTCGGGACGGTTGCGCCAGCCCTTCTTGCCGGCCAGCGACTTGGTCAGGGCGTTGATGCACTCATCGACGAGGCCCTGCTCGTCGTAGCACTTGGCCAGGTGGTACCAGGTCTCGGTCACCTGCGAGTGGTCCGGGAACTTGGCGAGGAAGGCCTTGTAGGTGTCGACGGCGCGCGGCAGGGCGCCGTCCTTCTGGAACTGCTGGGCCTGACGGATCAGGTCCTCGGGGGTCTGGGCGGATGCCGTGCCGGCGGCCAGCAAGGCCAGAATCATCAGTGATCTGTGGAACGCCATGTGCTGTTCCTCATTGCGGATTCCGGATTGCCGATTGCGGACTGAACCCAAGCGAATCCGCAATCAGCAATCAACAATGAGCAATCCGTGTCACGGGACCGTCGTCGGCCGCGTTGCGCCTGTCTTCAACCATTCCTGGTACAGCGCGTTCTTCTTTACCTGCTCGACGTAGGGCGAGAGCGGATAGCGCTCCACCAGCTCGCGCCAGCGAGCCACGGCTTTAGCCGGCTCCTTGAGCTTTTCGTGGATCGCGCCCAATGCGTACGTCGCCCGCACCGCCGCTTCGGCGGACCGCACCCCGACCAGCAGGTTCTCAAGCTCCTCGCGGGCTTTGTCGGGCCGGCCGTTGCGGAGCTGGATCAACGAAAGCTGGTACGCCGCGTCGGCCGCGATCCAGTCGTCGGGCGAGTTGGTTACGGCGGTGAGCCGCTCGATGGCCGCGGGCCAACGCTCCTTGCGCACATCCATCAGGCCACGGATGTAATAGACCCACGTGGCCCGCGCCAGGTCGGCCGGCGTGAGCATGGCTCGCTGGTTGTCCGAGAGCTTCTCGTAGTTCTGGACGTAGCGGTCGGCCTCCTCGGGGAACTCGTGTTCCTCAACCTTGTCTTTCCCGGTCGTCAGCTTCAGGTAGAAGACCGCCAGTTTGTACACGAAGCGGCGCAACTCGCCGTGGTCAGACCTGGCCAGCGTCTCGTATTCATTGAGCGCCTCGGCCAGCTTGTTGGAGCGCCACAGCGCGCGGGCATAGCCCTCGCGGACGGCCAGCACGTCGCCGACCATCTTCACGTCGGTCAGGCACTGCGCAAAGAGCTTGAGGGCGCCTTCGTAGTCGGCGTTGTCCAGATGAATCCAAGCCATCTCGACCTGGAGCCGGGTCTTCTCCGCGTCGTCGGCCGCGGCCGACCGAAGCTCCTGGAGCGTGGCCAGCGCCTCGCGGTACTTGCGCATGCTGCGGTACACGTCGAGCATCAACTTCTGTGCATCGCGACGACGGGTCGTTTCGGGGTAGCGCTCCAGGAGAGCCACGCAGTTCTCCAGCGCCTGCTCCATCATGTTGTCCTTGCGATAGACCCAGGCCATTCGATAGTAGGCCCGCTCGGCGGCCTTGGCGTTGACGTTGCCGACCTTGAACGACAGGCCCAGCGGCTCCAGAGCGTCGCACAGCACGTCGAAGGCCACCACGCCCTTGAAGGGCATGCGGTTGATGAGGGCGCTGGTGCCGGCGGCCGTGGCGTCGATCCGCACGGTGACGTGCGTGTTGATCCGCATGAATTCGGCCAGGTCGGTGAGCTTGAAGTCCTTGAAATCCCCGCCGATCTTCTCCGAGAGAGCGTACTGGGCGTCGTAGGATAGCTTCTTCCTTAGGTCCTCGCGCGACGGAAGCTTGCCGGTCGCGGAGGGCTTGTAGATCGTGAGGAACTCCTCGGCCGCGCGGGCATAGTAGGTACACGCTTCGCGGTACTTGCGTTCGTTCTCCAGCGCCCAGCCGACCCAGAAGTTGGCCTCGTGCCAGAACTCGTTGGAGGGGTTGTCGAACGTCTTGAGATACTCGCGGAGCACCAGTCGCATCTTCTGGTACTCCTTCAGGTTGTAGAAATTAATGGCGACGGCGAAGAGCGCCTTCTCTCCGAATTTGCTCCCGGGGTTGATCTTGCGGATCTTGTTGAAGGCGTCCTTGGCGGCGTCGTAGTAGTCGGCGGCCGCTTCGCGCTGGGCGATCTTGAATCGCAGGCCCGCCGCATCCAAGGCCGCGGCGAGCACCTGTGCGCAGGTCGAGTTGTGCCCGACGCCGGTGGGCGCCTGGTTGTAGGTGAACGCCCGCTTCAGTTCGCGCGCCTCCTGGTCGAACACGTCGGCCCACACGGCTCGCGTGCGAGTGATCTCCTCGATGCGCGTCATGACGTTGTAGAGCATCGCCCCGCCGGTTCGCCCGCCGTGGACACGTTCCCACTGGCCGTAGGCTCGCGTCATGGGGGCGTAGCGGCTGTAGGTCTGCGACGCGTCGTAGATTTCGATGATGCGCGGTTTCTCGGCCTCGGGATCGTCGCTGTCGGCCTTGGGCGTGATGCTGGGGTTGCCGTCGCACAGGCCGCTGTCGTAGTCCAGGCGGTGACGGCGCAGGTCCAGCACGGCCTCCAGGGCCTTGTCGACGGTGTAGCGGCCGCCCTCGCCCAGGTTCAATCGCTTGCTCTCCAGGTAGGACGCGATGGTTTCGGGCCCGCGCTCCGTGGGCCAGCGGAAGGGGATGTTGGCCGCCTTCGAGATCGCAAAGAGCGCCTCGGTGGCCAGGATGTTGTTGCCCTTGTTGGGCCAGACGATGTCGACGGGCTTCTGGAGCGGCGCGTATTCCTTGAGCACGTTGCCGCCCAGGTCGACCGCCTCCTTGGGATAGATGTAGATGCAGTAGCCGGTGTTGCCGGGCTTCTGCTGTGCTTCGTACGCGGCGCGCGACCAGAGCGTGCCGGCCGAGTAAAGCAGCCGCATCGACTCCTCTTCGGCCAGGTCGCGCCCGCGGTCGGCCACGCCCATGTAAGCCTTGGCCGCGTCGGCCCAGCGGCCCTGCTGCTGGTACCATTCGCCCAGGTCGACGGCCAGTCGCTGGAAGCGCGGATCGTTGCCGTAGTCGGCCTCCAGTTCCATGAACCGCTTCTCGGCGGCCTCGCGGTCCTGGGCGCGGTCGCTCTTGAAGAGCGCCTCCAGGAGCGCCAGTTCGACCGTCTTGACCAAGTCGAGCTGCTTGGGATCGATCAGCGGCTTGGCCTTGGACAGGAAATCCACGGCGGCCGCCGCGGTGGGCTTGGGCAGGTACTTGGGCTTGCCGGCTCCCGCATCCGCGGCGTCGGCGCCCAGGCTCGCCAGTTCGCAGATGCCCCGGTAGTAGAGGACCTCGCCCCTGATGAACTTCCACGAGCCGTTGTCGAAGCCCTGACCGCTGTATTTCTTCTCATCCAGCAGCTTGTCGCACGCGGACGCGCACGCCACGTAGTCCGGGGCCTTGATGAACCGCTTGGCCTTCTCGTCCATGACGCGCTTGGCGTGGTGGCGCACCAGGCTCATCAGCGACTGCGCCGCTTCGAGCGTGCCCGGCTTGCTGGCGGCGATCTTCTCCCAGCCCTTGATCAACTCGTCGGCATCCTGCGCGAACGAGACGTCGACCTTGCCGGCCAGTTGCTCAACCAGCGCCTTGGCCTGCTTGGCGAACTGCGACAGCGGGTAGCGCTCGTAGAGTTGGCCCAGGAGCTTGGCCGCCTCGGTGTGCAGGACCTTGGCCTTGGGTGGGTCGCTGGCGAGCTGTCGGGCCTGCTCGACGTAGATGGTTGCCAGGTTGTAGAGCGAGGACGGGGCGTAGTCGGGGTTGCTCAAGGCGTTGCGGTAGCAGTCGATGGCTCGCTCCAGGAGGCCCTTCTCGCGGTAGATGTCGCCCAGGCCAAGCTGCGCCTGCTGAAAGCCGCTGGAGTCGGACCCGACCTTGCGGAGGTATTCCTCGATCTTGCCGGCGCTGCCGTTGCGGGCTTTCTCGGACATGCCCAGGACCAGGTACATGTCGGACTTGATCGCGCCGGCCGGAACCGTCTCGATGAATTCGCCGCCGGTCAGGTGGGCGATGGCCGCGCTGTAGTCCTGCTTCTCATAAGAGATCTTCGCCAGGAGCAGGCGAGCGCGGACCTTGGCGTCCTGGTCGTAGCGCACGTTCTCCAGCCACTTGGCGGCCTCGGCCCCCTGGCCGGCCTCCAGAGCGATGATGCCCAGTTGCAGGGCGGCGTTGTCGTGGGCTTTCTCGACCGCGGCGGGAATCGGCAGGCGGTCCTTCTGTCGCTCGGCGATGACCTGGCGGAAGTTGAGCACGATCCGCCGGTAGAGGGCCTCGGCCTTGTTGGGCGAGCCGGTGCGGCGGTAGAAATCGCACAGGATCTGGTCGGCCTCGACGCCCGTGATGGCGTCGTAGGCGTCGATGTTGGCGTAGATCTTCTTGTGCAGCTCCTCCATCTGCGCCTCGGCGGCCTTGCCCTTGGCGGACAGGATCAGCATCTTGTAGCCCAGGAGCTTGCCGACCCGCGCATCGTTGGGATGGGCCGCCAGGAACACGTCGATGCGCGTGGACGCCTCGTCGGGCTTGCCCAGGCGGAACGCCACGCACGCCAGGCGGTACTCGGCGATCGTCTTCTCCGCTTCGTCGGCCAGGTTATGGAAGGCCCGCTCGAAGGCTTTGCCCGCCTCGGCGTATTGGCGGGACATGAAATGGCACTCGCCGAGCATCAGAAGCTGATGGGCGACCGTGTTGTCCGGCTTGCCGGCGATCTCTCCCTGGAGCACCCGGATGGCGTCCAAGTACTGGCGCTTCTTCATCAGCTCGCTGGCCGCCGACGAAGGGGCGGCCGGCTGGGCCAACGAACGGTCCTGCCAGACCATCAGCGCCGCCATCAGCGTCAGCAACCACGCGATGCGAGGCATTCCGGACGACGTTGCGTCCCTGTGCATGAGCAACTCCCGCGTGCGGGACACAGGTAGTACCCGTGGACCGGCGCCGCCGTTGAGCGCCGGCAAAACAGGCGGCTTGATCCAGATCAAGGCGGGCCGCCGCGGCCCAGCCTATAGTGCCAGCGTCTTACACAAAGGAACGTGCATGCTCATGACGAAGGTGAAGCGCCAGATCGTGCGAATCGATGAAGCCAAGTGCAACGGCTGCGGCGACTGCGTGCCCAGTTGTGCCGAGGGAGCGATCCGGATCGTCAACGGCAAGGCCAGGCTCGTGGCCGAGAACCTCTGCGACGGGCTGGGGGCGTGCCTGGGCCATTGCCCTCAGGGCGCGATCCTCGTCGAGGAGCGAGCGGCCGACGAATACGACGAGGCAGCCGTCGAGCGTCATCTGGGCCACAAGCCCGACCACTCGCACAGGCCGGCGCCGCCGCCGTCTGCAGCGTCCGCGCCTCTTCACGCCCACGACCATGCCGGCGGGTGCCCGGGTTCGCGCATGCGCATCCTCCAGCGGCCCGCGCCCGTGCCCGCCGCGCCCCAGACGCCGGCCGAATCGCGCCAGTCGCAACTGGGCCAGTGGCCCGTGCAGCTTACGCTCGTGCCGCCGACCGGTCCCATGTGGAACAACGCCGACGTGCTCATCGCGGCCGACTGCGTGCCCTTCGCCTATCCTGAATTCCACGAGAGGATGCTGGCCGGCAAGACGCTGGCCATCGCCTGCCCCAAGCTCGACGACGTGCGGCCGTACGTGCAGAAGCTGGCGATGATCTTCGCCAACAACCCGATCAAGTCGATCACCGTGGCGCACATGGAGGTTCCGTGCTGCACGGGCATCGTGCGCGTGGTGGAGGCGGCGCTCCAGCAGGCCGGCCGCGGCGACATCCCGCTGCACGACGTGGTGGTGGGGATCGACGGACAGTTGAGGTAAGGCCGCGTCAGCAGGTCAACAGGACTTCCTTGACCTGCTTCGCCCCCAGGTCCCCGTGCTCGCCGAGCTTCGTGCCGCGCTGGGCGAAGCGAGCGTGAACCTTCCTGGCCGCCTCGGCCGGATCGATGCCGTGGTCGGCCAGCCTCGTGGGCATTCCCAGCGAGTGGAAGAACGCTTCCATGCGCGCGATGCCCGCCTCGGCGGCCGCCTCGTCGCCCCCAACCGTCACGTTCCACACGCGCCGGGCGAACTGCACCAGCTTGGCCGCCTTGCGCTTACGCTGATGCCGCAGGAGGCCCGGCATCACGATGGCCAGCGTTTGTGCGTGGTCCAGCCCGTAGAACGCGGTCAACTCATGGCCGATCATGTGGGTCGCCCAGTCCTGCGGCACGCCCACGCCAATCAGCCCGTTGAGCGCCTGCGTGGCCGCCCACATGAAGTTGGCCCGCGCGTGGTAGTCGGCCGGATTCTTGAGCGTGATCGGCCCCTGCTCGATGAGCGTGGCGAGGATCGCCTCGGCCTGGCGGTCCTGAAGCGCGGCGTTCACCGGATACGTGCAGTACTGCTCCATGACGTGCGCGAAGGCATCGACGATGCCGTTGCGGACCTGCTTGGCCGGCAGCGACATCGTGGTGGTCGGGTCGAGCACTGCGAACCGCGGATAGGTGTGCTCCGAGCCGAAGGCCAGCTTCTCCTGCGTGCTCCGGCGCGAGATGACGGCGAAGCCGTTCGACTCCGATCCGGTGGCCGGCAGCGTCAGGATGCAGCCCAGGGGAACGGCGCTCTTGGGCGGCATCGTGGCGCGATGTGCGAGCATCTTCCAGGGGTCGCCTCTGTAGCAGGCCCCCGCCGCGATGAACTTGGTCCCGTCGAGGACCGATCCGCCGCCGACGGCCAGCAGGAAGGTGATCCGCTGCCGGTTGACGATCTTCACCGCCTCCATGAGCGTCTCGTAGAGCGGGTTGGGCCCGATGCCGCCGAACTCAAGAACGCCGCGGCGGCGCAGCGCGGCCTTGACCTGGTCATAGACGCCGTTGCTCTTGATGGAGCTGCCCCCGAAGGTCATGAGGACTCGCTCGTCGCGGCGGATCAGGTCCCTGATCTGGGCGATGGCGCCCTTGCCAAAGACGATGCGGGTCGGGTTGTGCCAGGTGAAATTGTTCATGGCCCCCATCTTAGACCGCCCGCGGCGTCTGGGCGAGACCCGCCATGGCCGCGAACCTGCGTGCGCCATCCAGCGTTGCACGAAGGAATGCCGCGTCATCGTCGATCCCGCTGTCCTTGATGACCGCCTCGACGGTCATGGTCTGACGGTCGTAGCCGCTGGTGCCCAGAATGCTCGCCAGGCGAGGCCAATCGACCTTCCCGGCAAAGAGCGGCTGGTGGATGTCGCCCTTGCCGTCGTTGTCGTTGAGGTGGGTGGCGATCAGCCGGCTCGATATCGCCTCCAGGCGATCCAGCCCGTTGCCGGCGATCTGGCCGTGGCCCGAGTCGTAGCAGATGCCGACGAAGTCCGGGCCGTAACAGGCCAGGACGCGACCCAGCGTGTCGAAGTTGTCGCGCGGCATGTTCTCCAACGCCAGCCGAACGCCGCGCCGCCGACAGTGTGGTTCGACCTCGTCCAGCGAGCGGCGGAAGCGGTCCCAGGCGGCCGTGCCTGCCGCCGGATCGGCGGGGATATCGGGAGCGTGCATGATGACCACCCCGCAGCCCAGGCGCGAGGCCATCTCGACGAGGTTGATGACCAGGTCCACGCCGGCCAGCCGCTCGTATTCCTGCGGTGAGCCCCAGGATTTCTCTTGACCGGCGCTGCCGTGGATATCCAGCACGCGCAGGCCGAACTCCGCCAGCCATCGCTCGA
>Ga0233425_10009649_pt1 | contig 12112 bp, 10 predicted proteins | sample Watercolumn_Towu_2_FD_181712 | JGI IMG/M metagenome (GOLD analysis project Ga0233425, IMG submission 181712) | Freshwater microbial communities from Lake Towuti, South Sulawesi, Indonesia - Watercolumn_Towuti2014_140_MG | ecosystem: Environmental > Aquatic > Freshwater > Lake | place...
GGGAGATCCATTTCCGTCGCCGGCGTCAGGATCCCTCCGCTCAGCGCCGTCGCGGCGATGGAACGGGCGTCCATCAGGGCTACCGAAGCCAGTTGGCCGCTCGCCGGTATCGACCCTTCGCGATTCGGAAAGTTCCGCGTGGAATGCCGAATGCTGAGGGCGTTATTGGCCGGCGTGTCGCCGGCACCGAAGCAGGGCCCGCAGAAGGCGGTCCTGATGATCGCCCCGGCGCCCATCAGTTTTTCTATGGACCGGTTCCGGATCAACTCCAGAAAGACCGGTTGGCTCGCCGGATAGACGCTCAGATTGAACGCCCCGTTACCGGTGGAACCTCCGGCCATGATCGATGCCGTCGCGACGATGTTGTCGAAGGTGCCTCCCGCGCATCCGACCACCGTTCCCTGGTCCGCCCTGAGTCTTCCTTCGACGAGCTTGTCGCTTAGGCGAAACTCCAGGGCCGGATTTTCCATCTGCCTTTTCCCCTCGATTTCCACCTCCCGCAGGATGTCGGGGGCGTTGTTGTTCAGCTCCGAAATCGGCCAGGCGTTGCTGGGGTGGAAGGGCAGGGCGATCATCGGTTCCACCCGGCTCAGGTCGATCTCGACGATCCTGTCGTACCAGGCGACCGCTTCGGGCTCCAGGCGGCGGTAATCCTCCGGATGCCCGTGGATCCTGTACCAGGCCTCTACCTTTTCATCGGTTTGCCAGATGGAAGATAGGCAGGTCGTCTCGGTGGTCATCACATCGATCCCGTTTCGGAAATCGACTGGGAGCGCGGCCACCCCCGGCCCGATAAACTCCAGGATCCTGTTCTTCACTAATCCGTCCGGAAAAACAGCCCGGATGAGCGCCAGCGCCACGTCCTGCGGGCCTACCCCGGAGACGGGTCTTCCGTCCAGAACGACCGCCACCACCTCCGGAGTGGGCAGATCGTAGGTCCGCTCCAGGAGCTGCTTGACGATCTCCGGTCCGCCCTCGCCAATGCCCATCGTACCGAGCGCGCCGTAGCGGGTATGGCTGTCCGAAGCGAGGATCATCCGTCCGCACCCGGCCATGGTTTCCCGAATGTACTGGTGGATGACCGCCAGATGGGCGGGCACAAAGATCCCGCCGTATTTTCTGGCCGCCGAGAGACCGAAGCGATGGTCGTCTTCGTTGATGGTTCCGCCCACGGCGCACAGGCTGTTATGGCAATTGGTCAGGACAAAGGGAACGGGAAACTCGGCCAGCCCGCTGGCCCTCGCCGTCTGGACGATTCCGACATAGGTGATGTCGTGCGATGCCAACGAGTCAAACCGGATCTTCAGGTTGCGCGCGTCCCCCGAGCGGTTATGCGCGGCAAGGATCCGATAGGCGATGGTGCCGGCGCGGGCCGTCTCCTTTGCGATCTCCGCCCCGGACAGCGGTGCAAGACCGGCCTTTTCCAGTCGTTTGTCGATCTCCGCCCGGCTCAAACGATCGGCATCCTCCACGATCAGCCGTCCCCGGAATATAAATGCCCCCTTGTTGTGTAATCCAATCATCGCGAGACTCCTGTTTCCATAAAGACTCAATACGAACCGATATCTTAAATAAATTTTGCCGAACCTTCAAGCCCAATCGCAGGGGCCTTGTGAAGCTACCCGCACGCAGGGCGGGGCTTAAAAGGATGCGCTTCCGGTCATGTCTCCTCGACTCAGGCTGGGTATTCGGGCTCGGCCCTATCGGTGTGTGACCGCGGCGTCCCGCTTCTCCTGCGTCGAAGACGGATCTTGACGAGTTCTGCCGCGATCGATGACGCAAAGAAGAACGGCAGCATGAAAAGCCAGTCCTTGGGCGTCAGCGCGACCGTGTAAAAGAAAGGTTGCAGAAATGGGATGTACACAACGGCCGCCAAAAGTAGGAACGAAATGACCGTTGCACCGACCATCCAGCGATTGGAAAATACGCCGATTTTGAAAACGCTCAGGTATTCGGAGCGGCCCGTGAAGGCCCGCACCAGCTCCGATACGCTCAAGGCCACAAAGGCCATGGTCTGGGCGGCCTCGATCCGGCCGGGATAACGGTTCATCCCCAGATAAAACACCAGCAGGACGGCCATGGCGTCTACAACCGCGAACACGGAGATCCCGATCGCCATATCCCGATTGACCAGCGGTTCTTCCGGTGGTCTTGGCGGCTGCTTCATAATGTCCGGTTCGCCCTTTTCCATGCCAAGCGCGAGGGCCGGGGCGCCGTCCGAAATGAGGTTCAACCACAACAGGTGGATCGGCCTGAGCGGAATGGGAATCCCCATCAGCATCGCTAAAAAAACGATCAGGATTTCACCGACGTTGCAGGCCAGCAGAAAATAGACGAATTTCCTGATGTTGGAATAGATGATCCGGCCCTGTTCGACGGCGGAAACGATACTGGCGAAATTGTCGTCCGTCAGGACCATATCCGCCGCTTCCTTGGCGACATCCGTGCCCGTGATGCCCATGGCAACGCCGATGTTCGCCCTTCTGAGGGCCGGCGCGTCGTTCACGCCGTCGCCGGTCATGGCCACGATGTAGCCTCGCGCCTTGAAGGCATCGACGATCCTTGTCTTGTGGGCCGGCGAGACGCGACAACAGACCTCCAACCGCTCCGCCTCGGCGGCCAGCCCTTCGTCGCTCATTCTATCGAGTTCGGTTCCGGTCAGGACAAGGCCGCCCGGTGTCCTCAGGCCGATCTCCCGCGCCACGGCTTCGGCCGTGTCCCGGTAATCGCCGGTCACCATGACGGTCTTCAAACCGGCCTCGGCGGCCGCCTGTATCGCCGCCGCGGCCTCCTGTCGCGGCGGATCGGTCATGCCGAGCAACCCGATGAAGGTGAGATCTCTTTCGATATGATCGGGGTCGGGATTTACAGGGACTGTATCCAGGGGGCGGTACGCCACGGCAAGCACCCGAAGGGCGCGACCGGCCATATCGCGGTTCGCTTCGAGAATCGCCCGGCGTCTGTCCTCGGTCAGAGGAACGGTCGATCCGTCCTGGAGGACCTGGCGGCAAAGATCGAGGACCAAATCCGGAGCCCCTTTGACAAAGACGATAAGGGGGGTGGAAGCGAATTCGGCCGGTGCATCCGTCGGGGCCGAAGAAGGGTCGGCCCGATGGAGGGTGGTCATCCGTTTTCTGTCCGAATCGAAGGGGATTTCCGCCACCCTCGGGAAGACTTTCCCCATCTCCCTATGCCAAACCCCCGCCTTTTCCGCCGCGACGATGAGCGCCCCTTCCGTAGGATCGCCGATGATCCGCCAGGGGGCGTTTCCCGTCTCGCCGGCCGCGTTTTGGAGGCGGGCGTCATTGCAGAGCAGTCCGCCCATCAGGAGCGCCGTCACATCGGCATCGCTCCGGGGATTGAAATCACGGCCATCGCGCACGAACCGGCCGGAGGGAAGATATCCCTCACCCGTCACGTGGAACCGCCTTCCCCCGGCCCAGCCCTGCACGACGGACATCCGGTTCTGTGTCAGCGTCCCCGTTTTGTCGGTGCAGATCACCGTGGTGCTGCCGAGCGTCTCCACCGCGGGGAGCTTGCGGATCAAGGCGTGGCGCTTGACCATCTGCTGCATCCCGATAGCGAGACAGATCGTCACGATCGCGGGAAGCCCCTCCGGCACTGCGGCGATGGCAAGGCTGACCGCGGTCATGAACAGGCCGACGATCTCCTTCTTCTGCGCGAAAAGGGGGTCAAGCGAACCCTCATGAAGGAGGTTTGCGAGCTGGGTATCCCTGATCAGGCCATAGATGAAGACGAAGCCGCAGACGGCCAGGCAGGCGGTCCCGAGGACCCTTCCCAACTGGGCCAGCTTCCGTTGGAGGGGGGTGTCCTCGTTTTCGTACGACTGGAGCATCTCGGCAATGAGACCGATCTGCGTGTCCATGCCGGTTCCCGTCACGACCCCCCTGCCGCGTCCATAGGCGATCAGGGTCCCCATGAAGGCGGAGTTCTTCCGGTCTCCCAAAGGGATATCCCCGCCCAGCACGAGCTTCGCGTTCTTTTCGACCGGAAGCGATTCCCCCGTCAGCGAGGCCTCTTCGATCTTGAGATTGACGCTCTCGACGAGGCGTATGTCTGCGGGGACGTAATTGCCGGCCTCCAAGAGGACAACGTCGCCGACCACCAACTCCCGTCCGGGAACCGATGCCTGGCGGCCGTCGCGAATCACCTGAACACGGGGTGCGGCCAGCTTCTTGAGGGCGGCGATCGCCGCTTCGGCCTTCGACTCCTGAATCACGCCCAGGACAGCATTGAGAAGGACGATGACGGCGATCGCGATCGTGTCGATTGTTTCGCCCAGCAGGGAGGTTGCGACCGCCGCGATGATCAGGATGACGACAAGGAAGTTTTTGAATTGGTCCAGGAGCAGCGTCATGAAGCCGGGACGCGGCTGTTCCCTGAGTTCGTTGGGTCCGTCTTTTCGTAAACGATCCCGGGCCTCGTCCCCGCCGAGCCCCATATCGAGATCGGTCCGAAGATCACGGGCTACCTCGTCAATCGACTTTTCGTGGCTCACCGTGTCGATCATTCAAACGCCTGCTCCCCCGCCTTGACCCTTCCCCGGCGCGGGGCAGATGGGAGGCCTTTTTAAAGGATTATGATGGCCTGTTATTGCAAAAAGCCGGGGGTGCAGCTTCTGCACCCCCGGCCGACGCTCGACTGGCAGCGAATACCGGATGGACCTTGCTATGCTTTGAGAATTTTCAGGATGTCCCGGCCCTTTTCCACGATCAGGTTCGTCTCGTACGAGTAGGTGATCATCCGCATCCCCTGGCCGATCCAGTAGCGGAGTTCATCGATATTCGCGATGTGGTTTCCCGAGGCCTTCCCGTTCTTTTTACAGGCGTCGACAACCTTCTGAATTGCCCCCTTCATCGCGGGGTGGGTCTCCTGACCGGGGTATCCCATGTCGAGGGAGAGGTCCTGCGTCCCCATCATCGCCACGTCGATTCCCTGTACGGCGGTGATCGCCTCGATGTTGCCGATCGCCTCGCGGCCTTCGATCTGCGCGATCAGCAGCGTCTCGTCGTTGGCGTAGCGAAAATAATCCGCCGCCTGCTTGAACTCCTGACGGTCCTTCACCCTGAAAACGGGAACCGCCGCCCCCCGCATCCCTTCGGGCGGGTACTTGCCGAAGCGGACGAGGTCCTTTGCCTGTTCGGGCGTGTCGAGATGGGGGACCCAGATCCCCTCGGCGCCCATGTCCAGCGTCTTGGCGACATAGGCATAGTCGAGTCGGGGGATCCGCACGACGCCCGTGATATCGATCTTTCTGGCGAACTGGAGGATTTCGGTGATGTCGGACATGTCGTAATAGGCGTGTTCCATGTCGATGACGAAATAATCGAAGCCGGCGATCTCAAGGATCTCGGCGATGTTGATGTTGCGGGCCTCCTTGATCATGATGCCGAAGACCGGTTCATTATTTTTCAGCTTTTTCTTGATTTTATTGGTTCTCATTTGCACTCCCTTTCTCTCGTTGGATTTTATTTATCCTATTCGATGATGATGGACCTTCCGGCCTGCTTCCCAGGGCTTCAGCAGGGGGCATGCCCGATGGCGTCACCCATTGCCCCGGTCGTCTTTCAGTGGGCCTCTTCCATCGCCCCGGCGATATACATCATGGCCAGCAGCATGAAGACGACGGTCTGGATGAAGGAGGTGAAGATCATCAGCACGAAGACCGGCAGGGGCACCAGGAAGGGGACGAGGAAAACCACGACCGCCAGGACCTTGTCCTCCCCCGCGATATTCCCGAACAACCGGAAAGAAAGCGAGATGATCCGCGCGAAGTGGCTGACGATTTCGATGACCACCATGAGCGGCGTAAGCCACCAGATCGGTCCGAGAAAATGCTTGACATACTTGAAGCCGTGGAGCCTGATCCCGACGATGTGCGTCGTGAAAAAGACCACCAGGGCCAGCGAGACGGTGGTATTGAGGTTGGCGGTCGGCGATTCGAACCCGGGCAGGAGCCCGATGAGATTCGAGGTGAGGATATAGAGCCCCAGCGTCGCGATCAGGGGGAAGAATTTCCGTCCTTCCGGCCCCATCGTTTCGGTCACCAGGTCGTCGAAACCCCCGAGGATCGTCTCCATGACGTTCTGGACACCGCCCGGAACAATGTCCATCCGGCGTGTGGCCAGGAAAGAGAAAAAAGCAAGCAGCGCCATGATGACCCAGCTGTAAGAGACAACGACGAGGTGCTGCTCGTGAAGCCAGTGGTTTTCAAGGAACAGCAAAGGTTCCATCTTCTATCGGACCTCCCCCGCGCAATTTTTTTTCGACAGGACAAGAATGGTTGTGAAAACGATGTTCATAAAGACAACGGAAAGACCGATGACAAGGCCGATCACGTCGACGAGGTTGCCGGAGATGACCCAGTACAGGACCAGCGCATTCAAGGCCAGGCGGATATAATAACGGACCATGAGGGCCTTTCCGGCCCTGTCGCCGTGGTGGGCGAAAACGCTCCGGAGGTTGCGGTACAGCCAGTGGAAATTGACGACGCTGATGAGCCCCCCGCAGAGGATTCCGAGGCAGAACCGGGTGGAACCGAAAAGCAGGCCCATGAGAAGAAGCGCGGCCAGGATGATCCAGTTGGTGATCTCAAGCCGTCTCTGGAGGGGGTCCTTTTCGAGGTTCACTTCTTTGCCCGTGTGACGATCGGTTTTTCGTTCTTTACGTACCGCTTGAGCAGAACGTAAATGTTTCTGAAGCCCGCGACAATCCCGATAAACAGCAGCAGAAAGGTTAGATAGGGTTCCGTCCCATATTGCCGGTCTAACCATCTTCCCACGAAGAAGCAGCCGAAGATGGCGATGACCATGGCGATCCCGATACTGCTCAAAGAAGCGATCTGGATCGCCGTTTGCCTCGTCTCCTTGTCCACTGCGGGCCTCTTAGCATGTGCATGCGGTGAAGTCAAACGATAATTGGCTCGCTGGGGACGGCCTTCAATTACTCCGGTGGAAATGAGCGGTTGTCCCCAATTATCGCCCCAGTTGTTCCATTATCATATTTTGTAATAATCCCGGTACCAGGCGACAAAGCGCCCGATCCCCGCCTCGATCGGAGTCGTGGGTTTGAAACCGGCGTCCGCGACGAGGTCGTCCACGTCGGCGAAGGTGGCCGGCACGTCCCCCGCCTGCATGGGGAGAAAATTCTTCTTCGCCTTCCGGCCCAGATGCCCCTCCAGGATCGCTATGAAATCCATCAGCGCCACAGGCCGGTTGTGACCGATGTTGTAGAGGCGGTAGGGGGCAAAGCTGACGGCGGGATCGGGATACGCGCCGTTCCAGGCGGGATCCGGGGCCGGGATCCGCTCCATGATCCGCGCGACCCCCTCGACGATGTCGTCGATATAGGTAAAATCCCGCTCCATCCGTCCCTCGTTGAAAACATCGATCGGCCGGCCCTCTAGGATCGCGCGGGTAAAGAGGAAAAGGGCCATGTCCGGCCTCCCCCAGGGTCCGTAGACGGTAAAGAAGCGGAGCCCCGTGCAGGGCAGGCCGTAGAGCGAGGCGTAGGTGTGGGCCATCAGTTCGTTCGCCTTTTTCGTCGCCGCGTAAAGGCTCAAGGGATGATCCACGTTGTCGTGAACCGAAAAGGGCATCCGGGTGTTGGCCCCATAGACCGAGCTCGAAGAGGCAAAGACCAGGTGCCGGATTCGCCCATGGCGGCACCCCTCGAGGACGTTCATGAATCCGACGAGGTTGCTCTCCACGTAGGCATGGGGATTTTCGAGCGAATAGCGAACCCCCGCCTGGGCGGCGAGATGGACGACGATGTTAAACCGCTCCGCCTCGAAGAGCGCCGCCACGGCATGCCGGTCGGCGAGGTCCGCCCGGATAAAACGGAAGGCCCTGTTCTTCTCCAAAAGCGCGAGGCGCGCCTCTTTGAGCGTCACGTCATAGTAAGGGTTCATGTTGTCGAGGCCGACTACCGCTTCCCCTTTTTGCAGAAGCCTTTGGGAGAGGTGATACCCGATGAAGCCCGCCGCGCCGGTTACGAGGATATTTTGCATACCTTGTTGCCTGTCCTAATCATCGTTGCAATGCGTGACGCTTGCAATAAACATCACAGCGTCTTGAGGACCTTCCCGCAGGCCTCGAGCGTCCGGGAGATGTCCCGATCCGTGTGGGCGAAAGAGACGAAGCCTGCCTCAAACTGGGCCGGGGCGAGGTATATCCCTTCTTTCAGCATCCCCTGGAAGAAGCGGCCGAAGCGCTCCGTGTCGCTCGTTGATGCGGACGCAAAATCGGTCACCTCTTCCCCGGTGCAGAAGAGGGTGAACATCGAGCCGACGCGGTTGATCCGGACGGGGATGCCCCTCCTTGCGAAGAGATCCCCGTATCCGCCGCAGAGGGTCTCGGTCATTTTTTCCAGGTCGTCGTAAGATTTGTCTTTGAGGAGGTCCAGCGTCGCGATCCCGGCGGCCATGGCGAGGGGGTTGCCCGAGAGCGTGCCGGCCTGGTACACCGGCCCGGTTGGCGCGAGATGTTCCATGATCTCCCGGCGGCCGCCAAGGGCCCCCACGGGAAGGCCACCCCCGATGATCTTACCCAGACACGTCAAATCCGGGGCGATGCCGGTCAGGTTCTGCCAGCCGCCGTAAGCGACGCGGAAGCCCGTGATCACCTCGTCGAAGATCAGAAGGATACCCTGCTCGCGGGTCATCTCGCGCAGCGCTTCGAGAAATCCGGGCCGGGGGGGTACCACGCCCATATTGCCGGCAACCGGCTCGACGATGATACAGGCGATCTCCCCGCCGTAGCGGCTTATGGCTTCCCGGACCGCGGCAGCGTCGTTGTAAGGCAGCGACAGCGTCAACTCGGCCAGCCGCGTGGGAATCCCCGGGCTCCCCGGTATCCCGAGGGTGGCCACCCCCGAACCCGCCTTGACCAGGAGCGAATCGGCGTGGCCGTGGTAGCAGCCGGTAAACTTGACGATCATCTCCCTTCCCGTGAAACCGCGGGCCAGGCGGATCGCGGTCATCGTCGCCTCGGTTCCGGAGCTCATCATCCTGACCGTCTCGATAGCGGGAAAGGCGGCCGCGATCCTTTTGGCCATTTCGATCTCGCTTTCGGTCGGCGCCCCGTAGCTCGTCCCCCGCCCGGCCGCCTCCCGGATCGCCTGAACGACCGCGGGATGGCTGTGGCCGAGGATCATCGGCCCCCAGGAGGCGACGTAGTCGATATACTCCCGCCCCTCCGCGTCGATCACCTTGGCCCCCACCGCCTCCCTGATGAACCGGGGGGTGCCCCCGACCGACCGGAAGGCCCGGACCGGGCTGTTGACCCCTCCGGGGATCAGCCGCTGCGCCTGTGCAAACAATTCGTTCATGTCCATGCCAAAATGCTCCCCGCAGACCTTCTTGAACCCCCCGCTGCGATCCGCCTCCGCGTCCTTTCGGAACCGAACCATCGTAAAGAGAGTGCATTCCCCCTCGAACGCAGGAACGCACTCATGTTTGATGCGTCTTGTATATCACGAATCCCGCGGGTGATGCCAAATATTTCTTGACAAGTTTTTCCCCCGCCGCTACATAAACAGCCAAATAAAACGAAAGGAGGTGTACGATGAAACGGACGTTGAGTATGGGTGTGTTCACCGTGTTTGCGGTTCTGGGCGCGTCGTCAATCGCCTCGGCTGCTGACGCGGCCGCAGCCGGCGCCGGGATCGATTATACCAAGGCGATCGTCGTGGGGTGCAGCATTTTTGCCGCCGCGCTGGTCATGGCCCTCGGGACGATCGGCACCGGGCTGGGCATGGGCAACGGGCTCAGCAGCGCCGCCAACGCGGTAGGCCGGAATCCGGAAGCGCAGGGCAAGATCCTCATCACCATGATGGTCGGTCTCGCCATGATCGAGTCCCTGGCGATCTACGCGCTGGTTATCGCGCTGGTGGTCCTTTACGCCAATCCGCTTCTGAAGGTGATTGGCCTTTCCTAACCGGCTGCGGCCGACGGCCTGGTTGAAAAACCGCATTATTTCTTCCTACAGGCTTTTCATAAGGGCTCAGAGCAAGACATGATAAAAATCAGGGAGGGGAAGCGAACACCACGACTTTCCTTCCCTTTTTTATTTCCGGTCATCGGACGGCGCAATGTTTCGACGAAATCTTCGATATTGAAAAGACAACTGCAAGGGTCTATAAGGAAAACATGAACCGACACTTGATTTTCATCGCCGATTCCCGGTCGATGCGGGAAGTCGATGACGAATCCGTTCATCTCGTCATCACATCGCCGCCGTATTGGCAGCTCAAGGACTACGACAGCGTCCAACAGATCGGTTTTCATGACACCTATGAAGAATACATCAACAACCTGAACCTTGTGTGGAAAGAATGCCATCGCGTTCTGCACGCTGGTTGCCGCCTCTGCATCAATATCGGAGACCAGTTTGCCAGGTCGGTTTATTACGGCCGCTATAAAGTCATCCCCATAAGAACCGAGATCATCAAATTCTGCGAAACGATCGGCTTCGATTATATGGGAGCCGTCATCTGGCAGAAGGTAACGACTTGCAACACGACAGGCGGTGCCACTATTATGGGGTCGTACCCCTATCCGAGAAATGGAATTGTCAAGATCGATTACGAATTCATCCTGCTCTTTAAAAAACCCGGGGATTCGCCGACGGTCAACAGGGCGATAAAGGAGCAATCCAAACTGTCCGTAGATGAATGGAACGAATACTTCGCCGGACACTGGAATTTCCCGGGAGAGAAACAGGATAAGCATCTGGCTATGTTTCCTGAAGAACTTCCAAGGCGGCTGATCAGGATGTTCAGCTTTGTTGGTGAAACGGTGCTTGATCCCTTCCTGGGAAGCGGCACAACATCCCTGGCGGCAAAGCGTCTTCAGAGGCACTCGATCGGATACGAGATCAACGAGTCTTTTTTATCGGTTATCAGAAAAAAGATCGGTGCCGAGCAACCCGATATTTTCAATCAGGCCGCCATAGAAGTGGTTAATCCGGAACGGGCGAAAATTGACTATCAGCAGGAAATAAAAAAACTGCCCTATATTTTTCACGATCCGGTTCGTTTCGACAAAATGATCGATCCCAGGAAGATGACATTTGGCTCAAAAATCGACGCCAATGGAAATGGTAAGGAAAAGTATTTGCATTTGAAGCGGGTAATCGCCCCAAACATGATGGAATTCGACAACGATATGATCGTTAGATTGATCGGGATAGGAACTAAGGCAGGTAAGGAACCTGAAGCCATGAAATGGCTATGGGACAATTTGAAAGGGCAGAGCGTTTACCTTAAATTCGATCAGGCAAAGTACGATGACAGCAGGCGGCTACTTTCGTATCTTTACTTGAAGAACAACACCTTTATTAATCTTCATTTCCTGCGCTCAAAATTGGTCAAGTTGGACGAGACTTATCCGTTCAGATACCATGAAAAGTTCAAAGCAATCCTGAATGAGGAAATGCAACCATGAAGAAGCTCAAGATGAAAAATGAGGAGCTCACTCGACTGCTTGATGCCGACGTGGTTTCGTTTCCTAAATACGCCACCCAGCTCATCAACCTGGCAAATCAGAATGCTCAGGGAACGCGTCCGGAAGTAGTGGGTCAGATGAGTGAGTTGATTCAGGAATTTCGGGGCAAGAAATTAGAGGAATGGGAAAAGTGGTATCTGAGCAGCCATCCCGAAGCGATTGAAAAAGCAAAAGCCAAGATTCTGCAGATGATTGAGAATTTCAAGCAGGTCATCACCGAGATAGATGAGGAAATGATTAGAGCATGGGTTAAAGACCTGGTGATAGTAAAGACATTTGTCGGCCTGAAATTTCAGGAAGCGATTTTCAAACGGATTGCATCGTATGCCGAAAAATCCTACCGATTGTCTGATCCTGAAGAAGAATCAAAGGGGATCGACGGCTACATCGGCGGCCATCCCATCAGCATCAAACCACGGACATACGAATCGAAGCAGATGTTACCCGAACACATCGGTGTGCAGATCGTTTACTATGAAAAAGTAAAGGACGGGATAAACCTCTTTTTTGAGGAGTTCTGATTACGGTCGATACGGTTTGAATGTTGGACATGACAAAGGATGAACTGGCGTATGTTAAACTGCAGCG
>Ga0233425_10009650_pt1 | contig 12111 bp, 11 predicted proteins | sample Watercolumn_Towu_2_FD_181712 | JGI IMG/M metagenome (GOLD analysis project Ga0233425, IMG submission 181712) | Freshwater microbial communities from Lake Towuti, South Sulawesi, Indonesia - Watercolumn_Towuti2014_140_MG | ecosystem: Environmental > Aquatic > Freshwater > Lake | place...
GCCCGCTACTCGATGATCTTGGAGACGACGCCGGCGCCGACGGTCTTGCCGCCCTCGCGGATGGCGAAGCGCAGGCCCTCGTCCATCGCGATCGGCGTGATCAGCGAGACCTCCAGCGCCACGTTGTCCCCCGGCATCACCATCTCCGTCCCGCTCGGCAGCACCACCTCCCCCGTCACGTCCGTGGTGCGGAAGTAGAACTGCGGCCGGTAGTTCGCGAAGAACGGCGTGTGCCGCCCGCCTTCCTCCTTGGTCAGGATGTACGCCTCGCACTTGAACTTCTTGTGCGGCGTGATCGACCCAGGCGCCGCCAGCACCTGGCCGCGCTCAACCTCCTCGCGCTTGGTCCCGCGCAGCAGCGCCCCGATGTTGTCCCCCGCCTCGCCCGAGTCCAAGAGCTTGCGGAACATCTCCACGCCCGTCACCACCGTCTTCTGCGTGTCCCTGAGGCCCACGATCTCGACCTCGTCCCCCACCTTCACCACGCCCCGCTCGATCCGACCCGTCACCACCGTCCCGCGCCCCGAGATCGAGAACACGTCCTCGATCGGCATCAGGAACGGCTTGTCCTTCGGGCGGTCCGGCTGCGGCACGTAGGCGTCGATCGCCTCCAACAGCTTCTTCACCGACTCGATCCCGATCTCCGGCTTCTTGTCCTCCAGCGCGCACAGCGCCGAGCCCCGCACGATCGGAATCTCGTCCCCGGGGAACTTGTACGACTTCAGAAGCTCCCTCACCTCCAGCTCCACCAGGTCCAGAAGCTCCGGGTCGTCCACCATGTCCACCTTGTTCAGGTACACCACGATCGCCGGAACCCCCACCTGCCGCGCCAAGAGGATGTGCTCGCGCGTCTGCGGCATCGGCCCGTCCGCCGCCGACACCACCAGGACCGCCCCGTCCATCTGCGCCGCCCCGGTGATCATGTTCTTGATGTAGTCCGCGTGCCCGGGGCAATCCACGTGCGCGTAGTGCCGCTTCTTGGTCTCGTACTCCACATGGCTCGTCGAGATCGTGATCCCGCGCGCCTTCTCCTCCGGCGCCTTGTCGATCTGGTCGTACGCCGTGTACGTCGCCCCGCCCGTCGCCGCCAGCACCTTCGTGATCGCCGCCGTCAGCGACGTCTTCCCGTGGTCCACGTGCCCGATCGTCCCCACGTTGCAGTGCGGCTTCGTCCGCTCGAATCTCGCTTTGGACATCTTCGCTGTTCCCGGTTCTCGCTAGTCCGTTGACCTGTTCCTTAAGCTCCGGCGTGAAGCCCGGCCCCCGAGGGCCGGTGTCTGGAGCGGGTGACGGGAATCGAACCCGTGTAGCCAGCTTGGAAGGCTGGAGCTCTGCCACTGAGCTACACCCGCTGTGGCGTCCGCTGCGGACGTCCCGAACGGCGGACCCAAGGGCGCGTGGTGGAGGGGGTTGGATTTGAACCAACGTAGGCGTACGCCAACGGATTTACAGTCCGTCCCCTTTAGCCGCTCGGGCACCCCTCCGTGACGCAGCCGCGCCGCGGCGACGGTGCAGCAGACCTGATTTTTGCCTGGACCTCGCTGATTCCAATGACAAAAGAGGCGCAAACAGCCGCTGCCGCCTTCGGGTGATCATCCGGGCGCAGAGGTCGTTTTCGCTTCTAACTCCGCGTGATAGTAAGCACTTGGATGTCGAAGCGCAAGCGCCCAAGGTCCCAAACTGTCCCCATGGCGGCCATGCATTCCGCACGGCCCCGGCCGCACCCCCAGGCCCCCGGTCCTGAGGCCCGGGAACCGCGCGGATCCGCCGGTCCGGCCCTCTGGCTTTACGGCGTCCACGCCGCGCTCGCGGCCCTTGCCAACCCGGCTCGGCGTCCGCGACGCCTTATTATCACCGCCGAGGCCGCCCGGGGCCTGGCCGGCCGCCTGCCCAAGACCCCGGGAATCCAGCCGGAAATCCTCGACCGCGCCGCGCTCGACCGCGCCCTGCCCCAGGGCGCCGTGCACCAGGGCATCGCGGTCCTGGCCGAGCCCCTGCCCGAGCCCGACCTCGACGAGGTGCTGGACGGCCTGGCCGGGGCCGAAAGCGCCGCGATCCTGCTGTTGGACCAGGTCACCGACCCGCAAAACGTGGGCGCCGTGCTGCGCTCGGCCGCGGCGTTCGGCGCCGCCGCCGTGGTGACGCCGCGCCACCACGCCCCGCCGATGACCGGCGCGCTCGCCAAGGCGGCCTCGGGCGCGGCCGAGCATGTCGCGCTCGTGCGCGTCGGCAACCTGGCGCAGGCGATCGAGCGCCTGAAGGAATCGCGCTTCTGGTGCGTGGCCCTGGCGGGCGACGCCGCGCAGGACCTGGCGGCGATCGACCTCACGGGCCGGGTGGCCCTGGCGCTGGGCGCCGAGGGTCCGGGCCTCAGGCGCCTGACGCGCGAGCGCTGCGACCTTTCCGCGCGCCTGCCCACGCAGGGGCCGATCGCCGATATCAACGTCTCGAACGCCGCCGCCGTGGCGCTGTATGAATGCGCGCGCCAGCGGGCGGCGAAGATGCAAGGGGGAGTGAAGCCATGAATCTCTCGGTCGAGGGCCAGCGCGCGGTCGTCACCGCCGGCGCGTCGGGCATCGGGCGCGCGATTGCCGAAACCCTGATGGCGGCGGGTGCGCGGGTGCACATCTGCGACGTGGACCAGGCGGCGCTGGACGAGGCCGGGAAGGCCCTGCCCGGCCTCGGCGCGACCAGGGCCGACGTGGCAGAGCCGGGCGACGTCGACCGCCTGTTCGCCGAGGCCGCGAAGCACCTCGGCGGCCTCGACGCGGTGATCGCCAATGCCGGCATCGCCGGCCCCACCGCGCGCATCGAGGACATCGAGCCCAAGGACTGGAACCGCTGCATCGCCGTCAACCTGACCGGCCAGTACCTGACCGTGCGCCGCGCGGTGCCGCTGCTGCGCAAGGCCGGCGGCGGGTCGGTCGTGCTGATGTCCTCGGCCGCGGGGCGCTTCGGCTATCCGCTGCGCAGCCCCTACGCGGCGTCGAAATGGGCGGCGATCGGCCTGGCCGAGACGCTGGCGATGGAGCTGGGTCCCGACAAGATCCGGGTCAACGCCATCTGCCCCGGCATCGTCGCCGGCCCGCGCATCGACGCGGTGATCGCCGCCAAGGCCAAGGCGCGCGGCGTTTCGTTCGAGGCCATGCGCGAGAGCTATCTGGGTCTCACCTCGCTGCACACCATGGTGACGGCCCAGGACATCGCGGCCCAGGTGCTGTTCCTGCTGAGCGAAGCGGGCGCGCGCATCTCGGGCCAGGCGCTGTCGGTGGACGGCAACCTCGAATCGCTGAAGGCGTGAGCTGGCGCCTTGGCTATTGCCGCCGGCAGCTTCCTGCAAGTATGGTGCGGCCCGGGGATTGGGCCCAGGAAATTGGCCGGCGTAGCTCAGAGGTAGAGCGGCTGCTTTGTAAGCAGCGGGTCGCGGGTTCAACTCCTGCCGCCGGCACCGTTCCGGGAGATTTGGATTCGAGATGAGCGACCAGCAGCAACCGCGCCAGCCGCTAGGGACAACGCCGCCATCCGGCCGCGCCTCCGCCCCGGCCGCGCGCACGGCCGTTCCGGGCGTCGCCAAGTACCGCATCGGCCAGATCGTCAAGCACCGCTTCTATCCGTTCCGCGGCGTGGTGTACGACGTGGACCCGGTCTTCAACCACACCGAGGAGTGGTACAACGCGATTCCGAGCGAGATGCGCCCGCGCAAGGACCAGCCGTTCTACCACCTCTACGCCGAGAACGAGCGCGGGCCGTACGAGGCCTATGTCAGCGAGCAGAACCTGCTGCCCGACGCCGACAGCGGCCCGATCCGGCACCCGATGGTGGCGCAGCTGTTCGCCGACGGCATCGTCGCGGGCTGCTACAGCCCCAAGCCGCAGACCCGCCAGCGCCTGTTCAACTAGAGCGGCGCCTGGGCGCGGTCCTTGGGCCCGTAGTCGCGCAGCACCTCGGCCACGCGCAGCCGGTAGTCCGCGAACAGCGCCGCGCGCCCTTCGCCCTGCGCCGCGCGGTGCCGCAGGTTCTCGCGCCACGCCCTGACCGCCCGCTGGTCGCGCCAGAACGACAGCGACACGAACTTGCCCTTCTCCGCGATGCTCTCGAACCGTTCGACCGAGACGAAGCCGTCGACGCGTTCGAGCTCCTCCCTGAGGGCCGTCGCCAGGCCGTAATAGCGGTCGAACATCCCGGGCCTCGGCTTGAACTCGAAGATCACGGCGATCATGGCGCTGTCCCTTCCCCGGCTCGCGGCCGGTCCCGCTTGTCAATAGCCCGAATCGCGGGGTAAATCTCGGGCCTACCGTGCGCGACTGGTACCGAGCCCTCGGCCCGCTGCTGCGCCGCCTGCCGGCGGAAGCCGCGCACCGTTCCGCGCTGTGGGCGCTGGCGCACGGCCTGGTGCCCGCCCCGCGCCTCGCCACCGACCCGATCCTGACCGTCGAGGTCTTCGGCCGCACGCTGCCGAACCCGGTCGGCCTCGCCGCCGGGTTCGACAAGAACGCGCGCGCGTTCGCGCAGGTCGCGCGGCTGGGCTTCGGCTTCGTCGAGGTGGGCGGGATCACGCCCCGGCCGCAGGCCGGCAACCCGCGCCCGCGCCTGTTCCGGCTGGACGAGGACCGGGCGCTGATCAACCGCATGGGGTTCAACAACGACGGGCTCGACGCGATCGCCCGGCGCATCGAATCCCGGCCGCGCGGCGGGCTGTTCCTGGCCGCGAACCTGGCGAGCAACGCCGACAGCGCGGACCCGGCCGAGGACTACGTGGTGCTGACCCGCCGCTTGGCGCCGCTCGCCGATCTGGTGGTGGTCGACGTGTCGTGTCCCAACACCGCCAACGGCAGGCTGTTCCAGAGCCGCGCCCCACTGGCCGACCTGCTGGCCCGCCTCAAGCCCGTGCGCGGGCGCACGCCGATGGCCCTCAAGGTCTCGCCCGACCTGACCGACCGCGAGAAGGCCGACATCCTGGAGCTGGCGCTGGAGCACCGCATCGACGGCATGGTGGTCGCGAACACCACGGTCGCGCGCCCGGCCTCGCTCGTGAGCGCCCGCAAAGGCGAGCGCGGGGGGCTGAGCGGCCCGCCGGTGAAGGAGATGTCGCTGCGCCTGCTCGCGGAGATGTACAAGGCCGCGCGCGGGCGGCTGGTGTTCGTGGGCGTCGGCGGCATCGAATCCGGCGCCGACGCCTACGCCCGCATCCGCGCCGGGGCGAGCCTGGTGCAGCTCTACACCGCCCTGGTCTATCGCGGCCCGATCCTGATCCCCCGCATCAAGGCCGAGCTTGCCTATCTCCTGCACTGCGACGGGTTCGGTTCCGTGGCCGCGGCCGTGGGCGCGGACCACGCGCTCCAGCCCGCCTGAGCCGCGCCCGCGAAGGTTAACGCCTTCCGGGCGTTGAGTTTCCGGGCTTCCGGTATATAGTCCGGCCCGCCTCCATTGCCCCCGATCCGCCCCCGGACCCGCGCGAGGAGCCGATGTCCGACCCCGTGAAAATGCCGACCAACCGCCCCGCCCCGCGCGTGGCCCCCTTGGGCGCCGCCGAGCGCGACGCTTCCGACCGCGACCGGGTGTTCGCCGAGGTCAAGCCGCAGACCGACTTCAAGTTCAACAAGCAGACCGCGGCGGTGTTCGACGACATGGTCAGCCGCTCGGTGCCGTTCTACGGCGAGATGCAGCGCATGACCGCCGAGATCGCGGCCGATTTCGCAGCGCCGGGCACCAACCTGTACGACCTGGGCTGCGCCACCGCCACCACGCTGCTGGCGCTCGACCGCACCATCGATCCGGGCGTGCGGTTCGTGGGCGTGGACAACTCCGCCGACATGCTGGCCAAGGCGCGCACCAAGCTCGAGGCCGCGGGCGTCAAGCGCGCCTACGACCTGGTCGAGGCCGATCTGCACAAGGGCCGGATCGTCGAGAACGCCTCGGTCGCGCTGCTGCTGCTGACGTTGCAGTTCGTGCGCCCGCTCTACCGCGACCGGCTGGTCGCCGACATCGTGCGCGGCATGAACGACCGCGGCTGCCTGATCCTGATCGAAAAGCTGACCAGCGCCGACACGCTCTTCAACCGGCTGTTCATCAAGTACTACTACGACATGAAGCGCCGGAACGGCTATTCCGACATCGAGATCGCGCAGAAGCGCGAGGCGCTGGAGAACGTGCTGATCCCCTACCGCCTGGAAGAGAACGTCGAAATGCTGAAGGGCGCCGGCTTCAGGTCGGTCGAGGTGTTCTTCCGCTGGTACAATTTCTGCGGCATCGTCGCCGTCAAGTAACCGGCATGCGCGCGTCCACCGCCGACGGCGGCGACGCGCCGCCGCTGACCGTCCGCTACGGCAATTTCCTGTTCCGCTACCGCAACGCCGTGTTTCCGGCGGTGATGCTGGTCCTGTTCCTCTTGTTCCCGCCGCGCCCGTTCCTGGGCGACTGGGCGGCCGACCGCTGGCTCGACCTCGTGGGGCTTCTGATCTGCCTGGCGGGCCAGGGGTTCCGCGCCTGCGTCGTCGGGCTCGCCTACATCAAGCGCGGCGGCGTCGACAAGCGCATCTTCGCCGCCCGGCTGGTGCAGCAGGGTATGTTCGCGGCCTCGCGCAACCCGCTCTACCTCGGCAACCTCGTGATGCTCCTGGGCGTGTTCGTGATCCACAACAACCCCTGGGCCTATCTCGCGGGCGCCGCGTTCTTCCTGGTCTCGTACCGCGCCATCGTCGCCGCCGAGGAGCGCTACCTCGAGGGCCAGTTCGGCGCCGAATACCGCGACTATTGCCGCCGCGTGAACCGCTGGTGGCCGCCGCCGGGACGCGTCGCCGAAGCCACCGCGGGGATGTCGTTCAACTGGCGCCGGCTGGCGATCAAGGAGTACGGCACCTTCGTCTCCTGGATCGCGACCGTGCTCGTGGTGCTGGGCTGGCAGGCGCTGTGGGCCGAGGGCTGGCCGGGCGCGGCGGGGGCGATCCTGTGGTTCGCGGGCGGGCTGGCGGCGGCCCTGGCGCTCGCCGGCCTGGTGCGCTGGCTCAAGAAATCCGGGCGGCTCATCGACCCCGCCGCCTGAACGGGTGCGACCCGAACGGACGCGACCGGCGCCCCGCGGCGCGCTACACTCGCCGGCGACATGCGCGCGGCTGCGTCCATCCTCTGCCTGCCCGCCGCCGTGCTGGCGGCGCTGCTCGCCGGCGCGCCGCCGGGGCCGGCGCGGGCGTTTTCGCCCGAAGGCGTGGAATGCATCGACCGCGCCGGCGACGTGGCGGCGCGCACCGCCTGCGCCGAAACCGAGCTCAAGGCGCAGATGAAGGCGCTGGCCCAGATGGTGCAGCGGCTCAAGGCCGCGGGCGACAGCCGCGCCGACGAGCTGTTGGCCAAGACCCAGGCGGCGTGGGAGGCCCACCGCGACGCGCATTGCGCCTGGATGGCGGACCGGCACCGCCGCGATGCGGCGGTGCAGCGGCTCGAGCACCTGCTGTGCCTCGCCGGCGCGACCGAGGCCCGCACGCAGGAGCTCGAGGACTACACGAACGTACCGTGAGCGCGGGGCGCGGCGCCTCCGCCGGCCCCGCGGCGGTGCTCGACCGGGCCCGGGGCCTGTTGCGCCGGGGTGCTGCGGCCGAGGCCGAAGCACTGATCCGCGCGGCCCTGGCCGACGTTGCGCGGGCGGACCCGGCCGGCGAGCCCCCGCTGCTGCAATACCTCGGCCTCCTGCGCCTCAAGCGCGGCGATCCGGCGGAGGCCGAGGCGCTGCTGCGCCGCGCCGTCGCGCTCAGGCCCCAGGCGGCGGACCACCGCGCCAATCTCGGCAACGTGCTGGACGCGCGCGGCGATTTCGCCGCGGCGGCCGACAGCTTCCGCGCGGCGCTCGCCCTCGACGCCGGCAATCCCGCGATCCACGCCAATCTAGGCAACGCGCTGATGAAGCTGGGCCGGGTGGCCGAGGCCGCGTCCGCCCACGCGCGCGCGGCCGCCCTGAAGCCGTCCGAGCCGCGCTTCGCGCACGCGCTCGGCGCCGCGCTGATCGAGGCCGGGCGCTGGCCCGAGGCCGAGCGGGCGCTCGGGCGCGCCGTGGCGCTGGCGCCGGACCTCGCCGACGCGCAGCTGGGCCTGGGCATGGCGCGGGCGCGCCAGGGCCGGCACGCCGAGGCCGAGGCGTGCTGCCGCCGGGCGCTGGAGCTCGATCCGCGGCATCTCCGCGCCCTGGTGAACCTCGGCAGCGCGCTGCTGGCCCAGGGGCGGCACGACGAGTTCGCCGCGGTCCAGCGCCGCGCGCTCGAGATCGACCCGGACTTCGCCGAGGCGCACGCCAACCTGGCCGCCGCGCTTCTGATGCTGGGCGACCACGCGGGCGCCGAGGCCGCGGCGCGCCGCGCGCTCGCGCTCAAGCCCGGGCTGATCGAGCCGCGCAACACGCTCGCGACGGCGCTGGAACGCCGGGGCCGCGTGGACGAGGCGCTGGCGGTGCTGGAACTGGCCGCGCGCGAAGGCCCGGTCGAGGGCCGCGGCGAGGCGCATTTCGGCCTGGCCCTGATGCTGCTGCGCCGCGGCGACTTCGCGCGCGGCTGGGCCGAATACGAGTGGCGCTGGGGCGCGCGCCGGCACCACCGCGGCGCGCGGCGCGATTTCGCCGAGCCGCAATGGCGCGGCGAGGACGTTGCCGGGTGCACTCTGCTGCTGCACGCCGAGCAGGGCCTGGGCGACACGATCCAGTTCCTGCGCTACGCACCCCTGGCGGCCCGGCGCGGCGCCCGGGTGGTGCTGGAAGTGCCGGCGAGCCTTGTGCGCCTGGCGCGGCGGCTCGAGGGCATCGCCGAAGTCGTGGCGGCGGGCGATGCGCTGCCGCGCTTCGACCTGCACTGCCCGCTGTTGAGCCTGCCACTCGCCTTCGGCACGCGGCTCGATTCGATCCCCGCGGCGACGCCTTATTTGAGTGCGGATCCGGCAGAAGCGGCGGCGTGGCGCCGGCGCTTTGCGACGAAACCGGGCAAGGCCGTGGGCCTGGTCTGGGCGGGCAATCCCGATTACCCGGGCGACCGCGACCGCTCGCTCGACCCCGCGCTGCTCGCGCCGCTGTTGGCGGTCCCGCGCGCGCGCTTCTTCTCCCTCCAGGTGGGCGGCGCGGCCGACGCGCTGGGGCGCGTGTCCGGCGGCGCCGGCGTGGAAAGCCTGGGGCGGGAATTCACCGACTTCGCCGACACCGCGGCCGCCGTGTCGGCGCTCGACCTGGTGATCGCGGCCGACACCGCGGTCGCCCACCTCGCGGGCGCGCTCAACCGCCCGGTTTGGATTTTGCTTCCCTATGCATCGGATTGGCGCTGGCTGGTGGACCGGACGGATAGCCCGTGGTACCCTTCCGCTGTCCTGTTTCGCCAGCAACGGCCAGGGGATTGGCCGGGGGTAATCGAACGAGTCGCCGCGAAACTCGCGTCCTGCGCGAGTGTGGTTAATACATAAACCGTTGATTCGCCGCCTGTTTTTTGCCGGAATGGCGAAAATTTCGCGGAATTGAATCAGAAAAAAGCGACAAACTATCGGAATCCGCTGGTCAAAGCCGCCCTGCTTCGCTATAGTTAGCGCAAATATGCCCCCTGAATGTACGGCGGGGCATCCGGTAAGCGGTTAGTCAGGTAGACGTTCCGTCCGGTGAAGGAGAAGGAACGATGGCTAACTTCACGCTTACGTTCGGTAACGGTCCCAACACCGTTATCGTGAACGCCACCAGCACGTTCGACAACTATTTCATCGACACCGACACGGCGCCGGCGGGTACCGGCAACGACTCGGTGACGATCAACGGCAATTACGACACCGTCACCGCCTTCCTCTACGGCGGCAACGACGTGTACACGGCCGAGCCGATCGGCTCGGGCGGCGGGTTCGGCAACCGCATCGACATCGTCGACGGCGGGTCGGGCAACGACACGATCAACGGCGGCGCCGGCGACGACATCCTCACCGGCGGGCTGAACCGCGACACGCTGAACGGCGGCTACGGCAACGACACGATCTACGGCGACGACCCGTTCAACTTCCCGGGCCTCGGCGACCGCGACGTGATCTACGGCTACTACGGCAACGACTACATCGAAGGCGGCATCGGCAACGACACCATCTTCGGCGGCGTCGGCAACGACGAGATCTACGGCCAGGAGAACGGCGACACGATCCAGGGCGACTTCGGCGACGACTACATCGAAGGCGGCGACTTCGGGGACGTGATCCGCGGCGGCGACGGGTTCGACACCATCTACGGCGACGACCCGTTCGGGCTCACCAGCGGCAACGACTCGCTGTATGGCGGCACCTCCGGCGACTTCATCGTCGGCGGCGGCGGCAAGGACATCATCTACGGCAACGACGGCATCGACATCCTGGACGGCGGCAACGTGTTCATCGGCGACCTTGGCGACGTCGGCGACACGATGTTCGGCGGCAACGGCAACGACACGATGCGCGGCGGCGCCGGCGCGGACCTGATGTACGGCGACGACAACCAGGACCAGATGCACGGCAACACCGGCAACGACACGATGTTCGGCGGCTCCGCCAACGACACGATGTGGGGCGACGAGGGCAACGACACGCTGACCGGCGGGCCGGGCTTCGACCGCTTCGTGTTCGACGGCTCGATCGCCGCCGGCCTCGGCGACGACGTGATCCTCGACTTCAACAAGACCTTCGACGACCTGGTGTTCACCGGCGTGTTCGGCGACGAGAACGGCGACACGTTCATCACCTGGCAGGATGCGATGGTGTGGGCGACGCAGGGCGCCGGCTTCGTCACGTTCGACATCGGCTCGGGCATGGGCCCCGGCGCGGTGCCCGGCGACTCGGTCAGGGTCAACGGCGCGTTGCTGGCGCATTTCAGCGCGAGCAACGTCGAGGTCAACGCCTAGTCCGGAGTTCCATCGACTTCCTTCGAAACCTTCAAACCTTCACGCCGGGCCGCCTCAAAACGGCCCGGTTTTTCTTTGTCCGCGGGGGGGCGCGAAAACAAACGGGCGCCCGCAAGGGGCGCCCGCGCAGCCGGCCGGCCTGGCGAAAGGCCGGCAGATCAGATGTAGTGCTCGCGCAGCGGCGCGAAGCCGTTGAAGCCGATCGAGGCGTAGGTGGTGGTGTAGGCCCCGGCGCTCAGGAACGTGATGCGGTCGCCGATCTTCAGGTCGAGCGGCAGCCTGTAGTCGGCCTTCTCGTACATCACGTCGACGCTGTCGCAGGTGGGGCCGGCCAGGATCACCGGGCCGGTGGGCCGGCCCTCATGGGGCGTCACGAGCTGGTACTGGATCATCTCGTCCATGGTCTCGGCCAGGCCGCCGAACTTGCCGATGTCGAGATAGACCCAGCGCTTGTCGTCGCCCGCGGACTTCCTGGAGATCAGCACCACCTCGCTGTGCACGACCCCGGCCTCGCCCACCAGGCCGCGGCCCGGCTCCATGATCAGCGTGTCGGGCAGGCGGTTGCCGAAATGCCGGCGCAGCGCGGCGCGGATTTCCTCCACGTACTTGGCGATCGAGGGCACGCGCTTGCGGTAGCGCGCCGGGAAACCGCCGCCGAGGTTCACCATCTTGAGCTCGACCCCGTGGCTTTCCAGCTCGCGGAACAGCCCCGCGGTCTCGGCCACGGCCTGGTCCCAGCGCGTGGGATCGCGCTGCTGCGAGCCCACGTGGAAGCTGAGCCCGAACGGCACCAGGCCCAGCGCGCGGGCCTTCAGCATCAGCTCGCGCGCCATGGCGTAGTCGCAGCCGAACTTGTTCGACAGCGGCCATTCCGCGCCTTCCGAGCCCGCGAGCAGGCGGCAGAACACGCGCGAGCCGGGGGCGACGCGCGCGATCTTCTCGAGCTCCGCCAGGCTGTCGAAGGCGTAGAGCCGCACGCCCCTGGCGTGGGCCGCGGCGATGTCCGATTCCTTCTTGATGGTGTTGCCGTAGGAAAGGTCGGCCGCCTCGGCGCCGGCCGCCAGGCACTGGTCGATCTCGGCCAGGCTCGCCACGTCGAAGCTCGATCCCAGCCTGACCAGGAGCTTCAGGATCTCGGGCGCGGGGTTGGCCTTGACCGCGTAGTAGATGCGCGCCTCGGGCATCGCCTTTTCCATCTCGCGGTATTTCTGCTCGACCACGTCGAGGTCGAATACCAGGC
>Ga0233425_10009651_pt1 | contig 12111 bp, 10 predicted proteins | sample Watercolumn_Towu_2_FD_181712 | JGI IMG/M metagenome (GOLD analysis project Ga0233425, IMG submission 181712) | Freshwater microbial communities from Lake Towuti, South Sulawesi, Indonesia - Watercolumn_Towuti2014_140_MG | ecosystem: Environmental > Aquatic > Freshwater > Lake | place...
CGCCGGTGCTCGCTGCTCGAGTATTTTATATACACTCCGCTGCTGCGCGCCGTCGCGCCTTGCTCTTTATTCGCACTAGCGAATTTCCAAAGCACTAGCTCGTGGTGAAATTTTTTCATAGCATAGCGAAATTATAACTTACTTAATGCACTAGTTGCCTTCGGAAAAATACGCACAAAAAATTTGTATCGTAACACATCAATTTTACCGAATTGACTATTTTTAGCTGTTTATATTGACTCGTTACCCGTTACTCGTTACTCATTACTGGTCGCTACAGATAGATTTTATCTAATGTTCAAGATCACAACTTAAAAAAAGCTGTCAAACAAAGCTAATAAATGTCCTTTCAAAATTTTCACTTAAGTGAAGCAATCGTGCATGGTGCTCAAAGGATTGGGTATGTCGAGCCTTCTCCCATTCAGCTTCAAGCAATCCCAAAGATTCTTCAGCAAAAAGATCTGATTGCTTCCGCGCAGACAGGAACTGGTAAGACAGCTGCTTTTGGATTGCCCATCTTGAGTCAGCTTGGAGCTGCGACAGGAAAAACACGCTGCATCATTTTGGAACCAACGCGAGAATTGGCGATTCAAGTGGAGCAAGCGTTTCAAGATTTTGCTGCTTTTACAGACTTGCGTATTGCAGTGCTCTTCGGTGGTGTTGGTTATGGAGTTCAAAAAAAAGCACTGCAAGAAGGAGCTGATATCGTTGTGGCCACGCCTGGGCGGTTGCTCGACTTGTTACAACAAGGAGAACTCAGTTTACAAAACGTCAGCATGCTCGTGCTTGATGAGGTAGATCGCATGCTCGATATGGGATTTCTTCCAGATGTGCGTCGCATTGTTCAAGCTTGTCCCACAAAAAGACAAACACTTTTATTTTCAGCAACGATTCCTCAAGAGATTGAACGCCTCTCTCAGTGGTGTCTTTCCAATCCAGAACGCATCGATATTGGAGAGCGACGTTCTCCTGCAGAATCGGTGACGCATGCTTTTTATCCTGTCGCTGCCGCACAAAAATTTGATCTGTTGCAAGCGTTACTTGAACGCACTGATTTTCACAGTGTCTTGATTTTTTGTCGCACAAAAGATGGAGCTGATCGCATTGCGCGACAATTGTTGCAGCAACAACATACTGTTGCGGTTCTTCACTCTAATCGGAGTCAGCAGGAAAGAATGGAGGCATTGGAAGGCTTTAAAAATGGGCGTTACGAGGTCATGGTAGCAACTGACATTGCTGCGCGAGGAATTGATATCGCTGGAGTAAGCCATGTCATCAATTATGATGTTCCGCAGCACCCTGAAGATTATGTGCACCGCATTGGGCGCACTGGGCGCGCTCAAGCCATAGGAGATGCCTTTACGCTGATGACAGCAGAAGAACTTCCTCACGTGCAAGCGATCGAACTTTTTATCAGTAGCAGAGTGCCGCGTTTAAAATTAGAAGGATTTTCTTATCTTTTTACCATGCTCTTCCAAGAAGAAAAGGCAGCAAAAATGTTGCGGAGTGTGAGAGGAGTTCGAACTTCCAAAGGCTACAGCTATGGAGCACGGCGGAGGAGATAAAATTCATTCGTGAAAGGTATAATTTCGCTATGTTATGAAAAGATTTCACCACGAGCTAGTGCTTTGGAAATTCGCTAGTGCGAATAAAGAGCAAGGCGCGACGGCGCGCAGCAGCGGAGTGTATATAAAATACTCGAGCAGCGAGCACCGGCGCAACGTAGCTCTTTATCCGCAATAGTAGAATTTACAATACACTAGCCCTGTTACTCGTTATTCGTCACTCATTACTTTTTCTAAAGTCATACCAGTAAATAGCAGAGGGAACAAAGGAAGTCGCTACAGCTCCAAAAAAGCGATCAGATCCTTCGCAAAAATTCCAAGAGCTGATACTCCAAGATGTTTTTCTTAAGTCAATGGAAACAACTTTTGCTTTTTCAACCACAGCAACATTTTCTTTCATACCAATAGCAATCCCCTGCCCATCGGCTTTCAAAGCTGCTTCTTTAGCCGTCCAGAGTTTAAAAAACATCTCCCTGTTTTGTTCCTGATTTTTTTTCTGTAAAAAAAATAATTCTTGCGGAGAAAAAAAACGCTTCGCAATAGGAATCACCTCAAGATTTCTCATCCGCTCAAGATCTATTCCAACTGGCGCTCGACCTAAGGCGACCATGATCATTTTTTTAGAATGCGTCACATTAAAATGAAATTCAGGAAACGCTGGCAAAAATGGTTTTCCCTGATTTGTTTTTTCAAGATGACAGTCGAGACAATTCAAGTAAACACCAAATAAATACCGCAATAGTTTTCGAGTAGCCTCGAAACGACGCGCAACTATCGGGAATTTCATTTCACTTAATTTGATCTGTTCAGCAGCTGACAACGAATAATCAGGAACAGAGTCTACCGTGGCAGCCCAAAGGTGAATCTCTCCCGGAAGCAGGCTCCAAGAGCTTCCAGGGCGAGCATGAAAAATAATATTTTTATTATTTTCAAAACAAATAGCATCTTTCATCGAACAATTGAAGTTACACTTACTCATCAACTTTTCCAAATTAAAAGCAAATATACCTTTCGTATGAGAGCTTTCAGCTTCTAAAACTTTTTCTCCTATGTTTCTTTCAGCAACAGTCACCCCTTCTACAGCCGTTTCTCCTTTTTTAGATTTTAGCAATCCAACGTTATGGACCCCTATTACAGTTGGGGGATTTGCTCTCTTAGCCGTTGCACTCCTTTTTTATGGATGGGTCGGTGCTCGCGTTTTAAAAAAATCAACACTTCCCAAACAATCTTTCACGTGGGTTGATATCGGAGTCGTTTCTCTACTTGTTGCGTGGCTCTTGCGAGTCATCATGACTTCTTTTGGAGAAGATGAAGAAATTACATTGACGCTGATTCTCCTTAATTCTCTGCTCTATTTCTGCCTTGTTGGCGGCATCATAGGACTCCTTTATTTTCGACATCTTAAGCCCGCCGCTCTCTTCGGTCTTTGCCCGCCTTATTTCGGAAGGATCATCAAGTTAGCGTTTCTTTATTTGTTAACTGTCTATCCTCTGTTGATCTTGAGCCAATCAGCAATTCAACCTTTTGTTCCTCATGAAAATGATGTTCAGTCGCTCGTCCTCTATTTTTTAAAAAATCCAGGTTGGAAAGAGCGTTGTTCGATCATTCTCATGGCAACATTGGTAGCACCAATCGCTGAGGAAATTATTTTTCGTGGGTATCTCTATGGCGTAATGCGCCGCTTCCTAGGCCGCATTCCAGGTATCGTAATCTCTTCTATTCTTTTTGCAGCAATGCATCTTCATCTTCCCTCCATGCCAGGATTGACCGTACTAGCCGTCATGCTCTGCTTGCTTTATGAGCGCACTGGCTCTCTTTGGTCCAATATCATCGTGCATGCGACGTTTAATAGCATCTCCATCATCATGCTTTTAATTTTCAAGGAAGCAGTAATGTAAAAAAATGAATGGCCACAAAGAGCACAAAGAAACCAAAGAAAAATATTTTTGCAAATGAAGTCTGTGTTCAAATTTCAAATTTTTACTATAGTCAAATTCTTTTTAATATTTGAAATTTTAACACTGACTCCATTCTTCTGACCTCATTCTTGTTATGACCGAAGATGTCCTTCTATCTTTGATTCAAAAAGAACTTCCGATCGATGATCCTTCGGTAATTGTTGGAAGCGGTGACGACTGTGCCGTCGTGAGCATGGATTCAAAAAAATTAGTCCTCAAAACCGATGCGACAATTGAAGAGATTCATTTCACGCCTCAAGATGATCTTGGTGATGTCGGCTGGAAAGCTCTCTGCAGGCCGATTAGTGACTTTGCGGCCATGGGAGCAATTCCACAGCATGTTTTGATCACGGTTGCAGCTCCACCCTCTTGGAAAAAAGAAAACTGGTTACAGTTGGCTCGAGGCTTTGGAAAAGCGGCACGTACTTTTGGAGTTACGATTGTTGGTGGCGAGATGGCACGTTCCCCAGGACCGCTTTTTCTTTCAGTCACGATCACTGGCTCTGCAGGGCCCTCAACGCTGCTTCGCAGCGGCGCTCAACCTAACGATTTGATTTGTGTCACTGGAAAGTTAGGAGGTTCATTAAAAAGCAAACGCCATCTCACTTTCACTCCTCGACTTCAAGAGGGCCAGTGGCTTGCAAAACAAGCCGGCGTGAGCGCTATGATGGATTTGAGTGACGGCCTTGGAAGCGACTTGCCACGCCTCGCGCAAGCAAGCAATTGTTCTTTCATTTTAGAAAAAGAAAAAATCCCTTGTCACGCAGATTGCAGCATTAGACCTCTTGCAGAACTCGCTGCTGGCGATGCAGAGCAAGGAGCGACGGCGCGCAGAGGCGGAGTGCATAAGGAAATACTCGACGACTCGAGCACCGGCGCAACGCAGCTATTCGCGTCAGCAGTAGAGTTATGTAAGAGGTCTATTGAAGAGGCCATCAGCGATGGCGAAGACTATGAACTCCTTTTCACTATTGCTCCAGATCAATGGCCCATGCTTCAAAAAAAATGGCACACTCATTTTCCCGAGCTTGCCCTCACTTGCATTGGAAAGATGATTTCCTCGAGTTCCCCGTCCAGCCGCTTACCTGCAGGGTTTGATCATTTAAAACATCAATCATAACAGCTCCCACCTGTTCTTGATTGAGCAATATGATTCCACGATGCTGTAGCATTTCTTGCTCTTCATGAGATATCGACTCTTGTTGTGAAAAAGTTTCCGAAAGAATAAGAACTTTGGGTTTTATTTTTTGCAAAAGCGACTCGTATTGCAAAAGATTCATCGGCCTCCACGCAAAATATAATACATCAGCAGAAAGAATTTCGGAAGAATCTGTGTTCAAAAGCCATTCAGCGAGGTTAGAATTAGGAATAATAAAAATACTTTTTTGAGAACAATGAAGCTTGAATGCAAAGGGAGGCCTATCTGATGGTGCAAAAAATTCTACCCAACATTTTTTAAAAAAATCAAGATGCCCTGGAAGCGGCATGATTGCTTGATGCAGAACTTCACACTCTTTAATGAAATGATGAAATTGCATTGCGCGACTATCATTTGACGGGACAAAAATAAAATGAGGTTTTTCTTTTTCTAAAAGCAAGGAAGCACCACCAGCTTCACCGGCATCACACGCTGTCAAGACGAGTCCTTCGAGATGAGAAGCTCCCGCTTGTTCCAAAAAAGGAAGCAACGTTCTCGAAGCCTGCTTAGCACGAGCACTATTGATCATCCAAGTTTTTCCTTCGCTTTGTAACACGATGGCTTGGGCATCAGGAAAAGCAAAAATGGTAAGTCGTGGATGCAACGAAGAGAGAGCAAACGAGTAAGAACTCCATGGCAAAAGTGCAAACCCGTGAATGACGAGGATTAATATTTTTACAAAAAGCCAATTCGCATTATTAAAAATAATCGCTCCGAATGAAATCATGAGACCTGTCCCAATCGCCAACAAAGCTGTCAGCATGATGAGAAAGGCTAGCGGAACTGCAAGGATATTGGCACCAAGCGCCGAGAAAGAAATTTGATGAAAATAGTAAGCCGTTGGCAAAAGTGCTCCCACCCACGCCGCGACCGAGACGCCGACTAATTGAATCACATATTTTCTAAAATGCTGCCATTGCTTTTGCTGTGGTGTGATGAGGCTCTTTGGGAGAAACGGATCTTGCTCAAAATATTTTTTAAAATAGCGCTCTGACAATGGCGCCAAGAGTACAATCGTCAATACCACTGAAAAAGAAAATTGCCATCCCATCGAGAAAAGCAAATTCGTATCAAACAAGAGCAATAAAAAAGCTGCTGCTGCAAGGTTATTCAACACTTGCGGTCGCCGCTCTAATAAGAGTCCTATCAACACAATCGCTGCCATCGCGCCTGCACGCAGGCTCCCAACATGGCACCCAGTCATCATCACATAACAAAAAAGCAGTAATAACGTTACTGGGACGGCAATGTGAGATGATAAACGCAATAGTTTTAAAAAAAACCAAAAGATCATCACCACCATCCCCACATGCAATCCACTCACCGCAAAAAGATGCATCGTCCCGGTAAGTTTAAAATCATTGAGCAAGAGCTCTTCTTCTTTGATACCAAGAACAATTCCTTTGAGGATACTCACCACCGCCACGTCATCTTGAATACCTGATTCTAAGAGCTTCTCAGCGCGATTTCTCCACTCTAATGCCCAACGTTTAAGGAAAAAATCATATCCTGATGAAAGAATTGTTCCCGGTTCCGAAGGGTCCATGCTGAGTTCTGTATAAATTTTCTGACGCGCTAGCCAAGCTACTTTGTCAAACTCGCCAGGATTCTTTGCCAAAGAGGGCGATTGCGCTGCTGCTCTCAATGAAATCAAATCACCACAACGAGGTTCTGCTCCTTCCCAATGAACGAGCATAGTCACTTGTGACGGCAACATCATCGAATCCCATTCCAACTGCTGTGTCCGGATAAAAAAAGTGACATGATTTTTTCCAACACTTTTCACCTCACTCGCCACCACTCCCTTCACGAGCACCGTGCTATTACTGTTGTTAATCAACAAAGCGAGCCGCCGCGCAGGAGCTTCTTCCCATTGCCAGGCATGAACAATGCCAAAAAAAAGCGCAACCAACAAAAAACAAAATGGAAGCCGCCAGCGTCGTAACAAACACCACCCTCCTAAAAGCGCTATCCATCCCAACATTAACAACCAACTTGGCCATTGTAAAATTTCTTCGCCTAAAATCCCCACCATCCCTGCGAGAACCAGACCAGCAAAAGGAAGACGTTTTTTGTTCAACAAAGTAACCACAAAAGAAAAAAGGAGAATAGCCGCAAAAGAACGCAAAGAACGCAAAAAAAGATGCTTTGTTCGAGCACTTCAAAAAAACCTTTGCGTTTTTTGCGTTCTTTTGCGGCTATTTTTAAAATCTTTGGCTCTTTCTGCTCTTTACAGCCTTTTCCTTTACCTAATTCAAAGAAAATGGCGAATAGATCGACTCTTCAAAAGCCGAGTCATACCAATCATCTACAATTGGCTCGTTATAGAAGAAAGGTTGTTGATCTTGATTCAACATGGAATTGTCTCGAATATATTTCGGAACTTTGAACCATGTCTTTTTTGGTTTCCCATAAAAGCCTTCTGTCTCGTTCAGATAATTGAGCAATTGTGGCGTTGCTCCTCGATGACGCAACTGCTGGAGTTGTTCTCCGGAAAAATTATAAATCTTTTCCGTACTCCGCAAATACCCAACAATAATGTCAGTAGGAACTTTTTTTTGCACTAACTTAGCAATGTCATTGTAACCGAGCGATTCTCCATGCAACATTTTTTCATAGGTCACTCCAGAAACACCATGGGCACTTACTGCCGAGGTTACTTGAGGATCGACAACAGGACCTGTTGCACAGCTTGTGAGCAACAAAAGCAGAGCACTCCCTCCAGAAATTTTTAAAAAAGAAAAAGTTTTTTTCATAGGCCTCTTCTCTTTCTAGCTTCTTATGATATATTAGGCCAGATTTTTTCATTTGATTGAAAAATTTTTTGACAGTTTTCTTAATAAAACTGTCAAAAATAGTAAGTCCTCTATTTCACTAACGAAGCCGACGTCTTCAGTATCAAAACATTCAACCTTCATATATGAAACACCCCATTATTCATTCACTCAAAATGATGCTCTTGGCACCTCTTGTAGTAGCAAGTCTGTCAGCAGCACCATTGGAGCACCATTGGAAGCCTATCGCTAAAGTTCCTAACAATGCGATCGCTATTGCTGCTTCGCGTGAAACACAAAACTTCCTTGCTATTGGAAGCGACGAAATCGATGGAACTTACTCTATCTTTTCGCTTGATCACAATAACCTTCGACAAGGATGGGTGAAAGTTAGCTCTCTCTCCTTACCAGGCACTCCAAGAGATCTAGTATATGGATTAAGTCACTTCTTCATTACAGGTGTGAATGATCAAGAACATTTTGTAGCTGTTTCTTCGGACGCTATCAGCTGGATCGTAGTGCCTCCACAAATGAGCTTCCCATTTATCGGTATTGGATCGGATGGCGTAGAATCAAGTATTGACCTCTTTCCTGTTTCTAACGCAGGGTTTGTGGCCATTGGTTCAGATCATTTTTCATTAAATGCACCCCATCATCGTCCACTATTTAGAAGAGACTTTCATCTCATGAAAAAATTTGCTGCCGCTGCCGCAAATAACGATATGTTTGTTGCTGTCACTAGCGATGGAATGACCTTTGCTAGCCCTAAATAAGTTATTGAAATAAAAGATTCTTTCTTTGCAGATATCCTGGGAGTGTATCCCAGGATATTTTTGTTTTATGGAGAATAAAAAATCACTCTGGCTTTTTGGAGTCATAGCTTCATTGTTTGGAATTTTTGTTGGCTTGTTTCCTATTCACAACGCTGATATCTGGTGGCACATCGCTTGGGGCCAGCAAATATTGGCACAGCATACACTTTTTCCTTCGGCCGATTTTTTTTATTTTACTCCCATTGCTAGGGGCTACTTGCGAGAACTTCCTAATACATTTCTTGGTGATGTTGGATTAACACTCCTTTTTCGCTACGGAGGAACAACAGCGCTGCAACTCCTTGTGCTGGTCTGTTTGTTTGGCGGCGCTTGTTTCATTCTTGCACCTTGGAAAGATAAAATTGAAAAAGACAAAAAATGGGGATCATTGGCACTCTTCTTTTTTGTTGCCTTCTGCATTGGCACCTGTCAGCTACAAGTTATTCGTAACTCGATTATCTCGCTGATATTTTTTCCATTAACCTTAGCGCTTTATTATCTGTGGCACACACGCCGAGGAGGAAAAAAATTCATTATTGCTTACGTTGTTCTGCTTTTGATTTGGTCTTGGATCCATCCCTCCTACTTGCTAGGGATTGTTTCGCTGCTGTTGCTCTACGCTGGAGATTGTGTAGAAAATTTTTTACGTCGCCGCCCGCTTTCCGGCGCTCTACCTAGTTGCAGAGCCCTACTCGCACTCACTTTTCTTTTTCTTGTTACGCTAACTTACAGCTGGCAACCCAGGCAACTCGTCACTGCATCGCTCACACACAGCGCTTCTTCTCTAACACATTTTTTAAAAAAAGAACAACAGACCTTCACCTCACAAGCGCTCTCGACAAAAATCACTCAACCGCTCTGGGGCAAAAGCGCTGCTCCGCTCAGCGGAGATTTTGTTCCGACCTGGAAAGTCATGCATCATCCTGCAGCCTGGTCTTCAATGTTGCTCGCGCTCACTGCATGGCTCTCCCTTCTTTTTTATCGAGGCTTTCATAAATTAGGATTCATCGGCCTTCTGGCACTGACCACTTACTTTGGATGCTGCTATCTCCGCGGCACTGGCTATTTGACAATTGTTTCTATTTTTATTCTCACATTTGTTCTTACTACAATGGAGTTTCGATCTCCGCGACTGGTGGTCATGGTCCTTCGAGGAGCCACTCTTCTCGTTCTGATTGCGATCGCAGGAATGATCGATCTAACTTTTTCTAGACAAAGTGAATTTTTCTTTAAAGAAAAAAGTCGCGTCTTTGGCCTTGGTAAGGCTGCCGTTTTTAATGAAGCTCCTTACAACTTTACAAAGACTCATTTCGTTGATGCTCCCTGCTTCACCACGATGGTCACGGGAAGTTATGCCTCTCTACTTTGGAAAGATCAAAAAAAAGTTTTTATCGATGCTTTCTTTGCACCACATCCCAACGAACTTTGGAAAGACTACAATGCTCTGTTGGAAACAAATGACGATACTTTACTTGATCGCTATCACATTTCTATTGCTCTCATAGAAAACAGTCGCTTTGACTGGCAGAGTTTCTTTTTAAATGCTCCAGCGTGGAGGCCTGTGGCCATTGATAAGGGCGTTACCCTTTATGGAAAACAAGATTTTATTTCAGCAGAAACTCCGATAGAAATTCTTTTTGATCATACTGAGGTCGCATCACTGGCTCCAACAGAACGCCGCGCTCTGGCTGCCGCTTACTACAATTCCATTCTCTCATTACAACTCCATCAACTCTCTCAAGCGGCCGCTGCCACGATCAAGCATGATGAAACACTTTTTGAAACATTAGTTGCTTATCTTGACCCTCAACAACAAGGGAACATCCGTTTGGATCCGCCAGGGATTAGGCCTGTTTTATTAACGCCATAAACAAAATATTTATGAAAATCACCTTCCTCGGCTCCGGTCGCATTGCACGAGCTCTGATTCAAGGATTGCTCAAAACAAAAACCATCTCTCCTAGTGATATCATCGTCACTTCTCAAAATGGAATTTCTTCCAAACAGTTGGCTCAAGAATTCGGCGTCACCGCTGCTATCAATAATGAAGAAGCAATCGATGCCTCCTCGATCATCATCCTCTGCACCAAGCCTGCTCAGGCTTTAACAACGATTGCTGCAGCTCAAAAAAATTTGAACGATAAATTGCTTGTCTCCATGGCTGCAGGAATTCGATCCGAAGATCTTTTTCAAGCAACTCATCAAAAAGCTCGTATCCTTCGCGCCATGCCTAATACAGCTGTTCGCGTTAAAAAAGGAACAATCCTCTTGTCGCATCATGCTTCAGCAACACACGAAGATCTTCTCGTTGTAAAAAAACTTTTTTCGGTATGCGCTGAAATCGAAGAAATCCCCGAAGAAAAAATGGATGCCGTCACAGCCCTCAGTGGAAGCGGCCCTGCTTTTGCTCTCTTTTTTTTGGAAGCACTCGCAGAAGCTGGAGGTGAAGCCGGTCTTGACCCCAAGCTCTCTCACTCTTTAGCAGCGCACACGCTCGATGCAGCAGCAGCACTCGCTTTACAAACAGAACAATCTCCTCAAGAACTTCGAGCAGAAATCACAAGTCCACATGGCACTACCGCGGCGGGTTTGAGTGTCTTAGAAAAAGCAGATTTTAAAAAAATCATCGCACAAGCAGTGGAAGCAGCTCAACATCGTGCTCAAGAATTAGCGAAATAGAGATACTATCACCTCGACTTCTCTTGTCATTTCTGACATAAGATCTTGATGTCAAAATCAAAAGGCCCTTCCAACAAAAATCCAAGTAAAAAAATCACCAATCCTCATGACCGCTTTTTTCGCGGTGCTATGAGTGATCCGGAAGTAGCACTTGCTTTTATCAAGCGCCATCTGCCTTTCGAAGTGATTAAAAAAATGGATCTCTCCTCCCTGCAGTTGATGCCAGGAAGTTTTGTCAAAGAAGATTTTTCGGAATCGTTGACTGACGTGCTTTACAAAGTCTCCCTCAACGAAAAAACAGGATATATCTATACGTTGATCGAACACCAACGCAATCCCGACTCCTTAATGCCACTGCGTGTCTTGGAGTACAGTTGCGCTATTTTTCGTGCCCACATGAAATCAACAGACTCCACCAAGTTGCCATTGATTTATCCTATCATTCTTTTCAATGGCCGAAAAAATCACTCTCAAATAATAAGTCTTTATGAAATGTTTGAAGATCCTGAAACAGCACGCCTCACCTTTCCTCACTCTTTTCATTTCGTTGACCTGAATCAAATAGAGGATGAAGAGTTACAAAAAGAATCATTACTTGGAGTCATTGAGATCTTCTTGAAACATGCCTATACTCGAGATATTATTTCCTTGATCCAGAAAAAGACAGCAAGAGCACTTGAAGAGCTTCTCGCCAGGAATAAGTCCGAACTTTTTAACCTACTCATTCATTATCTGTTCTACACACAAGCGGGAAATTACTCCAAGCAGGAACTCGTCCACTTACTCAGATCACGTTTAACACCTCCTATCCATATGAAAATCATGACCATTGCTGATTCATTAATTGAAGAAGGAATCGAACAAGGAATCGAACAAGGAATCGAACAAGGCATTGAGCGCGGCATTGAGCGCGGCATTGAGCGCGGACTCGAACAATTCCGATCTTTATTAATTAAGCAGCTACACTCTCGCTTTCCCCATCGTGTCACATCCGACTATCTTCATCTCATTAAAAAAGCTGAAAGCGATCAACTCTTTTACTGGATAGAAAGACTAGCCACTGCCTCATCGATTGAAAATGTCTTTCAATGTTTTTAACTTAATTTGGCGTTGTTGAATAAATCA
>Ga0233425_10009652_pt1 | contig 12109 bp, 9 predicted proteins | sample Watercolumn_Towu_2_FD_181712 | JGI IMG/M metagenome (GOLD analysis project Ga0233425, IMG submission 181712) | Freshwater microbial communities from Lake Towuti, South Sulawesi, Indonesia - Watercolumn_Towuti2014_140_MG | ecosystem: Environmental > Aquatic > Freshwater > Lake | place: Indonesia...
TTTGAAAATTCGGGGGCAGCATCTCTCCAGCCAGATGAATGATGCTGGGAATCCCTTCAACCAGGCGTTTCCCGTCAAATAGCCCGGCATACCAGCAGGAAAGGATCATGCCGCCGAGAATAAGGATGTTACGGACGGCCGCGCGCCGCCAGAGGATCCTCTCCTCATCGACGACTGAGTCATATTTATTAGTTGTTTCCATTGGGGGCATGGAATCTCTACATCTTAGCCAGGTCGATGTTCAGAATCTTGGCCAGGTCTCGGATCACATCGTAATCATGGTCCGTAATAGGGGCGAAGCCGTCGGCCTTTAGGGGCTTTAATACTTCTTTATCTTTCAAACCATAAAAAGCCTTCTTGACTTTTTCCTTGACGGCCGGAGAAAGATCGGCGCGCATGGCCCAGGGATATTCGGGATAGGGTTTGGAGACGGCGATAACTTTGACGCTGTTTTTATTGATGATCCCTTTTTCCACCAGGGTTTCAAAGATGATTTTGCTCAGCCCACCGGCCTGAGCGTGCCCGTTTTGCACGGCCAGGGCGACCGCATCATGGGAACCGAGGAAGTGCTCTTTGTAATCCTTTTTCGTCTCAAGGCCCTTGGCCGTCAGCATCGACTTGGGAATCAGGTGACTCGAAGTGGAAGCGGTGTCGCCATAGGCCATGTTCCTCCCCTTGATGTCCTCCAGCTTCGTGATACCCGCGGCGGTATTGCCGATCACCACAGCCTGATAAGTAGTGCTACCTTTGTGGACCCGGGCCGCAAAGGGTTCGATAGTACTTTTCGATTTGGCCAGAACATAGGATAGGGGACCGAAATAAGCCAGGTCGAGGCGTCCGTGCCGCATGGCTTCGATCATGGAGGAGTAATCGGTCGTTACCACCAGTTCCACCTTTTTCCCCAATTCTTTTTCCAGGTACGCCTTCAAGCCCTGATTGTTTTTTATGACCGTAGAGGAACTTTCATCAGGCAGCAGGGCCACTTTAAACAGGTCCGGATCGGCTTTGTCCGCAGCCGGAGTAAGGGACGATAGAGAAAAAAGAAAGGCCAGGAGGATTATGGGGATTAGGGTTAACTTTTTCATAGAGGCTCCTTACAAAATGGGTTAAGCGGCCAGGCCGCAGGTTGCCAATTCGTCCCCGACCGGGGACATCGGTTGTTCGACACGAAGGTTCGATTGATGATAAAGCCTCTCCAGATCGTTCGACCCAATCTCGGCCGGTTTCTGATCAAAGAGAATCTCTCCCCGGGCCAGACCGATCATTCGGTCGGCAAAAGATATGGCCAGATCAACTTGATGCAAACTGACCACGGCAGTGATGCCGTCTTCCCGGCAGACCTGCCGCAACAAGGAAAGGACCATCCGGGCCGTTGCCGGATCCAGGCTGGCCACCGGCTCATCGGCCAGAATCAAGCGGGGTTGCTGGGTAAGTGCCCGGGCAATACCGACCCGTTGCTGCTGCCCGCCACTCAGGGTATCCACTCGATTTTGGGCCAAGGGCAGGAGGCCGACCCGGTCCAGACTCTCCAAAGCCAACAGGTAATCCCTGCGTTTAAAAGGGAAGAGACTCCGAATGGTTCCGTAATGACCCAGCCTGCCCATTAACACATTTCGCAGGGCCGAAAAACGTTTGATGAGCTGATGTTGTTGAAATATCATGGCTGTTTGTCGGCGATGGGTCCGCAAGCAGGAGGGGACACTTAGGTCTCCGGCGAGCTCTGAGTTGAGCGTACCCACGGTAGGGCGGGTGAGCAGATTGAGCAGTCGCAAGAGGGTAGATTTTCCGGCACCAGAGGGGCCGATCAAAACAGCGAATTCTCCGGAATTAAAACAGAGACTGGTGGGCTTGAGTCCTATGGCTCCTCCCTGGTAGGTTACTCCGGCCTGATGGATGGCTAGCATAAAAGATTCTTTCTGAAATGGATTAAACTAAATGGATACAACTTAATCAGAATAAGGTGGCGTGATGATCACGAATTTATGACGTTTTGATGACAACAACATGCTTCGACTTGTCCGTTGCTTTTTTAGGGAGAGAGGAGTTTTGGGGGGCTCTGGCCTCTAAGTTAACTATTTTCCGACAGGACGGATAGTCGGAACAACGAAAACGCTTTTGACCTTTGCTGTTTTGGTGATTGACCATACTTTTCCCGCAGTCCGGACAAAGAGGGGGCCCCGGCTGAATTTTTTTCTCCAATTCGGGAGGATAGAGATTCTCACACAAGAGACAAAAATAGCGGCTCTTATTCCCTTGTAGATGTCCGTAGTAAATGGAAAGTTCAATCTGACAGTTCGGGCAACCGATCAGGATACCTTCGGACGGCTTCATGGCGCGATAAGCCCCCTTTGACTTCGATTAAGAAAATTCATGAAATGATAAGGAGGAATTATTTTTCAATCTCAATCGAGCTGATTTGGAGTCTGGCGGGGGGTCAGGCAATATTTCCTTTACCGGACAGCCTTGACAGATCAAAAGCCCCTGTTGGACCGAATAATGAAACAATTCATTCCGATCATTCCGAAATCTGTTTTGGAAGTCATATTTTGGGGAGACTTTAATACGGGCCAGGCAGCCTTGTTTTAATATTTTGAGATTTCCCGGTTGATAGGGACAGTCGATTAATTCCTCTAAACTGGCTTTTCCCCAGTGTTTTAAAAAATTTTTTTCTGGTTTCATCAAGGCCTCAAATATCGGCATCTTAGTTCAGAAGGAAAGGTTTCAGTTGTTTTTTGTCCAGGTGATAGGTCGAGTAATATCGAAAAGGGCTATGCTCGGATAAGATCCGAGGAATAATCGACAAGACAGATTTCATGTCCCCGTCCGGAGATTTCGAAGTGATAACGGCCATGGATTGCGGTTCGGAAAGGATCAAATCAAAAATTTCATTTTCGAGCATGTCCACGGCCGTATTCGTAGGAATCGTCGACCGTATCATGGCGCCATCACGGATGATCAGATAGGCGACCTTATGGTCCGTAGTAATGTGTAAGATTTTAAACGGCGGCGTCATTTTTCTTTCCTCCTCAGGCATAACCTCGGTTTTACCTTTCATAATATCTTTTTGGTAACATCCTCAGGTGACCGTTTGGTTACTTCCTTTTTGAAATTTTGTTAAATTTTCCATTTTAGAATCCTCCCGGTTGAAGGGCCGGGACATAAGCCGGGGTGAGGCTGTTGGGGTTAGGATCATCCGGTTGAGGCAACGAGGCTTCCACCGTTTCTTGATGCCGGCCGTGGTAGGACAGAAAACCTTCCGCCGCCTCCTGGCCCATATATCTGCCTAGAATGTCCGGATCGGTCCGGGTCAAATCGACCAGGATCAGCCCGTCCAGCACATGGCTGAATTGGGGATCAATATTAAAGCCCAACAATTTCCCTCCCAGTTTAATATATTGTTTCAAGAGGATGGGAATCCCCTTGTGGTCCGGTTCCAGTTCGGAAACCCAGGAGGAGACTTCTTCAATATCCGTGAGGACCATTCGAGTGGCGGTTACCATCCATTTCTCCGGTTTGTAACGAAAAGGTTTTTTAGGATGCACCAGTTTGGCTAGATCGGGTAAAAAGGTTTTATTTTTAAGATAGGTAACCATGAGCTCTCTGGAATTGGCCTGATAATCCTGGTTGATGCTCACCGGGCCGAAAAGGAATTTATACTGGGGGTTACGGACTACATATTGAGCAATGCCTTTCCATAATAAAAGGAGGGGAGAAAAACTCTTTTGATATTCAACCCTGACGAATGAGCGTCCTAATTCCAGAGCCGGGTTGATGTGTTTAAAAAAAGTATAGCGGCAGGAAAAAAGGGTCTGAGTATATAAACTCCTCCTGCCGAGGCGGTGCAATAATCTATCCGTCGGTCCCAGGCGGTAGGCCCCGACAATTTCCCTGGTGTCCTGTTTCCAGACGAACAGATGGAGGTAGTAGGTGTCATATTCGTCCAGGTCCACGACCTTGCCGGTCCCTTCCCCGGCTAGACGGAAGGTGACTTCCCGGAGTCGCCCGATCTCCCGCAAGAGATAGGGGATTTGGGGGGCATGGGCATAGGCCACTTTGTATTCCCCGTGGTTAACCAGGGTTTGTTTTGGGGGAAGATTACGGAGTTCTTCCGTCAAAAAATTGGTGATGGTGGGAGAGATGATAGGGGAAAGGGGGTTCTTTTTATTAGAGAAATTAAAATATTTTTGTTGTCTATTTTCCTGTCCCCCAAGGCGGTGTTCCAGGATATAGGTTTTTTGCCGCAAATAGGCCATGATGTCCCGGTCGGTGGTAAAAGAGGCCAGGTTTTTAGGTGTAATGGGACGGCCAATCCGAATTTCAATCTCTTTGTTCTGTTTATTCAAAAGTTCCCGGGGCAGCAAGGCTGTTCGCAAGCGGGGATGAACAAAGCCGGCCATCTGGAAAAGCAAACCATTTGATCCTGTTATATAAACAGGAAGAACGGAGGCCTCGGTTTTTTTGATCAGACGGGCAATGGTCTCACTCCAGGGTGGATCGGTGATTTTGCGCTGATCGAAGTGGTAATGGGCCACTTCACCGGCCGGAAAAATCCCCAGTACGCCTTCAGACTGAACCCATTCGATAGCCTCCCTGAGGGCCCTGATATTTCTCCTGATCGAATCGGTTTTTTGAAAGGGATCAACAAAAATAAAGAGATCCCTCAATTCCGGGATCCCCGCCAGTAGATAATTGGCCATAATTTTTACGTCTTTTCTTCGAGAGCGGAGCAAGGAGGCCAGGATAATTCCCTCTATACCGCCGAAGGGATGATTCATAACGACGATGGTCGATCCTTTGGAAGGGATTCGCTCCAGATCTTTTTCCTCAATATGGTAATGAATGTTGAGGATTTTTTCGACGGCCCCTAAAAATTGGTCGCTGTCCGAAGATCCCTCTATCTGCCGGTATAACGAGTTGATTCGATCAAAGAAAAGGGTTTTTTCCAAAGGGCCTTTAACGACGGGGAAAATTTTTTGGCGGATTGGGTCTTTAAACTGGATATCCAATGTCAGTAAAGTGCGTTCCCTTTCGCATCCGGTCATTCAACACCTCCTGTTCTATAGGGTTTGCTCTTTCGTACAGGAGGATTATGACAATCCCATGCTGGATAAGTTACATTTAAATAAAATTTACGGAAAAGAGGATTCATTTTGAAAAATCATATTGCTTTGGACAATCTTAACCAAAATGTAACCTATTGGTCATAAAGATTTAGAGCAAATATCCGAAAAAGAGTCGCCAGCCTATTTTCCCTCTTCATGGAGATCGTTATGGTGGATAAGAAATGGAAAAACCGGATAGATCAAATCGATTATGCCTTTCAACCGATTATCAATATTCATACCGGATTGTGCAGCGGAGTAGAGGCGTTAATGCGGAATCAGCAGGAGGTCGGGTTTGAATCGATTGATGGCTTTTTCGATTCGGCTTATGAGGAACAAAGTCTTTTTGGTGTAGATATGCTATTGAGGGAAAAAGCCATCCGGAAGTTCTCCCTGATCGATTTCCATAAAAAGATCAAACTATTTTACAATCTGGATAACCGCATTCTCTGTATGCCCGATTATTCGCCGGGATATACCTCCGATCTCCTTGGCCGGTACGATCTGAATCAAAGCGCTTTTTGTTTTGAAATCTCCGAAAGGCACGAGTTAAATTACGGGCGGGAAATTCAAAAGGCCTTTCTGGCCTATAAACAACAGACATACCAGATCGCCATTGATGATTTTGGAACGGGGTTCTCCGGGATGCAATTGCTCTATCACTCCGAACCCGATTTCATCAAGATCGACCGGTTCTTTATCACCGAAATCGAAACCGATCCTAAGAAAAAACTGTTTGTTTCTAATATTATTAAACTGGCTCATATCCTGGGGATCCAGGTCATAGCCGAGGGGATTGAAACAGAGAAAGAGTTTTTTGTCTGCCATGATATCGGCTGTGATTATGTTCAGGGATATCTCATCCAACGGCCCACCAGAGAATTGGAGGTCCTTTCCTATCGGTATGAGGATGTCATACATTTTAGTGAGAAAAATGCCCGAAAAGTCCAATCCGATGAACGGCTGATTTACAACCAGATGGAACATGTCGCCCCGGTTTGCTATCCGGAACATTCCATGTCCTATCTTTTTGATGTCTTCCGGCGGCAAAAGATGACGACCTTTTTACCCGTGGTCAATACCAACCGGGAACCCTTGGGCGTCATCAAAGAGAAAGATTTAAAAGAGTATGTCTATTCGCCGTTCGGCAAAGATCTGCTCAAGAATAAAAGGCTGAACATAACCCTTCTGACTTTTATGACCAAAACCCCGGTCGTAGAGATCACTACGGAAGTCGAGCAAATCCTGGGCATTTGCACCATGGATAGGAATTGTGAAGTAATCCTGGTCACCGAAAACGGAAAATATCTGGGTTTCTTAAGCATGATGGCTTTGCTCAATCTGTTGAATGAAAAAAATCTGGCCGTCGCCCGCGATCAGAACCCACTCTCCAAATTGCCGGGTAATACGATCATTAACAGTCAGATCGCCCAGGCGCTTAAGGAGCAAGAAGGAAGACAGATGTTCGTCTATTTTGATTTCGATAATTTTAAACCCTTCAATGACGTTTATGGGTTTCGGAGAGGAGACCGCGCCATCCTGCTTTTCGCCGATATGCTCAAAGAACTCTCCCATATTCATCAATTTTTTGTCGGCCATATCGGCGGCGACGATTTTTTTGCCTCGATGCGTCTGACCAACGGCTCTTATGCTCATCCTTTAAGCCTGATTAAAGCGATAGTCGGGAAATTCCGGGACGATGTCGTCAACCTCTATGATGATGAGGCCAAAAACTGTCAGTACGTCATTTCAAAAAACAGGGAAGGGGAGATGGTCCGTTTCCCTCTGCTGACGGTCAGCGCAGTGGTTTTGATTGTCTGCAACGGGACAGAGGACCTTTCCCTGGAAAGCATCGCCCAGATTATTGCTGTGCTGAAGCAGCAGGCCAAAAAAAGGGAAGATAAAATGGCGGTCCAGTGTTTAAACAGCGGGTCGGAAAATATTTCCGACTTAATTACCCAAGCCACGATAAATACTGATGAGGGAGGCATATTTCAGATCGATGAAAATCGATTTATTCCAAAGGCAGGACAAGGGTAAAGGTGGTCCCTTGGTCTGGAACGCTTTGGACCTGCACTTTTCCGCCGTGGGATTCAATGATATTCTTAACAATGGAAAGCCCCAGGCCGGTACCGCCCATTTCCCGGGAACGGGCCTTGTCGACCCGGTAGAACCGTTCAAAGATGCGGGGAAGATGTTCCTTGGAGATGCCGATGCCGGTATCTTCAATGCTGATTTCTATGAAATCAGCACGTTCGTCGTTCGTCGTTGGTCGTTCGTCGAATTCCTTGTTTCGCTGAACGCTGAACGCTGAACGCTGAACGGCCTTTGAGGTCAGCCGTATCTTTCCCCCTTCCGGGGTATATTTAAGGGCATTATCCAGGATATTAAACAAGGCCTGGACGATCCGTTCTTCTTCCCAATTGGCCAGGGTCCCTTCCGGAAGGTTTTTGGTGTCCATAAGGAAATCGATATGCTTCTCCCTGGCCGGATCGGCAATCATCTGACCGGCCGTCATCAGGATCTTTTCCACATTGACTTTTTTCAGATTTAAGCCGGTCAATTCTTTGGCATCCAGTTTGGCCAGGTCGAGCAGATCGGAGACCAATAAAGTCATACGCTTGACGTTTTTCTGAATGATCGTCAAAAAACGCTGCAGTTCCGGAGGATCGGCCGGGGCTATTGAAAGCAAGGTTTCGACATAACCGCTGACGGAGGTTAAGGGGGTCCGTAATTCATGGGAAGCGTTGGCGACGAAATCCTGACGAACCTTAAGCAGATATCGAAGTTCGGTCGTTTCATGGAGTATGGCCACGGCCAGGCGATGGTGGTCGCTAAAGGTCAAGGGAATCACCTGGACTTCGAAGTGACGTTGGGGCGTCCGTCCGATGGTCAATTGCAACCGTTGAAAGGGGTCACCTTTCATGACCAGGTTAAAGGCCTCCTGCAATTCACTGTTCATAAAGATTTCCTGGACGGACCGCCTTTTCCAGGATATGGTTCTGCCCAGGACCTCCTCCAGAAAGGGGTTCATTAAGATGACCCGGCCCTTTTCGTCGGTAACCATAACCCCTTCCTGCATATTGGAGAGCAGGGTCTTTAACTGTCCGGTTTCGGTATCCAGTAATTCTATTTTTTCCAGGAGCTCTTTGGACATACATTCCAAAGAGCCTTTCAGGTCACTGAATTCCGATTTAGGCAGGAGGTGAAAGGGCTGTTTAAGATCTCCTTCGGCCATCTTTTTGACCATATCGGTGATTTCCCGCAGAGGACGGTTGATCTCCCAGGTTAAAAAAAGGCTCAACAAAACGGCCAGCAGACCGGTCATCCCGCCGACCCCAACGAGTTTCCAGTGCAAATCGCCAAGAATTCTTTCGATTTGACTCAGGGGAAGGGCCAGGCGCACAAATCCTGAAGGAACACCTTTTTGAAAAATGGGAACAGCCCCGTACAGAGTATTCGCTTGCATGGTGGTGCTGAAACGAATGCTTTGGCCATATCCTTTGGCTTTGGCCTCCATAATTTCCGGACGATAGGAATGGTCGTCGAGTTTATCGACAGCCTCCGGACTTAATTCGGAATCCCCCAGAACCCGTCCATCCACCGAAATGATGGTCGCCCTTCTCTGGAGACTGGAACTGACTTCTTTTACCAGATTGCCTATTTTGGCTGAATCCATCCTGGATGGATCGAGTTGATTGGTCAGCAGGTGCGCGGCCAAGCGGAGTTCTCGGCGCAGTCCCTCTTCCTTTTGCCCCAATAAAAAAGTTTTGAGGTTGGCCCCTAAATAAAAAGTGCTGGGAATAATGACGACGGCGATGACTAAGAGAAAGGCCGATAGGATTTTAAGGTACCAGCGGAAACTCATAAGAAGACCTTAAACATAATGCGTATATCGTATTTCGTCGTTCGTATATCGTGTTTAAAGAGGTTTGACGATTATCGATATACGAAATACGATATGCGATATACGATGTTTGAACTATCCTTTAAACCGGTATCCGATCCCCCTAACCGTCTCGATCAGGTCTTGGTGAGACCCTAATTTTTTCCGGATTCGGCGGATATGGGTATCGATGGTTCTGGAATAGCCTTCGAAGGAATATCCCCAGACGCGGTCCAGGAGGATTTCTCTGGTTTGAACCCTACCCCGGGTCTGCATCAAATGGGCCAGCAGGCGAAATTCAGTAGCCGTTAATTCCAGATTTTTTTCATCCAGTTTAGCCGTATGGGCCCCCGGATCCAGAACCAGGGATTCGGCTTTGAGAAAAGAAGGAGAGGCCTGCTTTTCTCTTCTTTCCAGTAATTTCTGAATCCTCAGGATGATTTCCCGGATACTGAATGGTTTGACGACATAATCGTCGGCCCCCAACTCCAGTCCAACAACCCGGTCCATCTCTTCCCCTTTGGCCGTGATCATCATAATCGGGATATGCTGGAGGACCGAATTCCGTTTCATACGACGGCAGACCTCCAGACCGTTTAGCCCCGGCATGAGGATATCCAGTAAGACCAGATCAAGGGGATTTTTTTCAGCCAAAAGAAGGGCCTGTTCCCCGTTCTCGGCCCTCAGGGTCTCGTAGCCGGCCTTTTCCAGATTATAATGAAGAAGCTCCAGGATATCCGGATCATCTTCAACGATAAGTATTTTTGATTTAGCCATTTTAGCTGTCATTTTAGGGTTTACTTTCCCTCCTGTCCACTAAAAAGTGTAATAAATTAAAGATATATGTGCTCTGGAAACCAAATTGTCACCGAAATTTTCGACTATATAAATTGTGATAAAATTACTGCTTTTATGTTACCAACCGGTTACAAGCAGGTGAAAGTTAGGTTGCCGCTTTTCCCTTGCCCTCAATTCCTTTCTCATTCTATAATCTAAGGAATGAAACCGGAGCAGGGATTCTTCCGTCTTCCCGGAGTGGATCTTGAAATTACCTTGCCTCTTGGGATGGGGTCTCTGATCAATAGCCGTCTTTCCCCGAACCTCTTTCGGGACCTGTTATTGACGGGAATGAGGATCGGGGGACTAGAGGCCCTGGGAAAGAAAGTAGTCGACCGGGCGGTTCCGGCGGATCAGGTTTTAGGCCAAGCGGTTTCTCTGGCCGCTTCTTTGGCCGGGATGGACCTTCGGACCTTTCAGACGCTTAAACAGGGGATGTTTGCCGAGAGCCTGGTCCTGTTGAATAAAAGTCAGATCTAATAAAAGTATTTTTTAAGGGAGGTCAAATGCCTTTCTGCCAATACTGCGGGAAAGAAATCCGATTGGGAAGCGACTATTGTCCTTACTGTGGTCGGAAAACCCCTTTCTCTGTTTATGATTCCAATGATGTCCGGATTGATCAGGAAGAATTCAGGACCTTTATAGGCCGGAATGCCGATCTCTATCTAAAGAAGTTCCGAAAGTTTCAAATAGGGCATTCGGATAGCTTTGCTGCCACCTGGCACTGGCCGGCTTTCTGGCTGGGCTTTGCCTGGATGCTCTATCGAAAAATGTACCTCTGGGCTCTGGTAGCCTTTATTATCGGTCTGACCCCGGTTGGATTCCCCTTACCGATGATCGGCTGGGGTTTGACCGCTAATTATCTCTATTACCTACATGCCAAGAAAAAAATTAGGGTAGCCCGCCCCAATCCAGCCGGCGAACCTTCGGTCCTGCCTCTGGCTGAATTGGGCGGGGTCAATCGCTGGGTCTGGTTTGTGGGAATCCTCCTGATTTTATTTTTGTTGGTCTTAATGGGCGTTGGCTTCCTGCTCCTGCTGCATTTTTTTAAATACAGTTTTATCAATCTACCCGATTTTTTGGAGGTTTGATAAAGAATTGGAAAAGTGGCCTGAAGCTGGAGGCGATAAAAGATAATCTTTTATCAGAGGGTCCCATTTTTTTGACGGCCTAACCAGGAAGACTTTTATCGGTATTTTTCCTTGATTTCCCTTCATTACCTATTCTATACTCCACCAATCCAAGATCCAAGAACATATTCCATCAATTAAGGAGGATAAGTATGGAGAAAGAAGCCAAAAAGGGTTTAACCCGAAGGGAGTTTGTCAAAGCTGTCGGCTTGGGAACGCTTGCCGCCGGAGTTTCCCCATCAATCATCATTCCTGGCCGCAGCCATGCAGCCGGAAAGGAATTGAAGATTTTGGTCTGGTCTCACTTCGTTCCCCGGTTTGACAAAGAGTGGTACGATAATTTTGCCAAAAATTGGGGAAAAGCCAATGATGTCAATGTTACCGTGGACCATATCGGATTGGCTGAGATCCCCTCCCGGACCGCCGCAGAAGTCTCAGCCGGTCAAGGGCATGACCTGATCGAATGGATTGCCCCGCCTTCTCAATTCGAGCCCAGTGTTCTGGATCTGAGCGATTTGGTTAAAGAGGCGGAAAAACAGTTCGGCAAGATGCATCCTTTATGCCGAAGGAGTTCCTATAATCCGAATACCAAGAAATTTTACAGTTTCTGTCCCGGCTGGACCATTGATCCCGGATGCTATCGGAAGAGCCTCTGGACCAAGGCCGGGAAGCCGAACGGCCCGGAGACCTGGGAAGACCTGATTACTTATGGCAGTAAGATTAAGAAAGAACAGGGGATTCAATTGGGCATCGGTCTTTCCCAGGAACTGGATTCCAATATGGCTGCTAGGGCATTACTCTGGTCTTTTGATTCCAGTATCCAGGATGCCAAAGAAAATGTCGTTATCAATAACCCCAAGACCATTGAAGCGGTCAATTATATGGCCCGTTTATTCAAAGAGGCTATGGTGCCGGAAGTATTTGCCTGGACTGCCGTATCCAACAACCAGGCCCTGATCGCCGGTCGGGCGGCCTATATATTGAACTCTATTTCGGCCTATCGTTCGGCCCAGAAAGAAGTTCCCGAGATCGCTAAAGATATATATTTCACTCCGGCCCTCAAAGGCCCGAGGGGAACCGGGTTTAGTTGCGAACATGTTATCTATAACTATATCATTCCCAAGTACTCCAAAAATGCCGATACAGGCAAGAAA
>Ga0233425_10009653_pt1 | contig 12109 bp, 12 predicted proteins | sample Watercolumn_Towu_2_FD_181712 | JGI IMG/M metagenome (GOLD analysis project Ga0233425, IMG submission 181712) | Freshwater microbial communities from Lake Towuti, South Sulawesi, Indonesia - Watercolumn_Towuti2014_140_MG | ecosystem: Environmental > Aquatic > Freshwater > Lake | place...
AAAGAGCGTCGAGGGGTGCTTGCGCTCGAAGCCGGCGCCCGTGGCCGGGCCGACGAAATGGTTGGAATGCGTGTAAAGCCCGTCCTCGGGATTGAGCGCGTTGATCCGGCTCGGCGAGGCTTCGAGCCCGAGCGCCTCGCCGCCGGCGTGCGCGATCAGGAAATGCGTCGAGCCGACATGGCGCGTGCCCATCACCGGCTTGAGCGCCTCGGTGAAGGTCCGGGCGGACAGGATGGCCCGGACGCGCAAATGATGCGGCAGCCCGTCGGGATCGCGCCCGTCCTCGGGCGTCGTCAGGCCGTTGACGCAGACGCCGATGCCCGCCTCGTTCAAGCCGGTCATGCCGCCCGGAATGCCCGCCTGGGTCAGGCAGACGAAGCCGGGCTTGTTCTTGCGCTTGGCGCGCAGCACGAAGCAGCGCCCGCGTACCCGCGCGAGCCAATCCCAATTCTGGCCGATCCACATCTCGCCCGAGCGCGTCACCTCGGGGAGCGCCGCGAAAGCCGTGCAGCCATCGGTTTTGAGCGTCCCGTCCTCGCGCCCGAAAGCGAGATAGGAAAGCTCGTAGCGCACCGAGAGCAGCGCGATTTCGGCGAGAGGCACGTCCGCGCCCTCGGCGATGCCCTCCATTTCCAGGACATAGTCGGGGTCGAAAGCCCGAAGCCGCGGCAGCCAATCGGCGCCGCGCCTGATCGACTCCTCGCGCGCCATGCCGGCATGCGCGAAACGCGCGAGATAGGTCGCGACATTGTCGCGGATTTCCCGCGGGAAGGCGCGGCCATGCGAGAGGCCGCCGTCGCGAGGGTTGTCGCCGACATCGAGAAGCTTGAGGGTCATCGTCGTCCTCCGTCGCTCAGGATCGGACCTCGGCGCGCGCGACGCAAGGCCACCGCTGCATGCCGAGCATCCGTCGGTCGCTATTCAGCGAATCTTGGCCACGACGCCGTGTTCGACCTGATGGAGTTCGCCGTTGGCGATATCGAAATGGCAGCCATGGATCGTCAGCGCGCCGGTCGCAACCTTCTCCCGCACCCAGGGAAAGGTCATGAGATTCGAAAGCGACGTCCTGAGCGCCTCGTGCTCGCAGCGCCGCTGCAACTCCTCGGGACCGTCGTGCCCCTTGAGCGCGCGCTGGCGCGCCTCGGCGGCGATTTCGGTCCAACTTTCGACGAAATCGGGGCAGCTCTTAGGCGCGCCCGAAACGAGCGCAGCGACCCCGCTGCAGCGCGCGTGGCCCATGACCACGATGTCGGTGACGCCAAGTTCCTGAACGGCGAATTCGATCGCCGCGCTCGTGCCGTGATAGCCCTTGTCGGGCGAATAGGGTGGGACCAGCGCGGCGACGTTGCGGACCACGAACAACTCGCCCGGCACCGCGTCGAACACCGTCTGGGGGTCCGCGCGCGAATCCGAACAGGCGATGACCAGCGCCTTCGGCTTCTGTCCCGCCGCCGCCAGGCGCACGAAAAGGTCGCGCAAATACGGCCAACGAAAGGCGCGAAAGCGCCGGTATCCCTCGATCAATCGGTCCATGTCATCTCGTCTTGTCGATCAGTCGGGCGAGCCGCTCGGCCTCGGCGATGTCCTCGAGCGTATTCGCGTTGAAAAAGGGATCCGCCGGAGCGGTTGGCCAGGCGACCGTAGCCACCCGGTAGCGCGCGGTCCAGCGGTCGATCTTGCGCATGTCTTCTTCGAGCATCGCGCGCCGCAAGGCCTCGCTCAGGGCGACGGGCCAGAGCGCGATCACAGGATGAACCTGGCCGCCCGATTCGGCGACGGCGATGTCGCACCCGCCCTCCAGGCACGCCGCCAAACGCGCCACCAAATCCCGCGGCAAGAACGGCGCATCCGTCGGCAGGCTGACCAGCCAGCGCGCCGGCGGCGCGAGCGACGCGGCCCAATCCATGCCCGCGAGAACGCCCGCGAGCGGCCCGGCGAAATCGAGGATGCCGTCGGCGATCACAGGCAGGCCGAAAGCGGCGAAGCGTGCCGGATCGCCGTTGGCATTGAGCGCGAGCGCCCTGACCTGGCCGCGCGCCGCGTCGATGACGCGGTCGATGACCCGTCGTCCGCCGACCGACAACAGGCCCTTGTCGCCGCCGCCCATGCGCCGGGCGAGACCCCCGGCGAGCAGCAGGCCGACGACCTCGCGCGCCGGCTCAACCGTCATCGCCTCGGTCTTCGGCGCCCTTGCGGCGCGAGGCCTTGCTCTCGTCGTCGATCTCGGCGGGCGAAGCGTCGTAGACGATGCGCTCGGCCCCCGAGACGGCAAGAAAGCGCTTGCCGCGCGCGCGCCCGATCAAGGTGAGGTTGGCTTTGCGCGCGAGCTCGACGCCCCAGGCCGTGAAACCCGAGCGCGAGATGAGGATGGGAATGCCCATCTGCACGCATTTGATGACCATTTCCGACGTCAGGCGGCCGGTGGTGTAGAAGAGCTTGCCCGCGGGCGAGACGCCTTTCATGTGCATCCAGCCGGCGATCTTGTCGATCGCGTTGTGGCGTCCGACATCCTCCATGTAGACCAGCGGCCGGTCTTCCTCGCACAGCACGCAGCCGTGGATCGCGCCGGCCGCGAGATAGAGGCTCGGTGCGGTGTTGATCTTCTTGGCGAGAGCGTAGAGCCAGGACGTCTTGATGACCGCGTCCTTGGGCAGCGCGATGTCGTCGAAACGCTCCATCATGTCGCCGAAAACCGTGCCCTGGGCGCAGCCCGAGGTCAGGGTCTTTTTCTTCAGCTTCTCCTCGAAGTCGGTCTTGGCCTTGGTGCGGACGACGACGGTCTCGATTTCCTCGTCGTAGTCGACCTTCACCACTTCGTCGCCCGGCCGGAGCATGTTCTGATTCAGCAAATAGCCGACGCCGAGATAGTCCGGAAAATCGCCGATGGTCATCATGGTGACGATTTCCTGGCCGTTGAGATAGAGCGTCAGCGGGCGCTCCATCGGCACGAGCGCCGAAGCCGGCCTGCCGGCATGATCGACGCCCTCGACCGCGCGGGTAAGCCGCGGATCGTCGGGGGCCGGGCGAACCTCGAATTCGCGCATGCAGCGCATATAAGCCCTTCGGCCGCGTCGGTGAAGGCGGAAATGCCCCTAAAGCCGACGAAAAGCCGCATGATGCCTGGGGCTGAAATTCGCCCCGTTTCGACCTATATTCGGTCCGAGAGGTTCCCGTGAACGTCGCCGTTCCTACCGCGCCGCTTCGGCCGACAGGGCCGATGGTCGATCCTTTCGGCCGTCGCGTCAGCTATTTGCGCGTTTCGGTGACGGATCGCTGCGACCTGCGCTGCGTCTACTGCATGGCCGAGGAAATGACCTTCCTGCCCAAGGCCGATCTGCTGACGCTCGAGGAGCTCGACCGCATTTGCGGCGCCTTGATCGACAAGGGCTTGCGCAAGATCAGGATCACCGGCGGCGAGCCTTTGGTCCGGCGCGGCATCATGACGCTGTTTCGCAGCCTCGGCCGGCGCCTGGGCGATGGCCTCGACGAACTGACCGTCACGACCAACGCGACCCAACTCGCCAAGGTTGCGGGCGAACTGCGCGACAGCGGCGTCCGGCGCATCAACATCTCGCTCGACACCCTCGATCCGGCGAAATTCCAGGCGATCACGCGCTGGGGCGATCTCGATCAGGTCTTGGGCGGCATCGCCGCGGCCAAGGCCGCAGGTCTCGCGATCAAGATCAACGCGGTCGCGCTCAAGGACACCAACGAGCACGAATACGACCGCATGATCGAATGGTGCGGCGGCGAAGGCTTCGATCTATGCCTGATCGAGACCATGCCGATGGGCGACATCGACGGCGACCGCACGTCGCAATACCTGCCGCTGTCGCTGGTGCGCGCGCGGCTCGCGTCGCGCTGGACGCTGGTCGACAGCGACTATCGGACCGGCGGCCCGGCACGCTATGTCGAGGTCAAGGAGACCGGGCGGCGCATCGGCTTCATCACGCCGCTCACCCATAATTTTTGCGAAAGCTGCAACCGCGTGCGCCTGACCTGCACCGGAACGCTCTATATGTGCCTCGGCCAGACCGACAAGGCGGACCTCCGGACGCCGCTCCGCCAAAGCCGAGACGACGCCTTGCTCCATGCCGCGATCGACGAAGCCATCGGGCGCAAGCCCCAGGGCCACGACTTCGTCATCGATCGCCGGCGCAATCGCCCGGCGATCGAGCGCCATATGAGCGTGACCGGCGGCTAGAGCAAGATCCAATCAAATGGAAGCGAAGCAGCCATTCGATCGGTGAATCTTGCTCTATATGTTCATGGAGAGCGTGATTCACGCATCGAATGGGATCGCTTTGGCGATTCCATTCGATCCGATCACGCTCTAGAGTCTCTTTTCGACCTTGAGCGTGTCGCATTCGCTGCGGATCGCGGTCACGGTCCTCGACCAGCGCTGACGCCTGATCAGCACGGCCAGGACCAGCGTCGTCATGGCGATGAAGGCGATCGGGTGGACGAACCAGGCGACCAGGGCGATGGCGAAGTAGTAGGCGCGCAAGCCGCCGTTGAAGGACGCGACGGCCAGCGACATGACGCGTGCGAGGTGCCGCGCGGCCGAAGCCTTGGTCTCGGCCGGGGCTTTGGGCAAGGGTGCGGAGCCGATGAGCGCGCAGAGATAGTTGTATTGGCGAAGCGCCCAGGTGAACTGGAAGAAACCGAAAGCGAAGGCGCCGATCAGGGCGAAGAGTTTGAACTCGACCATGGCTTGACTGGTCCGCGCGGCGAAGGCGAGCGTGCCCAGGACGTCGTGGATCCGGTCGACCGCGCCCAGGAGGCCGATCAGGCCGCCGAGCACGAGCATGGTCGTCGAGGCGAAAAAGGTGATGCTGTGGATCGAATGCCCGATCAGACCCGAATCGACGATCCGTTCGCCGCGTTCGACGAATTGCGCCATCCAGACCCGGCGGATGTCGTTCATGCGCTGGTTCAGGCCCTCGCCGCGCGGATGCGCCTGCAGGACGACGTAGCCGATCCAGCCCAGCAGGAACCAGGCGGCAGCCGCGATGTCGAGCGTCGTGACGTCTTCGGGCATGGCGCGTCGTCCCGTTTTGCCAGTGGCGATTGTCGCTCATCGAGGGCTACACTGACAACATGATCAAGATCGCACCCATCGAGGCCTGCGTGTTCGACGCCTACGGCACGCTGTTCGACGTCAACGCGGCGGCCGAGCGCTGCCGCGCCGAGCTGGGCGAGAGGTTCCAACCCCTCGCCGAACTCTGGCGGACCAAGCAGCTTCAATACACCTGGCTTCGCGGCATGATGGGCGATCACGCGCCGTTCGACCGCGTGACCGCCGACGCCCTGGATTACGCCCTGGCCGCGCTCAAGATCGAGAACGCGGCGCTGCGCGACCGGCTGCTCGGGCTCTACATGACCCTCGATGCCTATCCCGACGCCAAGGACGCGCTCGCCCGGCTCAAGCGCGCGGGCATGCGCCTCGCCATTCTTTCGAACGGCTCGCCCCGGATGCTCGAGGCGGCCGTCGCCCATGCCGGGCTCGCACCCTTGCTCGACGCCGTGCTTTCAGTCGAGGACGTCAAGGTCTTCAAGCCGAGTCCGCGGGTCTATCGCTTGGGCGTCGAGCGTCTGGGACTGCCCGAGAGCCGCATGGCTTTCATGTCCTCGAACGCCTGGGACGCCTCGGCCGCGGCGCGCTTCGGCTACCGCGTCGTCTGGGTCAATCGCTTCGGCCAGCCGCGCGAGCGCTTGACCGGCGAGCCCGAGGCCGAAATCCGCAACCTTTCCGAACTTCCGGACATCGTCGCATGACCGAATTTCGCGAAGGGCGCGTCGGCGCCCAAGACGGCCTGTCGCTCTACTACCGCGACTACGGCAACCGGGATTCGGCGAAGGCGCCGCTGATCTGCCTCACCGGCCTGACGCGCAACGCCAAGGACTATCACGACTTCGCGCTGCGCCATGCGCCCAAGCGGCGCGTGATCTGCGTCGACTACCGCGGCCGCGGGCGCTCGGCCTACGATCCCGATTGGCGCCACTATGTGCCGCCGACCTATGTTGGCGACGCCCTCGCCGTGCTGACGGCGCTCGACATAGGTCATGTCGTCTCGGTCGGCACGTCGCTCGGCGGGCTCCTGACCATGGGTCTCGGCGCCGCGCGCCCGGCGATGCTCAAGGCCGCGATCCTCAACGACGTCGGGCCGGCGATCGACAAGGACGGTCTCGCGCGCATCGCCGGCTATGTCGGCACCGCCGTTCATGTCGCGAGCCTCGAGGAAGGCGCGACGCGCCTCAAGGCGCAGTTCGCCGGCGCCTATCCCGATCTCTCCGAAGACGGCTGGCGGATGCGCGCGGAGCAGACCTTCATTCGCCAAGCCGACGGCCGTTTCGGACTCGATTACGACCTCAACCTCGGAAACGCCGTGCGCGAGGCGGCAGCCGGACCGGCGGCGGATCTTTGGCCGCTTTTCGGCGCGCTCCGCGACGTTCCTACGCTGGCCATCCGCGGCGTCTTGTCGGACGTCCTGTCGGCCGAGGTCTTCGCCAAGATGAAAGAGATCCACCCCAAACTCGTCCCCGTGCTCGTGCGCAACCGCGGCCATGTGCCGCTTCTGGACGAGCCCAACTGTCAACCCGCCATCGATCGGTTTTTGGATGAACACTGAGCCCACGATCCTCGACATCGAAGACGCGGCCAAGCGCCTCGCCGGCGTCGCCTTTCGCACGCCGCTGCTCGAAAACTCGCTGCTCAACGATAGGCTCGGCGGGCGGCTCCTGCTCAAGGCCGAGCCCTTGCAGCGCGCCGGGTCGTTCAAGTTTCGCGGCGCCTACAACCGGATCAGTCGGCTCGACGCGGCGACGAAGCGGCGGGGCGTCGTCGCCTATTCCTCCGGCAACCATGCCCAGGGCGTGGCCTGCGCGGCGCAACTGCTCGGCGTCCCGGCGCTGATCCTCATGCCCAAGGACGCACCGGCGGTGAAAATCGCCAACACCAATGCCTACGGCGCGGAGGTCATGTTGTTCGATCGTGCCAAGGACGACCGCGAAGCCATGAGCCGGCGCGTCGCGGCGGAACGCGGCGCAACCATCGTCCCGCCTTATGACGATCCGTTCATCATCGCCGGCCAGGGCACGGTCGGGCTGGAGATCGCCGAGGATCTGACGGCCCGCGACGTCAGGCCCGATGCCGTGATCGCGCCTTGCGGCGGCGGCGGGCTGGTTTCGGGCATCGCGACCGCTCTCGCCGCAAAGCTTCCCGGCATTCCCGTCTATTCGGCCGAGCCCGCGGGCTTCGACGATACCGCGCGCTCCCTGGTCGCCGGCACGCGCCAGACCAACATCCCGGGCGCCACGTCGTTTTGCGACGCGTTGCTCGCGCCGATGCCGGGCGAAATCACGTTTCCGATCAACAAGCGGCGCTTGGCCGGAGGCCTGGCGGTGACCGACGCGGAGGTCGCAAGGGCCATGGCGACGGCTTTCGCCTATCTCAAGCTCGTGATCGAGCCGGGCGGCGCCGCCGCGCTCGCGGCCGCGCTCGCAGAAAAGCTCCCGATCAAGGGTCGGACCGTGGTCGTCGTCGCCTCGGGCGGCAGCGTCGATGCCGGCACTTTCGCCCAGGCGCTCGCCCACGCGGCTTGAAGCATTGCCCTTAGGGCTTTGACGCAGAACGGGAATCCGACTAGCGTAGTCGTTCTTGCGTCCGCTGCTCGTGGGGCTGAGAATGCGCCGACATGCCAAAACGATAACGCTTGCCGCCGCATTGTGCCTTGCCGGCTATGGAGCGGCGGCTCAAACGTTGAATACAGAGCTCGCCTCGCTGTTGGTCAACAATCCGCGACTGAAGTCGTCGGAAAAGGCGTTGCTCGGCGCGGGCGAGGCGGTCAAGAAGTCCTATTCGGGCTATTTGCCGACGGCCCTCTTGTCGGGCGATGCCGGCTATCAGTGGATCGACAGCCCGACCCGGCGCGGCTCGCCGACTTTCGGCTCCTACAGCCGCGGCGAACAGTCCTCCACCATCACCGTGACGCAGAATCTGTTCGACGGCTGGAAGACGACTTCCAATATCGACTCGGCCATCGCGACCCGCGACTCGACCGCGGCGCAGCACGAATCGACGGTGCAGTCGCTGTTGCTCGAAGGCATCAACGCCTATCACGACCTGCTGCGCCAAACGCGCCTCAATCAGCTCGCCCAGGACAACGTCGAGACCGTCCAGCGCCAGCTCGATCTCGAGGACGAGCGGGTCCAGCGGGGCGGCGGCGTCGCGGTCGACGTGCTGCTCGCCAAGACGCGCCTGCAGCGCGCCAAGGAACGCCTGGTCGCCTTCCGCAATTCGCTGAACGACGCCAAGGCGCGCTACATGCAGGTCTTCGGTCGCGAACCCGATACCGATTCGCTCGCCGATCCCGTGCCGCCGATGCAGCATGTCCCGCCGTCTCTTGAGGAATCGATCAAGACCGCGATCGATTCCAACCCGTCGCTGCAATCCTCGGCCAAGCAAATCCTGGCCGCGGACGCGAAGCGTCGCGTCTCGGAAGCCGACTACCTGCCCAAGGTCGACCTGGTCGGCAAGTTCAACTACGAAAAGAACCTCGACGCGACCATCGGCGTCAACCGCGAGGCCTCGATCGTCCTCAAGAGCACGTGGGAGCTCTTCTCGGGTTTCGGCACGCGCTCGGCGGTTGCCGAGGCGACGCTGCAGCACGCCGCCGCGAAGGACACAGCGCTCTATACCGGACGCAAGGTCGGCGAGGAGACGCGCCTCGCCTGGAACGAGCTCCAGTCGACCCGCGAACGCGTGGCGCTGCTCGACAACGCGGTCGCCATCGCTTCCGAGATGTTCCGCTCGCGGCGCGAGCTTCGCGACACCGGCAAGGCGACCGCGCTCGAAGTGCTCGACGCGGAGAACGAGGTCTACAGCGCGCGGATCGACTACACAAACGCCTCCTTCGACGCCCGCCGCGCGGTCTACAAGATCCTCAATTCCATGGGCCGCCTGACGCCGGACAATCTCGGCATCACCGCCGGCGATTTTCCGGCACGGCGCATCCGCTGAGCCGGCCTCGGTTCGTTTCGGCCTACCGTTCGATCCGCCGCCAGGGCAGCGCGAAGCGCAGCCCCTCGACCGCGATCTCGATCGCCTCGACGCCATAGACCCGGGCGAGCCGCTCCAGGCTCAAGACCTCGCCGGGCGCGCCGCAGCCGACGATCCGCCCACGGTCCATCAGAAGAACGCGATCGGCGAAGCGCGCGGCGAGCACGAGATCGTGAAGCACCACGACGACCGCGCCGCCTCCGCGCGCGCGTTCGCGAAGGATCTCCATGACGTGGAGCTGATGAGCCGGGTCGAGCGCGGCGACCGGTTCGTCCGCGAGCAAGATCCGCGCTTCGACCGCCAGCGCGCGGGCGAGCAGTACCCGCGCCCGCTCGCCGCCCGAGAGCTGGTCGAAGGGGCGCTCGAGAAAGTCCCCGATATCGGCGGCGACGGCGGCGCGGGCGATCGCCGCGCGATCGCTCTCCGACAACCCCGCGAAGCTCGCGCGATGCGGCAGGCGCCCGAGCTCGACGATGCGCGCGACCAGGAGCGGCCAATGGCTGCCCCCGCCTTGCGGCAGATAAGCGAGCGCCTGGGCGCGCTCGCGCGGCGTCATGGCCTTGGCCTCGCGATCGGCGATGGCGATGCGCCCGGCTAGCGGCGCGATCAGACCGGCGAGTGCGCGCAGCAGCGTCGTCTTGCCCGCGCCGTTCGGCCCGACCAGGGCGACGACCTCGCCCGCCGCGATTTCCGCGTCGAGGCCGTCGACGACCAATCGCGGACCGAGCGCGACCCTCAGGCGTTCGACCGCGAGCGCCCTCACGTCAGCGCCCTCCGGCCGCGCAACACCAGCAAAAGGAAAAACGGCGCGCCGATCAGCGCCGTGAGGACGCCGATCTTGAGCTCGACGCCGCTGCGGATGCTGCGGAGCAGAATGTCGGCCAGCAGCGTCAGCAGCGCGCCGCCGAGGGCGCTCGCCGCGAGCAGGCGCCCCGGCCGATGGCCGACCAAAGGACGGAGAAGATGCGGCACGACCAGGCCGACGAAGCCGATCACGCCGGCGATCGAGACCGCCGCGCCGACCGCGAGCGCCGAGCCGAGGACCAGCAGCCAGGTCGTTCGCCGGACGTCGATGCCGAGGCTCCGCGCGGCCTCTTCGCCGAGCGAGAGCGCGTCGAGCGCCCGCCCCTGCGACAGAAGCAATGCCCAGCCGACGACCATGAAAGGCGCGGCGAGCGCGACGTGCTCGATCGTCCGATCGGCGAGCGAGCCCATGAGCCAAAAGAGAATCTCGTAGACCGCGTAAGGGTTGGGCGAGAGGTTGAGCGCGAGCGAGGTCAGCGCGCCGGCCAGGGAATTGATCGCGATGCCGGCCAAGATCAGCGCAAGCGTCGATCCGGAAGTCCCGGCGAGCAGTTGCAGCAGCGCGACGCCGAGCGCGGCGCCGACGAAGCCGCCGATCGGCAGCGCGAAATCCCAGACCGCCGCCCAACCGGTGTAGAAGGCGACGACCGCGCCGAGCGCGGCCATGCCCGAGACGCCGACCACGCCGGGCTCGGCCAGCGGATTGCGCAGCAGGCCTTGCATGGCCGCGCCGGCGAGCCCGAGGCTGCCGCCGACCAAAAGCGCCAGGAGGGTTCGCGGGATGCGGAGTTCGACCAACACCAGGCGATAGGGGCTCGGCTCGCTCGACCAAAAGGCCGCCCAAAGCGCGTCGACCGGGACGCGCAACGTGCCGACGCCGAGCGACGCGATCGCGGCCAGCGCGACCAAGCCGCCGAGCCCGCCGAGCAGCCGCGGCGCCGACCATTCGCGCATGCTCAGGACCTCGCGGCGGCCAGGCGTTCGGCCGCCTCGGCGATGGCCGAGCCGGCGCAGGTCCAGGCCCAGCTCGGGATGACGACGCGACGCGGCATCGTCCGCTGCACCGCCGGCAGCGCCTGATAGGCCTGGGCCAGCGACGGCGCGCCGAAATCGCGCTCGTCGATGACCAGAACGTCGGGGCGCCCGGCGATCAGCAATTCGAGCGGCAGGCGGCCCATGCGATCGAGCCCGTGGTTCGCCGCGAAGTTGGCAAAACCAGCGACGCCGAGCAGCGAATCGACCAGCGATCCCGGCCCCGCCGTGACGCCGTTCGGCCGCAAGAGCGCGGCACTCGGCCGAGGTTCGATCGGGGGCGGCAGCGCGGCCAGTCGGGCGTCGAGCCGGGCGACGACCGCCTCGGCCCTTGCGTCTTCGCCGAACAAACGTCCGGCCGCGCGGATCTCGTCGCGGATCGCTGCGATGTCGCGCGGCTGGCCGACGACCTCGACGCGCGCGCCGATGCGCCGAAGCGCCGTGGTCGCGCCCATCGCGGTCAGCCTACCGACCAGAACGAGATCGGGATTCTGGGGAATGATCTCTTCGGCGCGGCCATAGTTGACGGGCACGCGGCGCGCCACCTCGGCCATCGCCGAATGCGTCGCGTCGCGCGACAGCCAGGAGACCGACGCAATGCGCTCGGGCTCGACCAGTTCGAGCACGAGCTGATCGGCGCAGAGATTGAGCGAGGCGATGCGTCGAGGCTTGGCCTCGGCTTGCGCGGCCGCCAGCCCGAGCGCGAGCCCGACCGCCAGGCCGAGAAGCGCCCTCACTTCGACGTCGCGACGTAGACGCCGTCCCAATTCGCCGGCGGCGGATTGGCGCGGAACTCCGCGATGCGCTCGTCCATGACGTCGTAGAAACCGTCCATCTCGAGACCGATCGCCCGACATTCCTTGATCAGCGCGCCGGCCTTGTCCCATTGCTGAGACCGATAGGCCGCGAGCATGGCATCGTGCTTGGCCTCGAGCGTCTTGAACGCCGCGGACTCGTAGACGTCCTTGTCGCCGAGCAATGTGAAGATACGCACCGCCTCCTTCTTGCCCTTGACCGCGATCAGGTCGAGCTCGAGGAAAGCCATGTCGTTCACCAGCTTGCGGCAATTCTCGCCGACCACCGTGCCGACGCCGTAGCTCTTCGATTGTCCCTCGAGGCGCGAGGCGAGGTTCACCGTGTCGCCCAGCACCGAATAGTCGAAGCGCTGATGCGAGCCCATGTTGCCGACGCAGCAAATGCCCGAATTGAGGC
>Ga0233425_10009654_pt1 | contig 12106 bp, 3 predicted proteins | sample Watercolumn_Towu_2_FD_181712 | JGI IMG/M metagenome (GOLD analysis project Ga0233425, IMG submission 181712) | Freshwater microbial communities from Lake Towuti, South Sulawesi, Indonesia - Watercolumn_Towuti2014_140_MG | ecosystem: Environmental > Aquatic > Freshwater > Lake | place: Indonesia...
GGAGTATCACGAGCGCAGCCTCGTCTACATCCACTCGCTCTGGTCGGTCTTCCCGGACGGCACCGGCGCCGACGCCTACGCCAAGCAGCACTTCGACTTCCCGGTTACCCTCACCGTGCCGCGGCCGATCCCCGAGAGCGACACCCTGATCACCGTCGCCTCGGGGCATCACACCCTCGCGGCCGGGCCGATCGCGCTCGTGGACCGGGGGGTTGGGCCGAACGACCCGGCCTGCATCACCCGCGTGACCGGGCCCGACGTCTGGCCCGAGTACGGCGGCGCGGCACCCGGCCCGGACCGCCCCGGCTGGCGGCTGCCGCCCGGCGATGGGTGGTACATGGACCCGTTCCCGCTATCGGAGACGGTCTACCTCGTCTCCTACTGCGACGGGCCGATGCAGGATGAGCGCGGGTATGGGCTGTACTTGATGGACGTCTACGGCGGGAAGGAGCTGCTCTACCGCGACCCGGGGATCTCCTCGGTCATGCCCATCCCCTTGCGGCCACGGCCGCGCCCGGCGGTCCTGGCGAACGTGCGAGCGCCGGAGGTGGCGGACGCGGTGTGCGTCGTGACGGATGTCACCGAGGGCGTGCCCGAGCTGTCGCCGGGGGAGGTGAAGCGGCTCCGCATCTCCGAGGTGGTCCCGTGGCCCTACTCGAACGACCTGGGCGGTCGCCGCTATGAGAGCGACGCGAAGTCCATCGGCGTGAACTGGACGCCGATCCGTATCCTGGGCACCGTGCCCGTGGAGGCCGACGGCTCGGCCCACTTCCGCGTGCCGGCCCATACGGAGCTGTACTTCCAGGCGCTCGACGCCGAGGGCATGGAGCTCCGGCGGATGCGGACCTACCTGAGCTTCCAGCCCGGGGAGACGCGCTCGTGCACGGGCTGCCACGAGACGCGCGCCGAGGCGCCCTCGGCACCGACGCGGGCCCCGCTGGCGCTCAGCCGGGCACCGTCAACGCCGACTCCGCCCTCCTGGGGCGCGGGGGCGCTCAGCTTCCTCCGCGATGTGCAGCCCGTCCTGACCCGCCACTGCGCCCGCTGTCACACCGGGCTGAAGCCCGCGGGCGGAGTCGATCTGTCCTCGGGACTGACCGCCGCCCACACCCGCGCCTATGACACGCTCATCGATCCCACCCGGGGCCTCCTCGCGGTGTCCAGCAAGGGCGAGACCTCCCGCGTCACCCAAGTCCGCGAGCTCGGCTCTCACGCCAGCCGACTCGTGAAGCTGCTGAAGACCTCCCACGCCTCGCGGGTCGAGCTCTCGGCTGAGGACTGGGAGCGCCTGTACACGTGGATCGATGCCAATGCGCTCTACCACGACGACTTCATCGTGAAGCGCCCCGACGGCGCCGCGGGCTACTCGCTCCCTGACGACGCTGAGCTGTGGGGCGCGGTCGCCGAAGTCCACGGCCGCCGCTGCGCGACCTGCCACGGGGGCGAGCAGCTCGCGCGGCCCGAATGGGTCGACCTCGATGACCCGGCGCGCTCGCTCTTCCTCAGCGCGCCGCGCGCCGACGCGGAGACGCCGAGCGGCAAGCACTGCCCGCCCGGCGTCTATGGCTCCGAGGATGCCGACCACGCGCGCGTCCTACAGCTCCTGAGTTCGGCCGCCGAGCGCGCCCGCACCCGACCCCGCCGCGACCTGCGCTACCTCACCGCGCAAGCCGGCAGGAACTGAGCTTCTCCGCTACGATCCCGAGGTGTCATCGAAGGGCTTGTCGCCCTCCCACGGGTCGGGGCCGGTGACCACGTTGCCGTCCACCTTCTGCTCGACGCGCAGGGAGCGCGCGGTGCGGAGGCGCCAGGTGTCATCGGGCTTGCGCCAGTACATCCGCGCCGCCTCGATGACCTCCAGGTCGTGCGTCTCGTTCCACCAGTCGGTCACCCTCCCCGTCGTCCGCAGCCTCACGACGCCGATGGCCGAGTCCGGCTTCACCGAGAGCTCCCTCAGCTTCGCGGTGACCTTCGCCTCCTGCACCGCCTGCACCCTCCGCTGGACCGAGTCGAGGAAGGTCGCCCGGTCATACTCGGTGCCGTTGGCGTCGTAGAACAGGAACCCGTCCGGTATCATCGCCTCGACGGCCCGCATGTCGCCCAGCGACCAGGCCTGCGCGAACCGGTCCAGCTGCTCCTGCAGCTCGATGCGAATCGGCTCATTGGCCTCGGCGGGCGTGCCCTCGTCCCCGCCGCCGAAGATCGCTCCCAGGGCGATGAGCACGCCTCCCACCAGGAGGGCTTCCTTCCAGCCGAAGCCGTCGTTGTCGTCGGAGCGCGTGAAGCGGAACTCGGTGGTCTGACCGTACAGCAGTTGGTTGAACGCGTGGAACACGAGCTCCTTGCCGTACCAGCGGCCCTCCATGTGGGACTCCCGGTCGACCTCGCTTCGGCCGTCCGACAGCCGATGCAGGTTCACCTCGACCGTGTTGTAGCCCCAGCGCCAGCGCCCGTAGTGCACTGCCCGGCCGCGCGGCAGGAGGAACTCGAGGATGTTGCCGTGCCGCTCCAGCGAGTTCGGGTTGATCGGGATGTCGCCCTCGCGGTCGCTCACCAGCTGGGCCTCGCCGTTGCCCCGCAGGATGAGCGTGTAGCGGATCGACAGCTCGCGGTCCTGGTTCGTCCACTCCTTCAGATAGCGGTATGTCCCCGCCGGGCTCTCCTCAGCGTGCACGGCGACGGCCGCGACGACGGTGAACCCGAGTAGCACAGCGGCGATGCGGATGGTCTTCATGTCGCGTCACCCCCTTCTCCCTATGGTTCCCCGCCACCGCCTCGCCTAACCTGCTTTCCGTAGAAGGGCCCGCGACCACCGGGTGCGAATGAGCCGCTTCCGTGGACCCTCATCCCTCGATCGAGAGGCCTCCATGCCTGTCAGCGTGAAGCTCGGGTTCGTGCCGTCGTACCGCAATGTCTGGAAGCCCTGGACCGCCCGGATGCGCGACGAGAGCCTCGCGGCCCTGGACGCCCTGCCGGGTGTCGAGGTCCTCTCGCCGGAGGGCGTCACGCCCCACGGCTCCGTGCAGAACCTCGACCAGGCCGAGGCGGCCGCCGTCCACTTCGCCGCGCAGCACGTCGACGCCCTCGTGCTCTGTCCGCTCGACTTCGGCGACGAACGCTCGGCGGCGAAGATCGCCGAGCGGTTGCGCGTTCCCGTGCTCCTCTACGCCACGAAGGAGCCCCCGGCCGCTGGCGACGCCGGCCTCGCCCGTGTGTCGGACTCCTACTGCGGCAATCTCTCCATCGCCTCGGCCCTGTACAGGCGGAAGCTGCCCTTCCGCTTCGCGGGGGTCCACTTCCCCCCTGAGCCCGGGTTGCGCGCCGAGCTGGAGGACTTCGTGCGCGCCGTGGCGGTGGTGAAGGGCCTGCGGAATGCGCGGATCGGGCAAGTCGGTGTGCGCCCGCCGACCTTCGAGACCGTCGGCTACGACGAGGCTGAACTGGCCCGCAAGTTTGGCCAGAACGTCATCTACGCCAACCTCGATGATCTCGTGGCCTCCGCACAGTCGCTCGCGGATGACGACCCGCGGGTGCAGGAACTCATCGAGGGGATGCGGAGCTCGATCGGCGAGATCGCGGTTACCGACGATCACCTCGTGAGCTCGGCGAAGCTGGAGGTGGCCCTCGCCGAGTTCTGGGAGCGCCATCGGCTCTCGGCCCTGACGATGCAGTGTTGGCCGTCCATCCAGCGCGCGATGAGCCTCTCCCTCTGCGCGCTCTTCGGCCGCCTGACCCAGCGCCACATGCTCACCGCCTGCGAAGCCGATGTGCTCGGGGCGCTCTCGATGCTGGTGAACTACCAGGCCGCTTTCGGCGAGACGCTGCCGCACTTCATCGACTGGACCATCCGGCACCGGGACGATCCGAACCGTCTGCTCGCGTGGCACTGCGGCAATGCGCCGCTCTGCCTCGCCGCCGACCCGGCCAACACGGCCCTGCGCTCCCGCAGGGACATGGCTGGCGCCGCTCCTCCCGCTGAGGCGGACCCGATGGCCGGGCTCTTCCAGTTCCAGCTCAGGCCCGGGCCGGTCACCTTCTGCCGCCTGGCGGAGTACGACGGCGAGTGGAAGATGCTGATCGCCTCGGGGGAGATCGTGCCCTCCGACGAGACGCTCGCCGGCACTTGGGCGTGGGTCGCCGTTCCCGACCATGAGGGCCTCTACCGCACGCTGGTGGAGGAGGGCTTCATCCACCATGCAAGCATGATCCACGGTGATCAGGAGAAGGCCCTCACCGAGGCCTGCGGCTTCCTCGACATCGAACCGGTGGTCGTCTGACATCGGCGGGAGCACGCGACCAGATGGACATCGTCGGCCTGGGAATGGCGACCCTCGACGCGCTGATTCGCCTCGACGAGATGCCCACTTGGGGCCGAGGCGCGCGCGTCTCCGCGTTTGGGTTGGACGGCGGCGGGCCCGTGGGCACGGCGTTGGTGGCGGCCTCCCGGCTCGGGGCGGCCACCGGGTTCGTTGGGGTCGCGGGGACGGACGAGATCGCAAAGCTCAAGCTGGACTCGCTCCGCGAGAACGGCGTCGACGTCAGCCGCGTCGTCGTGCGTGATCGCCCTGAGACCCAGGTCGTGATCGTGTACGTGAACGAGACCACCGGGGAGCGGCTCTTCTCGGGCCTGCGCCGGTTCGGCGACGACCCTCTCACGCCGGATGAGCTGGACCGCGAGTACCTCACGTCGGCTGCCTGGCTGCACTTGGACGGTTCGCACCCCGCGGCGGCACTGGCGGCTGCGCAGTGGATGCGCGAGTCGGGCAAGCGCGTTGCCATCGACTGCGCCGCGACGGATGCGGAGTCCGTTGCGCCAGGCATGGTTGAGCTGCTACACCACGTTGATGTGTTGATCTGCGGCGCTGGGTTCGGACGCGCGCTCACCGGCCATGCGGACCCCTGGGCGGCGGGCGCTGCAGCGCTCGGGTGTGGACCGAGCATCGTCGTGCAGACTGCCGGCGCCGAGGGGAGCTACACGGTGACCGCCGCGGAGCGCTTCCACACCCCCGCCTTCGAGGTCGAGGCGCTCGACACCACCGGCGCGGGTGACGTGTTCCACGGCGCATGCCTGGTCGGACTCCTCCGCGGCTGGCCCCTTCGCGCGATCGCCGACTTCGCCACGGCCGTGGCTGCGATGAAGTGCCGGAGGTTGGGCGGACGTCGGGGAATCCCTCGCTTCATGGAGGTCGAGGCATTCCTTTCGGCGCGCGGAATCACGCTCCCCGGAGGGCCTGTCCGGGGGTAGATTGCCGCCACCCGCCGTCGATCCGGGGGCGGCCGGAAAAACCGGGGAGAAAGTGCTTGACACGGGTTGGGGGCCTCGCTATAATACGGCCCGCCGACAGGGAAGACCAGGCGATCCTTGACAACTGAATAGCGTGCGTGAGGGGAACAAACTCCGGTTGCATTGACAGCCGCTCGGCCTGGGACATGCGCCCAGGTTGGAGCGTCCGTTTTTCATTGGCGAGTTTGATCCTGGCTCAGGACGAACGCTGGCGGCGTGCCTAATAAATGCGAGTCGAACGGGGGCAGGCGCTTCAGCGGTCTTCGGACCAATGATTGCCTGTCTTAGTGGCGAACGGGTGAGTAACACGTGGGTAACGTGCCTCGGCGTCTGGGACAACAGCGGGAAACTGCTGCTAATACCGGATGGTATCGGCGGGGGGCATCCTCTGCCGATTAAAGGCTTCGGTCGCGCCGAGATCGGCCCGCGGCCCATTAGCTTGTTGGTGAGGTAACGGCTCACCAAGGCGATGATGGGTAGCCGGTTTGAGAGGATGGCCGGCCACACTGGGACTGAGACATGGTCCAGACTCCTACGGGAGTTAGCATTAGGGAATCTTGCACAATGGGCGAAAGCCTGATGCAGCGACGCCGCGTGGGTGATGAAGGCCTTCTGGGTCGTAAAGCCCTGTCAGGAGAGACGAATGCCCCCGATGAGGGGGAGTGACGCTATCTCCAGAGGAAGCCCCGGCTAACTACGTGCCAGCAGCCGCGGTAACACGTAGGGGGCCAGCGTTGTCCGGATTTACTGGGCGTAAAGAGCGCGTAGGCGGCATGGTAAGCGGCAGGTGAAATCCCGAGGCTCAACCTCGGAACTGCTTGCCGAACTGCCAAGCTCGAGTTCGGGAGAGGAGAGCGGAATTCCTGGTGTAGCGGTGATATGCATAGATATCAGGAGGAACACCCGTGGCGAAGGCTGCTCTCTGGAACGCAACTGACGCTGAGGCGCGAAAGCTGGGGGAGCGAACGGGATTAGATACCCCGGTAGTCCCAGCCGTAAACGATGGTCACTAGGTGTTGCGGGCATCGACCCCCGCAGTGCTGTTATGCTAACGCGTTAAGTGACCCGCCTGGGGAGTACGGCCGCAAGGTTGAAACTCAAAGGAATTGACGGGGGCCCGCACAAGCGGTGGAGCATGTGGGTCAATGTGATGCAACGCGGAGAACCTTACCAGGCCTTGACATCCCCTGACCGCCTGTGAAAGCAGGTTTCTTGGGCAACCAAGCAGGGAGACAGGTGGTGCATGGCTGTCGTCAGCTCGTGTCGTGAGATGTTGGGTTAAGTCCCGCAACGAGCGCAACCCTCATCAGGTGTTGCCATCGGGTAATGCCGGGCACTCTCCTGAAACTGCCGGAGTAATCCGGAGGAAGGTGGGGATGACGCCAAGTCTGCATGCCCCTTATGGCCTGGGCTGCACACGTGCTACAATGGCCGGTACAAAGGGTTGCGATACCGCGAGGTGGAGCGAATCCCAAAAAGCCGGTCCCAGTTGGGATCGGAGTCTGCAACTCGACTCCGTGAACCTGGAATCGCTAGTAACCGCAGATCAGCAACGCTGCGGTGAATACGTTCCCGGGCCTTGTACACACCGCCCGTCAAGTCACGAAAGCTGGCTCTACCCGAAGTCGATGGGCTAACCCTTCGGGGAGGCAGTCGCCGAAGGTAGTGCCAGTGATTGGGACTAAGTCGTAACAAGGTAGCCGTATCGGAAGGTGCGGCTGGATCACCTCCTTTCTAAGGAGAGGACCGGCGGCCTCGGCCGCCGTTCCAGGTCGATCGACCGGAGCCCCCTCATTGTCGGACAGGTGCGCCCTCGGCGCGCGGTCCGTGCACGCTATTCAGTTCTCAGGGATCGGCTGGGGCCTAATGGCAAGTGTCAAGTGCCGGGTTGCAGGTCGCTATTGGTCGCGGTAGGTCTGGTTGTCACTTGCCACTTGACATTGTCGTCCGGGGAGCGATGCGCCATCGGGATCTACGGACTGACCGATCCGTAAGCGTCGTCACCGTGATGAGCTGACTGACCCGCGAGGGGATGCTCATCCCCTCGCGTTCGTTTGTCGAAGCCGTTGCCGTGGACTGTGGACCGCCGTGGAGCCCGGGCTCATAGCTCAGCTGGTAGAGCGCATCCCTGATAAGGATGAGGTCCCTGGTTCAAGTCCAGGTGGGCCCACCAACCAACGGCACGGAGGTTGCGAGTTCCGAGTTGCGAGCTCCAAGTCAGGCTGTTTGACCCGGGACCCGCAACCCGCAACAAGCCGTAACCTGGGGACGTAGCTCAGTTGGGAGAGCGTCTCCCTTGCACGGAGAAGGCCACCGGTTCGAGCCCGGTCGTCTCCACCACCGAATAACAGGGCGTCTCGAGTTTCGCGTTTGGGGTTGCGAGTAGCTGGGTAGGATCGACTGCCACAGCGATGGACCCGGAGCCTCAAACCCGAAACCCGAAGCCCGCCGTAGCCGGGTCGCGTACCTTGACAACTGCATAGCGCACGCGGGGTGTCGTTGAGCGTCGAGTTCGGTTCCCCTCCCGCCGTACTGCCGTCGCCGTGACTGTGGACTGCGGACTGTGGACTCCGGACTCGCCGTTAGGCGGCGCCGATCGCGATGAAGTGATTTCGCCGTAGCTCTTCTTTTTGCACGGTCGATCGTAAGCTACCAAGGGCGCACGGTGGATGCCTTGGCGCTGAGAGCCGATGAAGGGCGTAGCTAGCAACGATACTGCTCCGGTTAGGTGCAAGCTACCTGTGACCCGGAGATTCCCGAATGGGGCAACCCGACGCCGGTAATGCGGCGTAACCTCCGCCTGAATCAAATAGGGCGGCAGGGGGTAAGCGGGGGAACTGAAGCATCTTAGTACCCCGAGGAAAGAAAATCAAACGAGACTCCCTCAGTAGCGGCGAGCGAACGGGGATCAGCCCAAACCTCATGCACATGTTGCCCGTAGGCTTAGTGCATGGGGGGTCGTGGGACGCAGCACGCGGAACTACGGAGACCGCTAGGTCGGGATCCGGCGAGCCGAATCGCTCTGGAAAGGCGTGCCATAGACGGTAACAGCCCGGTAGGCGAAGTTGGACTCCCGGCTGATGCTGCGCTCCCAAGTAGAGCGGAACACGTGAAACTCCGCTTGAATTCGGGGGGACCACCCTCCAAGGCTAAGTACTCTCAGCGACCGATAGTGAACAAGTACCGTGAGGGAAAGGTGAAAAGCACCCCGGGAGGGGAGTGAAATAGCACCTGAAACCGTGTGCCTACAAGCAGTCGGAGCCCGGTGGCCATTGGCCTGGGTGACGGCGTGCCTCTTGGATAATGAACCGGCGAGTTGTCGTGCGCAGCGAGGTTAAGGGGTGAAACCCGAAGCCGTAGGGAAACCGAGTCTCAAATGGGCGACTAGTTGCGTGCGGCAGACCCGAAACCAGGCGAGCTACCCATGGGCAGGGTGAAGCGCGGCTAAACCCGCGTGGAGGCCCGAACCCGTCAACGTTGAAAAGTTGTGGGATGACCTGTGGGTAGGGGCGAAAAACCAACCGAGCCTGGCGATAGCTGGTTCTCCCCGAAATAGCTTTAGGGCTAGCCTCGAGTGTTTAGCTGCGGAGGTAGAGCACTGAATGGGCTAGGGCCCATGACAGGGTACCAAACCCAACCAAACTCCGAATGCCGCAGCTCCAAAACTCGGGAGTCGGACTGCGGGGGATAAGCTCCGTGGTCAAAAGGGAAACAGCCCAGACCGCCGGCTAAGGTCCCTAAATCGAGCTAAGTGGTAAAGGATGTGGGGTTGCAGAAACAGCCAGGAGGTTGGCTTAGAAGCAGCCACCCTTTAAAGAGTGCGTAACTGCTCACTGGTCGAGTGACCCTGCGCCGAAAATCCAACGGGGCTCAAGCTCGATACCGAAGCCGCGGATTGGGGCGGATGGTTGCGGGCAGGGCCCATCGGTAAGCGCATCGCTCACCGCACCGGGCGCCTTCGGGTGCCCCTCGCGGTCGGCTTTGCGCGCCGGGGGCCCGTCAGGTCCGCACCTATAACTGCCTCTCTGGTAGGGGAGCGTTCCGCGTTAGGGTGAAGGCAGACCGTAAGGACTGCTGGACGAAGCGGAAGTGAGAATGCCGGTATGAGTAGCGAAAAGAAGAGTGAGAATCTCTTCCACCGAAAGCCCAAGGTTTCTCAAGGAAGGTTCGTCCTCTTGAGTTTAGCCGGGCCTAAGCCGAGGGCGAAAGCCGTAGGCGATGGACAGCCGGTCGATATTCCGGCGCCAGTGACCAGGCGTTACTACCGATGGGGGGACGCAGCAAGGTAGGCCTCCCGTGGCATTGGTAGTCCGCGGCCAGAGTCCGAGGGGGAGCGGATGTCAAATGCAGCCGCTCATATACCCTGAGGGTGATGGTGACCCGCTGTAATGGCGGGGAAGGGCTCCTCGAGAGCCCCAACAGGCCAATCCTACACTGACTAGAAAAGCCTCTAGGGAGCCTGGCACTGCCCGTACCGCAAACCGCCACAGGTGGGCGAGGAGAGAATCCTAAGGTGCGCGAGAGAACCCTCGTGAAGGAACTCGGCAAAATAGTCCCGTAACTTCGGGAGAAGGGACGCCAGGAGGGGGACGCCCTAAACCAGCGTCTTCGGAATGGCCGCAGAGAAACGGTCGGAGCGACTGTTTACCAAAAACACAGGTCTCTGCTAAAGCGAAAGCTGAGGTATAGGGGCCGACGCCTGTCCAGTGCCGCACAGTTAAGGGGACGCGTCAGTCTCGCTTCGGCGAGAGGAAGCGCCGAACCGAAGCTTCGGTGAACGACGGCCGTAACTATAACGGTCCTATGGTAGCGAAATTCCTCGTCGGCTAATAACCGACCTGCACGAAAGGCGTAACGACTCCGACACTGTCTCCACGAGGGACTCGGCGAAATTGTAATACGAGCGAAGATGCTCGTTACCCGCGGTAAGACGGAAAGACCCCATGGAGCTTTACTCTAACTTGGCATTGGGTTCTTTCGTGCTATGTAGAGGATAGGTGGGAGGCGTTGAAGCCGGGTCGCCAGGCTCGGTGGAGCCAACCTTGGAATACCACCCATAGCATGTCTGGAGCTCTAACCGCCGCCGTTATCCGGTGGCGGAACAGTGCCAGGCGGGGAGTTTGACTGGGGCGGTCGCCTCCCAAAAGGTAACGGAGGCGTGCAAAGGTTCCCTCAGCGCGGTTGGAAATCGCGCGTCGAGTGCAAGGGCATAAGGGAGCTTGACTGCGAGACCCACTAGTCGAGCAGGTGCGAAAGCAGGTCCTAGTGTCCCGGCGGTCCCAAGTGGGAGGGCCGTCGATTATCGGATAAAAGCTACCCTGGGGATAACAGGCTAATTCCGCCCACGCGTACACAGCTACGGCGGAGCTTGGCACCTCGATGTCGGCTCGTCACATCCTGGGGCTGTAGAAGGTCCCAAGGGTTGGGCTGCTCGCCCATTAAAGTTGATACGCGAGCTGGGTTCAGAACGTCGTAAGACAGTTCGGTCCCTATCTACCGCGGGCGTTGGAGACTTGCGGGGTGCTGCCCCTAGTACGAGAGGACCGGGGTGGACGAACCTCTGGTGTACCTGTTGTCGTGCCAACGGCATACGCAGGGTAGCTACGTTCGGACGGGATAAGCGCTGAAAGCATCTAAGCACGAAGCCCACCCCAAGATAAGGTCTCCATCGGTCTCGAACCGTAAGGGCCCAGGAAGACTACCTGGTTGATAGGCCGGAGGTGTAAGCACAGCAATGTGTGTGCCGACCGGTCCTAATAGCCCGAATGGCTTACCCTCGACCGTGCATACTGCACTTATCGAGCTCGACGAAATCACTTCTCGCAACCGCGCTGCGCTATGCAGTTCTCAGGGTGCGAATCCCGGGACGGCAGTGGCAAGTGCAAAGTGCCAGGCAGCCAGTGAACGGCACGACACACGCCCTGACGAGCCCGCTGAGCTTTGCTCGGTGACGATAGCGGAGGGGGAACACCCGTTCCCATTTCGAACACGGAAGTTAAGCCCTCCAGCGCCGATGGTACTGCCGGGGAGACTCGGTGGGAGAGTAGGTCATCGCCGAGCATATGAAACCACGACGGCCCGAGCCCTCAAGGCTCGGGCCGTTGTGGTTCTGGGCACCGGCGATGACGGCGTGACCGGCCGGCGGCCCGGCGGGATAAGGAGCGGATCGATGACCCCGATCGTGATGGTCGCCGGAATGGCGATAGGCAGCGCGGTCCTTCAGGCGGAGAAGCCCTGTGTGCCCACCGAGCAGTACGAGCGCCGCGAGGTTGAGGGCTGGACGGTCCTCGTGAATCGCGAACTGCTTGCCGACCCCGACGGGGTGGGAGCGGAGGCTCTGAAGCTGCTCGAATGCAAGCTGTTTGAGATCCGACGGGTCGTCCCCGAGGCCGCGTGCCGGGAGCTGCGCGCCATCCCCATCTGGCTCGGCGTCGACGACGGACACGCCCCATGCGCCGAGTACCATCCGAGCGCGGACTGGTTGCGGGAGAACGGCTACAACCCAGACAAGGCCAAGTCGGTGGAGATCGGCTGCGCCGCCAGGTTCGTCGAGTGGTCCAAGCACCAGCCCACGATGGTCCTGCACGAGCTGGCCCACGGCTATCACGACCGGGTGTTGGGCTACGAGCACCCAACGGTGCGCGCCGCTTACGAGGCGGCAGTCGCGAGTGGGAAGTACGAGCAGGTGCTCAAGTACGACGGGAGCGTGGGGCGGGCCTATGCGCTGGAGAACCCACAGGAGTATTTCGCGGAGCTCACGGAGTGCTTCTTCGGAACGAACGACTTCTACCCCTTCGTCCGCGCGGAGCTCGAGCCGCACGA
>Ga0233425_10009655_pt1 | contig 12103 bp, 6 predicted proteins | sample Watercolumn_Towu_2_FD_181712 | JGI IMG/M metagenome (GOLD analysis project Ga0233425, IMG submission 181712) | Freshwater microbial communities from Lake Towuti, South Sulawesi, Indonesia - Watercolumn_Towuti2014_140_MG | ecosystem: Environmental > Aquatic > Freshwater > Lake | place: Indonesia...
TATGAGCTCTGCCGAAGCATACAGGTGAAGAACGGCATTGCGGAAGTAACGGACGGCACCGTTCACCACCTGGTGGTTGATCCCAACGAACCGATCTACCTGGACACCCTTTCCAGGCTTTGCAACTCCCCGATGTACGATTTCATCAAAGGGTTCTTTGGCGGCAACTTTATTTTAAATACTTACGGCGGCGTGATCAATCTGCCTTCCAAGCCTTCTTATGTGGCGAATATCCACAGGGACATCCGCTTCTTTTCGGGTGACTTTCCGCTGATGCTGAATTTCCTGATCATGCTGGACGACTTTACCCTCGAGAACGGCGCGACTTACCTGTTGCCGGGCTCTCATAAGCAGCCCCACAAACCGGGCGACGAGGAGTTCTATGCCAATTCGTACAGGGTCGTAGGCAAGCGCGGCGATATCCTGTTCTTCAACTCCAACTTATGGCATGCCGCAGGGCTCAACAAAAGCACGAAGGAGAGAAGGGCCATCACGGTGAACTTCTCCAAGCCTTTCATGAAGCAGCAGATGGATTACCCGCGCGCGATCGGCTATGAGAAGGTGGAAAAGATGAGCAACGAGATGAAACAGATGCTGGGCTATTTCTCAAGGGTTCCGAGCAACCTCGACGAATGGTACCAGAAGCCGGAGAACCGCTTCTACAGGCCGGGACAAGACTAATCATGTAAACTACTAACCAAACAGATATGAGCAACCAACGCGACTACAATACCGAATTAAAGGATACCAAAGATCATAAATACGCCTACGGCTTTGATTTTGACGTGATGCACCCTTTCATGCTGAAAGCGTTCAAGCCCTTTTTCAGGCCGGGCAACTTCCTGGAGCTGGGAAGCTTTAAAGGGGATTTCACCCGCAAATTCTTACCGCACTTTGAGGACATTACCTGCGTGGAAGCCTCGAGCGAAGCCATTGAAACGGCGAAGCAGGAATTCGGCAGCAGGGTGAAATTCGTGAACTCCCTGTTTGAGAATGCAAGCTTACCTACTAAATACGAGAACATTGTGCTGACACATGTGCTGGAGCACATCGATGATCCGGTAGCGGTTCTGAAACGCATCAACGACGAGTGGCTCAGCGATACGGGCCGCTTCTTCCTCGTATGCCCTAATGCCAACGCGCCTTCGCGCCAGATCGCGGTGAAGATGGGGCTGATCTCCCACAACGCAGCCGTAACACCGGCCGAGAAAGAGCACGGCCACTTAATTACCTACACGCTGGATACCTTAGAGCGCGACGCCAAAGCGGCCGGGCTGAACGTGGTTCACCGCTCGGGCATCTTCTTCAAGGCGCTGGCCAACTTCCAGTGGGACCGCCTGCTGGGCACGGACATCATTTCCCCGGAATACCTGGAAGGATGCTACCAGCTGGGGCAGCAGTACCCTGACCTCTGCAGCAGCATTTTCCTGATGTGCGAAAAAGGAAAAAACTAATTCTGAAACACCCGTTATTTTACCAACCAAGGAAACATGGAAAACACGACCGAACAGCCTTCAAACGCTCCCAAGAAAGAGGATAACATTGTACATGGCATGGACTGGGGCGCTGATGAGGAGCTCAGGGACTTTGAGCTTTCCAATTACCGGAAATACCAGTTCGACCTGATCGGAAAGCACATCGGCAAAAACATCCTCGAAGTGGGTGCCGGCGACCGGAGCTTCACCAACCAGATCGTTAAGAACTGCCCGGGCTTCGAGCGCATCGTTTCCATCGAGCCCTCGGAGACGCTCCTGGAGCTGTACAGGGACAAATACAAGCTGCCTTCCAACGTGATCGTGACCAGCGACAATCTATTCGAGCTGACCCCGGAGTCCTACGGGCTTTTTGACACCATCATTTTCATTCACGTGCTGGAGCATGTGGAAAAAGACAGGGAGGCCCTGGATCACATGTACAAGCTCCTGAAACCGGGCGGGAAGATCCTGATCGAGGTTCCTGCCATGCAGTCCCTGTTCTCGGTGCATGATAAGATGCTGGGGCATTACCGCCGCTACAACAAGAAAAATTTCAGGGCCATGGTGAACGAGAATTTATACACCATCAAAAAGCTGTGGTTCCAGGATGCGATCGGCATGGTGGGCTCTTTCATCTTCTTCAAGCTAAAGAAGGTGGAGCTGAAATCCGATGAAGGGGTCGACCTGGTGAAGAACCAGGGAAAATTCTACGACAAGTACCTGATCCCGATCGAGAAATTCTACGAGCGCTTTATCACCCTGCCTTTCGGCTTAAGCATTACAGGCATTTTAGAGAAAAAATAATCTTACTTCATCACCTATGAGCCATATTTCTGTTTGCTTTGCCGTATACCAAAACCAGGGCGCGCTGACACAGTTGTATAATGAAATGACCTATGAGCTGACCACTCATTTTCCGGAAGACACCTATGAGCTCATTTTCGTCAACGACGGTTCCAAGGACGGCTCGCTGGAAGAGCTGATAGGCCTGAACCAGAAGGATAAGCGCGTGAAGATCATTTCGTTCTCACGTAACTTCGGTCAGATGGCGGCCATCCTTGCCGGCTGGGATTATGCCACCGGCGATGTGGTGCTGAACCTGGCGGCCGACCTGCAGGATCCGCCCTCGCAGTGCACAGCCATGATCCGCGAATGGAAAAAAGGCTATGAGGTGGTGATCAGCTACCGGAACTCGCACGGCACCAGCGCCTCACGCAAAGTAACCTCTAAGCTGTTTTACAAGATCGCGCTCCCGCAGGCGCCTCCGGGCGGCTTCGACTTCGTTCTGCTCGACCGCAAGCCCATGGACGTAATCAACTCCTTAACGGAGCGCAACCGTTTTTACCAGTATGATATTTTGTGGGTGGGCTATAAGGTAAAATACCTTCCTTACGACAAGCTGGAGCGCACCATCGGCAAATCGCAGTATAACTTTTTCAAGCGCTTCAAGAATTTTTATTCGGCCTTCCTCAATGTCAGCTACCTGCCCCTGCGCCTGCTCACCTCTATCGGTGGCATTGTGGCGGTATCGGGCTTTCTCTATGCCATCAACATCGTGTACTCCTATTTCGTTCACAAAACGCCTTTCAACGGCTGGGCGCCTATCATGATCGTGCTGCTCATCATCGGCGGGCTCATCATGCTGATGCTGGGCGTGGTCGGCGAATACATCTGGCGCATCCTGGACGAGGTCAAAAAACGGCCGCACTACATCATCGATAAAAAATGGGATCTGTAACAGATCCGGTAATACCAGAGCATTCGCAACCTATCAAAAAAAGCAAAAGGACCCAAGCGGTCCTTTTGTATTTAAAAGTGACTCTCTTCCCAGGCATCAGGATTTCCTTAAGCAGTCCCCAGGCCGGTTTGTGACATTTTTTTCTTTTCAGCATGCAGCGTTTTCATCGTTCTGTGATCTTATCATAAAGAACCGGCCTGTAACAGATGCCCTATTATCTGTGATACGGGTATTTTGTATCAGTTCAGTCACTCACTATTGTTAAAAACCCTGTTAATTCTATGAAGAAAACAAGAAACACGTAAAATTACGCACACACTATGTCCTATTTTTTAATACATTGCGCCGCCTCCCGACTCTAATTATCAACCCTTAAAACAACACTTATGAAAACAACAGCACTAAGGTTCTACAGGCCCTTGCTGGTCTTATGGATGGTACTAATCGCCTGCCATTCATCGCGCGGGCAAACCCTTGCCACTCCCACTGTATTCACAGCACTGGCAGCCGGCTCCCAAAGCGTGACAGCTGCCTCTCTTTCGGGAGCAGAGAGCTGGTTCCGCTGGCCCTGTGGCGATGGCATCACTAAGCTGGAGGCGAAGATCACCCAACAAGGGACGTCTTATCAAAATTCAAGGGCAGAGTTTTACCTCCGTGTTTCTACAGATAGTGTTCAACGGGTATTTGTCGATTCCCTGAATAGCGATAGTACCCTTCATTTAATTGCCGGCTATTTAACGTCTGCTGATACGATCTTTATCCGCTTTGTCAATGTTAATGGTATATGTGGCGCTTGTACCTATTCAAATCCTCTTGTTGATTTTACGATATTCAGTACCACAAGTGGGTGTTCCCCATCTGTGCCTTGTAGTCTGGTGCGAAATGGTGGATTTGAGCAAAACAGCACTAGTGTCTGTGGAGGGGAAAGTATTGAAGATGGTGTGGATTGCTGGTATACCTATGAGAATACCTCAGATGTATACAGGAGAAATTGCTTTCCTAATTCCTTTAACTGGAATAATCTGGGAGTAAGCACTCAAAACACCAACCCTCCTTTAAACGCTCATTCACCAAGCCCTAACAATACTATTTCAGGGCAGTATTGCATCTTAAGTCCAAGCCATTTAGCTTATACCCGTTATAATGAGTCTATACAATCTTTGCTTTCTACTCCCTTGGTTTCAGGACACACCTATTCTCTCTCCTGTTGGTTATTTAATTATTCGGGACAAATCAATAATGCAAATTATGCAAATCCTATGGGGTATCCGGTGATTATGACTTTTGGAACCAGCACAGGAATCATTTCCAGTCCTTCCCCGAATTATGCCATTTATTCGACTTACCCGATTAGTCCTTCCATTAATCAACTCACTAATTTTGTCGTTGCTCCAGTCAATACCTGGATACAGTACAGTTATACTTTTACCTACTCAGGCCCTTCTCAATCCAATTTACTAATAGGGCCTAATATGGTTGCCAATGAAGCAAATGGCAATGTAAATCGCACAGATAACTTAACGCTTTACGTAGCCATTGACGATATTGAAATTATTGAAACCACCCCTTTGACAACCACCTCCACAACTATTTGCGCCGGGCAAACAGGTACGCTTTCTGCCTCTGGCATGAACACCTATGTATGGCAGCCCGGCAACACAACAGGCGCCAATACGCCTGTCAACCCGATTGTCACAACGGTATACACAGTCACAGGAACTTATGCCGCCGGAGCCGGTTGCTCGAAAGTTGAAACGGCCACCGTCACCGTCAATTCTCCACCGAACATTACAATGGTCACCCCCAGCGCGGGCATCTGCCCCGGCGGGAGTGTCACCTTGTCGGCTAACGGCGGAACGTCCTACACCTGGTCGCCATGCCCGGCCATCAATACCAACTGCAACACCAATGCCCTTGTGGTGAATCCATCCGTCGCTACCACCTACACGGTTACCGGCCTGGCTTCGGGCTGTACCAATACCGCGACAGCTTACGTCTACATCTTAGACCCGACCAACAGCATTCAGGTCAGTGGCTATACCACCATCTGCCAGGGCGAAAGCGCCTACCTGTCGGCCACGGGAGCCACCAACTACACCTGGTCGCCCTGCACCTCCGGCTGCAACAGCGCGACACTGGCACCAACACCCAGCGTCACCACCACGTACACAGTAAGAGGCATCAATGCCTGCGGGGTCTTGTCTACAAGTACTGTTGTTGTCACTGTTAAACCCACCTGGCCGGTAGATCCTGCTGTCTTAAGCAACCCGGTCTGCTCCGGCAACAGCGTCTCGCTGATCGCCAACGGAGGCTCGCCTTACAGCTATACCTGGACACCGGGCAATACGGCAGGAACGATGATCTCCGTGACGCCGAGTGTCACAACGACCTACACGGCCTGTACTTCCGTGCCCGGCTGCAGCACCACCTGCGCGGCGGTAACCGTCACGGTCTTACCGGTTCCTCAATTGACGATCACGCCCGGCAGCTTCACGGTCTGTGCCGGAACACCAACCACCATTTCCGTAGCCGGCGCCTCTACCTATACCTGGATGCCCTGCAGCTCGGGTTGTAACTCCAGCGTGGTGACGGTAACCTCCTATACCAACCCCAGCACCTATACCGTAACAGGAACCGCGGTAAACGGCTGCACGAACTCCGCCCAGTCGGTGGCTACGGTCATCACACCTACCAATGCGCTAACGGTAAGCCCCTCTCAAACGATCTGCATCGGTAACAGCATCACGCTCACAGCATCCGGCAGCTCCGGCTATACCTGGACTCCCTGTGCGAGTGGATGCAACAGCAGCACCATCAGCGTCAGTCCAACGGTAACAACCACTTACATGGTATCGGGTCTGAATAACTGCGGTAACCTCATTCACCAAACCGTTCAGGTGGTGGTAACGCCGCCTTATGTCATCAATGCCAGCGCACAACCCAATACCATCTGTGCCGGCAGCTCCGGCACCCTCACCGCCAGCAGCGCCAGCCATGTGAATTATTTCTGGTATCCAAACTATGCCAGCGGCTCGCCTGTGGTGGTAAGCCCGACCGTAACGACCACTTACACCGTTCAGAGCATCGTGCCGAATTGCGGCCTCTCGCAGGCGGTGGTGACCGTATCGGTCAATCCGGTGCCATTAAGCGCGACCCTGAACCCTTCTTCCAATTTCGTCTGCGCCGGCACGACTGCTACCCTCAGCGCCAATGTAACGCCTGCGGGCAGCTATACCTACAACTGGTCGCCCTCCGGCACTCAAGGCACCTCGTCCAACTACACCTTCACGCCAACGGATAACGAGGTCTATGTGTTTTCAGTCACGAACGCCTGCGGCTCCGTGCTCAGTAACAGCGTCTGCATCGACGTGGTAAGCAACGAATGCTGCCTCACCATAGAGAACATGGCCGCTAATATCAGCATCGGCAGCACGGGATTGTACAGCAGCATGGACGGCAGCACCCAAAGCCCGAAATGGCAGGTCAACGGGCCGGTGACCATCACCGGCAACGTCACCTGGCGAAACATCGACTACCACATGATGCAGGGCGCTAAGATCACCATCCTGGCGGGCGCGAAATTAACGCTGGAGAACTGCCGCTTGTTTTCCTGCGCCGACCTCTGGGAAGGGATCATCCTGCAGGCCGGTGGCGCTCCGGCCACGCCAAAGATCGAAGTGATCAACTCCACGATCGAGGATGCCTACAGGGCCATTTATTACGATGCGCAAAACCTCAGTTGGGACGACAACATCATCACCAGCGGCACGAGCTTCAACAAGAATTACATCGGCATAGACGTAGCGAATACCTCCACAACGCCCGTCTCGGCAGCCTTTGCGCTGGCACTCGCCGATAATTTTACTGGTGCTCCGTCATTGACCAGCCCCGGCAGTAAATTAAAATGCAGCAGCTTCTACAGTCCCACGCTCAAGGCCATTCCCCTGGCGGGCGTGTATTTCGACAATCAGAACACCGATCTGCACCTGGGGGATGCCGGCTTTAATGCCGCCAATGCCAATACCTATGATAACCTCAATTACGGCATCTACCTGAGCAATGCCATGACCCGGGTTTTCAAAAGTACTTTTACCAACCTCAAGGGCTGGGGCCTGACCGGCCTGCCGGCGCCTCCGCCTATCGGTGTGGGGGTTTATGCGATCAACAGCTACCCAAGCGCCAACCATAGTGTGCATGTGGAGCAGTGTGATTTTGCGAAGGTATACCGGGGTGTGCATACGGAGGACATCAACCGCTATAACGTGCTGAACAGCAGCTTCAACGCGCCTTTTACCGATGTGAACTTCACCGGCAACATGGCGGTGTATGCCAATAACACGGTGGATCAGGCCTGGGTGCAGAACAATGCCGTCACGAATTTCGCCACGGGCATCTATCACGGCTATTCGGCGCCGGTGGCAGCTACGGGGTTCAGCCTCTCGGTGTTCCAGAATACGATCAATGCGGTGGGAACGGCCACGGCTTATTGCAACCAGGCCATTACCCTCAACGATGCCATCAATACCTTTAGCACCACGGGGCGCATTCTGCATGTATCTACTAACCGCCTCACCACGGTGAAGAACGGGATCTCGGTGAACAACGTGCGGAGCGGCCTGCGCATCAGCAATAATACGGTCAGCATCCAGTACAGCGCCAGCGGCAATGCGGCGGGCATCCGCATGAGCGGCAGCCAGGAAACGTCTGTAGACAATAACAGCATCAGCTGCAGCGGCACCGCGAATGTGAATATCCGGGGCATCTACCTCCAGCTGAGCCCGAGCTGCTATGTGCGCTGCAATACGGTGACCAATGTGGGGCAGGGTGTGGTGTTTGAGGGGAACTGTTTGACCAGCACCAACGGCTTTATCAATAATACCATCAACACCGCTTACGATGGCCTTGTATTGAAAACCAACGGGGTGATCGGCCAGCAGGGCCTGAGCACCGGCATCGCCAACCTGAAATTTACCGCAGGCAATAAATGGCTGGGAGCTTTTGGGAATTCCAAGACCTTAGTAACAGACGCGGGGAGTTCGGCATTAAACTCTAAGTTTATCATTCTGAATAATGCCAATGAATTACCAGCTCCACAGGCATTGAATAAGTTTAGTGGAAGTGCACAACCTCAAACTGATAACTATGGTTTAGCTCCAGCAAATAACCCCGCTTCTCTGATTATTATCAACTCCGCCAATCAGGGATGTCCAGCTCCCAATACGACAGGCTATCGCCAAGCAGTAGACACAACGGGAGAGGCTTACCTCAAGGCACAGGCCGATAGTGCCCTCTTTAACTTGCTGGCAGGTCCCGGAAATGATGCGGTGATTGAAGCAGAAACCCGTGAATTGAGCCGCAAATATATCTTTGATCTGATGGATCATGGTTACACGACCTCACACGCCGGCCTGAACGCTTTTTACACTCAGCAAAGCGACAGCGTCCTAAGTGTGTATAGTGAGGTGGATAGCCTGCTATTGAGTGGTGCTTATAGTGCGGCACAGCAACAAAACGGCACTTCTGCTGCCAATACCCTGATGCAACAAAAGCAGCAGCTCATCAACGAAGCCTTGTTGAAACAGGCAACAGGTAACAGCAGCTTTAGCGCTACAGAGATGGCTGATTTACACCAATTAGCCGATCAGTGCCCTTTGGTTTATGGAACAGCAGTCTATCAGGTAAGAGCCTTGTTATGTGCCTTGGCGAAAGATCAACTGGTCTTTAACGAGAACTGTGAGGTGGACAGCAAAGGACGCAAAGCCACTTCTTCGGGAACAGATGAGGCAGAACAGATCAGCCTCTATCCGAATCCAAATCAGGGAGCAATGACCCTGAGCTATAGTATCCGGAACAATGCCAGCCTGAGGATATATGACATCAGTGGTAGGATACTCTATCAAACCACTTTGGACAACGAACAGAAATTGCTTCAAATTCAAACCAGCCTTGCCGAAGGGATTTATATTTACTCTATTGTCACGAAACAAGGAATGATATTGAAAACCGATAAGCTGGTGATTATCCACTAAGGTTACTTAAAGCGTAGCACCATCACGGGGCTACGCTTTTTTTTGTAAATTTATATCCTATGTCGAAGTATCGTGCACATCTGTTTCTTGTTTTTGTACTATTCTTTACCTTAGCAGGGAAAGCACAGAATTTAGTACCCAACCCTTCCTTTGAAAATTTTACGTCTTGTCCCGGAGGCCAAGAGTTTTACAAATTAACCCCGTGGTGTGGTTTATCTGGTGGAGAAGATGGATACAACACATGCAATAATATTTTTGGACCTGGTGGTGTTGGTATACCCTATACCTCTTTAGGATTTCAGTATCCCAGAACAGGTAATGGCTTTGGTAGTTTCTATTTAATGGCAATTGGAGCTGGTGTACAGGAAAGAAGAGAGTATATACACGTGCCATTAGATAGTAATTTAAAAAGTGGCAAAACTTATTGTGGTACGATGTACTTGAATTTAATAAACTCTGTAAAATATTCAACCGATAAAGTAGGGATGTATTTTTCTTCAACACCATATACTTGTAATCAGGCATTTCCAACTCCGCAGCACATTGCCCCCTTAAATGTAATACCTCAAATTATAAATCTAACTGGTAATTTTATTACTGACACTTTGAATTGGACGGAGGTAAGCGGAACTTTTACCGCCATTGGGAATGAGAAATACCTGACCATTGGGAATTTTTTAAATGATGCAGCCACTAATACCGTTGTAGTTAATCCATCTGCGGTATATACAGTTATTGTTTTTTTTATAGACGATGTGAGCCTGGAGGAGATCATCCCGGCGCAAACCATCAACGATTCCACCATTTGCCTGAACGATAGCATTACGCTGGCTCCGGCAAGCCCTACGGAGTTTGCGGAATATAACTGGCAACCTGCTAATGGACTAAGCTGCACGACTTGCGCTTCTCCCAAAGCCAGCCCCCAAAGCACGACTACCTATACCCTTACCAAAAAACAGTGCAAGGCCACGACGAGCGCCCATGTCACCCTGACGGTCAAGACAGACTGTGATGTGAAGAAACAGCTGGAGATCCCGAATGTCTTCACCCCCAATGAAGATGGAAGGAACGACACCTTTAAGATCAACCTTCCTGTTGGCTCTATCTTGAAAGAGTTTAACGTCTATAACCGCTGGGGCAATGTGGTTCATTCTACTGAGCCGCACGGGCAGACGGTTCTGCTCTGGGATGGCCGCACAACAGCCGGGGAAGCCTGCTCCGCCGGGGTGTACTACTATGTATTGCAGTACCAGGATGCAGACGGCGGCCTTCAAAAGCACAATGGCTTTATTTCGCTGTTCAGGTAATGGAATAGATTTCATTACCGCCGGGCCGGTGACTGATCACGACACGTCGTGACCCGAAGTCACCAGGCAGCCTGGTGCTGCACTTTTTTTGTAAATTTATCCTATGTCGAAATATCGGACACTTATACCTTTTGTTTTTGTATTATTCTTTGCCTTAGCGGGGAAAACACAGAATTTAGTGCCTAATCCTTCCTTTGAAAATTTTACGTCTTGTCCCAGTGGCCAGGAATTTTTTAAGTTAATGCCCTGGTGTGGTTTGGGGGGCGGAGAAGATTCCTATCATGTTTGTTTTAACACGATTGGTGGGCCGGGAGGAACCGGTGTGCCTTATTGTGCTTCTGGATTTCAGTACCCAAGAACAGGTGACGGATTCGGAAGCTTTCTTTTATTCACTTTTGCAGGAGGTGGACAAAATCGACGAGAATACTTACAGGTGCCATTAATAACTCCATTAAAGGCTGGGAAAACCTATTGTGGCACCATGTATTTAAATTTATTTAATACCAGTAAATACGCAACAGATAAAGCTGGGATGTATTTTTCAAGCACTCCTTTTGCCTGTAATCAGGCCATGCCAACCCCTCAAACTATAGCCCCTTTAAATGTCGTTCCGCAAATCACCAATCCCGGCAATTTTATAACGGACACACTTAACTGGACGGAGTTTAGCGGAACCTTTGTCGCTACCGGAAATGAGCAATATTTAACCATTGGCAATTTTGTTAACGATGCCATGACAACTACCATTACAGTGAACCCCACCTCACCCTATTTAGTGTTGTATTTTTTAATCGACGATGTCAGCCTGGAGGAGATCATCCCGGCGCAAACCATCAACGATTCCACCATTTGCCTGAACGATAGCATCGTGCTGGCTCCGGCAAGTCCAACGGAGTTTGCGGAATATAGCTGGCAACCTGCTAATGGACTAAGCTGTACGACCTGTGCCTCACCCAAAGCCAGCCCCCAAAGCACGACTACCTATACCCTTACCAAAAAGCAGTGCAAGGCCACGACGAGCGCCCATGTTACCCTTACAGTCAAAGCAGATTGTGATGTTAAAAAACAGTTAGAGATTCCCAATGTATTCACTCCCAATGAAGATGGAGTTAATGATACCTTTAGGGTTCAGTTGCCTTTAGGTTCTATCTTAAAAGAGTTCAACGTCTATAACCGCTGGGGCAATATTGTTCATTCCACAGAATCCCACGGACAAACCGTTTTATTGTGGGATGGCCGCACAACGGCCGGGGAAGCCTGCTCTGCCGGGGTGTACTATTATGTATTGCAATACCAGGATGCAGACGGCGGCCTTCAAAAACGGAATGGTTTTATTACTTTGTTTAAATAGAGCAATGCTTATGCAAAGCGAAAACTAAAAGAAGCGCCGCAGAATTTCCTGCACGCTTCTTTTTTTAGACCTCAGCCACTTCACCTTTGACCAGCAGTTTCGATTGCCGAAGGTGCCTGACAGACTGCTGACTTTCACGCTATAGATGTAACGACCGGCCGCAAGGTCCGATACGTCGGTGCTCACCGGCACTTAAAAAGCAT